>Ga0207952_1000074_pt1 | contig 109118 bp, 87 predicted proteins | sample SubbioR12Aug_8Ca_FD_184831 | JGI IMG/M metagenome (GOLD analysis project Ga0207952, IMG submission 184831) | Serpentinite rock and fluid subsurface biosphere microbial communities from McLaughlin Reserve, California, USA - CR12Aug_8Ca (SPAdes) | ecosystem: Environmental > Terrestrial > Deep...
GCAAATGGCTTGATGGCAGCAGTATCGGTCTTGATCATCGCCTGCCCTTGCGCACTGGGCCTGGCAACGCCGATATCGGTGACCGTAGGAATAGGCCGCGGCGCCCGTGACGGGGTTTTGATCAAGGATGCTGAAGCACTGGAGAGGCTGGAGAAAATCAATACCCTGTTGATAGACAAAACTGGCACGCTGACCGAGGGCAAGCCAAGCTTGCAAAGCTTTAGCGTTGCCGCTGGCGAGTCAGAAACTGATTTGCTGTCACTGGCCATGGCGCTGGAACAACGTAGTGAACATCCTGTTGCCCATGCCATCGTCAGCTATGCAAAATCCAGGGGCGGCAAGAATGCGGACATCAGCAATTTCACCTCCATTACCGGCAAGGGTGTCAGTGCAATATTTGATGGCAAGGCTGTCTTGCTGGGTAATCCTGCGCTATTGAAAGAACAGGCGATAGACATCACCAGCTTTGCACAACAAGTCACGGATTTGCAGACGCTGGGCCATACCGTGATGTTGATGGCAGTGGATCAAGAAGCAGTGGCCTTGCTGAGCGTGGCAGACAAGATCAAGAGCAGCAGCAAGGAAGCCATAGCGCAACTGCAGCAGCAGGGCATGCAGGTCATCGTCCTGACCGGGGACAATGCGATCACGGCGCAAGCGGTGGCAAGGCAATTGGGACTGGATGATGTACGGGCTGATTTGCTGCCCGCAGACAAATTCCGCATCGTGCAGGAATTGCAGGCACAGGGCCGCGTGGTCGCCATGGCAGGCGATGGTATCAATGATGCTCCGGCACTGGCGCAGGCCGATGTTGGCATTGCCATGGGCAGTGGCACTGATGTCGCCATGCATAGCGCCCATGTCGTGCTGGTGAAAGGTGACTTGCGTGGCATTGTCAAGGCAAGATCATTGAGCCAGCAAGCCATGAAAAACATACGGCAAAACCTGTTCTTTGCCTTTGCCTATAATTTTGTAGGCGTGCCTGTCGCTGCGGGGCTTTTGTATCCCTGGTTTGGAATTTTGCTCAGCCCCATGATAGCCAGTGCTGCCATGAGCCTGAGTTCTGTATCAGTCATCAGCAACGCACTACGCTTGCGGCACGCCAAACTATAGTATTTACTTGGGGAAACAACGTACATAGGACTTGCGCAAAATTGTCCCAGCAAGGCTATCGCTTTTAGGGAGCCGCCCAGTCAGGGCGGCTCGTTTCGTTGGCAGACAACGTGTTGTCTGAAAACCCAAAACACCGTAGCGACGAAGACAGTACTTTAGTACCAAATTTACTAAATGCTGGAGCTACAACGCAGTTGGGGCGGTTTTGCGAAAGTCCGAGTAAAATACGCGCCTGTTCCTGCCAGCACCTGGCACTGCTTTAGTAATCAAGAAGAATTCATGCGTATTTCCACACTGGCTTTCGTTATCGCCCCCCTCTTTATTTCGCCTGTCCATGCCGCCGACAAAGCCAAACCGACCAACAAAAAACCTGTAGAAAAACCTGTCAGCGTTACCGTCTACGCTGCAGGTGACATCGCCGATTGCAAGAGAAAACCCCCGCTGGAAAGCATGGCGGCCATAACGGCAGAATTGATTGCTGCAGGTTTGGCGAAAGACAGCACAGCCAGAGCAATAACGCTGGGTGACAATACTTATCCGGTCGGCAAACCCGAAGAATTCAACAAATGTTATGAACCAACCTGGGGGCGCTTCAAGGACAAAACCTTGCCCTCGCCTGGCAATCATGATTACGGCATGCCCAAGGCACTGGGATATTACAATTATTTTGGAGAACTGGCGGGACCAGACAGACGGGGCTACTATGCGACGCAATTGGGTAAATGGCTGCTTCTTTCACTCAATAGCAATCTCGATAAAAACCAGATGCAAATTCAATTGGAATGGTTGAAGGCAGAACTGGCCAGCAACAAGCAAAGCTGCACGCTGGCCTTCTGGCACCATCCTGTATACAGTTCAGGCGGCCACGGCAATAATAAAAACATGCAGGAAGCCTGGGCTATGCTGGTAGCGGCAAAGGCTGACATCGTGCTGACCTCCCACGACCATGACTACGAACGCTTCGTGCCGCTGGATGCCAACGGTGACAGGGATGACAAGAACGGCATACGCAGCTTCATCGTTGGTACGGGTGGTGCCAAACTGACGCCGATGTTCCTGCCTAAAAGCGCAACCGAAGTGCGCGATAATTCTACCTACGGCGTATTGAAACTGAGCCTGCATGACAAGTCTTATGAATGGGAATTTTTGCCTGTGCCGGGACAAAGCTTCAGCGATAAAGGCCAGGCAGCCTGCCACTGATCACAGTTATTAAGCACTAGTCCCATCCCCGCTTACAAAGGGCGTAATTTAGGCAAGCCACCCACTGAGTCATCTCCATCTGCGACTATTTGTTCGAGTGCAGCGCGCATGGCTGTGACTTTGCTTGCGCCCAGGCGTTCGCTTAATTGGTTTTCAAACTCCTGGTGGAATGCGTGAGCCACTTCCATCAGGGCCAGCGCGCGCGGCGTCAGGTGCAGCAGACGCACCCGTGCATCGCACGCATCATCTTCGCGCTGGACATAGGCTTTCAGCACCATATCATTGATGATCTTCAATGCGCCTTGCGGCGTCATTGCCAGGCTGTCTGCGACTTGCTTCAGATTTTGCGGATTATTCTTCAGCAAACGAAAAACATAGCCAAAAGAACTTCCTATATCGGCGTATCCCTGTTGTGCCAGGTGCTGGTGCAATTGTTCCTTGAAACTGCCAAAAGCCAGATTCAGCAATACACCCAGATCAGTATTTGCTCGCATGGCAATTCAATTCACCCTGGTTTATAATCTTTGGTGAATTATATCACAAGAGGAAATCATGAACCTGATCGAAGCGTCGTCCGCCAAAGTTTGTACCATGCACGAGGCCATATTTACCGGCCTTGCCTCACCCAGCCGCGGTTCTCACGAAAATTCAGCCTGGATCGTTGAATTGAGTTCCAACAAACCCGGCACCACCCACGAACTTACGCGAGAAGAAATATTTATCTGTCTTGCGGGCACGGCAAAAGTGAGCATGGGGGAAGAGCATCTCAGTCTGAGTGCAGGTGCCTGCATGATCGTACCAGCGCATACGCGATTCTCTCTCAGCAAAACCAGCGAAGAGAATTTCCGGGCTGTCGCGATCTTGCCAGTGGGTGCAGAAGCAATACTGGAAAACGGCCAGGCTTTTGTGCCGCCATGGGCGCTTTGATACGCTCTCCCTAGCCTTTGACAACATATTAGCCTGGCAATATCAAGTGCATCCGAAATATGAAATGGATGATATCGTCCATATGAAATTCAAATAATGATTCCGGATTTTTTTGCACTATACTCAAGTACGGCCCAACGACTTGATCGCATTGCTGCGTCAGGTCGTGATTTCCCGCGTCCGCCAGGCGCATACTGGAGTCGTCATGCATATAGAAGAAACCCTCAGGCTGGATTTCAAGGACGTTTTGATACGCCCCAAGCGTTCCACCCTCACTTCCCGTTCTCAAGTCAACCTGGAACGCGAATTCGTTTTTCATCATTCCCGCAAGACTTATCACGGCATTCCCATCATTGCAGCCAATATGGATTCCACTGGCACCATGGAGATGGCTGCCGCGCTGGACCCGCATCAGTTGTCGGTTGCCTTGCACAAGCATTATGATGAAGACGCGCTGGTCGAGTATTTTTCTGCCCTGCAAAAAAAATCGACAGCCTTTTATTCCATGGGCATTACCCAGTCTGATTTCGAGAAATTCTCGGCTGTCATGGCGCGCGCGCAAAATGCCATAGAGTATGTCTGCATAGACGTGGCCAATGGCTATACCGAAGGTTTTATCAACTTCGTCAAAAAAGTACGCACTACTTACCCGCACCTGACCATCATGGCAGGCAATGTGGTGACTGGCGATATTACTGAAGAACTGATACTGGCTGGTGCCGACATCGTCAAGGTAGGCATAGGCCCTGGTTCAGTTTGTACGACGCGCAAGATGACTGGCGTGGGTTACCCGCAATTATCTGCCGTCATAGAATGCGCTGATGCCGCCCATGGCCTGGGTGGCCAGATTTGCGCCGATGGTGGCTGCGTTGTGCCTGGTGATCTGGCCAAGGCATTTGGTGCGGGTGCCGACTTCATCATGCTGGGTGGCATGCTTGCTGGCCATGATGAATGCGCCGGTGACCTGGTAGAGCGCGATGGGCAGCAATTCAAGCGTTTCTATGGCATGAGCAGCCGCGCTGCCATGGATAAATATGCCGGTGGTGTCGCCAAATACCGTGCATCAGAAGGCAAGGAAGTGCTGATTCCCTATCGTGGTGCAGTAGAGAGCACTTTGCAGGACATATTGGGCGGTGTGCGCTCAGCTTGTACCTATGTAGGGGCACATAAGCTGAAAGAACTAACCAAGCGCACGACTTTCATCCGCGTTACGCAGCAACTCAATGAAGTGTTTGGCAAATCCTGAAACTCAATCCGGAAAATGTAGTTTAGCTTCAGTATTCAAAAGCCAGCCTCAACAGAAGCTGGCTTTTTTATCATCTTTTCAGGAATTTAAATCATGTGATGTGCATTTGGCACAGTTCCTGCATGCTCATAGACGAAGAAAGTATTTTTGATACGCGAATTTTCATGATTTCATTCAGTTCTGTGATTTGAATATTGCTATGCAGGTATATCCATGGCAGGATAGTCGTTCGCATTCGTGAAAATTTTCACAGCAGCGAATAAATCGATGGCGCACCAAAATAATGCGGTTCAATCTGCCTTGCACTTTTTTGAGGCACTTAGAACAATTCGCTGCGCCAGTACTTTGCTTCGTTTAACTTTAGCTTTAACACGGTTTTTTGCCTGGGGTGATATGAAAACGGTAGTCATTAAAAAAACAGGGAAGTTGTCATTTCTTACTTTTAGTCTGGCATCCAGTGCGCTGCTGATTTCAGCGTGTCAAAAAACGCCAGAACCATCCCCCGCTGCCAGTGCCCATGAAGCACCAACTTCCAGCGCAATGCCTACTGGCCTGGTAAAAAATCCCGTCAAACATGGCGATACTGCAGACGTCACCAAGTGGATGGATATGGCATCCAACAAAAGTGCTGCTCAAATAGCCAAAGAAGAAAAGCTGGCAAAAGAAGCCAAGGAAGCGAAAGAGGCTAAAGAAGCCAAAGACGCTAAGGAAGCAAAACTGGCAGCAGAAGCCAAAGCACTGGCTGCCAAGGCCAAGGATGCTCCCAAGGTTGCATCTGCCACAGCGGTAGCCCCTGCCCCAGTACCAACACCTGTACCAAAACCAGTTGAGACACCACCACCTGTGGTTGCTGCCGCTCCCAAGCCAGCACCGGCTCCTGCCCCGGTAGAAAACCTGACACTCAAAGTCGTCTCCAGTGTGCAACCTAAATATCCCAACACTGCTGTACGCGCTGGTGTGACTTCTGGCGTGGTGAGTGCCCGCGTGCATATAGACACGGATGGCAAGGTATCTCATGTCGATATCGTCAAGGCCAACCCACCCAAGCATTTTGACAAGGAAGTGATAGCCGCAGCATCGCAGTGGAAATATGCGCCTATCTCCAAGCCACTGACTACCTTGCTGGAATTTAATTTCAAGCTGGATAATTGAAGATTCGTTGAAGATTCTTTAAAGATTCGGTATTCAAAAAAAGCCAGTCTGATGAAAATCAGACTGGCTTTTTTAATGCTTTGATGCGCATGTATTAGATGTGTGTAATACAGGCTCAGCCCAATCGCAAAGCCTGACGCTGCCCCTGATTGGCGGCTTCCGTTTTTTTCAATTTGCTGCTTTTGTGGACACTGCTGCCATCTGTCATGCCATTGACTTTGAAGACACCCACGACCTGATTTAAATTATCCGCCTGCTCCAGCAAGCTTTGGGCTGCCGCAGCCGCTTCTTCAACCAGGGCGGCATTATGCTGGGTTACCTGATCCATCTGGGTAATAGCCACATTCACTTGTTCTATACCACGGCTTTGTTCACCGCCTGCCGCTGCAATTTCACTCATGATTTCGGCCACCTGCTTCACTGAGGTGACGATCTGGTCCATGGTAACGCCTGTTTCATCCACCAGTACCGTACCTGCATCGACCTTGGAAACCGAATCACCGATCAATTGCTTGATTTCTTTGGCAGCACTGGCCGACCTTTGCGCCAGATTGCGCACTTCAGATGCAACTACGGCAAAACCACGCCCCTGCTCACCAGCTCTGGCAGCTTCGACGGCCGCATTCAACGCCAGGATATTGGTCTGGAAAGCGATGCCATCGATGACACCTATGATGTCGACGATTTTGCGTGAGCTATCCTTGATGGCTCCCATGGTGCTGACCATTTGCCCGACCACATCCCCGCCCTTGGTGGCAAAGTCTGAGGAAGACATGACCAGTTGATTGGCTTGTGATGCGCTGGCTGCATTGTGTTGTACTGTAGAAGTCAGTTCCTCCATGGATGAAGCTGTTTCTTCGAGTGAGCTGGCCTGGCTTTCTGTCCGTTCTGACAAATCCAGGTTGCCCGCCGCAATTTCATTGGAAGCAGTAAAGATAGTGTCGGTGCTGGTCCTTACCTGGCTGACGATATTGATCAGGCTCTGGTTCATATTGAACAAGGCTTGCAGCAAATCGCCCGCTTCATCCCTGGATGTGATCTGGATATTCTGGCGCAAGTCACCCGCTGCAATATTATTAGCAATTTCAACGGCATAATTCAATGGCCGAGAAATACTGCGCACCAGCCAGATACCCATGGCAGACGCAAACAGCACGGACAAAGCAATGAAGATGAAGGCAAAGACCTGGAAACTCTGGAAGAAGCTTTGTGAAGACTCATACTCTTTCTTACCTACATTCAACTGCAATTGTATGAGTGCATCCATGGTCTCCTTCATTCCCAAAAACAAGGGATCTACCTTGCTATGAAATAATTTGGAAGCGGAGTCGATATCCTTGCTTTTCAATGCTGCCAGAGCGGGGTTCAGGCCCTCCTCCAGGAATTGTTTGCGTTTGGCTGCAAACTGATCGGCCAGGATTTTTTCCTCTGGTGTCAGGTAAGTGGCCATGTACTCAGACCAGACCTTGCTGGCATCGGCCTTGCCTTTTTCAACTGCTGCAATATGGGACTCGATTTTATCCTGCTCATCGGTCATGGCTTTGGCAGTGATGACCTGGTTTCTCATGATGGTCCGCATGACGGCATCAAGTTGCCCCAGAGCGACCAGCCTGTCGTCATATACAGTCTTGATGGAATTATTGCTGGCATTCAAACTCAGAAATCCGGCAGAACCTATCGCCAGCACGAGCACTGACAATAGGATAAAACTGAAAATGAGCTTGGTCCTGATGCGAATATCCTGGAACATACTGGCCTCCGTAACGTCGTGCGGATGATGAAGCAACATGATTAAAGCGTATTACCTGCATTGCAAACTAATGTAAGTGCAGGGCAAAAGGGGGCAAGCGCATCAGGGATGGCCTGATGCGTAATTTGACTTTAAATGCTAAAAGGCAATAACTCAAGGCATGACAAGTAATTCAACAATGCTGAGCTATTTTTCCCACAAAGTATGAAAAATTGTTTCCGTACGAAAATATCGGTATGAGATTTGGGAAATGTGGAAATTATTTAACCTGATCACCTATATCGCCGGCTGCCAGCTTGCGTAACACCTGGGCAGCTGCCATCAGGCCAAAAGAAGCGGTCACAACGATGGATGAACCAAAGCCAGCGCAATTCAGGCCTGTGACACCTGCGCTGGCATTAGTATTGACTTCAGCGCTTGTATCAGGAACGACGTCACAAACTTCAGCCGTCTCTGGCACGCTGAGTGCTTCCATGGAAAACACTGCATCAATACCAAATTTGCTTTTTGCACCACGCGGGAAACCATGATTTTGACGCAGGCGCTTACGCACCAGTGCCAACAAAGGCTCCTGCTCGGTACGTGAGAGATCACGTATTTCTATCTTGCCAGGATCAGTCTGGCCACCTGCAGCGCCTATGGTAATCAGCGGTATCGCATGCTGACGGCAATAGGCGATCAGGGCGGTCTTGGCTTTGACATTGTCTATCGCATCAATCACATAATCAAAACCTGGCTGGCCCAGCATGGCATCAAGATTGTCTGGCGTGACAAAGTCTTCAACTTCATTCACCTTGCAATACGGATTGATCAGAGCGATGCGCTCGGCCAAGGCCGTCACCTTGGCTTTGCCTACAGTGTCGGTGTTGGCCTGTATCTGACGGTTGATATTCGATTCAGCCACGTTGTCGAGATCTATCATGGTGATGCGGCCTATCGCACTGCGCGCCAATGCCTCTACCACCCAGGAACCTACACCGCCCACGCCAATGACGCAGACATGCGCCTGCTTGAAACGCTCAAGACCTGCCGCTCCATATAAACGGGCAATACCACCAAAGCGGCGTTCAAAATCGATATCTATTACATCTTGCATAAGAAAATTGCGCCGAAAGGCTGGACATTGTAAGCAGGCGCTATTTTACTTGATGCGGCTCAAGCCGTGACTTTACCTGCCAGCTTTGCGCTTCAAATCAGAGAATAGAGAAAATACCCAGGGCCGGGTCGCCATCAACAAGGCCATACCCTGCCTCTGTTCTGATGACAAGCTGGCATCGATATCTGCCAGTTCATTAAACTCGGTCAACAGCCGTGCCATTTTTCTTTGTAAAACAGCAATCGAAGCTGCACTGAGCTCGCGGGTTTCAAAACGCAAAATTGCCTGTTCATCATGAAAATCGTTCTGCAAGAATTCTTCCATGACCTTGGACTGGTATTTTCTGCGTATAGGCCCATTCTCACGCCATTGCAAAGTGGTATGGGTCAACAGCTTGATGCGGTTATGTGGATGCAATTCGATCAGTTCAAGACGCTCAAGCTTCATCAGTAACTGCAATAGCTCAGTTTCTGCAATATCGAATTGCCTGGCAATTTCCCTGACTTGCCACTGGTTCAGTAAGAGGTAAAACACGCCCAGCAACCTGGGTTCATCGGCCAGGGTCTGTTCCTGTGCATCAGATAATTCGGCCTTCAACTCCTGTTGGCCACGTGCCAGCCGTGCCAGCTCCAGAAAATCCAGCTCCAGCAACTGGCATATTGCTTCCAGCCTGCGCACCGTAAATGTCGATTCTGAAAACAGACGCTTCACACTGGCTTCGCTGATGTCCAGGTGCGCTGCCAATTGTGCATAGGTCAGGCCTTTTTGCTTGAGGTGCTTTTTCAGTGCAATCGTGATTTGTTGAGTCAGGTTCATGGCATGCCCGTTCTCTTAGTTAAAGATAGCTTACGTTAAGTATTGATATTCAATACTATTTTTTATTAGATTGTATATCAATACCTTAAATCGCAAAATAGTATCTTCAACATCAGGAGAACCACTATGTTCAAGCCCACCTCTTCCGCGTCGCTGAGCGTCAACGACATCCATTCCGCACTCAACCTCACAACGGTTCATCGTATCGTCGAAATCAGCAGCCTGGCGCAGCTTGCCGCAACTTTGGCTGAGGCAAGAAATAATGGCAAAAAAATTGCCATCAGCGCCGCCCGTCATGCCATGGGTGGGCAACAGTTTGCCGAGGATGCAATCTTGTTGGACATGCGTGGCATGAATAAAGTGCTGGCCTTTGACCGCGAGCAGGGCATAGTCACGGTAGAGGCTGGCATACAATGGCCAGCCCTGATTGACTACCTGGAAGCCGCACAAAAAGACAGCCCGCAGCAATGGAGCATACGGCAAAAGCAAACTGGTGCCGACGACCTCAGTATAGGTGGCTGCCTGTCAGCCAATGTACATGGGCGTGGCCTGCAGATGCGCCCCTTTATCGGCGATGTAGAAAGCTTCAGCCTGCTTGATGCGCAAGGTAATTTGCAGCATTGCAGTCGCGATAGCAATAGCCATTTATTCAGACTGGTCATAGGCGGGTATGGCATGTTTGGTGTCATCACCAAAGTCAGCTTGCGTTTGTCGGCCCGGCAAAAAATGCGTAGAGATGTCATCATCATTTCGCTGGATGACTTGATGCCTGCGTTTGAACAACGCATGGATGCAGGCTATGTCTATGGCGACTTCCAGTTCGCCATAGACCCAGCCAGTCCTGACTTTATGCAACGCGGCGTCTTTTCCTGTTATTGCCCCGTATCTGGCTCCGGCAGTATCAGGGAAGAACACGCGCTAAGCGACGAACAATGGCAGCAATTGCTGACACTCGCCCATGTCGACAAGAGCCGTGCCTTTGATTGCTATGCACAGCACTATATGGCCAGTTCAGGTCAGGTTTACTGGAGTGGCAGGCTGCAACAGACTACTTACCTGGATGGATACCACGACAAGATAGATGCTCTGCTTCGCCACCATGGTTCAGAAATGATAGGCGAATTATATGTACCCAGGGCTGAACTGCCCGCCTTCATGCGTGATGCTGCGCAGGATTTTCGTCATCATGGTGTAGATCTTATCTATGGCACCGTGCGTTTGATAGAGGCAGACAGAGAAAGCTTTTTACCCTGGGCCAGGCAAGACTATGCCTGCGTCATCTTCAATCTGCATACTGAACATACAGAAAGCGGTGTCACGGCGACGGCCTCAGCCTTCCGCCGCCTGATAGATCTGGCGATCAAGCGCAATGGCAGCTTTTACCTGACCTATGGGCGCTTTGCCACAGCGGAACAGATCCGCCACTGCTATCCCAATTTTGTGAACTTCCTGGCTTATAAGCGTCGGTTGGACCCTGAGCTGCTATTCCAGAGTACCTGGTTCCAGCATCATGCCGCGATGTTTGCAAGGTTTACCACTAGCCTGGAGCAGGCAGCATGAAGACGGATCAGGCGAGTAACACTGCGCTCATCGTTGCAGCCGGCGTGCAGATGCTGGCGCGTGATCCTGGATATCGCGGCCTTGTACCAAATGCGATGGCGACACACGGTCAACGACTCTTGCGGGTCAGCCACCCACGCCTGGCTAATCTGATTGCGCGCCACTGGTTTCGTACCCTGGCTTACACAGCAGAAAAAATAACGCTGCCAGGCATCTTGCTGCACTATGTCTTGCGTAAAAGAGTCATCAGGGATTATGTCGCGCAAGCTGTCGCCAATGGCACGCAGCAGATCATTTTGACGGGCGCGGGTTACGACACACTATGCATGGAACTGGCTGAGCAGCATGATGGTTTGAGACTGATAGAAATCGACCACCCGGCAACCCAGGCTGTCAAACGCACTGCTTCTGGAGCAAATGGCACAAGTCGCATCCACTATATTGCTGCTGAACTGGGCACGCAATCCATGGCAGAAGTGCTGAACTCTTGTCCGCACTTTGATGCCAGCCTGAAGACCCTGTTTATTGCAGAAGGTTTGTTCATGTATCTGACTACCAGCGACATTGTCCGGCTATTGCAACAAATGAAAATGGCGGCTCATGATGTCTCAGTGATTTGCACCTGGATGGAAATCCAGGCAGATGGCAGGCCCAACTTCCGGCCTGCCAGCAAAATCATTGATTTTTTTCTCAGGAAAAAAAACGAGCCCTTTTTGTCTGGTATGGCACAGGACCAGCTTGGCACATTTTTGCAGCAATATGGCTTTGATCTGAAAGACTTGAAAGCCAGCTCGGTAGCAACTCAGGTGGCCAGTCAGTTGTCCAGGCAAAACCAGCCTATTGCCGGTGAATATATTTGCCTGGCAGAAAGTGCGAGCATGAATTTGATATGACGCAAGCATGGCCAGCCTGTCTATTGCATAATGAGCATATCAACACAGGTGAAGTGAACATGACTACTTTATTCGACAGTGCCCCGGGCTTTGACCAGCCGCTGGCCGTACTCAAGCATTGCCATGACCGCATACGCAAACAGCTGGCGACCATGAGCAAATTACTTGAACATTTGCCCAGCCACGGTGCAGACCAGGACGCCCGCCAGGCGGCGCAAGCCATCTTGAATTATTTCACCAAGGCAGCGCCGTTTCATCATGAGGATGAAGAAATCAATTTATTGCCAGAGCTGCAAGTAACTGCAAAGGATGAAGATGCTGCCTTGTTGGCAAGCCTGTTGCCAAAAATACTGAGCCAGCATGAAGAAATGGCTGCGCAATGGCAAGAGCTGGAAAAGCAGTTAAATGCGATTGTGCGCGCAGATGATGGGGCACCTGCCAGCCTGTCGGCACCTGCAGTGCACCTGTTCAATGACTTATATACCGAACACATGCAAACCGAAGAAACCCAGATCGCCCCCATGGCGAAGCGCCTGTTTTCTGAAGCACAAATGGCAGCGCTGGGTACAGCAATGCAGGCAAGGCGAGGCATCGCCGCATAAAACATCATTAAAAATTTCTGGATAATTGATTAAGGAAAACCATGTCCGTCGCTGATATCCGTACCGACTATAAAAAAGCCAGCCTGGCTGAAGCTGATGTAACTGCCGACCCATTCAGCCAATTTGCCAACTGGTTTGACCAGGCTTTGAAAGCCGATGTAGCAGAGCCAAATGCCATGACCCTGTCTACCGTGAATGCTGACGGCAAACCCAGCTCACGTATCGTCCTCATCAAGGAATTTGATCAACGCGGTTTTTCCTGGTTCACCAATTACGATAGTGCCAAAGGCCAGGACCTGGATAGTAATCCCCATGCAGCCCTGCTATTTTTCTGGACTGCGCTTGAGCGCCAGGTACGTATAGAAGGCCGTATAGAAAAACTCAGCGATGCTGAAAATGATGCTTACTTCAATAGCCGCCCTCTGGGCAGCCGTCAAAGCGCGCTGGCTTCGCAACAAAGCCAGCCTATCGCTGACCGGGAAGCACTGGAACAAAATCTGGCTGCCGTAGTAGCGGAATTTGGCGAACATCCACCTCGCCCTGCCCATTGGGGCGGATATCGCCTACGACCAGAACGCGTAGAATTCTGGCAAGGCCGCAGTTCGCGCCTTCATGACCGCATCATCTATACCCGTGACGACAATGGCGCATGGACAATCTCCCGTTTGCAGCCTTGAGCTTATTTGATGTTATTCAGTACCTCTGACTATCTCCCTTGAAGAGGTAGTCAGAAAGACAATTTGGCATGATGGTTTACAGACCATGTTATCCTCAGTGTTTTTTACCGACACTGAAGTCCATGCCTAAGAAAAAGATCTTGTTATTGAGCGTTTCTGCTGGCGCAGGCCACAAGCGTGCTGCCCAGGCCATACAGGCCACCGCGCTGCAACACGCTGCCGACACTGAAGTCCTGCACCTGGACGTGATGGATTTTGTCACTGCCGGGTTTCGTAAAATTTATACCGACTTCTATATCAAGCTGGTCAATAAGGCACCGACCTTGTGGGGTTATCTTTACCATGCCTCCAATGAAGCGCAGTCTGACAGCACCATGGAAAAACTCAGGCGTGGCATAGAACGCCTGAATGCCCGCCCTTTGCTGCAGGCTATTGCCGATTTTGCTCCTGATGTCATCGTCTGTACCCATTTCCTGCCGGCTGAGATGTTGTCACGTCTGCTGCGCAAGGAAAGGCTGCATTGCCCGGTCTGGGTACAGGTCACCGACTTTGATTTGCACAGGATGTGGGTGCATGAACACATGGCAGGCTATTTTGCAGCCAGCGAAGAAGTGGCAGACCGCATGCGCATCAATGGCATCCCGGCAGAACGCATCCATGTCACTGGCATCCCCATCATGCCAGCCTTTACGCAAGTGCTGGACAGGAAAACCTGTGCAGCAGAATTCAAGCTCGATCCGGCATTGCAAACCTTCATGCTGATGGGTGGCGGTGCTGGCCTTGGTGGTCTGGACGAGGTTGCTGAACGCCTGTTGTCGCTGCCTGGTAATTTCCAGCTTATCGTATTGGCAGGTAAAAACGCCCCTGCCCTGCAGGCCTTGCAAAAGCTGGCCTTGCGTTATCCAGGGCGCTTATTACCCCAGGGCTTCACTGACCAGGTAGAGCGCCTGATGGCTTGCGCCGATCTGGTGATTACCAAGCCCGGTGGCCTGACCACGTCTGAATGCCTGGCCATGGGCCTGCCCATGATCGTCAACTCACCTATCCCAGGGCAAGAAGAACGCAATGCCGACTTTTTGCTGGAACAAGGCGTTGCCCTGAAAGCCTATGATGACGTAAGCCTTGCTTATCGCCTGAATTATCTGTTGCAGCACCCGGATAAATTAAGTGATATGCATGTCAAGGCGCAGGCTCTGGGTCGTCCGCAGGCAGCCATGCAGGTCTTGCAAACCATACTGGACACCCCAGTCTGAGAGCAGGGTTGATGATGAAATCTGCTAACAACTCAGCTACGAACTCAGCTAATAACGCATTCAAAGCATTCCTGGTCTGCTTTACTTTTGTATGCGTGCTGGCGCTATTCTTTGCACAGGTAGAAATCCAGATCGAAGGCAGTGGTGGCTGGGCTGCCAATTTGCCTACCTGGCGCATAGAAAAGCACTGGCTATTGGATATCTTCTGGGGTGGCAGAGCCATGACGGGTTACCATGCCTGGGTCTTCCCTTTCATCAGCCTGTTTTTTCATTTTCCCTTTGCCATGCTGCAGCAATGGTCGGTAAAACTTGAATGCCGCGCCATTGCCAGTATCATGACGTTTTGGGTAGCTGAGGATTTTTTATGGTTTGTCCTGAATCCGGCTTATGGTATTGCGCGTTTCAATGCCCATGATGTGCCATGGCATATCCACTGGTTGCTAGGTGTTCCCACCGATTATTGGGTAGGATTTATAGGCGCGACTTTTCTCTATTTTTATTCGTATAAACAACATGTTCAACAAGTCCGGCATGATGCCAAATAAGCGTAGCAGCAATACTCTGGCGGTTCTGTCTTGCGCTGCACTGCTATTGACGATGAATACCGCCAGCGCGCAGGAAAGCCGTCCTGCCGACTGGGCTACTCCTGTGGCGGAAGCGCAAAACCTTTATCGTGTACATCAGGATTTTTACCGCAGCGCCCAGCTCAGTAGCAAAGATGTCGCCCTGTTACAGTCACTTGGTATTAAAACTGTGGTCAGCCTGCGTTCTTTTCATGCAGACGACAAGGTATTCAAGGATTCCAATCTCAAGCTGCATCGTATAGGCATCAACACCTGGAGCATCAATGACCAGAATGTCGTCTCTGCCCTGCGGGCGATCAAGGCTGCCGAGAAAGACGGGCCGGTACTCCTGCATTGCATGCACGGTGCTGACCGCACCGGTCTGGTGACGGCCATGTACCGTATCCTGTATCAGGCCTGGACCAAAGAAAAAGCACTGGAAGAGCTGATGAAGGGTGGTTATGGCTACCACAGCATGTGGAAGAATATCCCTGAATACCTGAAAAAAGTGAATATAGAAAAAATACGTGAAGGCGTGAATAAACCATGAAGCATAAAGCTGTCTTAATTGGCATCACATCCGGCCTGCTGCTGGCTACTACCGCCCATGCAGCACAGCTCGATGCCAGCAAATTCAATGAAACCGAAGTCCAGTTGATAGATCAGAGCAAGCCTGACAGCAACAGCAAGACTTTTGCAGCAGGTACTATCCTGAACGCCCCGGTTACCAAAGTCTGCGCAACCATACAGGCATATGAAGACTACCCCAGCTTCATGCCCAATACCGCCAGGGCCAAAGTCACCCGCCAGCCAGACGAATCTGCCCTGGTAGATTTCACCCTGAATCTGCCGCTGGGTAAAGTCAAAAAATACCGGTTGAAAATGACACCCAAGGTCAGCCCTGCCACTTGCCATCTGAGCTGGAAATTACAGCCCTGGGAAGGTTTGAAACAAGAGGAAACCATTGCCGATACATCTGGTTATTGGGAGCTGTCTGCGCTTGCCAGCAACCCTGCCAAAACCGTCGTCAGATACCAGGTATTTACCGACCCTGGTCCTGTGCCTATGGGCCTGGGCTGGATCGTTGACAGCATGAGCAAGGACAGCATCCCAAAAATGATGGATGCGCTGAGAACCAAACTACGTTAAAGAAACAGGGGAAGTCTATGACTCCCTCTGTTTTTGATCAGTCAAATTCAAGTTGCCGTACCGGGACTGGCGTTGACATTAGCGCCGTTATTGCCAGACACATTGACCGGGTCGGTAATAATGGTGCTCGCCTTTTCTGCGTCATCACCAGATGGTTTTGGCACTTTTTCTGGAATTTTAAAACCCGCATAAGTACCTGAACTCATGCCCAGCAAGGTCAGTATACTGCCATCAAAGTCAGGCATGCTGACATGCTGTATCACATAGACAAAAAACAGCACACCAAACAAGACATTAAAGACTAGTAACTGAAAACGATAAAGCGCAATGCCTTGCGCATCAGTGATGATATCGTCAAAAAACCCACCGCTCTCACCAAATTCGCTCTCCTTGCTGGAATCCACACCTGCCGCAGTCAGATAAGTAGCGCTACCTATCCCCATCAGGCCCAATGCCTGGGCAGAGATATCGGGAATACCTTCCTGCACTATCCATAGCCAGACATAAGAGGCAAACACGATGAAAAACCACCATGCCATCTGCACCCTGGACAGACTATAAGAACGCTTAATAACGGGCAAAGTACCAGTATCCCGCAACATGCCAGAATCACGGCCAAGTCGCAGCAAGGCATAAGCCACAGCAATAATAAAGACAAAGCCGATCATGATATTGGCCGGTTGCAAAATCTGGTAGCGAAAAGTGCCTGTCGCCAATACAGTATTACCCGCGCCGTTATTAAAGCTGACGCTGAATGGCAAATCGCGACGGAAATTATTCTTGAGTTCTCGCCACGGTGAACCCATCATTGCTTCACGCTGCACCTCGCTATTGTTGCCGTCTTGCTGGGGCAGGAAAAAACTCAGCTTATTCATGTTGGGGTCTGGATTGCAATCCAGAGGCTTCAATTGCGTCAACACGCCACCAATACGCAATTCCACCATATTGAACTGGTCTTTGAGGACAGTGCTGCAGACACCGGGAATGGCAATTTGAAATGATTGATTCAAATGCAGAGGGACAGGTTCATCTGTCTTGCTGACTACGGTGCTGGTACTGTTACTGGCGCTATTATTGACATTGGCCTGTACAGTCGCTGCAAACATCAACAATACACTGAACAGTAATTTCTTAAAAAAATCAGGCATCTGCTTTTCCCCATTTTGATTTTATGCAATCTTCAGAGGGGAATAATAGCAAAAAATAAACTCAATAGTTTAATTGTCTGGCAAGAACAACACTAAGAAAAGCATCTGAAGACCTTTAAGCCAAGCTAAGAATATCCTGGTTCAGGATCAGACGCGCAGCATAAGACTGCAACGCCTCAAGACCCGGTTCTTTGCGCGGCCAGCCCAGTTCTACACCATCATTGGCAAAACGGGGCAAGACGTGCAAATGCAGATGAGGCACGGTTTGCCAGCCAGCTTCGCGATTCGCCTGCAAGATGGTCATGCCATCAGGCTGGAATTCCTCTTGTACCGCCCTGGCAATGGCGTGTGCTGCACGCATCATTGCCATGGCGGTGGCAACATCCGCATCCATCAGGGTGACATAGGGCTGCTTGCTAGCCACCAGCACGTGGCCAGGATTGACTTGCCCTGCATCCATGAAAGCAAATACCAAAGCGTCTTCATACACCTTGGCGCAGGGCAGTTCGCCGGAGACGAGTCTCTCAAATATGGTAGGCATTCTCCGGTCTGCCTTAGCCTATCAATTTGCTGGCAAACATCTTTCTCGCCTTGGCAACTTTGGGGGCCACCACGAAAGAGCAATAGCCTTGCTGTGGGTTCTGGCGAAAATAATTCTGATGATAATCTTCAGCGATATAAAACATCGGCGCCTGGCTGACTTCGGTGACGATGGCATCATCCCAGACCATGGCCATTTCCTTGACGACTTGTTCAGCCAATGCCTGCTGTTGCGCATCGTGGTAGAAAATCACGGAGCGATACTGCGTGCCCGTGTCATTGCCCTGGCGGTTCAAGGTCGTGGGGTCATGAATGGTGAAGAATATTTCCAGCAAATCACGGTAGCTGACGATGGCAGGATCAAAAGTCAGGCGTACTACTTCTGCATGCCCGGTCTTGCCGGTACAGATTTGCTCGTACGTAGGTTGATGCACCGCGCCACCGGAATAACCGGACGCTACTTTCAATACCCCGCGAATTTGCTGGAATACGGCTTCAGTGCACCAGAAGCAGCCGCCTCCCAGGGTGGCAAATTCAGTCGATGTCGTGCTCATGATGTTCTCCTTGTATATACAGACTTAGTCTGTATGGAGATCATTTTCTTACATTTATGAAATTTTTTCCAACAAGTAGAGAAACTTGGCGCAAATAGTTTCAAGAGGCTATAAGAAGCTCATCCTTTTGAAGCTCATCTTTTTCCCATACACGCTCTATTTCAAGCAGAAAACGCGTGCTGTCCTGATAAGCGACACTATGATTCAGGCGCTGAAAAAGACCATCGCTTTCCAGTATAAAACTGGGGAATCCCTGGGCACCAGCCTGGCGCAGCAAGTGATGTGCTATCTGCACTTGTGCTGGCAAATCTGCATGTGCTTTGGCATAAGCAGCATTGAATGCGTTCGCGCTCAGCCCCAGTTCTGTTGCCAGTTCATGCAATACCTGCATATCACTGATATCAGCTGCATCTACATAATGAGCGTGCTGGACTTTCTCCAGCATCTGCAAGGCAGCATACCCTGATGCATCCGCCTGGCTCATGACGGCAGTTGCCGAAGGCACGGAATAATAAACCAGCTCTTCTATCGTCCTGACTCTGTCCCGATAGGCATCTCCAAAAGCCATGCCTGACAAAGTAGCGATGTGCTGGTCAGCAGCAATAATATGCTCACGATAGCTAGCCGGGATGACATTTGGCTGGGCAAACAACAAACCCGGATGGAACACCAGAGGCAGTTTTCCATCGAAATGGGCTTGAACCTGTTTTAGCAAAGGGCTGACGGCATAACACCAGCCACATAAGGGGTCAAAGATCATATGTAGTTTGATGCTCATGCCTTGCTCCTGTTTTGAATATCTGCCGCTATTCTAAGCAGGTGGCAGTAACAGAAAAAGCGCGTATCATGGAAAGCATCTTTCGGTAAAACAGAACAATCTCATTGATATTTTTCGATCATGCATTTTGATCAATTACGCCGCATGGCTTTGTTTGCACAGGTAGTACGCTACGGCTCTTTCTCTGCTGCCAGCCGGGCACTGGACCTGGCTACCTCGGTATTGAGCGCCGCCGTATCGCAACTGGAAAATGAGCTGGGCGTGCGCCTCCTGCACAGGACCACGCGCCGCCTGTCACTGACCGAGGTTGGCCAGGACTATTACCAGCAATGTCTGGCCATGCTGGCAGCAGCAGAAACGGCACAAGAGCTGATTGCCGAAAGCTCGGGCGAAATTGCTGGCCGCCTGCGTATATCGGCAGCCTCTGATGTAGCAGAAAACATCATCCTGCCAGCACTGTATCCATTGACCAAAGCCCACCCCAAATTATTGCTGGACATACAGGTGGCAGACAATATCGTGGATATGGCAAGTCAGCAAATTGATTTATCGATACGTTCTGGCTGGATGCGTGACTCATCCCTGGTGGCACGCAAATTATCCGACTTGCATGAGGTATTGGTCGCCTCACCGGCTTATCTAAAAAAATCAGGGATGCCGCACACCCCGGAAGATTTGAATCGTTATCAAATCATTGCCATGACACGCCTTAGTGACCCGACCATACTGAGCTTGAAAAATGCAGAGGGCATGACGGTCAAAGTCAGTCTGGCCCCATCTGCCATGACGGACAGTGTGCGCCTGCTGGCACACATGGCTGCCCAGGGCATGGGCCTGGCACGTCTCCCCAGCTATGCGGTCAGTCAAGATTTGCGCACAGGCCGACTGGTGGCCTTGCTGGAAGACTGGCAACTTCCTGGGGCGGGTATTTTCGCAGTGACCCTGAAGCGTGGTTTGCAGCCACAAAAAGTCAGGGCGGCTATTGAGGCACTGACGCAGTTCCTGAATGCAGGCCAGGCAATTCACGCCTGATTTCTACTCTCGGAAACAGTGCAGATAGCAAATTTCAATTACTGGTATTTGCCTGGCGAATCGCGAAAATGCAGGTCAAAAATAATTTCATGTTATCTTTTCCCTGTCACGGGCATTTGAAGATGGCGCAGCCACTCACGCAGATATCATGAAACGAACATCCCACATCTCACCATCAGGCCTGTCAATAGCAGCGACCGGAAAATCCTGCGCCAGCAAGCTCCCGGCATATTCATCCGCCTTGCCACTTTTGCTGACCCTTCTCCTGGCCGCCTGTGGTGGTGGCAATTCATCAGAAAAGACACCGATGGCAGGGCCGCCGCCAGTCAGCACTGCAAGCCAGCCAGTCATGCAGCTCGGTGACGCCCTGACTTTCGAGCAATATTTCAAGCAATACCAGGCACTCAATAAAGACAGCACTATCCTGTTGCAGCCCGCACCGGCGCCAGCAGCTACCCTGCCCTCTCTGGCGCTGGATACGCAAAACCGGGAAATGGTGAGGAATGCCTACAATACCTTGTATGCACAGTCAGAAAATGTAGCGATGGGCTGGACCGGTGACTACGCTAGTGGAAAAGCGGGCACTGTCAGCACGCAATACCAGGATGCCACCCTGCTGCGCATCAACCTGATACGCGCGCTGGCGGGCGTACCGGCAAGTGTGGTTTTCGATCCGACGTATTCTGCCAAGAGTCAGCAGGCTGCATTCATGATGAGTGCCAACGGCCAACTCTCCCATAGCCCGCCATCCAGCTGGAAATTCTATACCGCTGATGGTGCAGAAGCAGCAGGCAACTCCAACCTGGCCCTGGGTAATGCTGGTGCAGATGCCATTTCTTCTGGCTACCTGGGAGATAGCGGCGGCAATAATACTGCGGTTGGCCATCGCAGGTGGCTGTTGCATCCGCAAACCCAGAACATGGGTTCAGGCAGCGTCCCGGGCACTACTGGTAATAACTCTCTTTACTCCGCCAACTCACTCTGGGTGTTTGATAAAAATGCGTCTGCTCAACGCCCTCAGGTGCGCGACGATTTCATCGCCTGGCCACCTAAAGGCTATGTGCCCTACCCTGTGGTATATGGTCGCTGGTCTTTCTCGTATAAAGATGCAGATTTTTCCAGTGCCAAGGTCAGCATCAGTAAAGCCGGAGTCAACATCCCTGTGACTATGGAAGCTCAAGCCAAGGGGTATGGCGAGAACACGATAGTCTGGTTATTGCAAGGTACAACAGATGGCAGCAAGGCTAGTCGGCCAGCAGCAGACGATACTTATTCAGTCACGGTCGCTGATGTGCGCGTCTCAGGTGTGGCCCAGACATTCAACTATAAGGTCATTGTCTTTGATCCCGAGACTGTGACACCTGGTGCCGAGACTGCACAAGTTTCTGCAAGTGCCAGCACCAATGTAAATGCACCGCTGGTTTTCCAGGTCAAGCCGGTAGCAGATGCATCAGCCTATGGCTTGAAGACTTATCGCAGGGCAGCTCTGACAGACACCTGGACAGTCAAGAACGCCGTGGGTAGCTGGACTGCTGCCACGGCCCCCAATTATTCTGCATTTGGCAGCAATAATTTCATCCTCTTCCATGGTGATTTTGGGCTGCAAACCCTGGGCTACAATAACAAGTTGCTGGTGACTGATGGCGGCCAAGTAGAATTTGACAAGACCATGGGCTATGCCACAGCCGGTGAATATTTGCGGGTGCAAGTATCGACCAATGACGGAGCCAGCTGGTCAGACGTATATTCAGAAAAAGGAACTTCCAGCCCGCAAGCACTCAGCCATATCAAGCTTGACCTGGGCAAGTATGTGGGTAGCACACTCAACTTCCGCTTTGCAGTGACGCTGGATTCTGGTTCATCTGTCTATACCACGCCCGGCGTCTCCGGATGGCAATTCAGCAATATCAAATTTACTAATGTGGTGCAATTGGTCGATGAGCAAAGCGGTTTTATTACGGGCAATCAGGGTAATACCAGCCTGGTATTTACCAAGGCTGGTGATTATCTCGCCATAGCCCGCAGCCAATTTCAGGGCCGTTTCTTTTCTGACTGGGGCAAACCTTATTTCTTTACCGTCAGCTCCACGGGCTTTGACGGTAATCTGGCCAGCTATACCGTCACCAAGACCACAGCTGGATTTACCATCACTGACAAGTCTGGCAATGGCGCAAGCCAGACTGTACCTGCGTCTGCACGCATAGCCTTCAAGGATGTGACAGTGGCCTTTGATATCGAAGGGAAACCGGGGCAGGCATATCGCATTTACCAGGCTGCATTTGGCCGCGTGCCCGACCTTGCCGGGTTGGGCTACTGGATCAAGGAAATGGACAAAGGCACAAACCTGCTCAATGTCTCAGCCAGTTTCATGCAATCAGCTGAGTTCAAGACCCTATATGGGGCCACCCCGTCGACCGACAGTTTCCTGACTACCTTATACAAAAACATCCTGGGCCGCCAGCCTGACCAGGCCGGTTTTGATTACTGGAAAGCCGAGGTGCAAGCCAACCGCATCAATCTGGCCGGTGTGCTGGCAAGCTTTACTGAAAGCCAGGAAAACAAGGCCAAAACTGCAACAGCCACACAATATGGCATTGCCTATGTTCCCTATCTTCAATAAACAAGATAGTACAGACGTAAAATCTGCTCCACAATCAAGGACCATGACAGCTTGCTGACAATTTTAGCAAGCTGTTTTGCGAATTAGAATCAAGCTGCACAAACGTCAAAAAATGTAACTTTCAAACCAAAAGATTACACAAACTTACACAAGAGAAGTGCAGTAAATAATTGATATACGACTAAAATATTCCTCTCGAATTTACTACTGGCAACGAACTATATGTTGTCCGTAAGACAGTCAGTTAATGCCCCCTTGCATCCAGGATATAGCGAATGGATAACGGGATTTAACTAATAAATACTACCGCCTTGCTTTTCAATAAGAACACCATGTTAATTGACGTTATCAAAAACGGCTTCAGAACCATCTTCAGAATGCGTCATGAACGCGAACTGCCTCCACCTGGCCCAAAACCAGCGTTTGGCAGCACTGTCGTCTTCAAACGCCTGAAGATGCAATTAATCGTACCTATTGATTATGAGCAATGGGAATGGCTGACCGAGAAAGGCTGGCGCACCCTCGATATGCGCGCCAATCGCCGCCGCTATTTCAAGATACCGCGCAAAGCGGTTACCCGCCTGTTACATGCTGATGAAGTTGAGCGTGAAGTTTTGCTTTTGCAAATCATACAACATCGCTATGACAGGTCACGTCTGCATTGATACAGGCAAAGCATATTGTCTTCACGACAAGAGACCTTGTAGTTTCTACCAAAGTCATCTTGCAAAGCCTTTAAGGAAATGAATTTTTGGCAAGCCCATATTATTCATTTTCTTGGCTAGCATGATCAAAAATTAAAATCCTGACAATACTCAAGCAGGCTGCAAGCGGTTAAAATGCCGACATGCAAAATATAAGTCAAGACGCTGAGGTTCAGAACGAAGACGATCTCGCTCTGCAGACCTATTTCAAACCTGGTATTACTCCCGAAGACGTTTCCGCTGTATTCCCCCTGAAGCGTGGCCAGCCTGTTTTACAGGCTTTTACGGCTTTGTTTCATGGTGGTTTCAACGGCGTATTGTTGCGCCTGCTGGTTTTGCGGGAATTGACAGCCGATGTGGAAACGCCTTCACTAAGCCGGGCAGATATCAATGCAAAACTCGGTTATCTCGAAGCAGATGCTTTGGAGACGGTATTGTCACGCCTGCGCTCTACCGGCCTGCTGATCTGGGATGCCAGCCAGTCTGTCTACCGCATTGCACCAACGGCACGCAATGTGCTGGCTGCGATAGAGTCCTTGCTGCAAGTCGAAGAAAACAATGACCAGGCTGAGATGAGTTATATGCTCACCCAGGTCGCCGGTGCGCAAGCCGTGGGCGGGGTCTCGGTAGAGCAATTGCACCATTTGCTGGGCCGCCTCATCGAATTGACTGAAGAATTCTCGGATGCGATAGCCTCCGGCTCAGAATTCCAGTTGCGCACTGCCCAGCAAAAATGGCATACCGCCTGTGACTGGGTAGAAAAAGGCTCAGAGATCATTCACGCCATCACCAATGACAGCCGGGCCGATGCTGCTACGCACAGAGCGGCGCAGGCCATAGGCCGTGCCCAGAGTGCCTTGCTGAATATGCAGGGCATGTTCTCAAGAGCCTTAAACCAGATCGAACGCCAGCGTGTGCATCTGGGTCAGTCTGGTTTGTCTACCACCGATATCAAGACCTGGTTGCTGCAAAAAGACGATCTGGCGGCACTGGCTGACGATGCACTGGCAAAACCGGTGACACCGATGTTTATCACACCTTCAGAAATGATAGACGTGGCCGAGAGTGAACTGTTGAGTCACCGTGTCTCTGCACTTGCCGGTGCCTTGCCTGCCGGTGAAAATGCGCCATCGATTGCCAATGAGGATAGCGATGCCCTGCATGAGCTTGATCACTGGCTGGCCTTGCTGACTGAGGCCGATGCATCAGAAAAACCCATTTCGCTGCAAGATATTTTATTACCATCGAATTTTTCGATTGCTTCTTACCGGGCCTCCATGCTGCCTTTGCTGGGTGACCCCAATGAATCTGCGTTGCAGGGTGCAACCGGGATACTGGCACGCCTGCCGCTGGTCTTCAATTCCAAAGACAAAATGCACAAGGTGCATGATGAACATGTTGCGGCAATGTCGATTGCCAGCCTGAGCGCCCCCGATGCCTCACCTATTGCACAGCCAGTACGCAAAGCGAAGCCAGCTGCACCCGCTGAACAATCTGCACCACCTGTACAGACAAGAGAAACACCATGATCGAAGATGCACAAATCCTGATCGCCCGCTTGCTGGCGCACCAGACCCTGCGCCGTGAAGACAAGCTGGTTAAACGCGCCTTGTCGGATGAATTGTTCCGCACAGAGATCGACACACGCCTGAAAGCCTGCGGCATGAAGTTTGTCGATAACGTGTATGCCGACTATGTGACCCTGGCTTTGACACGCGACAGCGAATCCAAGGTATTTGGCACAAAAGAGACCTGGCAGAACAATAATTTTGGCCTGGCACGTGATGGTGTGGCCTTGCTGGTGGTCTTGTGGTCGCTGATTATTTTACCGAAGCGTGAACGCCAGGAAGCCCATCAACTGGCAGAAGAAGACCAGAATGACATGTTCGGCAAAGATAAACCCATGCCGCGCGCGGAAGATACCTCGATAGGTATTTCTTACCGCGCCCTGCTGGCAGACTTTGGTGAAAAACTGGGCAAGAAAACCCGTATGGATATGAACCTGGGCCAGTTGGCGCGCGTAGGTTTTATCGAGCGCAAGGCAGACCTGATCCTGGAAGGCCCGCTGCTGGATTTGCTGATGGATACCGATACCCTGAAAGACCGCATCATCAATGGCGCGCTGTCAGATATTTTCCAGATCCCGGTTCCACGTACACCAGCCATCATCGCACCTGTAGTTGAAACTCAGGTTGAAGTTGAAGCCTCAGTGGAAACAAATGAAGCGCACGTGGACACAAGCGTTGCCACTACCGATGTAAGTGCGAACACTGACATCAATACCAATACCGAAAAAGAATAAGCACCATGTTTCATATCAAATCGCTGGAACTTGTCCATTGGGATTATTGGCAACGCATCAAGAACATCCCGCTGGATGCCAAGATCATTACCATCGCCGGGCAAAATGGCTCGGGTAAAACCACACTGCTGGATGCCTTGCGCACCCTGTTTGGCCTGGAATGCTCGATGGGGCGTTCGTACAAGCATTATGCCCGTCATTCCGGCCAGCAAACGGCATGGATACGTGCGGTAGTGGATAACAGCGCCGTGGGGCCGCAAATTTCCAACCGGCCTTTCCGTATGTCTGGCCTGTATGAAGATGAAGTCACGCTGTTTTGCAAGATAGAAAAAAATGGTGGTGACTGGAAGCGCCAATACCTGATGCGCAGCGGCAAGACCGAGATAGAAGAAATACAGGAAGCCAACGACTGGCTGGGGGTGGAAAGCTATCGCAAACGCCTGTCACATGCAGGTTTGTCGAACGCCATGGGCAAGGTGCTGGCGCTGGAACAGGGCGAGACGGACAAGTTGTGTGAATACGCGCCACGTCAATTGCTGGACCTGGTATTCCAGGTATTTGGCGACAAGGAAGTGCTGGATGCCTATGATGACGCCAAGCGCCACCAGCGTGATACAGAAACTGAATTACAGCGTTTTGAAACTGAGCTGGAAGGTGCAAAAACCAATCTGGAAGGCTTGCGCCTGCGTGTTGCCAATTACCACCAGTACGAAAGCCTGAACAAAGAAAAACGCGACCTGCAGGAAGAGATACTGCCTACGCTGCAATACCACGAAGCATTGGAAAAAGCGGGCACTACCAGCCAGGCCCTGCGTGCCAGCAAACGCTTTTTAAAGACGCAGGACCATGCCCTGTCTGACCGTCGCCAGCACCTGGCGCAACAGGCACAGCAAGTGTCCGACGCCAAACAGGCAGAAGCTGCACTGGAAGCAGAAGAATCATCGCTGCGTGAAAAACTGGGACAGATCAACAGCAAACTGAAACCACAAGAAAGCCTGCTTGAACAAAAAGCCCGTCTGCAAAAACTGGCTGCTGAAGCGGATGCCGATGTTGCCAATATCGCTGACGATCTGGAGAAAAAAGAAGCAGAGCTGTCGCGCCAGAAACTGGAACGTGATGCCCTGACCCAGCGTATCGCGGGCGAGATGGAAACCATCGCCGCCCTGCAAGGCAAATCTGCCCTGCCGGACCCAGAGAATGTGCGCCAGATGCGCCGAGCGCTGACGGAGGCAAATATCCCGCATTGCATGTTGCCCGAAATTGTAGAAGTTACCGATCCAAAGTGGCAGGCGGCAGTAGAAGGTGTATTACGTGGTTATACCTCAGTGATCTTGCTGGACAAGGCGACGGACGCCTCTGCAGCTTACCGCATCGGTGAAAAGCAACGCTACAGCCACTTCATCGTGCCTGACCGTATCAGCGCACCCGTGGTCAAGGACCAGAGCCTGCTGTCTGTCGTCAACTTCACTGGTCAGGCACCGGGCTGGCTGATCGAGCAGTTGCAACGCATCGATACAGTAGGCTCAATTGAGCTGGGTATGAAGTTGCCGAAGAACCAGGAATGGATCACGCCTGATGCCTATCATTTTGAGCGCCGTGGTGGCCGTTCCTTGTTCGTCGAAGTATCGCGCTATCGCTTTGGCAATGCAGGCCGCACACAGCGCCTGGAAGCCTTACTGAAGTCATTGCCACGCCTGCAATCGCAAGAAGATGTGCTGACCATGCAGATCAGCAAACTGGCGGGTGAAATCAGCGCCTATAAAGCGCGTCTGGCGGGTGTCGATGCAGCAAAAGAATTGAGTGCCCGCCATGCCGAATTTGAAGAAGCGGCCCGCAATACCCAGCCGCTGAAACAACAACGCATGGAAGTCGGCGGCCGTCTCGGTGAAATTGCGCCTTTGCTGAAAGCAGCTACTGAGCAACGCTCGGTTGCCCACCTTAAATGGGAACAGGCCAAGGCTGCAATTGCCGATGCCGAAGCCCAATTGCGCGCATCAGAAAAACGCCATGCCGATGAACGCAAGGAGCAATTTGAAACCCTGCGCGCCATGCGCGACACCTGGCATACCCTGCCACACAACTGGAAGCGCGCCTCGCACCGTAAGGAGCTGGTGGCCGAGCATGAAAACGTCCACCAGATAGAACTGCGTATACGCAGCCTGACAAATAACCTGGCGCGGGATGACTGGGAAACCGACTCTACCGTAGTCGATCAATACACCCGCCTGAATGCCTTGCTGCAAGGCCGCCAGGCAGAGACCGATGAGCGCCGCTACCAGAATAACCGGGCGATAGAAGCCACAGTGAATGCCCGCGCAGCCTATATGGACAGGCTGCGCTTCACGATCAAGTCCTACAGCAAGAACATCAAGCAACTCGGCGAGCTGGCAGGCATAGAAGTGCATACCGACCCGGTCAAGCTGGAAAATGACGACATACAATTGGCGCAGGCAGGCCTGCATGTGCGCTTCAAGTTTGATGGCAAAGGCCCGATAGGCATGAATGATGGTGAAGCATCAGGCGGCCAGCAAGTCATGAAGTCGCTGATCCTATTGATAGGCTTGCTGAAATCTGACGATGGTTCAGGCGGTTTTGTCTTCATCGATGAACCCTTCGCCCATCTGGATATACGCAATATCCAGCTGGTTGGCGAGTTCCTGAAAAATACCGATGCCCAGTATCTGATGACAACGCCGCTGACGCATAATACAGATGTATATGATCCATCAGAACTGACACTGATCACCAGCAAGAAGAAAAAAGATACTGAATGGGCTCAACCTATTTTCGTCTTGCAAAGGAAAGTAGAAAAACAAAAAGAAGGACGTGCTTGAACAAGCAAAGCACAAGTTTGCTTAGATAAACCGTTTCAGTATTCACCAATACGATAATAGGCAGAGACCGGGATGCGCAGAAAAACTAAAAGCAAGGTATCGAAGCCAGCGATTTTCAACAAAAACAGCAAGGTCACAGGCAGGATTGCGCATGCTCCAACGCTGCCATCAGCGGTACAACAAGGCCATGCGCATGCCTGTCAAAACTGTAGTGCGGCGCTGACCGGCAATTATTGCCAGTCTTGCGGCCAGCCTGCCCATGTGCATAGGTCGATGGCACATCTGTTTGAAGAAGTCTTGCATGGCATCCTGCATTTCGATCACAAACTCTGGCGCACCCTGCCTGCGCTGATACTCAGGCCAGGCAAACTTACCCGTGAATATATTGCTGGCAAGCGCCATAGCTACGTGTCACCACTAGCGCTGTTGCTATTCCTGATTGTTGCCATGTTCTTTGTCTTTTCTTTGACGATGAAAGACCCGTTAACCGGACTGAAAGGTAATTACAAATCCAGGGATGAACTGGTATTGGAAATCTACGAGACCAAAGAGACTCTGAACAAACTCACATTGCCACAAGAAAAACAGACAGCATCACTGCCAGACAAAGGTCTGGACAGCATCCAGAAAAAACTGAGCAAGCTTGAAACCGCCCTGGCAGAAGAAAACCAGCGTCGTGCAAAAGAAGAAAAAGAGCAATTGGAAGCAGAGGCGGAAGATAAAAAAACCAGTAGTGGTAGTGGATATGACATCACAAAGGTGATATGGATAAAAAAAGTCCTGGACCGTGCCGAAAAGAATCAGGCCCTGACTTTCTACAAAATGAAGGCGAATGCGGCCAAACTGGCTTTCCTGCTGATGCCAATTTCCCTGCCGTTTCTTTGGTTATTATTTGTATTCAAACGGCGTTATAACCTGTTTGATCATGCAGTATTCTCGCTTTACTCATTGTCTTTCATGAGTATTTTACTGATGTGCATGGCGCTACTGGCAAAACTCAATCTTACTGCCATCGCAGGTCTATTATTTGCCTTTGTCCCGCCTGTACATATGTTTGTACAACTGCGCGGTGCTTATGAACTGGGATTTTTTGCCAGCCTGTGGCGCACGGCAGCCTTGTTATGCACTGCCGCCCTGTCGCTGCTGATTTATACGGTGATTGTCGCCGGGATGAGCTTTTAGATAAAACTCTACCTATCTGAGGCCCGCAGCATATACTTGAATACAGTGCTGCGACTTCTTCATGCTCAAACAAAATCACCTATTTTTAAACCGTAAAACCCTGTAAGCTGCTTTGACATTACAGCCGATACAAGCCTGTGGTAGAAAAAAATAAGCTACCTCTAAGCCATATGAAAAAAACAAGTAAAGCAGCATGTTCTGAAAACCCAAAACAGAACAGTATATTGGCCGCACTACCCAAGGCAGATTTCGAGCGCATATTGCCGGATCTTGAATTGGTTTCATTGCCTTTGAAGTGGACCATGCTGGAATCTGGGGACCATGTACGCTTCCTGTATTTCCCTATCTCTGGCATCGTCTCACTCATCTACGCCCTGGAAGATGGCTCATCAAGTGAAGTGGCACTGGTCGGCAATGAAGGCATGGTCGGCATATCCATTTTCATGGGTGGCGACAGCATGCCATCCAGCACCGAAGTCCAAAGCACAGGCAAGGCATACAAACTCAGCAGAAAAATCATGAAAAAGGAATTTTCCCTGGGCGGCAAATTGCAGCAATACGCTTTGCTATATACCCAGGCATTAATTTGCCAGACGTCACAAACCGCCGTTTGCAATCAACATCATTTATTGGATCAGCAACTCTGTCGCTGGCTACTGATGAGTATGGACAGATTGCATTCGGAAGATATTGTCATCACCCAGGAAATGATTTCCAATCTATTGGGTGTGCGTCGAGAGAGCGTAACGCAAACGATAGGCCAATTGCAAAAGGAAGGCTTGATCGCTGCCACGCGTGGCCACATCAAAGTGTTGGACAGACCAGCCATGGAAGCCAGAGTCTGCGAATGCTATGAAGTTGTCCGCAAAGAATACCAGCGTCTGCTACCGCCCGTTCCCGATGCAGACCCTGCAGCCTGAGTGTCTCAATTATCCAAACTACCCAAGTTATTTTATTCAGCCGCCCTCCTTAAGTGCAAACTTGCCAATGGCTGTACACGCGCTAGTTGTCATTCTTTTTCACCACCGGTCTTAAGATATAGATCTTGCAGCTTCAATCTAAGGGAACGAGATTGCGCTGGTTTGCCAAAACCTATCCGGCCCATGAAACAAGTATTTTTCAAAATGGCAGGATGGCAAAATGCCGCCAGGTTTTGCTGCAAATCCTGCATCTGCTCATGTATGCCATCGGTATCACTGCAAGTGCGCCCTGCCTTGACATACCAGCTGAAAATCAATGGTGTCATTTCTGGCTGCAATTGTATGCCCAGTTGTGTAGCAGTCAGCCAAAAGCTTTGCAGGCTGCGACCGGCTGCAACAAAATCTTCTACCGCTTGCGGCTCTTTCTTCGCCACGATCATGAAATGCGCCGCACAAAACAATGCGGGGATCAGATCAAGTTGCAGGCGTGGCAACCAGGTGCCTGCCATATAACGATTCATCCAGTTGACCCGCTGCCAGCTATGCATGGCCCAGCGCATCAGTAACAGGCCCAGTTTGTCCATGCCTATGGCCTGATCAGGTATACGGTCTTCACTGAATTGCTTGCCCCAGTCTATGACTTTCTTATGGGTGGGAAACGCTTCCGGCATGGTCAGGCGAATTTTTGCATTACTCCATAATAATGTCGCCATCTTCCAGCGTTGTCGCCAGCCACCAAACCAGCATATGGTGAAGTGATCCCCGACAGCCTGTTCCAGAGCCAGTTGATGCTCTGGCTGCAAAGCCCGCGTAGACAGCGCCCGCCTTTGCACACTTCTTTTTTCTATTTCAGCCACAAGAAGATGTGGGATACAGGTATCCGCTGGCAAGAGCCTGACCTGATAGCAAATTGCCCTGCTATTATCTTGCTGGCTGTCGCTATCCATGCGCAAGAACTCTGCCTGCCGCAGCTGATGGCTGGCAGCCAGGTTGATGTTTTCCAGCAATGCCCCCAGGGCGATCTGGCTGGGGCGGCCATCGATATCATAGACAACCGTGTCCCTGGTATCAAAGGCGTGGATGATGAAGACTTCTTCTGAAATAATTTCAAAACGCCAGCTTTGCACATTGTCGCCACTGGGTGCCCAGCGAGCCTTGTCGAGTACGTATTCAAGCGGGCTCATGCTGCCTTTCTGCTGTTGCCAGTTTCTGGCCCAGCATGCGTCTGGCGATGGCCAGCTTTATTTTTTGCAGAGGATTGCGATTGCCACCAGGCAGCCAGGTTTTCTTCAATTCTTGCCTGTATGCGTCATAGTGCATACCACGTGGCGCACAAACGACTTTGCCTCGCCCTAACAGAATTTTTGCAGCCTCTGTCGCTGCCACGCCTGCGCACAACTGACATGCCATTACTGTAGATGGCCCCTTCTTCAGATCCAGCCTGACACGGCTGGGATCAACCAGGTAAGTGCCGTGCAGGCGGGCTGGTGCCAGGCCCAGCAAGAAGCGTATGCCTTGCTCAAATTCTGACTGACCCTGCATCTGGAAATAATCATCAAAGCTCATCTTGCCGGGCATGAAAGACAGTACCGCAGTCCCCATACCCAAGGGGGCGGCTGTGACTGCCGGTATACCTTTGCGAGAGCAGGCAGCGAACACGGCACGGCGGGTATCAAAGGCAAAAAAATCCAGACTATCAATATAAATATCAACATCATCCAGAAAGGCATCCATATTGCCCGCGCCCACGCCTTGCGGAAATACTTTTATCTGCAATTCAGGGTTGATATCTTTGGCCATGGCTTGCATGACTTGCGCCTTGTCTTTTCCCAGTGTGGATTGCATGGCACCGGCCTGGCGATTCATATTGGGCAAATCAAACTGATCGAAGTCGGCGATATGAAAAGCGCCAATACCCAGCCTGGCCAGCGTCAGCAAATGTGCACCGCCAACGCCGCCCATGCCAGCAATGGCCGCCTTCTTGCCACGCAGTTGCGCTTGTTCCGCTTCGGTGAACCAGCCCAGGTTGCGGGAAAATGCCTGGTCATAATCGAAAGCAGATACATTACTGTCATGTCCATTGCTGCCCTGCTTGTTCAATTGCTGTTCCATGTTTCACTCGCTCATGCTACGCAAACGACATGCCAGACTGAATTCTTCCTGAGGCGAAAACAGATAGGGGTAGAAGGAACGCTCCTTTTCAGCCAGCTCTGGTTTGCCACCAAACTGCCGCACCAGCGTGTCTACATAATTCAAGTCTATACCCAACAAGACCGACGGTGCCTGGATTTGCTGATTGTCACGGACCTCACTCAAAACGGTGAAGTTCAACATGCGTTCATAAAACGCCACATGCCTGGGGTTCACTTCTATACAGATGTAGTTGTAGTGACGCACTTTGAATGCCCAGATTTCGGCTATATGGAACAAGGATGCCAGCACGCTTTTGGATTTGACTTCCTTCTCTATCGCCAGCTTGGTGAACTGGCAAAGCTTCGCCCCCTTGCGGCGCAAGCTGTCGAGTTCAAACTGATACAGACTATCAAGCGGCAAGCCTTCTGCAGAATCAAATTGCACACTGAGCGTACCGACGATGCGATTTTCTATCGTAGCTTGCAGACTCAGGACATTCATGGGTTTGCGTAATTCAGGGCTGGCCGGTTCTGCATATCCGCGAGAAGAAAAGCGCTGGTTGACCAACATGCTGATCGATTCATGATCATTGCTGGAATTCACCAGCTTGACCTTGAAGCTGGAATTTTGCCTGTCTGGCCAGGGGTATACCGGGGCTTGCCGTGTGAAAGCACCGTTCGTATCTTTGCGTGGGGTATCAAGCGGCCTACCGATAATGGTATTTGTCTGTGCAAGTGAGTGCATGATCTTATCCAGGTAATAAGCGGTTATAGGGAAAACAGAGCTTTCCTGTGGCGTGCGCACCCACTTTTGGAAACAGAAACATCATTTCTGCCCGGTAAGTATATTCATGCTCAGATAAAATTAATAAGCTAAAATAGACAAGCCATATGCTGATTCAGCCATAACTTGTAAGCAAATTTATGTAATGAAATGTTACCAGTCCGTTTTGACCTCTTATATCTGGAAGGATGCCTGCCAGGTGCTGCACTGACCAGCATTGATGCTGTTACTGCCGGCAATACCTTTTGGAGCTTGCGACATCCTGAAAAACTCAGCAGCATGGGCGCGCGCGCCCTGCCGTTCCGCTGGCGCGTGATTGACGTTCACGGCAAACCCCTGCAATTGCCTTGGCTGGCAAACCTGGTGGCACCTGGCTTTGATGATAGGGATGAATATCTCCCTGCCAGACAAACAGTGCTGGTTGTGCCTGGCCTGCAAATGGCCAGCATTTATGATCTCGAGAAACGCGTTAAAACCGGGGCCGCAGAAAAATCATTACTGCAAGCGCGTTATCAATCCGGCAGCGTCATTGCCGCCAGCTATAACGCCACGGCCTTTCTCGCAGAAGCAGGCTTGCTTGACCATAAACAAGCGGCCATGAGCTGGATGATGAGCGGCTGGCTCGCAGATAACTACCCGGATGTTTTACTTAATTTGCGTCATGAAGTGGTGGTCGATGGCAATATCTATACAACTGGGGCTCCAGCCAGCAATTACCGACTGATTTATGAAGTCATGCGTCAGTATTACGGCGATGCACTAAGCAATAGTGCGATAGATGCAACCTACTTTCAGGAAGAACGCTACAAGATCAGTGCAGATATGAATCAGGTGCTATCTGCCAAAGCCCGTGACGGCATTGTCTTCAAGGCACGCGCCTGGCTGGAGTCCGATCTCAGGCGTTCTTATAATTTGCAGGACGTTGCGCAAGCTGCCGCGGTTAGCCCACGCACCATCAACCGCTATTTCAATGAAGTCCTGGGAATGTCGCCTTTATCGTATCTGCAAAAATTGCGCATACAAAGAGCAAAACAATTGCTGGAAATCAGCATGCTGGATCTCAGCGCCATCGTTGAGCAATGCGGCTACCGGGACGCCAGTTCGTTTTGCCGCTTGTTCAAGCGGGAAACCAAGCTAAGCCCCTTGCAATTCAGGCGGCGCTTCAATTTCCGTACAGACAAGCGGTGGTGGCGTGCCAGCGACACGACCTCGTACGATACAAAGTGATTTATCCAACGCCGGGTTTACATGGCGCACGTATTCACTCAGACTGAGCTTACAAATATTTTCTGCTGTCAAAAAATGGAAAACTGAATCATGTTAATCAACTGCGTTACTTATCAAGAAGGCCGCAAACTGTCGGATATTTCGGTGGCTGCCATCAGCGACTATGTACAACACAAGGAGCAGTTTGTTTGGGTAGCCTTGCGTGATGCTTCGGATGAAGAATTACAGGAAATGCAGGTGGAATTTGATTTGCATGAACTGGCTGTAGAAGATGCCCGCCATGGTTATCAAAGGCCGAAAATAGAAGAATATGGCGATTCACTGTTCGCCGTCATTCATACCGTTGAAATGCTGGAGGGCGAGTTGAACATCGGTGAGCTCAACCTCTTCGTCGGTGAAAATTATGTACTGTCAGTACGTAACCGTTGCCAGCAAAATTTCCTCGGCGTACGCCAGCGCTGCGAACGTGAACCGCATTTGCTTAAGCATGGCTCCTCATTTGTGTTTTATGCCCTGATTGATGCTGTGGTTGACCGTTACTTTCCTGTCATTGAAGCGCTGGAAGAAGAACTGGAACTCATCGAAGAGCAGATTTTCACCAAGGGCAGTGAACGTGCAAATATCCAGCGTCTGTACCAGCTCAAGCGCAAGATCATGGTCGTCAAACATGCAGTCACACCTTTAATGGAAGCATGCGGCAAATTATTTGGTGGTCGCGTACCTGCCTTATGCGTGAATACCCAGGAATATTTCCGCGATGTGTACGATCACCTTTACCGCATCAATACCTCTATTGAAACCATACGCGATACGATCAGCACGGCGATACAGGTGAATTTGTCCATGGTTGCCATAGACGAGAGTGAAGTCAATAAACGCCTGGCCGCAGGTGCGGCAATTTTTGCGGTACCTACCGCTTTTGCCGGTATCTGGGGAATGAACTTCAAGACCATGCCAGAACTGGAATGGCAGTATGGTTACCCGATGGCGGTCAGCATCATGTTCACTGCCTGCGCTTATTTATACTACCGCTTCCGCAAGAGTGGATGGTTGTAATCTGTATGTAGCAGCATTTCAACCGTATCGTCATTCATCATGACGATACGGTTGGCAGCTTGTACTATTCGAATGGCGGTGCTTTCACTGCACGCATGGCACTCTCCAGCGTCGCTGTGCTTAAAGGTTCAATAAAGCCCTTGATACCTGCAGTCTGTGCGGCTGGATCGCTTGCAGGTAATCTGAGTAAGGCTGTCTTGATCTCCGCCGCCAGATCCTTATTCGCATGAGGCAGGGCAATGACGAAATATTCAGGATACAGTTCCGTCGTCAGTAAAAACGGGAACTTGCCATCCTTGCGCTCATCCAGGATAGAGAAATCATCGAGCTTGATTTTACCTTCCTTGGCCATGTTTTCCAGTATGCCGGTACGGACAAAGGCAGCACTGGATTTGCCTGACTGTACAGCCAGAATGGAGTCGTCCTGGCTGGTCGTCGTGAAAAGACCATAGTCGCGCCTGGGTTGCATGCCCTTCTGGGCAAAATGATAGACCTGGAACAGATACCCTCCCGCCGATTGTATACCCAGAGCACTGATAGGCTTACCCTTCAGGTCTTCTATCTTGCTGATGCTGCCACCTTTTTTAACCACGACAACACCACCAAATACCGAGCCCTGTTTGCCATTCAAGGACGCAAGCAAAGCTGCGCCCAGCTTTACTTTCAGCATTAAAGTCTGGTTGGGATTGGCGAGTATGAAATCAACTTTTTTGGCACTGGCATCGCCAAAAACCTTGGACACTTCCATAGGGACAATTTCTACTTCCTTGCCCGTGGTCTTGCTCAGATACTTGCCGAGATCTTGCCATTGGTTGAGTGTTTCCTGCGCGGAGCGCGGGGCATTGACACCCAGCTTATAGGTTTCTGCACTACTGGCTGTCATTGCGCCAGACAACAGCAGCATGAAGCCAGCAATTTTAGTCAGGAATAGGCGTGTACTGTTCATTATTTGCACCTATGTAATCAAGAATTAAACGATTTCAATTGCAAGAGATAAAGCGTAACACTGATCAAAACTGATGTTGAACTGGCAGATCAGATGGACAGCATAGCACCAAGCATACAAATGGCATAAGCAAATATGAAAACAAAGACTGCTCAAGCCTGCTTATTTATTATTCGTGACTATGAGCGCTTCGTTATCTCTTTCACACTTTGCAGGTGCGCGATGCGTTGTTCATTCAATTCAAGTATGCACAAGAAGCGTCTGTGTGACGTTCCTGTACCACCTGCTGCCAGGTTTGCCTGCAACTCACATTGCTCTGCCCGGTAAAGCAAATATTGTTTACCAGAAGATAGCAATTTACCCTTCACACGCGCACGGTTTGTAGTTGTATCGTCCCATTTGCCCACAGATGCCAGCGTATCGGCTTCGACCTGCCTGAGCGTTATATTGCTTAGCATAACGCGTTTTTCCAGGCATTCCCGCGCATCTGCCTGCCCGCCGATTGAGAAGCAGTTTTCACCAGAAGCTGCACGCTGAGCCTGTGCACTTGAGCTCAATATGAAAAAGGATAAAAATAAAAGGTATTGCAATACACGCATAATCATCTTCGCTCTGGTCAGGTAATTCAAATACCGGCTCAAATAGTCAAATAGCCCGGCTCACATCCAGCTTTATATTATAAAATCCACACCTTGTTGACACTATTTTCTTTGTACAGGAAATAGTGCGACGATCAGACACCATCATCAAAAAAAGAGAGCGCATTTATGAGCCCGGACATAGGGACTGCCGCAGAAGTGGCGACAGAAATAATACTGGTCAAAGAAATCGAGAAAGCCAGTCATCATGCGACAGGTGCAGCAGGCCATGACCATGCCTGCGCCAATTGCAATACCAGCCTGCAAGGCAGCTATTGCCATGTCTGCGGCCAGGCTGCCCACATCCATCGCTCGTTACTGCATTTAATCGAAGAACTCTTGCATGGCCTGCTTCATTTTGAGACCAAGGCGTGGAGAACTGTCCCGGCATTGATCTTCTCACCAGGAAAATTGACCCGTAATTACATCGCAGGCCAGCGTACCCGCTATGTCTCACCGCTAGCTTTATTTTTGTTTTTGATCTTCCTGATGTTTTTTGTGTTTTCGTTCACTGGCAATAATCCGCTTGACAGCATCTCTAACCAGCCACATACCAGAGAAGGTATCACCAAGGTCTTGCAGGAAAATAAGCTAAAGCTGGGGTCGCTACAAGATCAGCGTGCCAAACTTCCGGCAGGAGATGCCAAACTGGAAGACTTGAAAGAAGACATTGCTGAACTTGAACTGGAAATTACTGGCCTGCAAACCTCGCTGAATTTGCTGACAGCTCCTGACGCAAAAAAACAAAGCGAAAAATCAGAACCCGAAAGCAATCACGTGGCCGACATCGCACGAACATTAGACAAGAAACTGGATGGAAACAATGTAAGCTTCTCATCCCCTCAGGTTGAGAAGAAGGTCAGACATGCTCTCAAGACACCAGAGCTGACCTTGTACAAGATAAAAAGCAATGCCTCAAAATTGTCGTTCTTGCTGATGCCAATTTCATTGCCATTCTTATGGCTGATGTTTATCTTCAAACGCCGTTATGGCATGTTCGATCATGCCGTGTTTTCACTTTACTCCCTGTCTTTCATGGCTTTGCTCTCGATAGTGGCTGCGATAGTGAACACCTTCAGCTTTTCGATGACGGCATTGCTGTTATTTATTTTTGTACCGCCTATCCATATATTCCGACAATTGCGCGGTGCTTATGAGCTTGGTGTTTACGCCAGTTTGTGGCGCACATTTGCCCTGCTCCTGATCGCGGCATGCTCATTACTCATTTATTTACTGCTGATCGTCGTGCTCAGCGCTTGATCACCATGTGGCAGGGGAATGCCTGCTGCGTCAGCAGGCTTCCCAGATCACCTGATTGCGACCATGGCTCTTGGCCTGATACAAGGCCTTGTCAGCACGCTCCAGAAGGCGGCCTAGCCTGTCATCTTCTGCTCTGTAGATAGCGATCCCTATGCTCACCGTCAGCGAAAATATCTCGCCAGAAGGGGAACTCAGTGGCATGGATTGAATGTGGTCCCGTATACGTTCTGCCACCAGCATGGCTTCAGGGCGGTCGGCCTGTTGCAATAATACACAAAACTCTTCACCACCAAGACGGCCAAATAAATCGGATTCACGCAGTTCGACTTTGACGGTTTCAGCAAAATGTATCAATGCCTGATCTCCGCATTGATGACCATATTCATCGTTGATATTCTTAAAAAAATCCAGGTCCAGCATCATTAAAGTCATCTGGGTTTGATAGCGCTGGCAGCTCTTGAAAATGTGCTCGGCATGCTCAAGAAAGGCGCGGCGATTGGCGATACCGGTCAGGGAATCCGTAGTTGCCAGTCTTTGCAATTCTCTTTCCAGCATCTTGCGCTGAGTCACATCGCGGCATATCCCTTCCACACCGGCGAAATTACCATCGTCGTCGAACAAAGCCTGGCTATTGACCGAAATATCGATAACACGGCCATCCTTGCTGACCATCTGGCCAGGGAAATCATTCACCATGCCATGCATCATGATTTCTTTTTTGAAGGCATCCCGGTCTGAGGCTCTGGGGTATAGTGATTCTGCAGGTTTGCCTTCTATCTCTTCAGGCGCATATCCCAAAATCTTGCTGACAGCGGGGCTGACTTTTTGTACAACACCATGGACATCGGTACGGTAATACACATCTTGCATGTTTTCAAACAAACGCCGGAAATTGAACTCGCTGAGGCGCAATTGTTCATCCATTTCATTGTGCTGCGTCATGTCCATGCCACTGATCATGACGGCATCCCTACCTTCATACTGAATGGCACGGCTAATCACCAGCAACATGCGAAAATTGCCTTTGCTGGTACACACACGGAATTTACTATTGGCGTTCGCCCAGTTATCGCCCTGCTTTTTCAGGCGCCCTTGTGAGCGTGGCTGGTCAAGGGGATGGACAAATTCGTCGACAGACCTGCCAAGCAAGAGTTGTTCATCACTGATTTCCAGTAGTTGAAGTGCAGCGGGATTGAGCTTAGCCAATTTGCCATCAACCAGGATTGCAACTGCAACCGGCAAGATATCAAACAGGTAAGCATATTGATTTTCTTTGCTCAAGAGTGTTCCTATCACTACTTTGCCAGAGTCCAGAAATACAGACCCATCACTATATTTTACTGCTGAGCATAGGGGAGTAAAGTAATAAAATGCAATACTTGCAGAAGTTTTTTACCTGATGGCTGAAATTGAGTTATTTATAAATAAAAACACATGCCAGCAAGTACACATTTTTTACCCTATCATTTCACTGCCTTTCGATTCGTCACTTAGGGTACATAAATAGCAATTAAGATAGCAACTAAGACTTTAGTGCCGGTCAAGCTCCTGACCGGCTTTTTATTGAATCATTCAGGACTGACCATGAAGAAACGAATGCCAACCATCCAAGCCCCCATGCGTAGACTTTTTTTATTGACTTGCCTTGCTGCGACCACTGTCCTTCCCACACTGCCAGCCTTGGCAGTGGAAAAAGCTGCGCAAGCCAAGCTGGTCGTGGTGCTGGTCGTTGACGGCTTGCCACAAGAGCAAGTGGTGCGTTATCGCGATCAATTTGGCCAAGGCGGCTTTCGCCGTCTGCTGGATCAGGGAGCCTGGTTCTCTGACGGGCATCAGGCGCATGGCATTACCGTCACTGCAGTCGGCCATTCTGCCGTACTGACCGGTGCTTATCCTTATCAGCACGGCATCGTCGGCAATAACTGGATAGACCCGGTGACGCTGGCATCGGTATATTGCACCGAAGACACAAATCACACGTATATAGGCGAGGAAACCAAGGCCAGTGATGGGACGTCCCCTGCCAATCTGCGCGTCAGCACACTGGGCGATGAATTACGCTATTCCAATGGTGAGCGCAGCAAAGTAGTGACAGTATCCGGCAAGGACAGAGGGGCGATCCTGCTGGCAGGCAAAACTGGCACAGCCTATATGTACATGAGCAAGACAGGCAATTTCGCCAGTTCCACCTATTACATGAATTCCCACCCGCAATGGGTACAGCAATACCAGGCAGCAAAACCGCAAGACCGTTTTTACGGCAAGGAATGGCGTCCATTATTGCCTGACACTGCCTACGCTGGCGACGCAGATGATGAACTGGTCATCAATCAAAAAGAAAAAGACAAGCGTTTCCCCTTTGTATATACCAGCAAGTCAGGCAAGCCCGATGCTGCTTACTATAAGGATTTATACACTGGCCCCTATCTTGATGAAATGACCCTGGACTTTGCCCGTGCCGCAATAGAAGGTGAAAAGCTGGGGAACAACCCTGCCGGTGTACCTGATGTGCTAGGCGTCAGCCTGTCCAGCCATGACTATGTCAATCATAGCTTTGGCCCTGAAAGCCGCATGTCGCATGACCATCTGCAAAGACTGGACAGACTACTGGCAAATTTCTTTACCTACATCGACAAGCGTATAGGCATGGACAATACCATCGTGGTACTGACAGCAGACCATGGCTTCCCTAACGTGCCGGAGTTTTCACAATCCATCAAACGTGATGCGCAGCGCCTGGATAGCAAGAAGATGCTGGCCGACCTGAACCAGCATCTGGCTGATAAGTTTGGGCAAAAAGACCTGGTTCGCAAATGGTCCGCCCCCAACTTCTTGCTCGACTATAAGCTGATAGAGCAAAAAAACCTGAGGCGTGATGATGTGGAAAACGCTGCTGCAAGATTTTTGCTGGACCTGCCTGGCGTTGCCAACAGCTTCACCCGCACCCAGTTTGAGAACGGAAGTTTGCCACGCACGCGCATAGGTACGCTGGTACAACGTGCCTGGCACAGACAGCGTTCCGGCGATGTCATGGTTGTCACCAAGCCTTACTGGTATTTTGGCAGCGAAGCACATGGCACTTCGCATGGCTCACCTTATATCTACGACACCAACGTACCACTGATGTTGATGGGCAAACCTTTCAAAGCCGGTGCTTATGGGCAGTATGCTGAAGTCATGGATATAGCGCCAACACTGGCTCATTTGTTGCGCTTGCGCCCACCTTCAGGTTCTGAAGGGCGTGTACTGACTGAAATACTGCGCTGAGCAATCAACTGAATTAATCAACCAAATACCAACAGTTGAACGAAAAAAAACCGCATGAAAGTCATGCGGTTTTTTTATGCTTCGTAGCTCTGATTCTAATCAGCCTTACGATAGTTATTCAACATAGGATAACTTCTCGCATACAGAGAAAACAGGAAAGCCGCCAGCAAGGCAAAACCGGCAAAGAAGAACATCTGGAAAGCCGTGACGCTCATACCAGTGGTCTTGATTTGCTCGGTCACTGCTTCACTCTTAACACTGGAGTTGGCCAGCAAGACCCACAGGTTACCGATGGTGACCGACAGGTTCCAGAAACTCATGATCACGCCTTTCATCGCCAGTGGTGCCTGACTATAGGCGAATTCCAAGCCTGTCGTGGATACCAGCACTTCGCCAAACGTCAGCAAAGCATACGGCAAAACTTGCCAGGTGATTTCCAGAGCAGTACCGCCATCGAGGGCCAATTGCATAAAGCCAACCACAATCCAGGCCAGTCCAGCAAAAGCGATACCAGCGCCCATGCGACGCAGGGCAGTCAATTCAACGCCATTGCGTTTCAATAAAGGATACAGAACCAGATTATTGAAAGGGATGAGCAACATCACCAGCAAAGGGTTCAAAGCCTGCATTTGGGCAGCCTGGAACTCAAAGGAGAAACTGGAAGAAAATATAGAAAATGAGAATGTCGGCTTGATCATATCATTAGCCTGCAATACCCAGGTCGATGCCTTTTGATCAAACAAGGACCAGAATGGTGTCACCAGGGCAAACACCACCAGGATGCGCAAGACCGCGCGTACGCCGTCTACTGCCACATCAGGATGGATGCCACGAGCACGTTCCAATTGCATCCAGGCCCCCATGCCGCCAAAGCCCAACACCAGCACCAGCGCCAGACACAGTGCTGCAACTATGCCGACTTTCGGGATCAGGAACATGGAACCTATCGCCAGCAAGACTCCAGCTACTGTCATGAAATACCCGGTTTTAGCTTGTCCTGGCACGTCGGTAGTCAATGCGGTTCGTACCACCTTCAAGAATGAATGCGGATCACGTGGCGCTGGTTGTACATGTACATATTTTGTACGACCAGACCAGAAGATAATCGTCGCAATAAACATCAGCAGGCCGGGAATGCCAAATGCAATACTGGGCCCAAATTCTTTCAGGAAAAATGGCATCAGCAAAGACGCGAAGAAGGAGCCGAAGTTAATAATCCAGTAAAACCCATCAAATACCTTTTGAGCTAGAGAACGATTTGACTGGTCAAACTGGTCGCCAACGAAGGAAGTAACCAATGGCTTGATACCTCCAGACCCTAAAGCAATCAGAAATAGCCCTGTATAAAAACCATTTCTGTTATCTTCAAAAATAGCCAAGCATGCATGGCCACAGCAGTAAACCAGACTCAGCCACAACACAGTATTATATTTACCAAAGTAACGGTCAGCCAGCCACCCGCCTAGCAAAGGGAAGAAATACACACCAATAACAAACGTGTGAAAAACTTCTTTTGCGAGGCCAGCACGCATGTTTTCTGGCATGGACAATAACAAACTGGTCGTCAAGAAACTGACCAGAATATTGCGCATCCCATAAAAGCTGAAGCGCTCACAGCCCTCATTGGCGATGATATAAGGTATTTGCTTTGGCATCTGCGCTTTTTCAGCGCCATCCATAGCCGCGGATTGAGTCATTCATCTCTCCTGTTCAATTGTTTTTATCACTGCATCAACAAAAATCTCTTTTGAAGACGGACTTGCTATTTGGGATTATGGATTTGTTTTGTCCATTATATAAATTGGATATATCTGGAAAAACAGTGGGCGAAGTATCCAGATTTGTGAGGGGGTAGTCAAGCCTGAAAACATGCCTGATTGCCAGAGAAAAGCAGTGCACGGAAACCCATCTGTTGCAGGACTTTTAAATAATGCCAAACAGCCATCAAAATGAAGGCTTATGCAAATTGCCAGTCAGGCTGCAAGCCTCGTGGATACTGGCTTTGTGCAGTGCGGAAATAAAAACTCATGAATGCTTATTGATACGGTTATGAATACAATTTCAGCAAATTATTTTTTTATCCAACACAATAAATTTCGCCCTCAAAATGGAAATGCCCACTTCAGAAGTGGGCATTTCTTGCATCAGCCTGCGGCAGGTTTGCCGCTGATTTTACGCCATGCCTTAAACGGCAGACGGTAGATAAAGCGCAACATGACCAGTGTCAGCAAGGCTTCAACAAAGGTCGCGATGAAGGCAAAGAAAGTATTCCAGCGTGATTCACGACTACGGAACTTGGCCAGCATGCGGTCACGGCTGATTTCTATGCTGTCGTAGAAGGTTGGCACTACCAGCAGGGTCAGGAAGGTGGAGGTGATGGTGCCGCCAATGATCGCAATCGCCAGCGGACGATAGAACTCGCCGCCCTCACCCAGACCTATTGCCACAGGCAGCATACCGGCAATCAGCGCAAAGGTCGTCATCAGAATAGGACGCAGACGCTTGCGGCCAGCATACATGAGTGACTCTTCGCGATCATAGCCTTCTTCTTCGCGCTTCCTTGCACAATCGAGCAAGAGAATCGCATTCTTGGCGACCAGTCCCATGAGCATGATGATGCCGATGAAGCTCATCAAGTTCAGTGTACCCTTGGTTAACAGCAGAGCAACTACCACACCTATTAGACTCAAAGGCAGGGACAGCATAACGGCAATAGGCGCCGTGAAAGAACCAAACTGCATGACCAGGATCAGGTACATCAGGCCTATGCCAGAGACCAGGGCGATAGTCATTTCAGTAAACAATTCTTTTTGCGAACGTGCCGCACCACTCAGTTCTATGCCAAAACCGGCTGGGAAGTTCATGGCTTTGGCAAGTTTCATTGCCTCAGTCGTGATTTCACCCGAAGATTTCCCTTGTGCATTTGCCGATACTTCTATCATGCGTTTGCCATCGGTATGCTGGATTTTGGCTGGTCCCTTGCCCATGGTGATCTTGGCGATTTGTTCCAGCGGCACCATCTTGTCACTTCCAGCCACGGCGATAGGCAAACGTTCTATGTTTTCTGCACTGATCCTGTCATCCGGATGCAGGCGCACTGCCACGTCACGCGCTTCACCAGTGGGGTCAACCCAGTCACCAATCTCGACACCGGCAAATGCCACACGCAAGGCCTGCGCTGCATCATTGACCGAAATACCAAGCGAGTTTGCCAGGCCGCGGTCGAGTTCTATCTGCAATTCATCTTTGGGATCTTGCTCGGACAAGCCTACATCCACCGCGCCTGGCACTTTGCTAAGTTGCCCCATGAAATCTGTGGCAATCTCGGTCAGTTTTCTTGAGTCCGGGCCGGAGAACCTGATTTGCACAGGCTTTCTGGCACCATTACTGAGATCATCCTGGACCACATATTCAGCGCCGATGATATTGGCGACCAGTTTGCGCAGCTCAACTCCCACCTCGGTCGCTGAACGTTTGCGGTCGGTACTCTTGCCAATATCAACATAGACACGGCCACCGCCACTGTTAATGACGCTATTGGTGGCCTTGGTTTCTTTCAGGGTACGTGCCAGTTCAGCTGCTTTCTCGACTTTCATGCGGCCATACTCGAGACTGGAACTGGATGGTGTGCGTACGTCTATCACCAGAGTGCCATTGTCCGAGACAGGCAAGAAACTGGTGCCACCCTTGGCCGCATGCAAGGCGATGGCACCAACAAAACTGAGTGCTGCGATCAGGGCCATCCAGATACGGTGATGCAAGGCCCAGGCGATCACATTGCCATAACGGTCAGCCTGATGATCAAACCAGGTATTGAACTTGGCCAGTACCAGGCTGATGCCGCGCTTGGGTTCCAGATGATGGCCTATAGGATCACCCCAGTAAGCAGACAACATGGGATCAAGCGTAAATGAAATAAACAGACTGACCAGCACGGAACTGGCAACCGTCAGCGCAAACGGTCTGAACCATTCACCAGAAACACCTGGCATGAAAGCCACAGGAATAAACACGGCAATAATCGAGAACGTAGTTGCTGCAACTGCCAGGCCAATCTCCTTGGTGCCATTGCTGGCAGCAGTGCGACGGTCTGAACCCATTTCCATATGACGCACAATGTTTTCACGCACCACAATCGCGTCATCAATGAGTACACCGATTGCCAGCGACAAGCCCAGCAATGTCATGAAGTTGAGCGTAAAGCCGCATAGCCAGACGGCGATGAAAGCCGCAATCACCGAAGTCGGTAAACTCATTGCCGTGATCAGGGTGGAGCGCCAGGAATTCAGGAAAACATACACCACAAAAATCGTCAGCACTGCACCAAACATCAGGGACTCAATGACGTTATTCAGGCTGGACTGTGCATCCTTGCCGCCATCCTGCGTGACTTCCAGCTTGCTGCCTTTTGGCAGGTTCTTGTTGATTTCATCGATCAGGTCACGCACTTTGTTGGCTACCGTCACGGTACTGGCATCACGCGAACGGGTCACTGAAATACCGACATTGGGATTGCCATTGCGTACACTGAAGCCGCCTATCTCGGCAAAGCTGTCGGCAATTTCAGCGACTTGCGCCAGCCTGACCAGATCAGTACCACGACGCTTGATGACGATATTCTGGAACTCTGCTGGTGATTCTATGCGGCCTATCAGGCGTATGCTTTGCTCATCCAGTTTGCCGCTCACCTTACCCACAGGCGCAGTGGTATTTTGATTGCGCAATGCAGTGACCACTTCGCCAACCGAGACATTGTATTCACGCAATTTTTGCGCGCGTAGCAATACCGTCAATTCACGACGCAGGGAACCATTTACGCTAACAGTAGCAACACCATCTATGCCACGAAACTTGTCGGACAATTCATCTTCTGCCAGGCGTGAAATTTCGGCATGGCTAAGCGTGCTGGAAGACAAAGCCATCTGCATGATGGGCTGCGCCGAGGGATCACTACGCTGTAGTATGGGCTCGCGCATTTCTATCGGTAATTTGTAGCGTACCGAGGCAATGGCATTACGCACTTCGTCTGAGGCTTCGATCAGGTTTTTATTGAAATTAAAAACAATCACGACTTGCGCACGACCTTCAAATGCTGTTGAACGTACCTGATACACACCGGTAATGCTTTGCAGCGATTTTTCCAGCCGATTGATGATCTCACGCTCTACCGTTTCTGGTGACGCACCCGGATAAGGGATGCTGACCACCAGCACCGGCTCTTCCACATCGGGAATCTGGTTAACCTTGAGTTTTTTCAGCGCCAGCAAACCCATGCACATGAGGGCGATGATGATCACGATCATCGCGACTGGACGCTTAATACTGAAATCAGAAAGGAACATGATTTATTTCCCTTGTGGATTGGCAGTTGCCGTGCTGGAAGCTGAACTCACCGAGCTTGCTGATGCTGGCGTTGCCGCAGTTGTTGGCAGCTCGGCACCAGCCGTCGCCACCATCTTCACTTTTTGCCCATCCACCAAAGTGGAAACCGGGTTACGTATGACTTTGTCGCCATCGACCAAACCGCTACGTATTTCAAAATCACCGCGACGCGGGTCACGTTCACCAACCACAATACTGATTTTGTTGAGGATGCCATCCTTGATGCGCCAGGCATAGGCTTTGTCGCCATCACGCAGCAAAGCTGTACTCTTGATCATCAGGGTCTGTGTCGAACCTGTTTCTATGCGGCCCTCTGCATACAGGCCGGAAACCCGTGGTGGCGTTGCATCAGCAAAGGCTACCAGCACTTCCACCTGTCTGGTGGTGGCATTTGCTGCCATATCCACACGCTTCACCTTGCCTGCAAAAACCTGGTCACCATAACCATTGACACGGAAACTGACAGCCTGGCCTATCTTGACATTGTTGACTTTGTCCGCCGACAGCAAACCTTCAAAACGCATACTGGTCGGGTCGATGACCTTGACTAGTTCCTTGCCTATCTGGGCTGTGTCACCGGCAGAGACCTTGCGTTCGCTGACCACACCATCAAAAGGTGCGCGCACTTCTGTGCGCTGCATCTGCTGACGCGCCTGTGCTGAACGTGCCTTGGCGGCGACCAGATCACTCTGGGCATTATTGCGGCGGATTTCTGCATCTTCCAGTTGCTGGGTCGATGTCATGCCGGATGCCCGCAAAGTCTTCAGACGCTGGAATTGTCTCTCAGCCTGCTCCAGCGACTGGGCAGATGCCCTGGCCGCTTCTTCTGCCGAATTGCGGCTGTCACGAATTGATGTGTCGTCCAGGCGCACCAGCAAATCACCACGTTTAACCGTCTCACCATTTTCTTTTAATACTTGCAATACCACCGTAGACAATTCCGAGCGCAAGTCAGCCTTGCGTTCTGGTTGTATGGAACCAGTAATCACAGGTCCGGAGGACAGTGCGCTGTTTTGTATTACCTGCAAATCTTCTTGTGTCACCAGCAAAGGGCTGTCTGGTATTTTGGCAGCGCCAGACTTGGCGCTTGCTGAACCTGCACTGGCCTTGGCCTGGTCCGAATCCTTGCCATCTTTTCCTCCCTTGCTACATGCCGTCAATGCCAGGGCAAGGGAAAGAAAAATCAGACTGGGTCGCAACATGGTGAATCTCCGTATATTTATAATAAATGTTTGTCTAAGAAGCTGATTTGTAACAAAAAGTTCTAATTCTTGCCAAGTATCCATGAGCATGTATGCCAGTGTCAATCATGCATTACCTGCTTGCAACATTAGCTAAATATAAGCGAGTTTCTTGCAATGTCAGCATAAGTCCGGTAGGCTCCCGCCTCCTGCGTATCTACCAAGCTGCTTATTGTGTCTGTTACTGTATTCACCCCTGCTTCACCACCTGTCTTATTGATCGTCACTGATGTTTTTGGCAACACACCTGCGATTGCCAGCTTTGCACGACAATTTTCTGTGCCATGCCTGATTGCATCGCCTTTTAACGGCGAGAAAACACAATACCCGGCAGAAACCCTGGCCTATCATGCTTTTATTGCTGAAGGTGGCGTTGGTACCTATGCAGAACACCTTGCCAAATTGATAGAAGCCAATCAGTCCAGCCTGCGTTACGCCATAGGCTTTAGCGCGGGTGCCAGTGCCCTGTGGCTTAACAGTACCAATCCAGCCATGGCCAGTCTGCAACAAACCATATTGTTTTACGGTTCACGCATACGCGATTATCGCGATGTACAGCCTGTTTGCCCTACGCGCCTGATATTTGCGGAGCAGGAAGCCGCATTTGAACCAGCAGAACTGGTGGCCGATTTAAGGCAGCGCAACCACGATGCAGAGCTGGTCAAAGGCAGCAAACATGGCTTTATGAACCCCTATTCAGCAGGTTTTTGCCTGAAAACCCAGGAACGCTTTATGAAAGAACTACTTGATATGACGCAAATCAGTGTCGCAGCCTGAGTCTCTTACATACGCATAGCCAGCAGGCAAGATTGAGTTTCGCCCCCTATTACCCTATACTTCGCACGCGTGACACAATCACCGCCTTGTGTTTTTGATTACACCAACCAGTGATCAGGGACAGTTTTACTTGCATGACAACACCACCACTTATTTAATCACTTTTTTGCGGCACCAGTGCATCTGCCTGATCTGGCAGCTCGTCTGGTTGATCCGCGCGGAGCCATAAGCATGACCGCCTTTGTATTTAATGAAATCAATTTCGACGACCACGAACAAGTCGTGTTCGCATCCGAAGCCAAATCTGGCTTGAAAGCCATCATCGCAGTTCATAACACCAATCTCGGCCCGGCCATGGGTGGCTGCCGCATGTGGAATTATGCAGATGAAGCCGAAGCTGTACGTGATGTATTGCGCCTGTCACGCGGCATGACCTACAAGAACGCTGTTGCTGGCCTGCCCATCGGCGGCGGCAAAAGCGTCATTATCGGCAACCCAAAAACTGACAAGACCCCTGCCCTGTTTGAAGCCCTGGGTGAAGCCCTTGAGCGCCTGGGTGGCCGTTATGTCACAGCAGAAGACGTAGGCACCAGCCCGGCAGACATGGCCAATGTTGCCAGCAAAACCAAATATGTTGCCGGTCTGGGTGACCGTGGCGACCCATCTCCATACACCGCACTGGGCTGCTTCGTCGGTGCCCAGGCTGCAGTCAAACACCATCTCAAACGCGACAGCTTTGAAGGACTGACAGTGGCCCTGCAAGGCCTGGGTCATGTAGGTTATGACTATGCCCGCCAGTTGAAAGAAGCCGGTGCCAAGCTCATCGTTACCGATATCGATCAGGCTGCACTGAAACGTGCGCAAGAAGAACTGGGTGCAGAAGTCGTCGCAATCGACGCCATCTATGACGTGCAAGCCGACATCTATGCACCATGCGCCCTGGGTGCAACACTGAACCCGGACACATTGTCACGCCTGAAAGCCAAAATCGTTGCTGGTGGTGCCAACAACCAGCTGGCAATACCAGAGATGGGCGAAATCTGCCGTCAAAAAGGTATCCTGTATGCACCTGACTTTGTCATCAATGCCGGTGGCATCATCAAGGTTTGCTATGAATACCTGAACACCCCAGAAGACGGCATGGTTGCCCATGTACGCCGTATCGGTGATACCCTGGCAGAAGTATTTGCCCGCGCTGATGCAGAAGGCTTGCCGACCAGCGTTATCGCTGACCGTATTGCTGAAGCCAAGTTTAAGAACTAGGGGCGAAGCTGGCGAAGTTGCAAATTCTAATGAAGCAGATTCCTGAGAATTGTTCTAAATAGCATATCAGTAAAAATTTAAGCTATTTTGTTGCTATTAGTACCCACAATAAAACAATGCTGTTCTGCAAAGAAAATTTACAGAACAGCATCAATTCAAGTGCTATCTATTATTTCTTTTTTGCAGGTGCTTTCGGCGGATTTTTTTCCATTTGCTCTGAAAAACCTTCAATAAATTCAGCTGCAGCGTCATATATCGCAACCAGAGCTCCTCCGATTGCCAACCAATTGCCGCCAGATACCAACTCAACTTCTTTTGTATTCAATTCTTGCATTTTCTTGGATCCTAAAAAACTGTCAATATATTTTAGAGTGTAAATAAAGTCTCTTTGCCTGCAGGCCAATCTTGAACAGCTTCAATGTGTTCTTTTACTACTGTAGCAACGGCAGCACCAAGATCTTTCCAAAAACCTGCACCACTAACTTCTTCAATTTCAATAAAATTCAATTCTTGCATTTAAGTCTCCAAATTAATATTAGTCGCATCGAAAATTTGTACGACCAATTAATAATGCATTAAATTATTAAACATTGTCAAATTTATTTTTACAGCAAGACTATTTAATAAGAATCCAGTCCGTTACCAAATCAAAATCAGTGAATGCAATTACCCAAGCTTTGCGTTTTAAAACGTTTTTTTAACTTGGTTGCTATACATTAATACGAAAACTGTATTGCTGGCATCGTCGCATTGCTCGCAAATACTAACGACATGGATTCACTAAATAGCGCGACCCATTCATCGCTTTTCAACATCTTACAAAAAGGTCAAGAGCAGTCACTCTTTGATTTTATTATTGCATTACAATACAATCGTAAAAAATGCGCTACAACAAGACAAAAAACACTCAAAACACCTTAATATTAAATTCTTTCAACACAATACAATATCTTAAAATTGTTGCTTAATATAAGTAGCAAGCACCTTACTGATTCTCTGAACGTTCGATCTAAAATGATCATACTCACTACTGCACGCCTGCGCCTGGAACCAATGAACGATAGCCACTTTGACGGTCTATTCCGTATGAACAGCCAGCCAGAAGTGATGCAATACATTACCGGCAAACCAGATACGCCTGAGGATACGCAGTCCATGATAGATCGTGTCAAGGCGCGCTGGATAGAGTATGGTTTTTCCTGGTGGAGTTTCATAGAACTCGACAGCAATGAAATCATCGGTGCAGGCTGCATACAATACCTGGGGCGCGATCCGGCCAACCCACTGGAGACTGGCTGGCGTCTGCGCAAGGAAAGCTGGAACAAGGGTTATGCATCAGAAGCCGCGCAAGCCATGGTGGCATTTGCATTTGAAAATCTCAAGACAGAATCTCTGTGTGCAGTCTGTCACCAGGATAATCAAGCGTCATCGAATGTCATGAAAAAACTGGGCATGCAATATCGCGGCATAGAACGCTGGTATGACATGGATACGGCTGTGTATTCCATGGATAAAGCTGAATGGCTGGCAAATAGGAAATAAGCAAAAATAACGAAGAAAGTAGCTCAATCTGTCGCAACGACAATACGGTTGCGGCCACTCTCTTTTGCGCGATACAAGGCCATGTCGCTGGATGAGAGTGACACATCGGCATCCAGATCGCTGGCCTGCATCATGGCTATCCCTATACTGACGGTAACAGGGATGATATGGGTGTGGGCATTGACTGGAGTGTCGAGCAATTGCTTTTGCACGCGCTGCGCAAAAACGGTGGCATCAGTGATGCTGGTGCCTGCCAATACCACAGCAAACTCTTCACCGCCTACCCGGCCAGCATAATCACTCTTGCGCAATTCATCGTGCAGGATATGGGCAAAATGCCTGAGCACCAAATCACCTACCGCATGCCCATAAGTGTCATTGATGAGTTTGAAATTATCCAGATCACACATGAGCACTGCAGCAGTCTTGCTGGCTCCGCGCTGTATGCGTGCCAGTTCTTCTTCGATGCGCCCCATGAAGCTGCGCCGGTTGGGGATTTGGGTTAAGAAATCGATGGTCGCCAGTTCCTGCAATTCCTGCTCTATGCGCTTGTGTTCGGTAACATCGGTAATAAAACCGTGCCACAAGGTAGCCCCATCTGGCAGGCGACGTGGCCTGGCGTCCATCTGACGCCAGCGTATACCTTGTTGCGGCAAATTGACACGGTATTCCAGATGCAGGTGTTCCAGCCTGCTGGCTGACTTTAAAACCGCATTGCGGTAAGCAGGAAAATCATCAGGGTGTATGCGAGCATGAACCAGTACCACAGCTTCCTGCATCTGTGCGGGACTTAACTCATAAATATCGCGTATACCTTCACTAAGATAGGTAAAGCTCTCTTCGCCGTTGACATGCATGCAATACTGGTATGCCAGACCTGGCACTTCATTGGTCAGACAAGTTACCAGATCAGCACTTTCCTGCAATCGTTGTGACAAGGCGCGCATGGCAGTAATATCGGTGGTAGTCCCGATCATGCGCAAGGGGCTGCCATCTTCCGCCCGGCTGACGACCTTGCCACGACTGGATATCCACTTATAACTGCCGTCCTTGCAGCGTACCCTGTGCTCAACCACATATTGTTCAGTCTGGCCTTCAAAATGCGCCTTGATAGTTTCCTGTACATAGGGCAGGTCGTCCGGATGCAGCCTGGTATAACTGTCTTCTATGCTTCCCGTTATTTCTGAATCAGCATAACCGAGTATGGCTTTCCAACCTGGCGAGTAATGAATTTGACCAGCCTGTATGTCCCTGTCCCATATACCGGTAGCACTGCCTTCTATCGCCAGCGCCATACGTAGCATGCTGGCCTGGCTTTGCTCGGCCAGTGCCTGTGCCTGCCGGTTTTGCTGTTGATGCTGCGCATGCTGCAAGAGATTAGTAATCAGGCTGGCAAGCTCTGGCTGCATTTGCGCACTAGGTTGGGTGGATAGGAGCTCCGGCTTGTTTAACAGGACGACATTGCCAAGCAAAGTCTGTCCGGCATTGAAGAGCGGAATGCTTGCTATCATGCTCAGGCCATGTTTTTGCATGGCATCTCGCCAGGCTGATTCGGCCTTTGGCAATTCGAAGTATTCTGCCACCAAAGGAACTTGGACCGTGTTTTTCAGAACAGGCGTCAGCAAATCAGAAGCGATCAGCAAACTATCAGCGCCAGTAACAAGGCTGTTCGCCACCACTACCGCCTGCAAAGCGGGATAATGCGCCTCCAGGCTGTCAATAATTTGACGCAGGCTCGCATCGAGTGCTCCATTGCCAGCGATAGCGCTCATGCATAGTTTATACAAACTCAATAGATATTGAGCTTCATCATTACTTTTACACAAAGTATCTGAACTCATATCTGCCCTATATCCCTGCCGGGGACCCGCTTGCACATGCCAGAACTCATTTTCTCGCTGTAGATCATCATATACTAAAGCGGTTGCGCAAGTAGGTGGGCGAGATTTTTTCATGTCAGCGGGTTTTACAACAAGCGGCATGGATTAAGTGTTCATAAGCCCTCTACATAAAAAGCTTCCGGTTTCCCTTGTTGGTGCATGAATGCAGATACTTCGTCTTGCCACAATTGTGGCTGCAAATTCGCCGTGCTACGTGTGATGAAACGACGCATGGGTCTGTGATCAAAAGCCTGGGCCAACAGTTTTTGCATGCCAGCAAAACTGTCCGGATTGATATGTATACCCTGAGCAATACGCTCAGCAACCAGATTCACCTGATGCAGGATAGCCTGTTCGCGCCTGGGATCTCCCTGCACAGCGACTTCATAAAATGAAGTGAGCACAGCGAAGCCGGGGCGCACGCCTTCCAGCAAGCTAGCTTGTAATCTGTCATGCCCATCGAGTATCAAATAGGCATTCAAGCCATGGATATACCAGACCAGGATGGGTGGCAATTGCCCGGCACGCGCCAGCTTGCGCCACCATTTGACACGCCCGCTATCCCTATGCTGAGGAGCAAATACATTCAATACCTGCCCATTGCCCGACATGCACCAGTCCAGATAAACGACGGGAGCATGCAGCAACTGGGCATCTTCTTCTCCGCCACCGAGATGCCAGTCACGCAAGCGGTGTTTGCCACGCCAATGGGGATGATATACCTGACTGCCATCACAGTATTCAAGCGACCACAGGCCGTCGGACAAGCAACAGATATCTACTTTGCGCAATGCCTGTGCAAAATGCTTCAACCATAATTTTTTTTGCTGTCCGGAAGTAGCAGAAGCAATGTGCTGAACCTCTGTCGAGCTGATGGCTGGCAACCACTCCTGATGCTGCGGCAAATTGCGATAGACGCTTACGCCAGAATAGCCTTCATCAATTTCCGCCCACAATAAAGGCAAATCGCCTGCATCCAGCCGCATGCGCTTACCTGCAGCCGTACGCAAACGCAAAGCTGGCTTGGGAGCATTGCTGACATTCAGCAATAGCCCTCGCCATTGCTCATAGTCGCGCTCATGGTCGCCAGTATCGTCCTGATAATGGATGTTGATAGCCATATTGCTGCTCTTTATCCCGAAGACTTTACAAACCCTGTTTTTTCAAAGCCTCAATCTCAAAATCACCATCATCCACCAGGCGCTCCCAACCGGCAAACTTGCCCAGGCCCAGTGTCCTGGACATGGATAACAACAAACTCTGCCCAGCCGCTGCACGCTCTGGCGTCAACTGATAGACAGGATCATTGAAAGCGGCTGCCGGTGTCACAAACTTCCAGCCCATGCTCTTGAACTGGGTCAGCACGTCATCTAGCCACAGGGCATTGATCAGATTGTGATGCATGAGCAAGACTTGTGGAATATCGCGTCCCTGTAATTGCCAGGACAAGGCACGATAGGCTTCAGCCCTTTGGCGCATATGGGCCAGGTAAGCCAGCTTGATAGGTGTTACATCAGCCTCAGGATTCTTCTTTAGGACGGCTATCAATTTCTCATTGAGGCGCCAGTCGCTGGTATCGAGGCTGACATAGGCGTTGCGATAACTTTTCTGTTTTAAAAAATCACGCATGCCATCGCGTTTTTCTGGTGTATTACCCTCGCGCAGATAAGTATAGCGATACCATTTCTGGTAACCCGGCAAAGTGCTGATGATAGTGTCGCAATCCTGTATTTCTTGCTGATATTGTGCCAGGCTGACTTTATCACTATGCAAATCAGGATGACTCATACTGTGATTGCCGATAGCATGACCAGCGTCACCCCAGTCCTTGGCGAGTGCATAACCAGCAGGTACTTTTGCTGCGTAGTCCGCGGTCACAAACAGTGCTGCCGACACGCCATGTTTAGCCAGCGCATTCAGCATCGCCTGATTGCGTTGCGCCGGACTCAATCTTGGTGTCTGTTCAAGATCGGGGCCATCGTCAATTGTGATTGCTACCGTCTGAGCGCTGACATCGGCCGCCAGTGATATGAAAGCAGATAAAAATACAGTGCTCGCTGTGCGAGTTAAATGACAAAAGAGTTTCAATTTTTTTCGTTTTCTGGGTAAGGTTTAATCCACGACATAATCGGCAGATTTCTTAGCTGCATCAGCAGTATCTATGGCTTCAATGAGCATGAATTGCTGGCCATTCCATTGATAAAATCCGGCTTGCTCTCCAGGATTTGCAGACAAGGCCAGCAAGTTTTTTTTATTTTTCAGGGCATCATAAGTCCACTCAAATGCCCCTGCCACCAGGGTCTGTATCAGCTTGTATTCATTTTGCTGCATGCCATACACCTGGATTTCTTCATACGCTGCGCCTCGCTGCATTTTGGCTATAAAGACTGGTTTTCCTGCAATCGAAAATTCAGTATGCAATTGCAGGCGGGGATTATAGCTATCGTCAAACTGCTTTTGTGATACGACTCGCCAGGCCTGATTTTCTTTTTTTAGAATGCTGACCGCGCTGAAAATCCCTGCCTTGTCTTTATCACTCGCCTTGCCCGCTGGCTTGCTGGACCAGGTCACAAGCTTCCAGTCATCTTGCATGCTGAGCATGCTGTAGTTCTCAATATCACTCAAATTGGTCTTGTTCAATGCAGGAGTGAAGTCTTGCTGAATTGACTGGCTGGTGGCAGATTTGTCGCCCGAGTAGCAGGCAGTAAAAGTCATCAGAATGAATAGAGAAAGCAGTGCTTTTTTATAGGGCATGAATGAACAGTGTCGGTGGCGTCTGAATGCCAGTAAAATTACCGAAAGGCAACAAATAATATGGATAGCATAACATTAAGTTTTATCAAGCGCAGAACTTGCATGAATACACATAGATTCTCATTTCAATTCTTCAACGACGACTTATAATTCCAGAGCTGCACCGCTATTTCTGAACTTGTTTGATCACACTTCCCACAAAAAATTGAAGGAGATATCAGCATGAGTATCGTTAGCTCGCACGAACCCGGCGCGTTTTGCTGGGTAGAACTTGGCACCAGTGATCAAAATGCCGCGAAGGCGTTTTATGGCGAACTGTTCAGCTGGACTGCACAGGACAATGAGATGGGCCCAGGAAGTTTTTACACCATCTTCCAGCTCAAGGGAAATGATGCCGCCGCAGCATATACCCTGGATGCCCAGCAACAAGCGGGCGTGCCGCCCCACTGGACAATCTATGTGTCTACCGATAATGCTGAAGCAACAGCAAAGCGCAGTGCTGAACTGGGGGGTGAAATTGTCATGCCCGCATTCGATGTTTACGACCTGGGCCGCATGGCGGTATTAAAAGACCCTACCGGTGCTTTCCATAACATATGGCAACCGGGGAAAAATACTGGTGTAGGCGTGCAAAACGAGCCTGGATCATTTTGCTGGGGGCAGCTCAATACCAGCGATACAGCAAAGGCTGAGGCTTATTACAAATCCCTGTTTGGCTGGGGAGCCAATACAGGCAGTGACGGGGGCATGACGTATACAGAATGGCAGTTAAATGGCACGCCCATAGGCGGCATGATGGACTTGCCACCGGGCGCCATGGCCCCTTCACACTGGCTGGCTTATTTCAGTGTGGAAGACTGCAATGCCAGTGCTGCCAAAGCCCAGTCGCTAGGCGCTGCCGTCTACGTCGCCCCTACCGACATTCCCAACACCGGCCGCTTTGCTGTGCTGGCTGACCCGCAAGGTGCGGTATTTGCGATTTTCCAGCAAGCTTAAAGGCAGGCGACAGGGGTCACAAATGCTGCGATTACATATTCTGCAAGAGACTAATCGCATGCGCTACCCCCAACCTGGGACTGGACAAGACTTCCTTGTCCAGGTCCTGCAGTTCCAGTGCTACAGCTGCCATTGATGCCTGCGCCAATACGACGACATCAATGGCGGTATTCTTCTGCAACTCCCGCCTGACTGCACTTGCTATGATGTGCCGGTAAGCCTCACTATCACCTTGCTGGAAAAAAGCCCAGGCATCTTCAACCCACAGATTACTGATTGTCACTGGCTTGTTCAATGCCACCGCAGACTCCCGCAATAATTCAGTTGTCGGCAGCAAAGTACTTTCCAGTGCTGCCACCAGCAAGATACGCGGCCCCAGCCTCACTGCACGATCAGCCATGGCGCGATCTATCCTGGCGGCTTGCCAGCCCGGCATTCCAGACATGCGCTCAGCCACCCCGCCAATACTGGAGCAGGTACAAACCACCATACGCGCACCGCTGCCTGCAGCAGTCTGCATGGCTGTCTGTATCTCGTTTATCACACCCGCATCGGCAACCCCAAGCTGCTGGGCAGCCTCAAGCAAAGACGCTTCAACTTGATGATATACGCCGAGGCCCGGTGCCAGTTCTTGCACCAAAGCCTCAAAAGTAGGGACGTGCACTGCCGAGGTATGCAGGAAAGCAAGTTCGTGCTGCATAGGGTCCTGCGATTTAATTGAGTTTCTTCATATGGGCAACCAGCTGGTCCAGCGCCGCACCCCAGCCTTGATGGAATCCCATGTCCATATGCTTTTGCATGTCTTCAGCATTTTTATGCATGACCACCGCCTTGTATCTGGTACCGACTTCATGCGCCTCAAATGTGATGATGGCAGTCATGAAAGAGTTCCCCGTAGGACGAAAATCTGGCCCCAGGGCATCGGTGAATACCAGTTTTTTTCCCTGCACGACTTCGAGAAAACAACCCGTATTATCATGATCCACACCCTCAGGTGAGCGCATGACGCTTCGGAAGATACCACCAGGACGCAAGTCAATTTCGCAATCGACAGTTTTCCAAGGTGCTGGCGTAAACCATTCCAGTAAATGTGCGGGTGTAGTCCAGGCAGCCCACACCAATGAAGGCGGGATATCGACTATACGTTCAAGCACCAGATCGAATTTGTTTTCTTCCGTTGTTACTTCTGTTGTTACTTCAGACATCCAGAGTCTCCTTGATTTTATTTGTGTTCGCCAATGCACATTGGCGAAACGAGCGGTTTTCAATCAGTTCGCTGATACCACCAATTTAGAATATGTATGTCTTTAAAGCATTCCAAGCTATATCATCAACAAAATGCTGCTTACATAGACCAGGGCCAGCAGACATGCTGGCAAATATATCGCAAGCGCAAATGTAGATAAACACTTTTATGTGGAAATTTACTTTACTGTGCGATTTTTTCTTCTGCCCGCAGTTGCCTGATACTTTGATCAAACTGTTCAAGCAAGAATTTGTAGTTGGGTGACAGATAGAGGTAGATGGGCTTGAAAAACAAGTCTTGCAAGAGATAACTGTCAGGTGCCAGCTTGCTATTTTCCATGATCTTCAATGCCAGGGATTTGGTCATGATGCAGGCATCGCCATGTTTTCTCAAGACCATAAAAGCGCAGTCAGCTTCTGAGGCAACCGGTATCAGCTGTTCCATTTCCTTGCGTGCAGCGATAAAAGCATTGCCACGCACGTAAAATACTTTGTGTTTGCTCAGGTCGCTCATGGATTTGACGATGAGGTTTTTGTCATGGGTCAATACGCTGAAACTCAATTGCCCCAAAGGTGTTGGCACCCGTATTGCTGTCGGTGCCATCTGTTGGAACTCTTCATAACGCGGCAATTCACCCACGCTTTCACTCTCTTGCAACATGCGCAATGCGCGCCCCGGTGGATAGGATGTCAGCTTGCATATCAAGCCATTTTTTTGACATAGCTTGTCCAGCAATGCTTTGCTGTCAGCGAAGACTTCACCAGTATCACTAAGAGAGGACGTAAACCGCAATGCTTCCTGGTGCAATACCTGCTCGCGAGCATGCCCATCAGCGCAAATACAAATCAATAACAATAATAGACATGCACGCACAAACACAGCTTTCTGGTCGGGTCTGGCAACTCATTTGGAAATAATCTGGAAAATAAACAGTGCATGCGAATACAAAGAACAGCGATCACGCACGCAGCGTCATCTCAGTATTCAACAATAATCAAGGACTTACAAGCGAGACTTTGGGGGAGTGTTGCGGCGCAGATGCAGCTTGTTAATTTCTGTCAAAAATCTTATGGCTCTGACATATCAAATGCATCATTTTCCGGTAACACAGCTCTATTGCACATGCGCCCAACTGCGTCCATCTGCTTCCACGCGTGTTACCGGAATTTTTCTCGTCTCGTCAGCAATGCTCAATGCGCTGGCAGCTATGCTTCCAATACCTCTGCAGTACGTTTTGCATTATAGAGTTCCAGATTCAACAAACCCAGACGCTTGGCAACAATGGTTGGCACCAATGCCTGTCCTGCGACATTGACTGCCGTACGGCCCATGTCGATGATGGGTTCAACTGCCAGCAGCAAGCCAACGCCTTCCAGCGGCAAGCCAACGGTAGACAAGGTCAGCGTCAGCATGACCGTGGCACCGGTAGTGCCCGCGGTTGCAGTAGAGCCAAGCACGGAAACCAGGGCAATCAAACCCAGTTGTGTAACATCCAGATGCAAGCCATAAAATTGCGCAATGAAAATCGCCGCGATTGCCGGGTAAATCGAAGCACAACCATCCATTTTGGTCGTTGCTCCCAGAGGCACGGCAAATGCTGCATATTCACGCGGCACACCCAGATAACGCTCGGTAACCCGTTCAGTCAGCGGCATGGTACCCATGGATGATCGCGAGACAAAGCCCAGCTGCACTGCTGGCCAGACGCCACTGAAATACTGGCGCACGGACAGGCCATGCATTTTTACGAGCAGTGGATACACCACAAACAGCACCAGCAACAAGCCCACATAGACAGATGCACTGAAACTCGCCAGAGAACCCAGGGCATCCCAGCCATAACTGGCCACCGCATCACCCAGCAAAGCCAGAGTACCTATTGGTGCCAGGCGTATGATCCACCACAGGATTTTTTGTACCACGGCACCAACAGCATCTGTAAAGCGCAAAAGTGGTTCGGCACGTTCGCCTACCTTGAGTGCAGCAATGCCAACTGCGATGGCTATCACCAGCAATTGCAAGACATTGAAACCCAGCTGGGTGCTGGCGACTGTGCGTTCACCTACCTGCTTTACAGAACTGCTGGCTGTCATGCCGAGGATATTGCCCGGTATCAGTTGGTTCAGGAAAGCCCACCAGGACCCGGTTCGGGATGGCGCACCTGCCTTGGCTGCATCGACGACCGCACCAGCACCTGGGTTGGCCAGTAAGCCGATAGTCAGGCCAATGGCAACAGCAATGAATGCGGTAATGGCAAACCAGATCAGAGTCTGCGTTGCCAGTTGTGCCGCATTTTGCAAGCGTCGCAGATTGGCGATACTGCTCACGACAGCCGTCAATATTAAAGGAGGGATCATCAACTTCAACAAGCTGACATAGGCATTGCCGATAGCGCTCAAGGCAACTTGCAGCCAGTTTGCCTCCCCCCCCTGTGTACCCATTTGCCTGGCAATCAATCCCACCAGTACACCGGCTACCAGGCCGATGACAATCTGGGGGCCAAATGATTTCCACCAGCGTGCACCATGCCCGCTGGGCAGGGTTGCAGCACCACCCTTGTTATCCAAGTTTTGCATGCTTGATCTCCATCTCTTTATTCAAATACCGAATAATCAAATGCTGGAGCCGCATGATGTAAACCATGAAGCAAGGGTCAAGACAGTTACTTGCTTCACATGCCATGTATCCAATTGACTATGCCATCATCACTCATTACACCGCCGGGCCAGCGCACGGATGGATCATACCATTCGTTGTTCCCGCGTACACGCTTGCGATAGACTTTGAGTGAATAAGAAAGGCGCGCTATACCAGTCGGCAGCATGCTGCCGGTATTATCGATATACACAGCATCAGCCGCCGTGGACAAGCCTATATGTTTAACACCTGGCAGGCGACGCGCTACATCTGCAAAGTCCAGACAAGCGCTGAAACAATGCTGGTCTGTCAGGAAATACACTTTTCCCTGGAATGGCGAAGCAGGCAGAGTGCCATTGGCAGGAGTCGGCGGAAAAGCTGTGTGCAGTAAAAGCTGCTTATTGCGCAGGGCAGTCTTCATATCATCTGCCACAGCCTGGCGATATTGTGCTGCCTCAGTCATGCCAGCTGCACGCATGCGCGCAGCTTCTTTTTGCAGTGCCTGCAAATTCCCGGCGGACACACGCCAGTCAGTAGTTTCATCAAAATACGAGCCTATATGATCAACGGCTTCCTGGCTAAACAGGATGGCCAGCATTTGCTCTGCCCAGCTACTATTGCCACCGTGATTGCCGCGCACATCAATCACCACCAGCGGTGCTTTATGCACTTCTTCCCGATGCGTCTTGAGATCAGCCACCATGGATTGCAGTCGTGCCAGCGCCATTGCTCCACTGTCGTCAAAACTTGGAATGGAGACAAACCAGGTATCCTGCACACGCCGAACACCCATCTCGGGAAGCACATTTCCGGCAGCCTGCTTCAATAATTCACTGCGCCTGCTGGCATCCAGGTTTGTCCACTTCAAACTCACGGTACGCACAGATTTATCAGCAGACTCAAAGCGACAGGATGTGATGGGCGCTTGTGCCCGCCCCGCCCACAACATCAGTTGCGGCAAATGCATATGACGCTGATGCGGGATGTCCCGATTCCAATAATAAGGATCAACAAATTCCTGCAGCAGTTGGTCCACATTCTTGCCATCGCAATCAAGCAATTGAGCTTCTTTCAGTGCGCGCTGGCTATCTTCGGCAACAGTCACTCTTGCCGGGTTTCCACCTACCAGAAATTGTGGCCAGCGTAGCGATGTGGATTCCAGATCATAACTGACCGAGATATGACCATCACGAAATCCGTTTGTGTAAAACTGCAAGACCCGCCTGTAATCTTCAAAACTTTGGGCATTGCTGGCTCGCGTCCTGGCTTGTTCAAACCCCTGCTTCAGCCACAATTTAAAACCCGGGTTTTGGGTATCGACTGGCCCAGGGTGATTTGCTTCAAGCGTATCGCGTACACCTTGCAGATCAGCCAGGGCAGCCTGAGACCAGGAAATTGCTGTGGATTTTGGGGCGTTGTTGCTTGCCGCACTGCTTAAAGCTGGCAACAGAAAAAAGCCAGCAAGTATCAAAAAATTGAGTGTCTTCATATCATTATTCTTGAGATTCAGGATGGTCAACAAGGCCGTTTATGTGTCATCTGAAAAAGCAATTATTTCCTTTTCACTTGAAGAAAATTGGCTTTTTCACATTGCGAACTATGACACTTTTTAACGCACTTTGTTCCAGAAAATCATCCATATTAGTCAAGCAAAAACCAATAAAACAACCAATCATTTATAAGGACATGAAACGGAATTCAAATGCATGTGATCCGGTATTTTTTACCCTTCTGTGCTTGTTGTTATCGGTTTCAGTTTTTCATTTCCGCCATTCAAAAAAACTTCTATAAAACTGTGTCGCACAAAGAAATGATAAGTGAGCAAACAAGATAAACTCGTCAGTAGAATATTGCATACCATACGACCCAGCGCATCAAATGGGCTGTGATAGAGCAAAATGCCAAAGCCCAGAGTGCCCAGCATGTGCACCAGATAAACCCAGTAAGAACTTTCTGCCATATAAGCCAATACACGGTTCTGTTTCGGTAGGTAGCGCAGGAACAGACCTATCAAAGCAAAACTCCAGAACCAACTCACGCAATTGTATAAGTACGCCATTACTGCCTGAATGAAAAAACTGGCAGATGGCTGACTGCCATATTCTTTACTCAGCCCCAAAAACAGAATAAGCAAAGGAAAGCCCGCAATCAAAAAATACCAGCATTTACGGGCATAGGTATCCAGCAAATCTGCCTGGTAACGGTAAATGAAAATTCCACATGTAAAAAATATACCGCTATGAACAAACTCTGCAGTATCAGGTAAAAACGAGCCCAATGGCGTCACTATCCCATTGCGGTAAAACCCTCCTGCAATTGCCAGAGGCAAGGCCAGCATGAACACGCCCCACCAGTTCTTGCATAGGGCCCTCCAGACTATGGCAAATGCCTCCTGCCATTGAGCCGGAATATAGGTGGAGTAACGCAACAGCAAGGCATACACCAGGCAATACAAGAACAGGTAGTAGATGAACCACAAATGCAGCAATGCTATTGTCGACCGCCCAGGTATCCGTGGCACCAGAGCAAAGTCTATCCCTACACTATTGAAGACATTCAAATGCGCATAGACCGCCACCAGCAAACCCATGGAGATATACAAGAGTGGCCAGAACAACAGGAATGGCCAAACCAGTTTACTGACACGCTGCGCCAGCATGGCAGCGACTCCCCTTTTCTCAACCAGCATCGCAACGAAAAAGCCCGCCAGGATGAAAAACACTGGCATGCGAAAAGCATGGATAAAAATAATCAACAAATCTGCCACGATACTGGTCTGAACATCACGCCAAGGCGTAGGTGAAGGATTGACCATGTAATTGACAGACACATGAACCACAATGCCCAGCCACATCATGACGGCCCTAAGATTATCGAGAGAATACAGGCGCTGATTTGTCGTCATTTATTCTTGCCTTAATTTGGTAAGCGTGATTCGTCAGAAAAGGAATTACATCATCAATCACTTTGGCAATGAACGACAATGTGCATGCAATGCATGCTACCTGCTTCAACGGCTGGTGTATTTTACGATTACGACATTTCTGGATTTTTATTGAAGACAGGATTTAGACCACAATAATTCATGGCCGAAGAGATGCTGGCGCTATGAATAGCACTGTAGCGGAGTTGGGGATGTTGCTGTTGCTGTTGCTGTTGCTGTTGGGTTTGACTTTGGGGTTGCAGTTGTTTTTGACTTTTGCAGTTCCCATGTGTAGCCGCCGTTTGTGCTGTATAGAAAATGGATTAAGAAGGACCGCTGTTTGAGCCAAAGGCGAGTTTCGGGCCTTCCCATTTTCTGTACTGCACAAACGGGCACCCCGTAGGGGCGGCTACGCCTGGGTCGCCTTTCTTTGAATTCTTTCTTTGGCGACGCAAAGAAAGAATTTCGGCTGCCGGGCCGAAACCCGGCTTGGTTCTACGAAGGGCAACCGCTTTAATCGAAGTACGGCAAAACAACGAACGCCACCAAGCTTCAGCCTGCGCCGGAGCGACGAATTTAAGGTTGCCGTGATCTTATGATTGAAGTACTGGCAGCTAGCAAGGAGCCGCAAGCGGCTCTCCAAAAATTACTCAGCCTTCGCCCCCACAGGCTTGAACTGCCCCATCACATCCCTCTTGCCCCGCTCCAGATAAGGCACAGGCTTATCCATCCACTCAGGACGTGGACTACCCAGCAAATAATGATCAAAGAATTCTGCCATATGCACAGTATAAAACTTCATATTGTCACGTTCTTTAAGGCCGTGTTTTTCGCCATTGAAATTGAACCAGTAAGCTTCCTTACCCAGCTGGCGCAAGGCGGTGAAAAATTCTATGGCCTGATACCATGGCACAGCATCGTCATCATCATTGTGAATGGTCAAATAAGGCGTCTGCACTTTGTCGATATGGAATATCGGTGAATTTTCTATATATTCTGCCGTCTTGTTCCAGGGGGCGCCACCAATACGGCTTTGCTGTTTTTCATACTGGAAGGCGCGGCTCATGCCGGTGCCCCAGCGTATGCCGCCATAGCCACTGATCATGTTGGCCATCGATGCACCGGCTTCAACCGCGCGGAACATATTGGTTTGCGTGATCAGGTAGTTGATCTGGTAAGCACCCCAGCTATGACCCTGTATGCCTACGCGCTTGGGGTCGACATAGCCTTGCGCCAGCACTTTTTGTACTGCTGACACGACAGCGTTATAGGCGCTCTTGCCAGGATGACCGGTTTTATAGACAATGTCCGGGCGCAGCACAATATAGCCATTACTCAGGTAGCGGGTGACATTGATGTTCTGGCTGGGTGCAGGTGGGACATATTTATGCAAACCATCCGACATGTTTTCATAGATGTAGACCATCATCGGATATTTTTTTGCCGGATCAAAATTCTCAGGTTTGGCCAGCAAGGCTTTGAGCTTCTTGCCATCGAGGCTGGTGTATTCAATCATTTCCTGCTTGCCCCAGTTGTATTGGGCTTGCTGAGGATTAGCATTACTGATTTTTTGCGGATTCTGCAAAGTCAGGTTACTGCTCCACACATCCGGGAATTCTGCAAAGCTTTGCTGCGTAAACAAGACCGTATCAGCCTTCTTGGCCTTGATCAGGCCGGCATACAGTTTATCGCCATGTATCAGTTTGACCGGCTCGCCAGATTTTGGGTTTTGCTGGTAATAACCGGTGGAGCGATTGCCTTCATTGGTGGCTGCCAGTATCCATGAATCTGTGGGTAAAGCCTTGGCTTCAGCCACCGGGGAAGGTTCGTCAGCAGGTGGCTTTTTCTCCATGTCTACAGGAATATAACGCAACTCCAGGTTATGCTTGCGGCCATAGCCTGCTGTCACATTACGGCTGGACGGTGTCTGTGGATTGACTTCCCACAGATCGAATTGATCATACAAAACTACGCTGGCATCATCTTCTGTCCAGCCCGCAAAACCATAGGCATCCTTGACTTCTGGCGTATCGCGTTTGGCATTTTCAAAACGCGCCTTGATTTTGCCTGTCAGGTTGATCTTGCTGCCGTCCGCAGTTGACCAGCAATACCAGATACTGCTATTGGCATCAAAGGCCAGCACATATTTACCACCTGGCGACAGGCTGGGCACATAGCGCAGTTTTTGCGCCAGCATACGTGCCTGACCAGTCTGCAAATCTACGGCATAGGCATCGTGATAAAGGGCATCCCATGACTGTTGCATTTTGTAAGGCACGTCGCTGGCGCCCATGGCAAAACGAGCATTGTCATTGATCAGCACACTCGGAATATTCTTGTTGGCAAGCTGGACCAAGCGTTGTTCAGCGATGTGGAAAACTGCTTTATAGCTGCGCTGTTTTTCTTTCTCTACCCTGACCTTTTGCATGGATTGCAGCTCAGGATCTTTCCAGTGCCAGAGGTCAACCTTGAAAGGTTCAGGCGCATCCTTGGGATCAGCCTTGGCCAGTTCTGCGGTGCCGAAGAACAGGCGCTGGCCATCCTTGCTAAAACTCAGACTGGCGTGTTCGCTTGGCAGCCAGCCTGCTGGCAAACCCGCAGTCTCAGCAGTGACGATGGATTTCGCTTCACTGTCACCAGCGCGCCAGTAATACAGGTTGAACGCTGTAATTTCTTTTTCAGCTTTGTCAGACTTCTCAGCCTTCTCTGCGTCAGCATTTTTCCTGCCTGATTTTTCTGTTTCGGCGTGTTTCTTCGCAAGGTCATCACGATTGCTGACGAAAGCCAACTGGCGACCCGCTTCATCAAAATTCATGTGCTTGTAAGCGCCAGCCCCAGTCATGACTGCACGTGGCGTCAGGTCTTGCGGACTAAGCAGGTAGACGCCTTCACGCGCGCCGTCTTTTTGTGCATCTTTAGTGATGACATTAAAGGCCAGCAATTCGCCATTTTTTGACCAGGTAAAATCAGCGACATTCTTGAAGCTGCTGCGTTTGGCATTTGCAACATCGATCAACAAAAATTCTGTACCCGTGTCTTTTTTCTTTGCTGCTGAGGCTGCAGCAGCTTGCTGATCTTCATCGTCCTTGGCGACAAGCTCGGGATCTTTCTTGGTATCTTTCTTCGCTTCCTTGGGCGCGTCGAACAAGACTGCCAGGAAATTGCCACCCTCTTCCGGCCAGGCAAAGCGTTTGACCCGGTCGAGGTTTTCGATTTTACCAGTCGCCAGATTCATGATACCCAGGCCAGATTTGGGCAGGTCATCGCCCTTCTTCTTTTCTTTCTTAGCCTTGTCCAGCTCTACCCTGGTTGGTGCAATTGCAAAAGCCAGGTAACGGCCATCTGCACTGAATGCTGGCATCGTGCCACGGGGGGCACGAAATTCGCGGCCATCTTTCAAATTTCTGACGACAACTTCACCATCCGACTCTTGTCCCACCAGGGCATAGGCGGCCCAGTTGCCGTCGAGGCTCAGGACATTGCCCTGTATGCTGCGCCAGTTTGCATAAGCATCATGGCTGATCACTTTCTTGGCACTCACCGGAATAACTGCGGCCGCAGCACCATCTGCCGGTACAGGAGCAGCATGTATGGCGGGAATATAAGCGCCATAAGCCAGGCATACCAGTAAGGCGGTAGTGCTCAGCTTGCGGATTTTGAGGCTACGGGAAGAAGAGAATGAAGAGTGAGAGGAATAATGCTTATTAAACACTGGGAAGACCTTTCTGGAATACATTCGGCTTTACATCACCACATTGTAATGTCAAACCTTTTTTAATCGACAAAACAATTATGATTTATCCATATTGCATTGCAGCAAGATCAGGCTTATCAGGATTGCACTTGCAAGGTTTTGATGACGCGCATCTCACCTTTTTCGCCGGCACCTGAACCGCTGTTCTTGCTTTCTTTTTTGGTCACGACGAGCCGGTCACCGCTGACGCCATACATCAGCTCTTCTTCATTTTTTGTTTCAAAGCTGATCACAACGAAAGCACGTCCTGAGATAGCCTGATGCATGCGGCTGGCCAGCGGAATGCCATCCTGGCCTATCCAGACTTCCAGGCTGCCTTCGAATTTCTTGACGTATTTGCGGTCTTTTTCGCTGAGCTTTTCAACAGGTATCTCGAAACTCAGCAAACGTGCAGGCTTGCCATTGTAGCTAGTGTCGGCTTTTTCACTTTTGAATATGGCTTTCTCAAGCACCCGCGAAAGATTACCCACGGCAGAAACCATGGGACGCAATTCGGACGAATTGACTTCCTTGATAGCAGCAATGGTGGGAGTTTTGGCTTTGGAGTCTTTTTCCTTGGCGCGCTCTTCGGTTTCGAGGCGGGTCAATAAATCTTTGCTGTACAAAATTTGCAAGCCTCGCGGGCTGTCATCAAGGCTGATGCTGGCCTGGCCATTTTGTTCATCAGCGTCTTTACCTTCACCCTGACGACTCCAGGTTTTGGCTTCAACGACAGCTTTCACTGGTGTTTGCCCTGGCAAGCGTGCCAGCGCGGCTTTTAAATCTGCCAGACCATCTGCCTGTGCAGCCTGGTTAAACAAACTGAAACACGTGCCCGCAAGCAGTAAAAGCATTTTCTTTTTGGCCAGCATACATCCCCTGTCAATATAGCTATCGTGAGCCTTCTGACAGTTGTGACGTCTTAAAGTTCAGCCTTGCTTCACCCCTGCTTTGTCCTTGCTTTATCCTTGCTTCAGTACCAGCCACTTTCTATAGACCAGCAATGCCACTTGCGCATCATTGGCGGCATACATGATTTGCCTGTCGTTCAAGGCTGGAGCAGCCCAGTTCGAGGTAGAGGTCTTCTTGGATTTTTGCAGTTGCATGCCAAAGAATTTGGCAACCGCGGCTTTTGCGCCCATGTCGCGCTGCTTGCTTTCACGCATGGCGCGCGCGAGATCAAGTACATGCTGCGGCGTAATACCAAGTTTGATTTTCAGACGTTTCATGTCATCGCTAAGCCCGAAACCAACCTTGAGTATGTCTTTCGATTCCAGCAAGGTTTTTACGGCGTCGGTATTTTGCACCTTGACTGTGGGAAAGAGGTAAGCCTTGCTGTCAGTCGCGAGTTGTATCAGATGCGGGCCATCAGATTGCTGGCCCTTGAAGAATACTGGCTTGGATTCGGTATCAAAACCCAAAATATCAGCTGCCAGCATCTCTGCATAGGCTTGCTCTGCGTCTGCTGGCGTCAGTACCAGCAGTATGTCTTTTTCCTGGATACCAGGATAAGGGGGGAGGAGAACTTCCTGATCTTCTGTCATGACAGCATGATAAGGGAAATATGAAGGATATGTCAGGTGTTGACTTGCTGTCGTGGCCTGTGCAAGTACAAATAAGGACAAAAACAGTGAAAATAAGTCACAAACGCCGCGCGCCCTCTGGAAAAATGTATTTTTTATATTATTTCAATCCCTGAATTTGTCTGCATGCGCTTCCATTAATGCCGTCAGCCACTCGACAAATACCCTGACCCTGGGCGATAACTGCCGGTGGTGCGGGTAGAGTATCGATACTGGCATGGGCGGTGGCCGCATCTCCGATAAGACTTCCTGCATGCTGCCTGCCGCCAGTTGCGCAGCAACGTGGAAGCGCGGCAGTTGTATCAGGCCATACCCCGCCTCGGCTCCTGCAACATAGGCATCAACATCATTGACTGCCAGTTGCCCTTTCAATGGCAATGCCTGCATTTTGCCATCTACGACAAATTCAAAATCCATATTCCGACCAGTTTGCGAAGAGAAATAATTCACTGCCAGATGGGCAGGTAAATCATCCAGCGTCCTGGGCACGCCGTGCTTTTGCAGGTAGGCGCCGCTGGCACAGGTAATTTGCGTCATCAGTGCTACCCGTTTGGCGATCATGCTGGAATCGCGTAACTCACCGCCACGCAAGACGCAATCCACGCCTTCCCGCACCAGGTCAACCAGGCGGTCGCTCATGCCGACTTCCAATTCTATCAAAGGGTATTTGGCACTGAAGCCTGGCAGGGCCGGAACCACGAAAGATTTGCCAAGTGAGCCTTGTAAATTGATCCTGAGCTTGCCACGCGGATTGAGCAGGCTGTGGCTGAATGCCGATTCAGTTTCTTCCAGGTCAGCCAACAGGCGCACACAACGCTGGTAATAGGCATCGCCATCTGCCGTGGTATTGACCTGGCGCGTGGTTCTTTGCAAGAGACGCGTACCCAGATGGGTTTCTAACTGCTTGATGCTCAGCGTCACGCTGGCCCTGGGCATTTGCAATTGCTCGGCAGCGCGGGTGAAGCTGCTTTGCTCAACCACGGCGATAAAGACTTGCATAGCCTGGAATTTGTCCATGATTCGCTCATTGTTTAGATTTTTTGCATAGTAAAGGCAATTTTATCGTATTTATCTATAAATTCTGACTAACTACAATGGCTACATCTTCAGCAAACCCGCTGAGGCAACTATGACAAAGGAGTTTCAGCATGACACAGAACAAAATGACAACACGTCAATTGGGCAAACAAGGCCCGTCAGTTTCAGCACTGGGCCTGGGTTGCATGGGTATGTCGGATTTATATGGCCCGGCTGACCGCGGCGAAAGCATCGCCACTATCCATGCGGCGCTGGATGCAGGGATAGATTTGCTCGACACAGGTGATTTTTATGGCATGGGCCATAATGAATTACTGATACAGGAAGCACTGCAAAACCTGCCGCGCGAACAGGTCAAGATCAGCGTCAAGTTTGGCGCATTGCGTGACCCGGCAGGTAACTGGATAGGTATGGATGGCAGGCCAGCAGCCGTCAAGAATGCCCTGGCGTATAGCCTCAAACGCCTGGGCACTGATCACATTGATGTCTATCGCCTGGCACGCATAGACCCACAAGTGCCAGTGGAAGACACCATAGGTGCGATTGCTGAGATGGTGAAAGCCGGGTATGTACGCCATATCGGTATGTCAGAAGCTGGCGCTGCCAGCTTACGTCGTGCGGCAGCGGTGCATGCCATCAGTGATTTGCAGATAGAGTATTCACTGTTTTCACGCGGCATAGAAGCTGAGATTTTGCCAGTCTGCCGCGAACTGGGCATAGGCATCACGGCCTACGGCGTATTATCACGTGGTTTGCTCAGCGGTCACTGGAGCACGGAACGCAATGCCGGTACCAGGGATTTTCGCAGCATTAGCCCGCGCTTCCAGGATGGTAATCTGGAACGCAACCTGGCCCTGGTCGATGCCTTGCGTAGCATCGCCAGCAGCAAGGGTATCAGCGTGGCGCAGGCGGCGATAGCCTGGGTATTGGCGCAAGGCGAAGATATCATTCCTCTGGTAGGCGCACGCCGTCGTGACCGTTTGACAGAAGCCCTGGGTGCACTCGAAGTAAAACTGGATGCGGCAGATCTACAGGCAATAGCGGCTGCGGTTCCCAGCGATGCAGTAGCGGGTAACCGCTACAATGATCACGCCATGGCTCTGCTCGATAGTGAGCATGCGCCTGGTCACTAAACTATTAAACCATTCAGTTCTTATCGATGACATCTGCAAGCTGACCTGGCGACTCAGCTTTCAGTGGATCAACACGCCGTCTGCGTGGTCTGCCACTGGGCAGCGGCTCTATGATCAGAGCCTGACCATCGGGCAGGGAAATCGCCAGTTTTTCCTGCCCATCATGCTTGAAATGATAGACAGTCGCCGCGCCGACGGCGGCTGACTTTTCCAGCGTTGCTGCCATCAGCAATTCCGGGATTTCGCTTACCTTGCCAGTGCGCCAGATCAACTTGTTCATAGTCTTACTCATTGATGTGCTCGCGATAGCGCGTAGCAAAACCAGCAGCATCCATAGGGCGGCCAAAATAATAGCCCTGCACCTGGCTGCAACCCATTTTGCGCAAGAGTTCGGCCTGTTCTTTCTTTTCCACCCCTTCGGCAACCACACTGAGACTCAGGCTTAAAGCCATGGCAATGATGGCGCTGGCAATCGCCGCATCGTCAGGATTTTCATGGATGTCATTGATGAAGGATTTATCTATCTTGAGTTCATCAATGGGAAAACGCCGCAAGTAAGAGAGACTGGAATAGCCAGTACCAAAATCATCCAGCGATATCGACAAACCCAGGTTTTTCAAGGCACGCAATGCCACCAGCGTACTGTTGACATCCTGCATGACCATGCTCTCGGTCAACTCTAGCGTAACATTCGAAGGGTCGGCACCCGTCTCGGCAAAAATGGCAGCAACTCGATCGGATAAATCCTCTTGCCGGAACTGGCGCGGTGACATATTGATGGCAATCTTCAAATCAGCCATGCCGGATTTTTTCCAGTTGACTTGCTGGCGGCAAGCTTCAGCCAGCACCCATTCACCCAGAGGCAGGATGAGCCCGGTTTCTTCTGCCAGCGGGATGAATTCTATGGGGTGTATCAAGCCTATCTGTGGGTGGTGCCAGCGCACCAGTGCTTCTGCACCGACTATATGCCCCGTAGCGAGTTCTATCTTGGGCTGGTAGTGCAGAGTGAGTTCATGCCTTTCCAGCGCACGGCGCAATGCGCCCTCCATATTCAGGCGGCTGATGGCAGTAACGCCCATCTCGGGAATAAACTGGCGCACACTATTGCGCCCATGTTCCTTGACGCGGTACATGGCAATGTCAGCATAGCGCAATAATATCTCGCCATGATCACCATCTCTGGGGTAAAGCGAAATACCTATGCTGGCGGTGACAAACACATCATGCCCGTTGATTTCGAAAGGGCGCGCCAGGGCCGCCAGGATTTTTTCAGCGACGATATCAACATCACCAGTCTCTGGCAAATCGGTGAGGATGATGACGAATTCATCACCGCCCAGACGAGCGACCGTATCAGTCTCGCGCACGCAATGGCTGAGCCGGTTAGCGACCTGTTTTAGCATTTCATCTCCGGCACCATGGCCGGAGGCATCATTGATGAGCTTGAAATGATCAAGGTCGAGCAACATCAAGCCCACCGACAGATCCTGGCGCTTGGCCCAGGCGATGGCCTGGGTGATGCGATCGTTGAGTAAATTGCGATTGGCGAGACCGGTCAGGCTGTCATGAGTCGCCTGGTACTCCAGCTCCTTCTGGTAATTGACACGTTCACTGACATCATTGATGACGCTGACAAAATGCGTAGTAGCGGCGCCCGTCGCATCCTTGACGGGAGAGATATGCAATTCATTCCAGAATTGCGTGCCGTCCTTGCGATAATTGCGCAACAAAGCGCAGCCAGCTCTTTTTTCGCGCAAGGCCGAGCGTATTTCTTCCAGATCTGGTTGCGCCAGATCTTCCCTGACCAGGAAGCGCCCTTCCCTGCCTATGACTTCTTGAGCCGTATAGCCAGTGATGCGCTCAAAAGCCGGATTCACATAGACGATGGAATGGTCACTGTCATCGCTGCGGGTAATCATGATGCCGTTGCTGCTGGACACGAGGGCTTGTTCACGCAAGAGCAAGGCTTGCTCGACTTCCTTCAACTGGAATTTGCTATCAGTAATGTCTTGTTTGACAGCCATCAGATGGGTGATATGCCCATCCGCATTGCACAGCGGGCTGACCATCTGTCTTTCCCAATAGGCCGTGCCATCCTTGCGGTGACTAAGCACATCGCCTTGCCAATGTTCTCCAACCTTGAGCGCCTTGATGATGCGCATGACTTTTTCATCAGCAGGATCGCCAGAATTCCAGAACACATGCTTGCCCAGCACCTCATTCAATGCATAGCCAGAAATACGACAAAAGCTGTCATTGCCATATTCGAGTTCACCATCAGCATTGGTAATGACTACCGCAAACGGACTTTGTTGCACCGAGAGCGCCAGCATTTCCATATTGTCTTGCAGATCATGGTGTTCATGGGTACTGCTCAGAGCATGAATGGCTTGCGCCAGTTCATTTGCAAAACGACTCAGGATGTTGTATGCATCACTACTTTCACTGAGATCAAAGTCAGCACCAACACGCAATTGTGCCAGCGCATAGCCATAACGCTGCAAGGGCAGAATCAGATATTTTGTCTCTTTTCCAGCCTGCCTATCGGCGCGAAAGCGGTAAACTTCTGACTTGTCACCCAAGTCCAGCTCCACCTCGGCGCACAGATAACCAGCACGCTGCACCAGGATACGACAAAAGCCACGCAACATTTCTGGCAATTCTGCCGTGTACCACAAACAATGGGAAAGCTCCCCCAACAATAGATACCACTGTTCCAGCCGGTGTGATTCGGCATCCAGGGTAAGGTTCTGGTCAACTATAGCCATTGCTCTGCGGTCTCCGGTTAAACTCGCTATTTTTTGGCAGGTGGATTTTTATACCGCGTCGCCAGACCAATTGCAACAAAAACCGCCAGAGACAAGCTGCCTATTTATGCTGCAATTGCGTTCAAACAAACTTAAATTTTATAGTATTTTTATTAATTTTCATGAATTGAAAAGCTGGCGTAAGCTTTTCATTCCCTTAGGTTTTCTCCTGAATTTCTCTGTGTCTCGGTGCCTATGTGGTTAATGGTCTTACGATTTTCCCCATGTAAGCCGTAAAAATTAATAAAACAACATCAAGCAAATTCGCCTATCCAGCGCAAAAGCCGTTAAAATCTAAGGTTTGGCAAACTTTATTCATCGCTTCTTCAAGAAGTGACAAAGGCAGATAGCACGATGCTCACATTTCAACAAATTATCCTGACATTACAAGATTACTGGGACAAGCAAGGCTGCGCCCTGTTGCAACCTTACGATATGGAAGTGGGCGCGGGGACTTCGCATACCGGCACTTTCTTGCGCGCCATCGGGCCAGAGCCATGGCGTGCGGCCTATGTACAACCATCACGCCGCCCCAAGGATGGGCGTTATGGTGAAAACCCTAACCGTCTACAACACTATTACCAATATCAGGTGGTGTTGAAGCCTGCTCCGGAAAATATCCTCGATCTCTACCTCGGTTCGCTGAAAGCCCTTGGCCTGGATTTGCAGCAAAACGACATACGCTTTGTTGAAGATGACTGGGAAAACCCTACCCTGGGTGCCTGGGGCCTGGGCTGGGAAGTCTGGCTGAATGGTATGGAAGTCACGCAATTCACTTACTTCCAGCAAGTCGGTGGTCTGGATTGCAAGCCTATCCTCGGTGAAATCACCTATGGCCTGGAACGTCTCGCCATGTATCTGCAGGGCGTAGACAATATCTATGACCTGGTCTGGACTGAGCGCGAAGAAAACGGCAAGACCGTGCGCCTGTCTTATGGTGATGTATTCCATCAAAATGAAGTTGAGCAATCGACTTTCAGCTTTGAATATTCGAATACTGATTTCCTGTTCTCCCTGTTCACAAATTACGAAGCAGAAGCCAAACGCCTGCTGGAAGTGACAGAAAAGTCCCTGGCCCTGCCAGCTTATGAAATGATCTTGAAGGCTGCACATACTTTCAATTTGCTGGATGCGCGTGGTGCGATTTCGGTAACTGAGCGTGCTGCCTACATAGGCCGCATACGCAATCTCTCGCGTGCCGTGGCTGCGGCTTACTATGCATCGCGTGAAGCGCTGGGCTTCCCCATGTGCGCTGCGGATGACAAGCACAAGCCTGCTCCCGCTGCTCCCGCTACGGTTGCTGCTTCTGCATAAGTAGTACGCATAGCCCACAAGAACATCATTAAACAGATTCTGGCACAGAGCCGGAACGTAGGATAAGAAACATGAGCCAAACACTGTTAGTAGAATTATTTACCGAAGAACTGCCACCCAAGGCCCTGGCCAAACTGGGTGAAGCATTCAGCGCCGGTATCGTCGCTGGTCTGAAGTCACGCGATTTCCTCGAAGCTGAGTCGGTAGCAACCAGCTATGCCTCACCACGCCGTCTGGCCGTCAGCATCACGGGTGTGCGCGCCACTTCCCCGGACAAGCTGATGCGTGAAAAAGTCTTGCCTGTCTCAGTGGCACTGGATGCGGCTGGCAATGCGACAGCACCGCTGGGCAAGAAACTGGCGGCACTGGGCTTCCCTAACCTGCAGGTCAGTAACCTGGAACGTGCTGTGGATGGCAAGGCCGAGAGTTTCTTTTACAGCTATACAGCAGCAGGCACTGCCCTGGCACCAGCAGTACAAACTGCGCTGGAAGAAACCATAGGCAAACTGCCTATTCCTAAAGTCATGAGCTACCAGCGTCCTGATGGCGAGACTGTGCATTTTGTGCGCCCTGTGCACAAGATCATTGCCTTGCACGGTGCTGAGATTGTGCCACTGTCCTTGCTGGGTTTGAACAGTGGCCGTATTACCAAGGGTCACCGTTTTCTGTCCGCTGGTGAAGTCAGCATTGCCAAGGCTGAAGATTATGCCGCCAGCCTGAAAACCGAAGGCAAGGTCATTGCCAGCTTCAATGAACGTAAAGAACAGATACGCGTAGCCCTGTTGGGCAAAGCGGGTGCAGACCAGGTGTTGATGCCTGAATCCCTGCTCGATGAAGTGACCGCCCTGGTCGAATGGCCAGTGGTGTATGAATGCAATTTCGAACAGGAATTCTTGGCTGTACCGCAAGAATGCCTGATTTTGACCATGCAAACGAATCAGAAATATTTTGCCCTGACCGATGCATCGGGCAAATTGCGTTCACGCTTTTTGATCGTCTCCAACCTGGAAACCAGCGACCCGCAATATATCATCCAGGGCAATGAGCGCGTCGTGCGCCCACGCCTCTCGGATGCAAAATTCTTCTTTGAGCAAGACAAGAAAAAGACCCTGGAATCACGCCTGCCTTTGCTGGCAAATGTGGTCTACCACAACAAACTGGGTAGCCAGGCAGAACGCACACAACGCGTTAAAACTTTGGCAGGCCAGATTGCTGCCAGCCTGAATGGTGATGTCGCCCTGACTGAACGTGCCGCCCTGCTGGCCAAGACTGATTTGCTGACCGATATGGTCGGAGAATTCCCTGAGCTGCAAGGCATCATGGGTACTTATTATGCCCAGCATGATGGTGAGCACGCCGATGTGGCCGCTGCCGCGTCTGAACATTATCAGCCACGTTTCGCTGGCGATGCCCTGCCTGCGACACTGACAGGTACTGCGGTAGCACTGGCTGACAAACTGGAAACACTGGTCGGTATCTGGGGTATAGGCTTGCAACCTACCGGTGACCGTGACCCGTTTGCCTTGCGCCGCCATGCCCTGGGCATCTTGCGCATGCTGGTAGAAAAACGCTTGCCGCTGTCGTTGAATACCCTGCTGGCACAAGCGGTAGCACTGTTTGCTGGCAATGCCAATTTCAAAGACCCAACAGCTGATGTGCTGAACTTCCTGTTCGACCGTTTGCGTGGCCAGTTGCGCGACAAGGGATTTTCACAAAATGAAGTTGAAGCTGTGGTTGCCCAGCAACCTGATACGCTCGATAACATCGTTGAACGTCTGCAGGCTGTACAAGCCTTTGCTGCCCTGCCAGAATCAGAAGCACTGGCTGCTGCCAACAAGCGTATTACCAATATCCTCAAAAAAGCAGAAGGTGCGCCTGGTGCAGTCCAGCCAGCCCTGTTGCAGGAAGCTGCCGAGCAGGCATTGGCCAAGGCCATGGCCGATGTCAAACCGGAAGTCGATGTCGCATTCGCCAAAGGTGATTTCGCCAGCGCTTTGAAAACCCTGGCAGCCCTGCGTGCAGCGGTGGACAGCTTCTTCAATGATGTCATGGTGAATGCAGAAGACCTGGCGCTGCGTAACAACCGCCTGGCTTTGCTGGCAAGCCTGCATGGCATGATGAACCAGGTTGCCGACATTTCCAAGCTGGCGGCCTGAGGCAGAAGCGAAACAGCATTGAAACACGATGGAACACATGAGTAACACTAACCAGGATTGCAGATGAAACTCATCATCCTTGACCGCGATGGCGTTATCAACCAGGATTCGGACGACTTTATCAAGTCGCCCGAAGAATGGAAGCCTATACCGGGTTCGCTGCAAGCCATCGCCCGCCTTAACCAGGCGGGCTATCGTGTAGTGGTGGCGACCAATCAGTCAGGTATAGGCCGCAAGCTGTTTGATATGGCGACGCTGAATGCCATTCATCAAAAAATGCATTCCAGTGCACAGCAAGTCGGTGCGACCATAGACGCGATTTTCTTTTGCCCGCATATGGCAGATGACAATTGCGATTGCCGCAAACCCAAACCTGGCATGCTACAAGAGATTGCCCGTCGCTATGAAGTAAATCTCAAAGGTGTGCATTGCGTCGGGGACTCCCTGCGTGACTTGCAGTCCGGCTTCGTACTGGGTTGCAAACCCCATCTGGTTTTGACAGGTAAAGGCACTAAAACCCAGGAAAAAGGGGGCTTGCCACCGGGTACGCAGGTTTACCCAGACCTGGCAGCCATGGTCGACAAACTGGTTGAAAACTCGCCATCTGAATTTAATATCGCGATCTGAGTCCTTGAGCAAAATTGCGCAAACTCAAACAGCATCGCTACAATGGAGACTACATGCTTAGCTTTACCCGCTTTATTCGTTCGCTGATTTTCATACTGGTGATGGCGATAGTCACCATTGTCTGGGCGCCTATCAGCATGCTGTTTGCATTCCTGCCGTACAACCAGCGCTATTATATTACCGCCCGCTGGAATGTCACCATCATCTGGGCAGCAAAAGTAATTTGTGGCATACGCTACCAGACCAGGGGCTTTGACAACTTCCCTGATGGCCCGGCCATCCTGCTATGCAAACATCAGTCCGCCTGGGAAACCATTTTCCTGTTGATGGCAACACCGCGCCCACTGGTCTTCGTCTTCAAAAAAGAAATCACCTATATTCCCTTTTTTGGCTGGGCCATCTCCATGTTGCGCATGATCCCTATCGACCGCAGCAAGGGCAAGGATGCTTTTGCCCACGTTGTCACACAGGGCCGCAAGCGTTTGGCTGATGGGCAATGGATCATCATGTTCCCTGAAGGTACACGTATTGCCGTTGGCAAAAAAGGCCAGTACAAAGGCGGCGGCGCCCGCCTTGCAGTAGAAACCAATACCCCAGTCGTGCCTATCGCACTGAATTCAGGTGAATGCTGGCCCAAAAATTCCTTCACCAAATTGCCGGGAACAATCACTGTGTCGGTTGGCAAACCTATCCCACCCAACGGCATGAATGCAGTTGAGCTGATGCAGGAAGTCGAAAAATGGATAGAGGCAGAAATGCGCGTGATTTCACCGCAGGTTTATCAGTCTGAATCCAAATAAACTCAGTCAAGACAGCGGGCGATTTTCCAGTATTTGTTCGCACTTGTCGGGATGTTTGAGATAGTCACTAAGCCAGTCGAAAACCCGACTGGCTTTGTTTTTTATATCTTCACCAAAACCGTAAGTGCCAAGCAAACGTATCCCATTCGGGTCAGCTAAAACACCCTCGTTCACTTGCAATCTGGATAGTTCCCCCTGCTCTGCTGTGACACATAATGGTGTCAGATAGTTTGCCAATATAGGTGCCAGCACCAGATTGTGAGATGAAACGATGACCATGTTTGCATTGGACAGGCTTTGCAAAACTGCGGCGGCAGCCGAGATGGATTCCTGATGGTTCGTGCCGCGAAAGATTTCATCGATAATGAACACAGCTTGCTCATCGTTTTCTGCGATATCCATTAATTCTTTGGCGCGCCTGAGTTCTGCCTGATACAGGCTTTCATTCGCGATGAGAGAGTCTTCACTCTGCATGCTGGAAAACACTGCTGCCACGGGCACGCTGGCATTAGCCGCATAACAAAAACCAAAAGCGCGGGCGACGATGAGATTCAAACCCAGGGTACGCAATAAAGTGCTCTTGCCTATGCCATTTTGTCCTGAAATAAAAGCGCCCTTGTCTTCCAGCCTAATGTCCAAGCCAGTAGGCTGTGCCAACAAGGGATGCACGACTTGCTGCATGTACAGTTGCTTCTTGTCTGCTACTGAGGACCAGCAATATTGAGGAAGCGATTGCAAGTGCCTGGCCACTGCCAGATCAGCCTCCAGATTTGCCACGTACGTGTATGCCTTGCGCAAAAAATCCTGATTTTTACGGACGAGAATGCTGGTCTTGAAAAAATGCCTGACATTATCGAGCAAGAACCAGTCAGCATATTCGCGCATGCCGGGCAGTGTGACTAATTTACGCCTGCTCAATTCGACAAGCATTTTTTTCGCCACCTGGCGATCTTCAGCAGAAGCTTGCGCATCACCTGAATGATACTCAGCCAGCAGATCAAAGCTCCATAGCAAGGCTTGCAATGCCTGCACTTTCTTTGTCCATTGCGACACCGCTTCATGAAAATGCGTCTGCACTCCCAGCAAGATCAGCCATATCACCAATACGGCTATCCAGGCAGAGGCCAATGATGTCATGGCAACGATGAATAGCAGACTCATGCTGACAGGCAGCAACCCCATGAACTTATACCAGGCTGGAGGATTCGGGATTGCGTCTGTAAAAAGCTGTTCACTGACTTCTGTTTCCACGCCGCGTAATGGCAAACAGTGCTGCCGCAATGTATCAAGCAATGCAGTATTGGTCATCAACTTTTGCAAGCGCTGCTTGCCTTGCTCATGCTGAGCGCCTTCACGCAGTCGTTTATGTACGATCTGCTCAGCGAAAATACTGCTCTCTGCTGTCAGCTGATCTGCATAAACATCAAGCAGCATATCGCTGGCCGTATGCTCATCAATGAGCTTCACCGTTTCATCTCTGGTAAGGCGATAAAACATGGCTATATCGCTACGGGCGAAAGGAAAGTCGACAGGATTTTTATCAGGAACATTCAAGTAAAACTGGATTTTTTTAGCTATGCTATTCCAGCAATTCTGCAGCAATGTCAGCTTGTTCATCAGGGCCTGTTGAGTAGGTAGCGATATGTGCTATCGCTTGTTCAGGCAAGTTGAGCTAGTTGCAGAAAATTCAAGTGAGCTAAGGTAAATAAAGGGAATGGCAAGAAATGATGATATCGAAAAAACCAGTTTTTGGAGGCAAAAACACGAACTTCGAAAAATAGGTCAAACTAGTGGAATTGCAGTTTGTAGAACGCCCTTCCAAGCAAGGAATGCTTGATACGAACCGAGCACAAATCTCATTAGCTATTGAATCAGGATTTCCCAAGCATAAATGAAGCCCCGCATTCCCTCGATAGGCAAGGCCATACAAATGGCTTTGCAACTGGATTTATTCAGTGATTTTCTGGTGCCGGACAAACTGCGTCCTGCGCCTGCCAAGACTCCAGCACCAAGCCCGCTCAAAGATATCGTTCAGCGTGATGAGCAGCGACCTGCTTCTCCGCCACCGTCCACTTTCGTTAACACCAGTAACAAGCGCCGCATCCTGATACAGGATTATTTGCTCGAATACGATTTGCAACGCTCGAAACGACGCAGCATAGGTTTTCTGATCAATGAAGATGGCTTGCGTATTACCGCACCACGCTGGGTGACGATTGCCGATATAGAAACAGCGATACAGGAAAAGCAAGCCTGGATCTTGCGCAAACTGACCGAGAGGCGCGAACGTACCCAGCGCAAACTGGAACCCAAAATGCAATGGCAGGATGGGGCAAAACTGCCCTATCTGGGTGGTGAAATCACTTTACGGATAGCTCCGGCCTCTGTCAGTGGCACCTATTTCCAGAGTGAGCAGGCCGAGCTGATCATCAACCTGCCACCTGATGCTGGTGAACAGCAATTGAAAGACAGGGTGCAAGCCTGGTTGCAGCAGGAAGCAAAACGCATATTCAATGAGCGCCTGCCAGTATTCGCTGAAAAACTGAACGTACGCTACCAGAGCATGGCTTTATCGGCGGCGGCAACGCGCTGGGGCTCTTGCACCTCACAAGGCAAGATCAGGCTGAACTGGCGGCTCATCCATTTCTCGCCCATGATTATTGATTATGTGATTGCGCACGAGCTTGCGCATTTGCGTGAGATGAACCACAGCCCGCGCTTTTGGGCAACGGTGCAATCCGTCTTCCCTGACTTTGAAATTGCACGTAATAACCTGCGTCAGCATGCCAGTGCTGATCTGCCGGTATTCTGAAGCAAGCCGACGCTGGATTTACCTGCCTGGCACATCCAGCGCTCCAAATTCAATTAGCTCACCTCATCTAACCTCACAAATCAGGCTACCTGACTTGCTTTCACTATTGGCATTATCCTGAGTCAGATTGACCGGAAAACTGCCTGGTAGCGTGAATTGCATGCCAGGGTTGTTTGGCAAAATTACAGGTGGCCTGTTGAAGCTGATGGCAAAGCCAAACTGCCCTGTTGTCACGTCCAGGATACCGGCACTATTGCGCAGGAAGATAGTGCCATCCAATACCTGCACGTACAGTCCTGGCACGCGCCCCGAGCCAGAACCGGGCGTTTCGTTGGCGGCAAGTTGCAAAGGCTGGATGGCGGCAACAGGGGCATCAGCATCACTGCGGCTAGTCCTGCCATCTGCCCCTGTTGTCTGCAAAGCTGCCGTTGTTGCCATGTTGTAGGCTGCGATGCTGCTATCAGGCGCAACGTATTCAGCAATGAAAGTAGTGCCGCGAATGCCTATCGACGCGGTAGGTGTGTTCAGGCCAAACCTTTCTTTGTTACGCTTGCCCAATAAGCCAGTGACTGCACGCAAGCCGCCTTTGATGAGGGTCATGGTGAAACCATCATTATTAGGTTTGTCTTCTTCAAAAGAAAACTGATCTATCTTGAGCTGGGTATTCGGGCGCAAGACGATTTCACTATTGTCGGCAAACTTGATGCGCGCATAAGTATCTTTTTCGGCAATCAGGGTATCGCCCTGCTCTATGGCAGATTGCAGAGACAAGACCTTGACAGCACCGTCGGCTTTCTTGGCGATCAGAGGCCCGCTCAAATGCGTCACCGTGCCAGCGACCTGCGCAGCAAAACTCAGCGCGCAGCTCAGGCACAGTGCTGCAAGAAAGAAAAACTTAATTGCAGTAGAGTTTTTTATCTGTAGCATTTTTTAATACTCCGTTGTCCCTGGTACCGGCAAAACTGCTTCTTTGCTCGAATCTGGTTTCACGGCCAGAATCACTGCTACCACTGTCAAAGAAATTTGAAGAATTGGAAATCGCATTTGACATAGCCAAAGTAGAACTGATGAAACTGTTCAAGGCAAAATTAATCGTGTTGTTGAGGATATTGCCTGTCCTGAGATCTCCTATAGGCAAGACCAGTGTGCAGCCCAGCAAACCAGGATTGGCCGCACACTGTGCCTGACTCGGCAAGACAGCTGAGCAACCATTCAAAGCCGGATTGGCCGCGCAACTCGCCAGGGCTGGCAAGACTGCACTGCAACCGGCAGTGGATGGACTAGCAACGCAAGTCGCCAGGCTAGGCAAGACCACGCTACATCCAGATGCAAACGGCGTGGCGATACAGGTTGCCAGTGTAGGCAAGATCAGATTACAGCCAGGCAGACCAGGATTGGCGACGCAACTGGCCAGACTGGGCAACACTGCGCTGCAACCAGTAATGGCCGGATTGGCCGTGCAAGCCGCCAGGCTAGGTAAAACCACACTGCAACCAGCCAGGGCGGGATTGGCGGTACAGGCAGCCAGACTAGGCAAGACCGCAGAGCAACCCGCTGTAGTTGGCGCAGCAGTACAAGTAGCCAGGCCAGGCAACACAACATTGCAGCCTGCCAGACCAGGGTTGGCGACACAACTAGCCAGGCTGGGCAACACTGCACTGCATCCTGGCAAAGCCGGATTAGCTGTACAACTGGCCAAACCAGGCAAGACACTGGAACAACCCGCCAGCGTAGGTGCTGCTATACATGCTGTCAGCGTGGGCAGAACGGCGCTACAACCGGGCAAAGCAGGGTTGGCACTGCAAGCTGCCAGTGTAGGCAGGACAGCCGAGCAACCAGACAAGGCAGGATTGGCGACACAGGCACTCAATGCTGGCAACACTGCTGAGCAACCTGCCAGACTTGGACTTATAGTGCAGGCAGCCAGCGTAGGCAAGACGGACGAGCAGCCAGACAATGCCGGATTGGCAGTACAGGCAGCGAGAGTAGGCAAGACTACACTGCAACCAGCTTGCGAGGGATTAGCCAGGCAAGCTGTCAAGGTCGGCAAGACATTATTACAGCCAGACAACGTAGGTGTTGCTATACAGGCCGTCAAACTAGGCAAGACGGCACTGCAACCGGGCAAGCTGGGGCTGGCGGTACACGCAGCCAGAGTAGGTAAAACAGCCGCGCAACCAGGCAGGCTGTTATTGCTGATACAGGCACTCAGACTAGGTAGCACTGCGCTGCAACCAGGCACACTGGGGCTGGCTGTACAGGTCGCCAGCGTGGGCAAGACCGCACTGCAACCTGGCAAACTGCTATTGCTGACGCAAGCACTCAAACTAGGCAGCACAGCACTACAACCCGGCACACTGGGGCTGACCAGGCAAGCCGCCAAAGTAGGCAGGACGGCGCTGCAACCTGCCAGACTGCTATTACTGATACAGGCGCTCAAAGTTGGCAGCACAGAGCTACATCCTGGCAAGCTGGGGCTGGCCGTACAGGCTGCGACAGATGGCAGGACGGCTGAGCAACCAGCAATATTTGGCGATACCAGGCAAGCCGCCAAAGCTGGCAAGACCACGCTGCAACCTGGCGTGCTTGGGCTGGAAGTGCAGGTTGCCAAAGATGGCAGAACAGCACTACAACCAGTCTGGCCAGGATTGCTGATGCATGAATTCAGGCTAGGTAAAATCGAACTGCAACCGCTGATGGAAGGATTCGCCAGGCAAGTCGACAAGCTGGGCAAGACTGCGCTGCAACCAGTAATATTAGGATTAGCCAGACAGCTACTGAGACTAGGCAAGACATTCGAGCAACCAAACAGCGAAGGGTTGGCGATGCAGGAACTCAGGCTAGGCAGCACGACACTGCAACCAGCCAGTGTAGGGTTGGCCTGACAGGCAGCCACACTGGGCAAGACTACGCTGCAACCGGCCAGACTGGGGTTGCTGATGCAGGCGCTAAGACTAGGCAAAACCGAGCTGCAACCGGGAGTAGTCGGGCTGGCAACACATTGCTCCAGCGTAGGCAAAGGCGCATTCTGGAAAGCTTGCTGGGTCACCGTACCGCCACTGACATTACCAGAAATCAAAATGGCATCGCCCGCCTTGAGCAAGATATTGCCACTGGTCGTAACCGAGCCTGTGCTGCCTACGGTCAGCTTGTCAGCAGTGCTGCCACTGGCCCCGGCTTCCAGAGTGATATTGCCGCCATTTGAACTGGCAACTGTGCCATTCACAGTCAAGGGGCTATGCGCCACCAGGCTGATATTGCCGGCCTTGGTGCGCACTGCATCTGCGCTATCCAGGGTGATTGCACCGATATTATCGATGAGGACACTGCCGGTACTGCCAACCGCGCTTTGCTGCACATTGCGGATATTCAGGGCACCGGTATTCTTGATATTGATATCGGTGTTTGCACCCGTATTATTTGCCAGCAGAATGGGCACACTGGTTTTCAAACCTGTGCTGTGCCCTATACCACCATTGGCAGTTGCATCCAGCGCCCCACCGCTGAGTACATTGCCAGCCACCTGGGTAATAGCGCCGTTACTTGCCGCCAGCGTGGCGGTCGCAGTGCCGGTATTGACATTTGCCCCCAGCGCGAGATTGCCGGAGCTGGCAGTCAGATATAAATTACCGGTCGTATTGATACCACCCAGGCTGTACGTGCTTGAACCATTGCCACCACTCAAGGTAGTAACATTGATGCCCTGAGTATTCACCAGACTCATACTGGCATTGCTTTTCGCCGCCAGGTTGGTGATCACATTCGGGCCATTCAATATGATGCTATTACCAGCTATCAGGCCAAGATCTTGGACAGTAATAGGATTGACCTGGGTAATATCACCACCAGTCAACAAGCCTATACGCGTCGTTGTCAGATGCTTTATATCGGTGATTGCACTGGTATTGGTATCCGTAATGCCGACGACGGAGATGGATCCGGAAGCAATGCCAGGGTCGCTACTGCCTATCGCAATATTGGGAGCTGTGACTTTATACAGATTGGTGATACTCAGGCAAGGGGCTGCGCTACATGTACCGGAACCAACTGTAATGGCACGTCCTGCTGTGGATGTACGAATGCCAAAGTCACCGGCAGTGATGCCGCCAGGTCCGCCCAGGACCAGTTGGTCAGCAACAAAACCAACTTTGCCAGTACCTGCATTGACATTGTCGGAAACTGTCAGTGAACCTGAACCGGCAGTCACTGTGACAGCCTGGTTATTGGTAGTGATGCCAGTGATGGAAGAAAGATTACTGATAGTTAGATTGCCTGAGCTAGATACATTCAGGCTACCACTCCCCATGCCACCGGGATTGAGGTCTGCCGCAAAGGAACTGAAGCTATTGCCAGTATTCGTCAGGCTGGCCGAACCCTTGGTCTGCAAGGCAAGACCACCAGTAGTGATATTGCTACCTGCGGCTTGACTGATGCCCGTATCAGAAGTCAGCTTGACGCTGGAAGATGCGTTGATACCACTATAGCCATCTACCGTCGCAACATTGATGCCATTGACCGAGTTATATAGAAAACTGCCGGTACTGGCAGAGCCGGATATGACACCTGTGGCATTTGCTTCAGTCAGGGTGACGCTGTAACCGCGAGCCTGCACGGAACTGGCGCCATTGATCGTGGCACCTGACTGTTGCGAAATGGTATTGGAAGAATTCAGGGTCAGTGAGGTAGAAATATTTTGCAAAGCACCGCCTGCACCAGAACCCATGACTCCTTTGATATCGATGCTGCCGCCACTCATATTACCAATTTTAAGGCGTGCTGCAGTGACGTTATTCAACTCCGCCGCTGACAACTCCAGCGTGCCACTCACTGCATTGGTCGGTCCCGTAGCAAGATGAATAGCGCCAGCCGTATTGGAATCCAGCGTCACAACACCACTGCCAGCATTCACGTTACCCAGCAAATTCATCTTATCAGACTTGATGGATATAGCCGCACCAGAACTATTTATTTGTGTGCCAGATGCAGTATTGGTCAGTGCATCAGCATCCGTGGCCAGCAAATTAATGCTGCCGCCTGCACTATTGATAGTGCCGCCCGCATTCAGGTTAATGCCGCCCTGCCCATTGATGCTTAACAAACCATTATTGGTGATGACTGGTGAATTGATCTCTGTCGTAAAGCCAGTGGGGGAACTCAGATGTATTGCCCCGCCAGAAGCCTGCTGCTTGATACCGTAACCAGTACCGCCCACATCATTGATGATGAGATTAGCACCAAGGCTGGATATACGGATATCACCAGTGCCAGTATTAATGGCATTCAACTTTGCCGCCAGCACTCCCATACTGTCACTTGTCGTATTGCCATACAGTCCGTTGGCAGCACTCAATTTCAGGTCTTTGGCATAGATAGTCGTACCATTTTGCTGCGTGATATGTGCACCTGAACTCAACGTGACATTGCCGTTCGCAGACGAATTACCACGGGCATCAATGCCACCAGATCCTACATTAATATATCCCGTGCCATTGAGCAGGATATCGCCACCCACGCCGACCGTGCCCGGCGTCGTTGTCAAGCTCTTGAAGACGGTGTTGCCGCTGGCAGTGGTACTGATCTGGCTACTATTGGTGGACAGCCTGGCGACCACGATATCGGCAGACTGTGGCGATGTACCCGTACCAGTTTGCAAGGTAATCGTGCCTGTGCCATTAGTCTTGATTTCCAGATTGGGGTCTGCCGCCGTCAGGTTAATACCGCGGGTAGCACTGACATCGGTAGAGGCATTGCGGGTTCTCAAGGTAATGCTGGAATTGCTTGGCAGGGATATCGAACTACCGAAAAAAGTGCCGCTGGTATTAATATAATTTGTCGCTTCCAGCACGATGTTTGTGCCAGGTGTCAGCCCTTGAAGTTCCGACTGATAGACCGTTGTCGGGCTGCCATCAGCGAAATTGATGGTCCCTATTGCCGAACCTTGAAATGTCCCCGTACCATCAGATCCACCATCGTTAGTACCACCGGCGATGGTGATTGAAGACGGATCAAGCAATAAAGTACCGCCCTTGCCACGCGCGGCACCCACATTGACTTTCGCGTGGAAATCCAGGCTTTGCTTGCCCGATGTCTCTACAAAACCGCCATTACCGCTCAGTGCACCACCCTGAGCAGAAATACTGCCATTAACCCTGGTGACTTCATCTGACCAGACGATGACCTTACCGCCGTCACCAGTTTTCAATGCATCAGCACTGATTTTAGTATCGCTGCCAACAAAGGCGCGCTTGGCATTCATGACGGAAGGATTGTCGCCATGGTAGTCACCACCAAGCAATACCTGGCCACCTCCGGTGTCACCGCTGGCATCCACCCGGGCATTGCCAGCCAGTGCCACGCGTTGCCCCAGTATCTGGATATCACCGCCCTTGCCTTTACCTGTGGCCGTGGTAGTGCTGCCTGTATCAACAATCGTATCCTGGCTGGCCTTGAAATAGATTTTGCCGTTTTCACCGACGACAGCGCTATTGGCACTGACCAAGCCACGCTGGCTGATCAAACCGCCATAGATACCGACCTTGCCACCCTGGGCAACGACTTGTCCGAGGTTCAGCGCCTGGTTATTGTCAGCACTGACAACGACATGCACATCAGGATTGGCAGAATCCACCAGCTTGACTGAACGCCCTGCTGCTAACAGGATTTCACCCTGAGGTGAAGTAATGATGCCGCTGTTTTCTACATCAGGTGCAATCAGATAGACATGGCCACCTGATGGTGTGGTGATCGCCCCCTGGTTAGTGACCTTGCCAGCCGATGTGCCTGCGCCGAAATTCAGCTTGCCGGCTTTGAAATCAGCGTCCGACATGCCAAGGCTGGAGACTGTCAAACCATTGACATCGACTTGCGCACCCTTGCCAAACAGTACGCCATTCGGATTGATCAAAAACACCCGCCCGTTTGACTGCAAAGTTCCCAGAATCTGGCTGGGGTTTTGACCTATCACGCGGTTTAATACCGTGCTATTGGCACTCTCCTGCACGAAGCGGGTGGTTTCACCAGCATTGATGAAAAAATCCTGCCAGTTGATGATCGCGCCGGGCGTATTGGTGATCGTGAAGATCTTGCCATCCTGGTTAAAGATGACCTTGCCATTGACGATCTGTGGTCCGACAGGATTGGCCTTGGTCACACTGGCAACAAATCCTGTGCCAAAGCAAGCAGCCAGCAACACTGGCATCAGCCTGGGGAGCAACCTGCCTGACAGGCCCTGTCTCAGGTTCGACCTCAATGCAGATTCAGATTGAGTGAACATAACAATTTCTTTTCTCATGCTCTTCCTCATCCATCATTAATAGTTGACGCCCAGCCTGACATGCAAACGCTTGTCATCCTTGTTCAATTCATCCGGTGCACGTAGTGACTTGCCATAATCCATCTGCAAGGACATCATGCGTGAAATTGCCAGTCTGATACCAATACCCACACTGGCAATCGAGCCTGAGCTTTGCTCGCCAGGCAATGCCTTGTTGCGTGACACATGGGCAGCATCATAAAATCCCAGTAACTGGCACTGGGTAAAACTGGCGGTGAAACCTGTACATAAATTGGGGGTATAAATTTCTGCACTGACCAGGGTGCCGTAGTCGTTTGCCAGCGCCCTTTCGGTAAAACCGCGTACGCTGCTGGCACCGCCAGCACCAAATTGCTCACCAGGAACCAGGCTGTCCCTGGTGTACTGGCCACTGAGCATGAGCTTCAATTGCCAGGCTGCCGGCAACACACGGCTATAACCAAGGCCATAGCGCAATATGCTATATCCCGCAGTAGCGCCGCTGCGCACTTTCAGGAAATCCTCAGTCTTGCCTTTTTCACCGCCAGGCAGATTGTGTACTGCCGTCAGATAAGCATTTGCTTCACCTGAGGCAGAGCTCATGGTAGCGGCATAACTGAGGCTGAGCGGATGCACTGTGACATCATTGCCCAGTTGTATGCCCTGCAGGGCTACATTATTCTTGAAAGCCTTGTAATCCCAGCCCAGGATAAGGCGTGAATCAAAATCTTCGCTACGCCCGAGATTGTAGTTATAGCGGCCACCAATGACAGCGCCACGACCACTGACATTCAAGTCAAAGATACCTGCTGCAATCGAACCGGAATCTACATTTGAATAGCTGGCATACAAATCCACGCTATCGCCGAGCTGATACAGGGGCAAATGATAGCCAACGCCAAACACCGCATATTTGCTGGGCTTTTGCAGCGTGGTTGTGTATTGCAGACTGAGGACGTCATCACGTCCACTGATATTGGCATGCTGGAACAAGAGCCCCAGATGTGATTTGCCGGTATTGCTGTCACCCGCATTGTCGAGATTGGCACCTGCTGTCCAGGGCTTGTTGTCATTGACATTCAGGACAGCATTGACTTCACCCTCTTTGGTGGTAGTCTCAAACTGCAGATTGGTTTTCTTGGCAGGGTTTTCATTGGCTGTTTTCAGGCTATCAGACAGCTTCTTGATATTTGGCGTATCGCCTTCGCGCAATTGCGGCAGGCTGCGCCTGACATTGTCGCTGTCAAAATGACGGTTACCCTTGACGCTGACACTGGCAATACGGGCTTGCACGACGACGAATTTCACCACACCCTGATTCAACTCCTGTTCAGGCAAGACTACCTGCACCAGGCTATAGCCTTTTTGGTGATAGGCTTTTTCCAGCGCTTCCAGGGCTTTTTGCACATCGGCAAAACTGCGGCTTTTGCCCGTATAGGGTGCCAGCAAGCTTTCAAGGGCGGCGGCTGTCAGTAAATCATTTCCCTTGACCTCGTAACGACTGATGTCAAAACGGCCAATGACACTATCGGTATCCTGAGCTGACAATGGCTGGCTGAACCCGATTGCCAGGGCAAAAATCAGGCTGAGGCTGAAACGAGATTGGACTTGCTTGTTCTTCAACGGTCTCATACTAAGATTTCCCAGTTACTGAGTCGTGCTATACCAAGTTCTTCTGTATGCAGAGCCTTGCCAGCCTCTGCTGATCGTGTCGATCTTGACTATCGACTTTTTATATCGAATTCTTTGCTGAATAATTGCTGAATCTATGCTGTAGATAAGCACAAGAGAAAATTGCGCCTGAGATGCGTAGTAGAAGTATCCTGCAATCCAATTCCGACTACAAGCACTATGTTGTTAATTCAGACATGGCTGTCAGAATTTGCTTTTTTGGAATTATTTGTGCTAGTTACTGCTTGTCTGGACGGCGCTTGCCTGCACCAGCTTTTCTTTCAACGATGTGACCATATTCATCGATATGAAATGTACGGGTAATCTCCACAGAAGGGCAACACAGGGCATCGCCTGACCCTATTTCCACACCTTTCAGGGTGACAGCGTGCTGTCTGATACTCGCACTGGCGAAGTCAAATGCACGCCAGCCGCGTTGTCCCAGTTTGGTGACAGCAACCAGGCGATAAGGCCGGCTGTGTTTTCCAGCGATGTCGGCAGGCGTTTGCTCTTCGAAGAAGGCGATAAATTCTGCCTGATGATTGCTACCGCCAAAACCTTCCAGATTAAACAGGACGACAGCATCATTTTTATTGTCGTCAAATAATTGCCCATATTTGATGACAGATGGATTGCCGCTGTAAGTTTCGGCGATACCATCACCAAACTGCGTGATCAGTCTGGCCAGTTCAGCCTTCATGGCCGCCTGTTGTGCTGGTGTTGCCGTACGTGAGGATGCCGCATCTGCGGACTTGAAAGCCGTCAAAATCAAACCACACAGCAACAAATTCAATAAAAACTTCATACGACCTGCTTATGAGTATCTACTTGTCTATTCAGACACCGGGTGAAAATCCTGCCACGATGGCAATCCATGCTTGCGCTTGCCATAGGCATAGTAACAAGCCAGGGTCAGCCCAAACAGGAAACCAGCGATGAGGGAAGAATTCAGCATGAGAAGTGGAGGTATGACCACTTTTGACCAGACAAAGAAATACATCAGCAAGCCCCAGCCTACCGAGTAAAACAAGCCCGTAAACAAGGCGTTTTGCCAGAACGGGGAAAAATGCGGTGGAGCAACATCGAAACCCATGCGCCATAACAGCCGCAGATAGGGAGGAGCATAATTGCTGCGCATAATGCCGGTTTTTTCCAGCAGCTTCAAAGCCGCCTGGCGCTTGAATTCACGCTGGTCTTGCTGATTGTTTGTCTCAGTGGTATTCATCAATCCGTTTTTTTAAAATAGTCGTGAGAAATTTCACATCTTTAAAGTTGCAAGTAATTGCAAATAAGCACGTATTTTAATCTCTTTACCCCTCGGAGAAATGTTGATTTGCAGAAAGGGAACTTTCACTCTGAAAAAGGCAATAACCCAGGCTTATATCTGATGAATAAAAAGTCAATCGCAGTAAACTGGTATTACTGCCTATCATACAAACAATCCTTCAAAGTTTGCGGGATTACTCTCAAGACTCCCCCAAGATGACAGAGACCTCCAAGGGCGCGCAAGCGCCCTTTTTTTGTTGTGGCATCTGTCTCACACTGCCATGCTACCCAAGAGCTTGCTTGTCGCTCGCTCAACGAATATGGAATAAACGCTGGTTAGTCAAAGTGTAATGCAGTAGCATCTCAGGTCTTTCGCTTATTTATCAGGCCCGGCTTACGCATGTCTTCGTTTTTATCATCGTCACGATTCGTTTTTACATTGAAAACTTACCTGCTTCCGTATAAATTGCCTGCGCTGGCAGTTGCAGCCTGCGCCATGTTGCTGGCCTGTTCAACGCCACCGGAAAAGCAAACTGCCATCAACAAGCCTGGCAAGACCAATCTGACCATCGTGCCACAAAACGCACCTGTCAATTACCCACCCCAGGTACGCGAAGCACCGCCCTTGCCGCGCGAGTTCAGGGCAGCCTGGGTTTCCACGGTCGCCAATATAGACTGGCCATCGCGTCGGGACTTGAGCACAGAAAAACAAAAGAATGAAATCATCGCCATTCTTGATAATGCAGTGCAACTGAAACTGAACGCCATTGTTTTGCAGGTACGCCCGGCTGCTGATGCGATTTATCCTTCTGCGATTGAACCCTGGTCAGAGTTCCTGACAGGTGAACAGGGCCGCCCGCCTTCGCCGTATTATGATCCCCTGCAATTCTGGATAGATCAGGCGCATGCACGTGGCCTGGAATTGCATGCCTGGTTCAATCCCTTCCGTGCCCGTACTGCGCAATCCAAAACAGTGGTCGCTGCCAACCATATCAGCAAGCTGGCACCGCAAGTGGTCAAGTCCTATGGTGACCTGCAATGGATGGACCCGGGTGAACCTGTCGCCATGCAGCAAACCCTGAATGTCATCAGCGACGTAGCGCGCCGCTATGATGTCGATGGCATACACATGGATGATTATTTTTATCCCTACCCTGTCAAGGCTGGCAATGGCAGCGAAGTAGACTTTCCGGACGACCCTGCATGGATCACTTATTTGCAGTCAGGCGGCAAACTGGCCCGTTTCGACTGGCGCAGAGACAATGTGAACCGCCTGGTAGAAGCCATCAACCAGCGCGTGCACCTGGAAAAACCATGGATAAAATTTGGCATCAGCCCCTTTGGCATAGGCAGACCAGACCGCCTGCCGCCTGGCATTGCCGGGTTCAGCCAGTATGACAAGTTGTATGCCGATGTAGAACTGTGGCTGAGCAAGGGCTGGATGGATTATCTGGCCCCGCAATTGTACTGGCCTATCAATCAGGGGCCGCAAGCCTTCAAGGTCTTGCATGACTACTGGCTTGCTCAAAACACCACGGGCAAGCATGTCTGGCCTGGCCTTTCCACCAGCCGGATAGACAATAGTGACAAATCCTGGTCTGCCGATGAAATACTGAATCAGGTCGAAGCCATGCGCGAAAAAGGCGGCAATGGTCACCTGCATTTCAGCATGGTGGCGCTGAACCAGAACCGCAAGGGCATACGCCAGCGTCTGGCAACAGAGAAGTACACTTCGCAAGCCCTGATCCCGGCCAGCCCCTGGCTGGACAATAGTTTGCCTGCCAGCCCTTTACTGGAAGCCAGTACAGACAAGAAATCGCTACGTGTGCAACTGGGCAGCGCCGACAACACCCGCTTGCTGGCCATCTGGAAGCGTACTGAGCAGCAATGGCTGTTTTCTGTGGTGCCTGCACAAAATATGAACATCGACCTATCTGATGACCCGCAATATGGCCCTGTCAGGCAAATTACTGTCTCGGCTATCAGCCGTACCGGCGTAGAAAGTGTGCGTGCAAGTTATAACCTGCCCTGATACTGGCGGGCTGTAATAGCCCAACAGTGTGGTTTTTAAATACCTGAGAGTGGCCTGCTCTCAGGTATTTTTTTTATGGGGAAATGCTTTGCCAAACTGCCGAAACCGGCACCGCCACTGGCAAATCCATTATTTCAACAAAGCCCCATATCTTTTAGTTATCGGCCGTCTTGATATTTTCATTTGTCAGCTGAGAAGGCCTGACTCTAGTCTGGAACATGCATAAGATTTATATCAATTTTAATTGACCTTCGAATTGTCAGACTCCAGGAGAGACCAGTGAAGTTAAAGACCATAGCCAGGTGCATCGCCCTGATGGGCATTTCTGCCAGTAGTAGCGGATGGGTACTGGCGCAGGAAAAACCTGCTCCAGCGCCACAAAGAGTAGAAATTACCGGCAGCAGCATCAAGCGCATCGCCAGCGAAGGTGCCTTGCCTATCGAGATCATTACCCGCAAACAACTGGAAGCCTCGGGCATCGTCACGGCAGAACAATTCATTGCCAACCTGAATATCAATGGCAATGGTTCAGACAACCTCGCCAGCAATGCCGATGTCACTTCCGGCGCGCAACGCGGCAATAATGGTGCATCCTCCGCCAACCTGCGTGGCCAGGGTGCGGACAATACCCTGGTGTTGTTGAATGGCCGCCGTATCGCCACTCATGGCATGAAAGGGTCTGCAGTTGATTTGAATTCCATCCCCATGGCTGCGGTGGAAAGGATAGAAGTGCTGAAGGATGGCGCATCAGCCATTTATGGTACGGATGCCATAGGCGGTGTCATTAACTTCATCCTGCGCAAAAATTACAATGGACTTGAAGCCCAGGCATTCACCGATATCTCCCAGCAAGGTGGTGGCAATATCAAGCGCGTGTCCGTAGTTGGCGGCTTTGGTGACCTAGAACAGGATAACTACAATGTCCTGCTGACTGCCACCCACAGCGAGAACGATGCGCTGCGCGGTGACCAGCGTGATTTTGTGAATACCTTCCAGCCCAACCGTGGCTTGTCAGTCGACACGCGCGGCACCCCCAATGCCACGGTATTTGCCACCTCGCTGGCAAATACCATACTCAGCAACAAGAGCAATAATGGCCCGGTCTTTCCTGGCACTACTCAGGTCATGAATGCGATCAATGTCCTGGCCCTGCCTGGTGGTGCCGGGTGTGGTGCTATCGATGGCATGGCTGCCTATGATGCCAAGCTGTGGGATGTGGCATCTTCCAAATATGCCTGCGCCTGGGACACAGGGCGTGCAGCAGTATTGCAGCAACCGGTCAAGAACGATAACTTTGTTGGCCGTGCCACCTTCAAGATAGGCACACATCAACTGTTTGCCGAAGTGGTTGGCTCGCAGGTTGAGGTGTCCAAGCGTTTTTCGCCTAACCAGGTTTCTCCCGGCACCAACTTCCCTGCCTCTTCGTTTTATCCAAGCACAGGTTCTGCCTATAACAATGTATTCAATGCCATCGTCGCAGTGTTCCCCAGCATAGAAGCCAATCGTGGTGCGCCTATCGCTTACCGCTGGCGCTGCATGGAATGCGGCAACCGTGAAATCACCACCAAGACAGAAGCAGGCCGCCTGCAACTCGGTGCCGATGGTCAGATAGGTAACTGGGATTACCGCGTGGGTCTCTCACGCGCCTATAGCGAGTCTGAATCCAGGCTGGGCTCAGGTTATAACTACACAGTGGCTTTGGCGAATGCGCTGGGTACTGGCGTCATCAACCCTTTCCTCAAGCCTGGTGAAAAACAGTCGCAAGCTGCACTTGACCTGATCAACAGTACTTCAGCAGCAGGCGTCACCTTGTATGGTGGCAAGACCACGCTGACACAGGCAGACGCTGCCCTGTCTGGTGAAATCTGGCAATTGCCTGCCGGTGCCGTCATGGCTGCGGTTGGCATGGATATACGCAAGGAAGAATATACCTTCAACGGCGATGCAAGAGCAGCCAGCGTCCGCCCGGCTATTTTGAATGCCCCTTTCGATGATGGCAATGCCTTGCCCAAAGTCAGCCGCGATATACGTGCCGTGTATGCTGAGGTATTGGTGCCTGTATTCAAATCACTGGAAGTCACTGTTGCGGGTCGCCAGGACCATTATTCTGGCTTTGGCAATACCTTCAATCCAAAACTGAGTTTCCGTTATACACCGACAGAGACGCTGCTGTTCCGTGGCTCGTATAACACCGGCTTCCGTGCACCATCGTTCAATCAATTGTTTAACGGCATTACCGATTCACCGTATGCCGGTAAAGACCTGGCCGATCCTGCTACCTGTCCAACCTTGAAAGTTGATAGCAGCAAGCCTGGTTGCTCATCCATTACGCCAAATATCCTGACTGGTGGCAAGACTACCTTGGGCCCGGAAAAAGCCAAGCAAGGTACGGTCGGCGTGGTCTGGGCACCGAGCAGCAATTTCAGCGCAAATGCTGACATATGGGAAATCCGCAAGGAAAATTCCATCACCACCATAGACCTGCCTACCATGCTGGCCAACTACGAGCTGTTTAAAGCACAGTTCTTGCGCGACAGTACTGGTGCCATGATTTTTGTTGACCAGCGCTGGGTCAATGCCGGTTCTGGTATCACCCGTGGTGTGGAGATTGGTGCCAAGGCGAATGGTGAAATCCTCAGTGGCAAATGGACAGCCGGCCTGGATGGATCTTACCTGCTGGAGAAAAAATCCCGCCCTATGGCGAACGCTCCTTACGGCGAAAGCGAAGTCGGTCGTTTTACCTTCACTGGCGACCTGGGTCTGAAGTGGAAGCATACTGCCTATGTCACCTATACCCAGGGTGACTGGACTGGTACATTCACCCAGATCTATCGTGATGGCTACAAGGACCAGGTTTTGCCTGGCGTACAAAATGGCCTGATCGTGCCATCCAACTACAACCCTACCGTCAAAGCCTATACCATCTACAATATGAGTGTGAGCTATAGCGGTATCAAAAACCTGACACTGACTGCCGGCTTGAAAAACATTTTCAATACCGACCCGCCATTTGCCATCACCTATGACAGTAACACTGGTGCAGGTAGTTCCTGGGAACCGAGGGTAGCTGATCCGCGTGGACGTTCATTCACCTTGCTGGCGAATTACAAGTTCAAGAAAAAATCCACTGCAATACAAAAAATCCCCTGGCTTTAAAACCGGGGGATTTTTTTGAGCTGAAACAAAACCAGCTTAACTTGCAACGGGATTCATCAATTTGCCCATGAAGATGATCAGGCCAGTCTGCCTGTCCCTGATCATGAACAGGAAAGGACGATCCAGAGTCAGCTTCAGCGGTTGATTCACATTGATACTGGTAACACCTATCAGCACCCCGGTCGCAGCGGCTGCTTCGGTTCCTTTTTCATCGACATTGATAAAGGCCTTATGCACGACGCCAGAAATCGACAACTCGCGGTTACCGCTTATCCCGGAAAAATCTGCCTTGCCTGCATCGAATGCAGCACCCATGCCCAGACTGCTCAGGCTAGAATTCATGGCCGGGCTGGAACTGAAGTTAAATTTTGGCATGCTCAAGGCCAGGTACTGATCTTTCAAACCTGCAGTAATCTCATTGAGGGTGGCAGTGCTCAAGCCTTGCACAACACTGTCGAATTTACCTGCATCAGGCATCACGACCAGCATCGCCAGTTTATTATCGATATACGGCAATTCCACAGCCTGGTAGCCTTTGCCTTGCAGATAAGGAAGATTCACAGTCTGGTTCATGAAAGGAAGGCTGCTTACTGTGCCCTTGCGATTGGTGAAGTCCTGATTGCGTGTGTTTTCCTTGGTAAATTGATGTGCCCAGTCTGACTTGAACCAGATGGCATTTGTCAGCACCACGCGTGTCATTGATGAAACACCACCTGCCGGTATCAGGTCCTTGATTTTTTGCTGGGTCTGGTCTGCCACCCAGTTATTGATCGTCAGACGCGAAGGCTCCGCCGCATTGACAAAATCCTGCAAGTTCACAGCAGCACCAAAATTCACGCTGAGCGCATCCAGATAAGTGCCTTGCAAGTTGTAGCCTTGCTGCGCCCACAGGGCATTGGCGATGTTCAGATTGGGCAACTGGGCATTGGGTTTGGCAGCAGTCGACGTTTTATCTGTCAGTGACAAATCCAGGCGATTCAATGCTGCCTGCAAACGGCTTTGCTGTAACTGGAAAGACAGTGCCTTTTCCATACCCGTCAACGTGTCGCCTTTGGCACCGGCGGCTGCCATTTCCAGAGCCAGTGTCAGGCTATATGGTGAATACACCAGGTTGCTGTCGCCTTGCGCATCCAGCAAAGGCAGGATTTTCAGGGCAAATTCGGTATTCCCGGCGACTGCTGCAGCCAGATCGGCATCGCTGACCTGGGGTGCAGGATTGCGTGCCAGCGAGGATTTGGCAACACCAAGTGCTTGCGGCTTACCTGCGTCAGCTGCCGTGGCAGTAACTGAGCTGCCCGCACCGCCACAGGCAGCAAGCAGGGCAAGCGACAAACATGAACATAATAATCCAGAGCGCATTTTGAGCTTCCAATATAGGTAGAGGGACACAAGGCGATGATAAGCCAGGCACCTCCCGGAATCAGCTCAAAAATGTACTCAAATTGTCATGAAATTGTAAATCCTGAAAGATTTCAGGTTGCAGATGACTGAACATCAACTGGTCTATCGGGCTTTTCAATTACGTCGACCACAGTACCAACATCTATACGCTCAAACAACTCGGCGATATCAGCAGAACGCATGCGTATGCAGCCATAACTGGCAGGTGTGCCCAGCAAGCTTTCTTGCGGAGTGCCGTGGATATAGATAAAACGTGGATAGGCATTGCGGTTGCGCAGTTCTGTCCCACGCAACCAGAGTATGCGGGTGACGACAGGGTCACGCCCTGGCGCGTCTGCAGCTACCACCTCACCAGTTGCCAGCCTGTCTTTGAAAACTGCTCCTAGCGGCGCACCCGCACCGATTTTTTCGGCAACCTGCATACGGCCACCGGGTGTCATATAACTGTCAGGTATATCCCCTATGCCACGTTTGGCAGTGGAAATCGCATAAGTCGCGACAACTTGACCATCTTCCAGTAACAACATCTTTTGATCTTGCACGGAGACGATCAGGCGATGGCGGGTGTCACCACCTTGCAGCCAGCCCCACTGACAGGCACTCAGCAACAGACTGGCAGCCAGTATCGGCAGCCAAAGAATCACATAACGTCGACGACGAAGAATTTTCATTGTTTACCTGGGTTTTAATGAGCAACCAGCATAAGCTGATCAAAGGGCATCTGCAAATACTTCCTTTAGTCGCATGCATTACCTGAAGTTATGGACTGGGTATGAGCTTTCATTTGTGCTCTGCCTGCAGAGCACATAAGGTAACGAGAGAAAAGGAATCAAGCCATGCTGAATACCGAAGCACCAAGCATCAGCCACACCGAACTCGATTTGTACCCGACCATGCAACTGGTTGACGTGCTCATCGATGACCAGTTGAATGCCATACGCGCAGTCAGCCTGGCTGCCGCGCAGATCGCCGCAGCCGTCGATGCGGCAACACCACGCATACTGGCTGGTGGCCGCCTGGTGTATGTGGGCGCAGGCACGTCTGGCCGCCTGGGTGTGCTGGATGGGGTGGAATTACTGCCGACATTTTCATGGCCAAATGAACGCGCCCTGTCCTTGCTGGCTGGCGGCAAGCAAGCCATGTTTGTTGCCGTCGAAGGTGCTGAAGATGATGCCGCGCAAGGTGCCAAAGAAATCATGCAACTGGCTCTGACAACCAATGATGTGGTGATACTGATCGCGGCATCCGGTGCTACACCTTATGTGCTGGGGGCCTTGCAGGCTGCCCGCGCAACAGGAGCTTTGACCATAGGTTTTGCCAACAACCCCGGCGCGCCAGTGACTTTACAGGCAGAGATAGGTATCACTCTGGATACGGGGAGTGAAGTGATTTCCGGCAGTACCCGCCTGAAGGCAGGCACTTCGCAAAAAGTTGCCCTGAACAGTTTTTCCAGCGCCCTGATGGTGCGCCTGCACAAGGTCTATGGCAACCTCATGGTGGATGTCAAACCCACCAACGTCAAACTGCTCAGGCGCACTGTCAGCCTCACCATGCATGCCACTGGCCGCGATGAAACCTATTGCCGCCGCATACTGGAAGAATGCGATTTCCATGTCAAGATCGCGATACTTGCCATCCTGAACAATATCAGCGTAAGCAGCGCAAGTGAAAAGCTGCAGGCTTGTGGCGGTGATTTGCGCCTGGCTCTCAAATCCAGCTCCTGACCTTCAAAGCAATAAAGCCTTAGAATCTGTTTACGATCTGTAGCGAGCGTCAGCGGGGTCGAGGGTAACAAAAACGCAGCGGAAAAAGCGGAATGTACTCTAGTACATGAGCATTTTGAGCAGCACATGAGCCCCGATCACGCTCGCGCAGTAAGATCGTGAACAGATTCTTACAGGCGTTACAATCAAGTTCATTAATTTGCTGAAGGTATTTCATCATGCGTTTGCGTCATATAGAAGTTTTTCATGCCATCATGCAGGCAGGCACGATCAGTGGTGCTGCGCAATTGCTGAATATATCTCAACCAGCAGCGACCAAGGTATTGCAGCATTGCGAAATACAGCTGGGCCTGAAACTGTTTGAACGCATCAAGGGCAAACTTCATCCCACACCAGAAGCGCATAAACTGTTTGCTGAGGTTGACAAGCTCAACCGTGATTTACAGTCTGTACGCAGGCTGGCCAGCAATCTGAAAAATCATCCTGACGAAGCTGTCCGGCTGGCATCGACACCCACTTTATCGATTACGGTAGTACCAACCGCACTGGCCGCCTGGCGCAAGAAATTTAGCAATGTGCATTGCACGCTGGCGACCCATCACACCAGTGAAATCGTCAATGCCCTGCTACTGGGCGATGTTGATTTTGCGCTGTCGCTGTATGATCCCTGTCATCCGAACATTGCCTCTGAACCCTTGATACGCGGCAGCATGACCGCTATTGCTCCACTCGGTAGCTGGGCTAAATCGCTGGACAACACTGCCCTGCCGATTGCCGACCTGCCCAAAAATTTGATTGCGCTGGATCTCGATGACCACCTCGTCAGCCGCGTCATGGATGCCTGTGAAGAACAGGGCCTGAGTTTCATCTCCTACACAGTAGTACAGACTTATCTGCTGGCGAGAACGCTGGTGGAACTGGGTGCAGGTGCAGCAGTCATAGACCCGTTCACTGCCGCCACCTCAGACCAGAGCAAAGTACAATGCCGCCCGCTGTCACCCAATGTGCCTGTAGACTTGTATTTGCTGACGGTGAAATCAACACCACTGTCACGCTCAGCCCGTGCTTTTGTCGAATGCATCAGGGAAGCCGGGGCAGAATTCATCACCCGTACCGGCTAAAATAATTGATAGCTTGCAGTGAGTATCTGCTCTTCCCAGATACTCAGGCTGGAATAGTCTCCCGGATTTTTATCAGGGTCAGCAGCGACACCTCCTATGACATAGATAATGCCATTGCGTGTTGCAGGGTCAAACAGGAAAGCCGATTGCAAGCCATAGGCAAACCCCAGATGACCAACGGGCTTGAAGGCGGGCCTGGCTTGTACCAGCCTGTCACCATAATGCGCGGCACTGGTATCAGTGAAACGCTGAAAACCCATTCCCCAGGATAGAAACAATCCATGGTAATCATCACCATTGCGAGTAGCTGCGTCATAGCGCCATTGCTCGGCAGTCAAAGCACTGACACTGGCGGGCTTTAGCAAGCGCACACCATCTAGTTCTCCCTCGTTCATCAGCATCAGCATGATGCGGCTCAAGCCTTGCACACTGATGCGCAAGCCACCTTGCGGGCTGGACAATGTCGCATTCGTGCCAGGCTGGTAATTTTCGATTTGCCGCTTTATCAGAGGCTTATTGCGGAAATCATCGGTCTGCGCCCCCCATGGGCCCTGTGCATTCCAGACTTCATTGGCCTGCTTGCGGTACAAGACAGCCAGCCGCGACAAGGCATCTGTCGACAAGAGTTCTGGATGATATGCGCCTTCTATTTGCAAGGGTTGAAATACCAGCTTGTGCATGAGCACATCGAAACGCTGGCCGCTGACTGCTTCCATGACACTTCCAAGCACGCCCCAGTTCAGATTCACATAATGGAAATAAAGACCAGGAGCGAAGTTTTCACCCGGTTTGGCTTTTGCCGGATCAGCCCATTGCAAGCCCTGTGCATAATGTCTGCCGCCAGTCTGCAAAAAACTCTGCATGCTGACCTCAGCCGGAAAATTATAACCACCGTCATCACGCAGGGATGAGGTATGGCTGAGCAGCATGCGGGTAGTAATGACCTTGTCTGGATAATGCGGGTTCCTGAGCTGGAAACCCAGGTAGTTGCTGATATCTGCATCCAGGTCTAGCTTACCCTGCTCTGCCAGACACATGGCACCTATGGCAGCCACCATCTTGGAAACCGAGGCAACGCGGAACAGTGTCTGATGATTCGCAGGCAGGCTATTGGCGGGTTTTTGCTGATCGATATAGCGCTGTCCAAACTGCTGCTGGTAGACGATTTTGCCAGACTTGATTGCCAATACGGACAGACTGGTAAGCGCTTTATCAGGCTGCGTGACTATCGCAGCCAGTTGATTGCTCAACTGCAGACTCACCTGCTGTTCATTGACGATATCGACTTGCGCCATAGCCGGGCTTACCATCAAGGACATGAGTATCGGCAGGCAATGAGCAGGAAAGCACTTCATCCCTAGTCAATACGCAAATAGGTTTCCCGCACGACGGTGGGGTCACCACAGTTGAAATGCCACCATTCGCTATTGATGCCACGAAAACCACCATGGGCCATTGCCGCCCGCAATATGCCGCGCTGGTCTAGCTGGTGCTGGGTCAACTGGCCTTCTGCCAGCATTCTTTGTTCCAGCGCCGGATGGGACTTTTCTTCAAGGGCATCGAAACCGCTGCCCATATCCAGTTCTTTTCCTTCAGCATCAATCAGGGTAACGTCTACCGCCATGCCAAAGGAATGGATGGAACCACGTGCAGGGTCAGCGACATACATGCGCAAGGGTGTACCGTCCAGATGCTGCCACAGCATTTCCTGCACCCTGTGCGGGCGCAAGGCATCCAGCACCAGGATGCGCAAACCCGAATGATGTTCGTGCAACCAGTTGACGGCTGCTTGCAGCGCCTCTACGGCTTCCCTATGCAACCAGCTACAGTCAAGCTCACCATACAATTCCCTGCCGACAAAATTGTCGGCCCCTACATAACGTAAATCGATAACAATGCCGCTGACGGTGTCCAGCCGGCGGAAATCAGGATGATCAGCAATCAATTCACAACGCACAAAGGCTCCACACAACTGAGTTTTTCATACTGGCAGCATAGGGTGAGTCACCAGTGCCTGCCAATGAATACTTACCGATGACATATAACCGCAAGGAATGCTCAAACCAGCGACCCGCTTGCCTCTTCTTGCATCTTCTTGCATCGTCTACCAGAATTTATTTTAATACTTTATTACGCGCTGCCGTATCAATATCAAGATAACGCCAGCTCGTAAAATCCACAGGATGGCGATAATAATTTTGTAGCCATGGCTGCAAAATATCTGCCGTCACCGGATGTATGCGTGGCACCCAGGGGGTATAGCCGTGCATGAGCTGCGCCATCTGCCGGTATATGGCCGTTCTCTCAGGGCTGTCGCTGAGACGCATAGCCTGTTCATAGAGTGTATTGAAGGCTGGCAGGTTGAAGCGCGAGTAATTGGCACGGCCTGCGTTTGGCCCATACAGCAACTGGTAAAAATTCTCGGCGTCGGGGAAGTCTGCTATCCAGTTGGCTTCTGTCATCTGTACCTTGCCCAGGCGGGCTGCCCGCAATACTTCAGAATGCTTATCAGTCTTGAAGCTGACATGGACGCCGACCGCATCCAGGTTCTTGCGCCAGACTTCATCACGCAAGCGCCCGGTCGTGCTGGCCAGACTATGCATTTGCAGGTGCAGTGGCTGGCCATCGGGCAAGTTTCGATAGCCGTCTGCTGCGCGTTTATAACCAAACTTGTCGAGCAAGGCATTTGCCAGCTTCACATTGTATTGCACCGGCGTTTTGTAATTGGCATCGTAGCCCAGCACATTGGGCGGCAAAGGCGATTGCGCCTGTATTGCCAAACCTTTTTCCATCAGGGCGATGTCTTCTTTGCTGTCATAGCTGAGGGCAATGGCACGGCGCAAGGCGATTTTCTCCGGGGTATAACCACCTATCACCGGGTCTTCCATATTCATCCACATGTAATAGGTTTGCAGGGGCGTGAACAGGGACAGGCGTATGCCGCGCTGCTGCAAGGCCGGTTTTAATTTGCCATCGTCAAGTACCATATTCGAGAGTGGCGGCGGCACCTGTTCCAGATAATCAAACTCATTATTCAGGAAACCCAGTACGCGTGACTGCTGTTCTTCCATGATCTTGATTTCCACCTTGCTGACACGTGGCAAAGTTTGCCCGGCAAGGCTGGCGGCGATTTTTTTTGTGGCTTCATCCGTACCCTGATCATTGAATACATGCTTGCGGTACTGTGGATTGGCCAGCAGCTCTATACGAAAGCTGCGTTGCCAAGTCCCCAAAATAAATGGACCAGTGCCTATGGGATGATTACCTACCTGATTCCCATAGGCATCGACCACCTCTTTTGCCATGGCCCCCGTTGCCGTGGTCGCCAGAATGAAAAGGAAATTGCTATCCGGTGCATTCAAGCGTATGCGCAGCGTGTATTTATCAACGGCTTGCAAACCAGGAATATTGGTTTGCAGATCAAACTCCTGCTTCTTGCCATCTTTCGCGGTACTGGGCCGGAGTTTTTCATCACCAAGCAGCTTGCCTTCAAACATGAACAGCCAGGGTGATTTGACTGCCGGATCATAAATGCGCTTGATGCTGTAGATATAATCTTCTGCCGTCAACTCCCTGGGCTTGCCCTTGAATGCCGGGTCGGGCGTGAACATGATGCCTGGTTGCAGGCGCAAGACATAGGTCTTACCCTGGTCCAGGATTTCCGGCATGCTGGTCAGGGTGTTCGGTTTGAGCTTGACCGGGCGCGCCAGATAGTCATAGCGCAGCATGGGCTCGAAAATATTTTCATTGATACTGACCGATGGCACATCCGATGCCACCGCCGGGTCCAGGCTGCTTTCCGGCGTACTCACCAGTACCCGCAAGACTTTTTCTGTACTGCCTGCTGCCTGTACTGGCAACACCTGCATCAAGCTACTCAAACCCAGCGATACTGCAAACAAAACTCGCAAACTCATGCTTTTACTCCAGCGTGTTCACCAAGACGCGGGTTCGCCATGGTCAGGTAAAACCATTCTTCGCCAGCCTTGGCCCCCATATCCGGAAAGATGATACGGCCATCCTGGTCTGCCCTGACCTCACTGCCGTCGGCACGTATGCCTATCAGTTCGCCCTGTTTCAATTCATCAAAGCTGCGCCATGCGCGCACGAAACTATCGTCATCATGCAATTTATCGATGACATCATAAATGCGCAGGGCTTCCATCTGCGTGACTGGTTCTGGTGCTGCACCGACAATCACACCAAGATGACGCAGGCTGTTGACGATAGCGGTGTAGGCAACTTGCGGCGCTTGCGGGTCCAGGTGCTGGCCGCATTCCAGTGTCATGGCATAGCCGCCGGTTGAGCGCATGTATTCTGTCGTGCCCACGCCAAACTGGGTGTTGGAATTGGCGATGGTCTTGGCATCCGCATCATGGGCCAGACGCTGCTGGCGGCGCTGTACGCCACGTGCATAGGTACTCAGCCAACCATCCACCAGACGGTGTACACCGAGCCGCATGGCCATCGCCAGCTCATGCTTTTCATGGCTGAATGATTCTATGGGCCCACGGTTATTCTCTGGCCCTATCAGCACAAAAGCTTCGCCCTCGCTACGGAAAGAATGCAGGTCCAGCAAAACATCATGCTGCGCCAGCAGGGGGCATAACCAGTTTGCGATATGGTCTTCAAACTCTTGCACATCGGCGGTCGGTATCAGGCGGCGATTCAGGTTGCGCTCACCTTCCCTTTGCCCCAGTTGGTAAGCCAGGGGATTACATACCGGCACCAGTGTCAAACGTCCCGCCAGCAATTGCAGGCTGCCTTCTTCCAGTTCAGCAATGACGCGGCGTATGGCCTGTGTGCCGCAGGTTTCATTGCCATGCACAGCACCAGTGATGATGACACTGTTGCCTGGTTGTGGTGAACTATAGCTGGTGCTTTGAAAATGACAGGGATAGATATTTGTATTCATGCTTTATTGAGCCTCTATTCAGCTTTTTTACCAAAGGCCGGGTCCACTTTAATCAAGGCGGTGACGACGAAGGTAGGCACGGCAGCGATGCATATCCAGACAAAGAAGTGGGCATACCCCAGGTATTCCTGCAAGCGGCCACTGATCATGCCGGGCAACATCATGCTGAGTGCCATGAAGCCAGTGCAAATTGCATAGTGGGCTGTCTTGTGTTCACCATCGGCTATCATGATCATGTACAGGACATAGGCCGTAAAACCAAAGCCATAACCCATTTGTTCTATGGCGACCGCAGCACCAATCAGATAGATATTCTGTGGTTGTACAAAGGCCAGATAGACATACACCAGATGCGGCACATTGATGGCCAGCGCCATGGGCCAGAGCATGCGCTTCAGGCCAAAACGCGAAATCAGTGCGCCACCTGCCAGTCCGCCGATAGTGAGGGCAATCATGCCCATGGTGCCATACACGATACCAACAGCCTGGGTAGACAGCCCCAGTCCGCCCTTGTCCAAACTATCAAGCAAAAACGGTGGGGCCATCTTGACCAGTTGCGCTTCACCAAAGCGATACAGCAAGAGGAACGCAATCGTCAGCAAGATGTTTTTCTTCATGATGAACTTGCCAAATATCGTGAAGAAAGTCGCCACCACCTGATTCGGGTCGCCTCGCGCCATATCGCTGGCAGGGCGAGGCAACGCCCATTTATGATAAGCAGACAGGCTGATGAACTTTATCGCCAGCACGCCAAAGACTACCATCCATGCAAACCTGACATCACCCGTGAAATCACGCAGTGAACCTGCCAGATACACCAGAGCGCCCTGCCCGTACAGCATGGCCATGCGAAAAAACATACTGCGAAAACCAACAAAAGCCGCCTGCTGATGCTGTTCCAGCGCCAGCATGTAAAAACCGTCAGAACTGATGTCATGGGTGGCAGCACTAAATGCCAATAGCCAGAAAACCAGCAGCGTCGCCTGGAAAAAACCTGGCATGGGAATGGTTAAGACTACCAGGCCAAACAGCGCACCTATCACCAGTTCCAGCGTGACGATCCAGAAACGCTTGGTCTTGAACATATCCACAAAAGGTGACCAGAACGGCTTGATCACAAAGGGCAGGTATAACCAGCTTGTATATAATGCAATGTCTGAATTGGAAATATCCAGGTTTTTGTACATAATGACGGATAGTGTCATTACCGCGACGTAAGGAATCCCCTGACTGAAATACAATGAAGGTATCCAGCGCCATACTCCACCCGCTGGAACCTCCGATTTTTTGACTGCAGCAACTGTCTCGCTTGTCATCTTGATCTTTTTCTTAAGTAGTAAAGCATCTTCCCAGTAAAATACCGGGATTGCGATTGAAATTTTGCCGCTGCTTCATAGCAAAAAGTTATAAGCCGGACGCATCTTTTCATTCGCTGCCAGTAACAGAAGCGCCCTATGATAAACGAACAACTGCCAGTTATTGCAATTCAGCTCCTCAATGAAGTATCAATTTCTCCAGAAACCTGCACATAAACTGCACTACAAACCCATCCATGCCATCTGACCAGCTAATATCCGCTCAGCAAAGCCCAGCCATTGCGCTAGGGATAGATGCGGGCGGCACGCAAACCCGCTGGGCGCTGGCAAGCCGGGATGAGCAAATACTCGCCAGCGGCACAGCCGCCGGACTGACCGCGCTGCAAACTGACACGTACGAAGGCATACAAGCGCTGGAGCAAGTGTTTGCAGGGCTGGCTGCCGCGACCAGCAGTCATGGCCAGGTAGGCAGCATACGTGCCGGTATCACCGGTTTTGGTGGTGATGCCCACACCCTGCCAGATATGCTGGCCGACTGCTTTGGCCTGCAACAGGCGCACGTCTCGGTCAGCAATGACATAGAAATTGCCTATCTCGATATTTTCAAACCGGGAACCGGTTACCTGATCTATGCCGGTACTGGCTCGATAGCTGCCTATA
>Ga0207952_1000075_pt1 | contig 108198 bp, 93 predicted proteins | sample SubbioR12Aug_8Ca_FD_184831 | JGI IMG/M metagenome (GOLD analysis project Ga0207952, IMG submission 184831) | Serpentinite rock and fluid subsurface biosphere microbial communities from McLaughlin Reserve, California, USA - CR12Aug_8Ca (SPAdes) | ecosystem: Environmental > Terrestrial > Deep...
TTCATCGGAAATCTTCGTTATAGTGAATGATTCCCAATATTGTGATATACTGACATTTTTATCGAGTCGAAACCCTGACATTTTTAAAGAGTTATTACAAAACTTTTTTTTTACCCCCCCCCCTTTTTTATATTCTTCCCAGATTTTTTTTATTGACAAAAAATATGGCACAGAATAAAAAACATTCTCGTTCAAATAACGGACGGGTTCACATTATGGGAAAGAAAAAGTTATGCGGAATAAAAATGGAAATACACGTGTAACACCACCGCAACCCTCTCTTTCTCCTTTCCTTCTTCCCCGCAAGTTTAATTTTTACTTGTCCACGTACGGGGTGCGTACGTTTTTCTTTTTCCACAACTTTCAATCTTTTCGGAGTTCTTCTATGAAACGTTTTCTCTTATTACTCGTTACCCTGACTTCCTCATTCTTCTGGATAAACTCCGTCGAAGGGGCATTGCTTGTTGCCCAAAACGATACGAGTTGCGGGCTCGTGTGGGGACCAATAATACAGCTCTCACCTGACACGATAGCGAGTTATCTTCCTGAAATTGCTGTTAATGGGGAAATAATTCATGTAATTTGGAATATTGATGGCAACAGTTTGAAGCAACCATATACCCGCTCCACAAATGGAGGTTTAACATTTGAGCCAACCAGAAGTTTGCTTACTGACTCAAATTATGGGAGTCCACCGTTTCAAAAAATAGTAGCAAATGACGAAACGGTGTTTCTCTTTTTCTGTTCGGCAACATACTGGACAACTCCTGTAAATCTTATGCGTTCGTACGATGCAGGTGTTACGTGGAGTGCTCCTTCAGCTATCACTAGTGATTCTCTAACGCAACTTTTATATGCGTCAATAAAAGGCGATACTGTACTTATTATACACCGCGCTCATTACAACAGTTCTCTCTGGAAATTTACGATTTCAACAAATGGCGGGGACTCGTGGTATAACCCCCAATCTTCTACAATGACGTGGTATGCCGATAATGTAGAAATAAGTTCGACGTCCTTGCACCGCATCTATGGCGATACTATCAACGCAGAAGCATTATATAAAAAATCGTCGGATCTTGGAGAAACGTGGTCCGATTCCATTATGCTTTCTACGCGCGACGGAATTCCGACATTTAATCATAGTCTTGGAATTGCACAAAGAACAAATCCGTCTCCTCATCTCTTTGCTATGTGGCGAGACCCTGCATATGGTTCTATTGGCTGGGGGGACGCGATTCCTTTTCGCGAAAGTACGGATGGGGGAGAATCGTGGAGTTCACAAGTAATAATGACTGATGAACCTAATGGAGTTACAAGAGGAAACATTGCTACTCTCGGTTCTATTACTGCAATGGTATGGGAAACGAAGAGCCCGAGTAGTTATATTACTTTCCGGTACCGGATTTCCGACGACGCAGAATTTTCCGAGCCATGCACTCCTGCGGGAACATCTCCTGCTCCAAAACTTTACCCTAAATGTGCAATAACTCCATCTGCTTTTCATGTTGTTTGGGGCGAGCCAAGGGCTAATGGTGTATTTACAATTTTTTATCGGCGGGGAACACTTATCACCTCTGCTATAAACGAACATCCTGAAGCGCCAACCGAAATTATGTTAGAGCAAAATTATCCGAATCCGTTTAATCCGAAAACAGCAATTAGCTTTCAGCAATCAGTAGTCAGCAATGTAACGTTGAATGTGTATAATATTTTTGGACAAGAAGTTGCTACACTTGTCAACGAACGGAAAGAAGCGGGAACTTATAAAGTGGAATGGAATGCTGAAACATTTCCAAGCGGTTTGTATTTTTATCGTCTCGTTGTTAAAGATGAGAAAGGAAAAACAAATGCAGAGACGAAGAGAATGATTTTGATGAAGTGACACGAAGTGTCATTAGGGCATCCCAAAAACCTTCAAGGTTTATCTTGACAAAGTTTTACGTTGTTGAGATTTTACTGTTTACTGTAAAAATAAAAACCTTGAAGGTTTTGAAACTAGTTTTTTAGAGGCACCCATTCTCTGTGAACGCTTCATTCCGAATCTCGCCGACGGCGAGGTGAGGAATCTTGTCGAAGTCTGCGAGATATAAAATGAAAAAGAAAAATTGTAGTGAAGAAAATATCGTCATCCCGAACTTGTTTCGGGAACTATTATAAAAGATGCCGAAATAAATTCGGCATGACGAAAACAATGTAAAAGTTTTTGGCTGTTTGAGTAGCCACTAATAAACAACTCAATATTGGAATCTCAAAGAGGAAGCGAGTGTCCCACAGTTCAAGGCACGTAAAGCATCGAACGGAGACACCCACAACCTTGCGCAAGATTTGTCTCGAAATCTTTCTGGACAAATTTTGCGCCTCCAATATATTCAATTACTCTTATTTTGGAGAACTAATATGTTGAAAATTAACCTTCAACCCCAACATACTTCACAGCGTTCACTCGCTGTTGCTTTAACCGTATTGATGATGCATACCGTTGTATTCACACAAACTTGGGTAAATACGAACGGACCGAACCGGAAATATCCCTCGCTGGGATTAGCGATAGGCAAAAGCGGCTCGACACAAAAAATCTGGGTCGCTAATGACGGAGAACAAATGAGATATTCATTGGATGGCGGGTCTTCGTGGACGCTGCCTTCGCAATTATTCCCCGGCGCGCCAGTACAAGTAACTTGTATGAAGAGTAACCCGAATAAGGTTCTTGGTGTGAGAGGAGTAGCTTTCATTCACAGAACTATAAACGGTGGTTTGACATTCCCGACATGGAATGACATAACCCCAGTGGAAAGACCAGGCGGTGGTTTATACGTACAGAGCATAGAATTTTCTGAAGGAGACACAACCCGCGCTTACTTTGGAATGGATAGAGATTGCACTTCTGCGACAAACTTGTTTTACAGCGAAGATACTGGAAAATCTTTTACTCCTCAATACTATTTTAATTACGATGCAGACACATATGTCAACTCGATTTTACCGTATCCAAAATCGGGAACGTACTCAAGTTACGTGTGGGCAGGCGGCTCAAAAAATGACATTGTAGAGCCGGCATCGCCAGTTTCATCGGAGGAAGAAAATTCAGCGCCTAAAAAACAAGGGGTATGGCGCTCGACCGATGGCGGAAGGAATTGGACATACAATATAAACGGCTTAGGTCTCGGTGAAAGAAATGTGAGCGCGCTCGCCATTGTTATTAAAACAAGCCCCGACAGCGCGTTTTTGTTTGCCGCAGTAAAAAAGTCCTCTGAAGCGCATATTTTTGTTTCAGCAGATTTTGGCGATTCATGGAGTGAGCGAACGAGTTCGTCTTCAGGAATGGGAAACGGCATAGAAATCGTGAACGCATTAAAAGTGCAACCGTTCAGTTCAATGACGCTCGTTGCCGCCACCGATGAGGGTTTTGCGTATAGTAGCGACAGAGGAATAACCTGGTCGCTACGAAATGATGCAAGTTGGAGTGATAAAGATGCAAGATATGTTGTTTTCGATTCTGCAGGCAACACAGTGTACTTGGGAACATTTACTTCGGTCTATAAAAGTACGAATTTGGGACAGACGTGGACTGATGTACATTCCGGAATTGTAGCATTAAAAACAATGTCTATAGCTCCTCATTCTTCGGAATATCTTGCAGTTTCCAATTATTCAGCAATAAGCAGATTCAGTAATAGCGCGTGGGAATTCGCAAAATTCGTCGGAGTGAAACAAAAAGATGGAGAACCGAGAAGAAATTTTCACGGCGAATACACCGCTATAAATTCTCTTGACTCCAATTACGCGTATGCGTGTGGTGATAGCGGTCTTTGGAATGACTTACAGTATGGCAATGATGACCGTGAAGCAGCGTTCTACTTACGAACCTCGAGCGGGAACTCTTGGAGTAAAGTTAATATACCCACATCGTCCTTAACTCCTTCTCGTTTTAACATTGTAATTGCCGACCCTAAAATTGGCTCATCGCGAGTGTATATGGGAGGAAATAATGGTATTACAACAAGTTGGGAAAACTTTTTCACCAGTACCGACAAAGGAGTAAGTTGGACACGAGCGAAAATAAGTAGCGGAGCAGACCGTCCGGTATTAACGATTGCAATTGATACAAGCGAAGGTTATACTGTAGGAGGTTATTATTCGCGCACACTTTACGCCGGATTAGATAGCAATGCTGGTTTATGGAAATCAATGGATGGAGGGAGTTCGTGGAGAAACAGAATAAACAGTTACACTATTCGTGCAATCGGCGTAAACGGAAAAAACACAACCACTGCAAAAACTGTGTATGCTGGCGGTGATGATAGTTTACTCTGGAAATCAACGGATAGTTTTGCCACATCATCTCGGCTAACAAATCCTTTTCGCGGTGCAAAACGCATTTTGATGCATCCGTCCTACACTCGCTATGCGACTTATTTATGGGTGGTGCCGGCAAATGGAAAAAAAGTTTATAGAACGACAAACGGTGGAACAAATTGGATTCAAGTAACTACCGGGCTTCCGTCGAATGTTACCATAAACGATATACGAAGCGACCCGACCAATAATGCAGTTATTTGGGTTGCAACAGATAGCGGTGTGTACAAAACAGACCCCGCTCCCGAGAAACCAACTATTCTGAGTGTTACCCCAAGTAGTGGCGATCGCCCTGTAGTGAAGTGGCGCACCATCCCCGAAGATGATAAGAAAAATAATTACACGTATCAGGTGTGGCGGTACTTCCGGTATTGGGATTACGGAAATGAGCAGTGGGGTTCACCTACTGCGGCAGTTTATATCGGAAATACAAATGATACTACATACACGGATGTATCGCAAGTAATAAACGCCGGAGTAGAGCCGCCAAAAAAAGCGGGATACTTTATCTATGGACTTGATGCTGCGAGCCAATCATCTCCTTCTTCCGATAGCGTAGAAATTGGAGTGGATGAAGAACCGGTTGGTAATGATAAGTCAAGCATAGGCAATCGAGATGAAGAAAACATTCCCGAAGAATTCTCTCTTTCCCAAAACTATCCAAACCCTTTCAATCCTGCGACGGAAATAAAATACGCATTACCCGTTGATGCGAGCGTTTCGCTCAAGGTGTTTGATATTTTTGGAAGGGAAGTGGCAACACTTGTCTCTGGAAATAAAGTTGCGGGATATTACTCTGCGGAGTTCGATGCAAACAAAGTATCGAGCGGATTGTATTTCTTTCGTTTAACAGCAACAGGTGAAGGACAATCCTTTACGCATGTGCGGAAAATGATATTGATGAAATAAAGAAACCGATGACTGGTACAAAAGTGAAGTTGAATTATTTCAACTTCACTTTTTATTTTTAAACACGATGTTCCCCACCGCACACTCATTGCATCGTTCATCCGTGCAGTAGTATTTGTAGAGTTGTATTGCGCCTTGTTGCAGCATTGCAGTATTCAGTTTCAGTGTTGTTCCTGCAAGTTGTTCCTGCATTAATCGGGTAACCGAGTTCGTTGATGATGAACGGAGAACGCGATACACGGATAAAATTTCTTTCCGTAAAAGCGCATCGGTAAATATCCGCGCGTAGAGCAGGCAGAGCGGAAAAATAACATTGAGGAGAATTTCATCCGCACGCTCCTTGCCGATAAAGGTTGTAACCGGTGCTGATGATTTTTTCCCGAAGCGGTAATGCGTTTTCCAGAATCCCTCCGCGCGAATGATAAAAAGGGATTCCAGTTCACGGAGTTTTTGTTTATCCGCAAGAGATTGGTTTTTAAAGATGCCAACAATGGATTTCAGAAAATTTTGTGCAAGGAATTTTGCTGCAACTCTGCATCCCCCCGCGAGGCGAATCGTAGGAAAATTATCGGGATGTAACCGGAAAAACTGCCAGTCTGTTTCATCAAACACGGAGCGGGGAAAATACTGTTTATACTGGTTCCATATGTTGTTACATTCTTTCGCATACTCTTTTTCCTCGCCGTCTGTACTATCTTTTGGAAAAAAATTTCCCGCAGAGAAGAAAATTGATTCAATAAAAGCGGCGAGCGTAACCGGTTCCTTTTCCATTTCTTGCGGAGCGGGGAGAAGTTGCTTCAATGTTTCCAAACGAACGGATTGAGCGAGTTTCAGGAACGGGGTTTGATTTTTTGCATAACCGAGCGCTTCAAAAATTCCTTCGTAGAGGAGTTGCTCCCATATATTTTTTTTGCGGAAATCTTTTTTGGAAAAAGGGGGAGATAGATTCGGAATTTCTTCGGGTAATCCTTCGTCAACGATAACGCCATAACGGTTAAGTGGTTCCTGCACAGCAACGATTTTTTCTTCCGTCAGAATTTTCAGCCGTTCAGAGAATCGCCGGATTTTAAGTTCTAATCTTTCGAGCGACAATTTTTCAACCCACGCAACAAGTTTTTCCCGTGGAACTGCATCATTGATTCCGTGACATTTTATTTTTTTCCTCGTAAACTTTTTTTCAAATTCCTCAATGATTTGGGGAAGAAATTGTTTCAACGAGAGCGCGGGAAGTTTCCGTTTGGACTTCGTGAGAGGAATTGCAGTTTCTTCCTCATCGAAAGCGGAAATATGGAGTATTATTTTATTGTAGCGCGTGTCGTTATTGTGCCGGTGGAGATTCCAATCCTTTGATGTGAGATGAAATTCGACATCGCCGACAAATGTGATACCGCCAATGATAATTTTCGCATTAAGAAAATCGGGACCGCTATCACTATTTGGTTTTCCGACATCGAGTATTTCAATTTTTTTTCCCTCTACGGTTTGCAGAGGAAGTTGGTGAAAGTAGTTTCGTTCCCACAGTTCGCGGAAGAACGATTCCGGGATGCGAATCGGTGATTGTTCCATTGCTTCTGATTTTTTCTGGAGAAAATTTTGTGACTCAATCTAAAATTTTTTCCGGTTAATTGCAAGAAAAATTTTTTTTGAATATCCTTTTGGCGGAACTAATCCAACTCACAGAGGTGTTCAAAATGAAACCTTGAGGAATTCTTTAGGGCAATCCTTGATTGAGATTGGAAAAAAACGTAAATTTTGCCAGAAAATTTTACGAGTTCATTACCGGCATTCCCCCGAATAGGTTTGCACCTACCTATTCCGCCGGTAATAAACGGGCGTACCTTACCCCCACAGGTACGCCTCCTTTTTTTCCGCACCGTTTTCTTTCTCTGTTGCAACTTGAAATTTTTCTTGGACAAGTATAAGGTTTTTGATAACTTTTCGCCCAATTTTTGAACCCATAATTATAATCAATTGATTCGAATCTTGTATAATATTTTTTTTATGAATAAAATTGTACTCCTCTTTTTATTACTCTTAAACATCTCATTCACAATTTCTTCCGAAAAAAGAAAACCTTCTCCGGTGCTCATTGAAATCGGAAAAGACAAAAAAGTAACCCTTCAGGACTTTGAAGATTTCTACAGAAAATATAGCGGAAATACAAACGTAAAGTTGGCTTTATCAAAAGAAGATACTGAGCGGTTTCTGGATATGTTTGTGAAATTTCATTTGAAATTAACTGACGCGAAAGGGAGAAAACTCGACACACTTTCCGACGTGCAGGAAGAAGCCCGCCAATATCGCAACGAACTTGCAAAATCCTATCTTTTAGAACAGGAACTTACGCTTCCCGCCATCAAAAAAATGTATCAACGCCGGAAAGAAGAAATCCGGGCTCGTCATATTCTTTTAAAACTCCCTGAACCGGAGGAAACGGAGGAAGACGAGGAAGACGAAGAAAATTCCGATGAAGAAAAACCTCAAGATGTGGACACCACAGAAACTTGGGAGAAAGCCATTGATATTCTAAAAAAGTTGAAGGCAGGAGAAAAGTTTGAGAATCTTGTGGAAGAATTTACCGAAGACCCTGCAGGAAAAAATAACGGCGGCGATTTGTACTATTTTACGACCGGACAAATGGTAACACCGTTTGAGGACGCCTGTTATTCTTTAAAGAAAGGGGAAATAACGAAAGAACCAATACACTCTGTCTTTGGGTATCACATTATTCAGGTAACAGACCGAAAAAAAGCAATTGGCTCGGTTCGGGTAAGTCACATAATGGCGCGATTCAATTCCGCTAATCCTGCTCCCGACGATACGATGCAAGCATGGAAGAAAATTTCCGCAATGTATGATAGCGCTAAACAAAAACGGGTCAACTTCGCTACTCTCGCAAAGCGTCATTCGGATGATGCGGGAAGCGCGGCGAACGGGGGAGATGTCGGTTTCTTTACGCGCAGGCGGTGGGTGCAGGCGTTCGATGAAGCGGCATTTCAATTGAATGTGGGACAACTTTCCAACATCATTCGTACGCCGTACGGTTATCATATTTTGAAATGCACGGAGGTCAAACCCGTCGCATCGTTTGATTCGTTAAAAGAAGAATTAAAATCTCAATACCTTTCCTCCCGATTTTCTGACGAGAAGGCGACATTCTTGGAAAGTTTAAAAAAGAAGTACGGATTTTCGGAAGACAAAACAGTATTTCTTGCTTTGGTAAATATGCTCGATACCTCAAAGGTTCTCGCAGAATCCGCATGGGCAAATTCTTTCACGGAAGAAGTACGGGCGAAATCGCTCATTCAGTTTATGGGAAAAGAATGGAGCGTCAATTCGATTTTGCCACTTGTTGAACAGACACCGGAAAATCAGGGAACGGAATTAATTGAAGAGGAATTTCGAGTAGCACTGAACCGCGTGTATGAAGATTTGCTCCTTTCGGAAGAAGCGAAAACCGTAGAAAAAAAATATCCTGAATTTGAGAAACTGATGGCGGAATTTGTAGATGGTATTTTGTTATATCGTGTTGAGCAAGAGGAAGTCTGGGCAAAAGTTTCTGTCACGGATTCAGCGCTGGAATCTTTTTTCAATGCCAACCGGGAGAGGTTCCGCTTCCCGCATCGCGTGAATACCAGCGTGATACATGTCGGAACAGATACTCTCGCGAATGAAGCATACCAGAAACTCCAACGCGGCATTCCGTTCGATAGTGTTGCATTGATGAGTAACGCTTCTATTCTTATGCGCTTGCGCAAGGGAAATATGGATTGGTTAAACGCAGACCAGGACACGATGACACGGCTCGCCTGGACAATGGAAAAAGGAACATACAGTGCGCCATTTCTTTTTGAAGGAAAAGGGTGGACGCTTGTGTATGTGAATGATAAAGACAGCACCCGTCGAAAGACATTTGATGAAGCCGGTTCGGAAATATCAAATGCATATCAAGATGCCGAAGCAAAAAAGTTTGAACTACAATGGCTCGAAGGCGTAAAACAACGGTTTGCTGTGACGGTTCATCGTGAGGTTGTTGAAAAGGCGTTTGCAAAGAAAAAATAATGCATGCGTGGTTTCAGTTTTTGCCCAAGTTTCTCGATAAGCGGATATTCCTGAGTTCTCTCCTTCTTTCGAGCGCGTTCGTTGGTTGTTCCCGTAAAGAATCACCGGCGAATTTTCTGGCGCGGGTGGGAGATGAAGTTTTAACGGAAGAGTCGTTATCATCAGTGATGAGGGACGATGAGCGTTCCAAAAAAACTATGCGCGATGCCTATATTCAATCGTGGGTAAATGAAACAATGCTTTTTCAGGAAGCGGTTAATAACAATGTAACAACGGGCGATAAATTTACATCACAAATGGAAGACTTTCGCCGTCAACTTGCGGTACGAACATTTCTTGAACAAACACTGTATCTCCCCGATGATACGCTCATCGAGGAAGCGCGAATGGTTCAATATTTTCAAGCACATCATCGTGAGTTCAACGTTCTGGAAACGGCTGTTCAATTGAGCGGGATAATTTTCCCGGAGAAAAAAGATGCCAATCGCTTTCGAACAGAATTTTTTCGCGGCGTATCGTGGCAACAACTTATCAAAACGTTCAGTGCAGATGATAAAGGGAAAAAAGTTTTTGAAAATACCATCTATCTTCGCCAAACATTATTTTCTCCGGAAATATGGAATGTTGCCTTGACACTCAAACCGAACGAGATATCGTTTCCGGTGCAAACATCGCTTGGCTATGCAGTCGTTCGATTACTCGACATACAGAAAAAAGGAGAACCATCCCGTTTTGCATTTGTCCGCAATGAAATTCGCCAGCGTATCATCACCGATATTCGCCAACGCCGGTATGAACAATACATCAAATCCCTCAATGAAAAATACCAACCGGAAATCAGCGTCGGAGGAAATTCTCCCTCGCTTCCGCAATAATATGATACAGCGCTTTCGTTTTCTTTTAATCCTTATTTTATTGAATAGTACCGCTGGGTTTTCTCAGGGAAATCCAACGCTGGCGAAAGGTCAAACGCTCGACCGCATCGTTGCCGTGATTGACGATGAAATCATTCTTGAATCCGAGTTGAATGCGCAACTTGATTTTCTTCTCTTCAATGAACGCGTTGATTCCATCACTCCGGAGATAAAACGTTCCGTGCTGGAAGGATTGATTACCGATAAACTCATTCTTGCTCAGGCGATTGTAGAAAGCGTGTATATTTCCGATGACGAGGTGCAGCAACAGTTGGAAGGAATTGTTCAGCAGCGAGCGCAACAAATTGGTGGTGAAAAAAAACTCGAGGAATTTTATGGAATGTCCCTTGCAAAAATGAAAATTGAATTTCGCGAGGAGATGCGAAAACAATTGTTAGTGCAGCGATTGCAACAAACAAAATTTTCGAGAAGCACCATTTCGCGAAGAGACGTTGAAGAATTTTTTCAGAACTATCGCGATAGTTTACCCGTCATTGCTGCAGAAGCGGAACTCGCGCATATTTTTATAAAACCGAAGCCGAGCGCGGACGTAAAATCAAAAGCGCGGGAAAAAGCCGAGCGCATTCGCGATTCATTATTACAAGGCGGGGATTTTCAAACTTTCGCGAAGCAGTACTCTGATGATGCCGCGTCCGGTATCGAAGGGGGAGACTTGGGATTTGTGCGGCGCGGACAATTTGTAAAAGAATTTGAAGAAGCAGCGTTTGCGTTGAAAGACAGAGAGTTCGCGCCGGTTATTGAAACGCAATTCGGTTTTCATATTATTCAACTGCTTGAAAGAAGAGGCGATGCTGTTCGTCCGCGGCATATTCTCATCAAAGTCGGAAAGAGCGAATCCGACGATAGTCTCGCAATCAGTTTTTTATCTTCCTTGAACGACTCCATACTGGCGGGGAAAACATTTGCAGAACTTGCGAAAAGATATTCCGAAGACACGGAATCTGCGCTTGTTGGCGGAGCAATGGGAATTTTTCCTCTTGCACAACTCGAAACTGAATTAAAAGAAAAGATTGATTCGCTGAACGCAGGACAAATCACCGAACCGTTGAAAACTATCGTCGGGACAAATTCCGGTTATCACCTTGTTCTTTTGAAAAAGAAAACATCGGAACATCAGGCAAACCTGCAGGATGATTGGAAACGCATTGAACAACTTGCGCTTCAATTCAAACGAACAAACGAGTACAAAAACTGGATTGAAGAATTGAAAAAAAATATTTACTGGGAATCACGGCTATAATTTCGGTTTGCGGTTTGAGGTTGGTGGTTTGTGTTTAAACCAAAATCCCTCGAACCTCAAATCCCAAACCTCAAACCATTGAAATGAAAAACTTATCACAACTTAACGACGTTGAAGCAGTTACCGAATTGAAAACTGCCCATCAACGCATCACTTCAGAAATTGCAAAAGTCATTGTCGGACAAACAACAGTTGTCGAGCATTTGCTTGTTGCGTTACTTGCACGCGGACATTGTCTGCTTGTCGGTGTTCCGGGACTTGCGAAAACATTGCTCATCAAAACGCTTGCCGAAGTTCTCGATTTAAAATTTTCCCGCATTCAATTCACTCCCGATTTGATGCCGAGCGATATTACCGGAACAGAAATCATCGAAGAAAATACGAGCGGAGGAAAATCATTCAAGTTCATCAAAGGTCCCGTGTTTGCAAATATCGTTCTCGCGGATGAAATCAATCGTACGCCGCCGAAAACACAAGCCGCGCTGTTGGAATCAATGCAAGAACATAACGTAACTGCGGCGGGACAAACGTATCACCTCGATGAACCGTTTTTTGTTCTCGCAACACAAAATCCGATTGAGCAGGAAGGAACGTATCCGCTTCCCGAAGCGCAACTTGATAGATTTATGTTCAACTTGTGGCTCGATTATCCTTCTGCGAAAGAAGAGCGAGCGATTGTAAAATCAACCACGAGCGCAGTTGTTCCAAAGTTGGAAAAAATTTTAACGGCAAACGAAATAATGTTTTTCCAAGAATTAGTTCGTCGCGTTCCGGTTGCAGATAATGTGATTGAGTTTGCAGTGAACCTTGTAACGCGAACTCGTCCAACAGATTCGACTTCTCCAAAATTTATCAAAGATTGGATTCGTTGGGGAGCGGGACCACGCGCGTCGCAATATTTAATTCTCGGCGCAAAAACAAAAGCGATTATCGAAGGACGACACACGCCGGAAATTGCCGATGTAAAATCAATGGCGGGACCGGTTTTGCGTCATCGTATTGTTCCCAATTTCAACGCGGAAGCAGAAGGAGTTTCTGCAATTTCAATTGTGGAAAAATTACTTGCGAGTGAGTAAAATGGTTTCGGAATAAATTATGGCAGAAGATCAAAAATCATTACCCAAGTGGATACTAATCGTATCAGCATTTTTTTGCATTAATGGAACTTGGGGTGAGTTTTGCAATATGTTTTTCGCCCCAATCGGTTTTGGAGACCGTTGACCTTAGCGCAAAAGGCGTTGACTACATAGTGTATATGTGGGCTGTCCGTCAATTTGCCCTTGGTTTTATCTTTGCCTTTGCGACATTTAAAAAATCAATTCCTATGCTGACCATTGCTTACGTTTTCTTTTTAGTAATGTTTGTTGGCGACTTCTTCATTGGAATTTCACAAAAAGAAAATGCACTTATCATGAGCGCTGTAGTAATGTCTATTATTTCTTCAGCAATGCTCTTTGTAATAAATAAGAGAAAATAATATTTGAACAGAACACCAACATTTTTCGCAACATAACAAACACAAACACTATGGAAGACCAAAAAAATCAAATTGAACCAAAAGTAACTGGCATTGGCGGCATTTTCTTTTTTTCCGACAACACGAAGGAAATAAAAAACTGGTATGCCAAAAATTTAGGATTTGAAATCAATGAATGGGGAACGGTGAGTTTTGAATACAGAGACGTTAACAAACCTGAGGAGATAATCCCTCTTCAATGGAGTCCTTTTAAAAAAGACAGCGACTATTTCGCCCCTTCAAAAAAGGAATTTATGGTCAATTACCGTGTTCAGAATATTGAAGGACTTGTGAACAAACTCAAAGAAAACGAAGTAACAATTCTTGATGATATTGCGACTTACGACTATGGAAAGTTTGTACATATAATGGACGCAGAAGGGAATAAAGTTGAATTGTGGGAACCTGTTGAGGGTGGCGACGCATCCAAGGAATAACTTACTTCTGACAACAGGTCTTGTAGCCACGAAGAATTAGATAAAAAACTCTTAAAAGAAAAAATACTATGGAACTCAAAATTAATATCGCAGCAGTATTCGTTTCAGTACTCGTCAATTTCATTATTGGATTTGTTTGGTACGCCGCTCTTTTTGCAAAAATATGGGCAAAGGAAATGGGTTACGACCCCAATATGAGACCCGATAAAAAAACAATGCTCAAAGGTATGGCGTTGATGATTGTTGGCAATTTTCTTTTTGCTTGGATACTTGCATTCTACTTAGCGGGCTGGCAATATATTCCGGGCGTAAAAGAAATGAGTCCTTTTGTAACCGGCATAAATTCAGCAATCTCTGTGTGGATGGGTTTTTATTTGCCCGTTCATTTGAGTAGAATTGTTTGGGAAAAACATTCGTGGAAATTATTTTTCATCAATAGCGGATATCATTTGGTAGCGACAATAGTTGTTGCGGTGATTCTTTCTTCTTGGGTTTAAAAAAATCCTCTAATGGAATCACTTCAAAAATGAAAAAATAAATATGATAACACCAAACTTTTCTCAAACACCCAAAATTCAAGGACAAGGTGAAATAATTATCAACGCTCCCGTTTCTACGGTTTGGCCATTAATAAAAGATTCCAAACGACTTGAAGATTGGGGACCTCCCGTTGAAAAAGTTGAAATTTATTTAGCCGAAAGACAAAAGGAAGAAGGTGTTGGAAGTAAGCGAAAAGTGTTTGCAAAGTTCACCGAAAAAAGAAAGGGCTGGTATCAGGAAATCCGCACCGAACAAATCGAAGGAAGAAAAATTTCCTTTCTTATTTATGAAGATAGTTTCGGTATGTCAAAAATTTTAAAAGATGTTGGTGGAGCAATGGAAGTAGTTCCCGAAGGAAAAGATAAAACCCGTTTCATCTTTACTTTTTATCATCGCACCAAAGGGTTTATGGGTTGGTTAATGAACCCGATGATTAAAATAGACCAGAAGAAAAATCGCAATGCCGCAATGAAGTCAATCAAAAGTTATGCTGAAGGCGGTGCTGCAACAAAAAACTAAACACTCAAAGTTCATACAACAAAAAATAATTTTATGACAACACTTCACCACCAAATAAAAATAAATGCTTCGCCTGAAAAAGTTTGGAAAGTATTGGCAAACTTGGAAGACGTGCAACTGTATAATCCGCTTGTTGGAAAGACAATTTATATTTCTCAAAACAAAGAGGGAGTTGGTGCTGCAAGGCATTGCGACTTCAAGCCAAAGGGTTTTAGCAAAGAAAGAGTAACAGATTGGATGCCGAATAAAATGTTGGGAATGGAAGTGGTTGAAAGTTCTTTTCCGATGAAATACACTCAATGGAAAACACATTTGACGGCAGATGGAAACGGAACTCTTGTATCGCAGGACTTGGAATATGAAATGAAATTCGGTTTGTTTGGAGATCTGATGAATAGTTTGTTGATGAAAAATAAATACAATGCTATCCTTCAAAGTATTTTTGATGGACTTAAAAAGCACATAGAAAAATCCTAAACATAAAATTATCGTATGGCTTACAACGAAAAAGTCGCAGGTAGAATAAGAGAATCACTTGCAGGAACAAAAAATCTTGTAGAGAAAAAAATGTTTGGCGGCATTGCTTTTATGGTGAATGACAAAATGTGTGTTGGCGTTGATAAGGACGACATTATGCTTCGCTGCGAACCCGAAATGACTGTCGAACTTCTTTCTAAAAAAGGTGCAAGATCTTTTGACCTCACAGGCAAGCCAATGAAAGGTTGGTTACTTATAAGCACGCAAGGAACAAAAAGTAAAAAAGATTTTGATTGGTGGATAAAAACTGCTATAGAAGCGAATAAGAAACTCACTTCTAAGAAAACGAAGAAGTAAATGAAACAAGGTTTGAACTATTAACTTGAAACCTCTTAACTACTACAAAATATCCTCGTAAATTATTTATTGACGACAATACAAACTTCAAACTCACTGCAAGAAATGAACAGAACTGATATACTTGCGAACATTGACAATCCGAAACAACTTGAAAAATTGTATCGGGAGAATAAGGCAGTTTTTAAAACAGAATTCAGTTCGCTTTATCCTGAAATAACAAATAATAAAATTGCAGATTATTGGAAGGAAAGACTGAATTTCGAAAGTTCAGAAATATTATGGGGAAGCAAGAAGGAATTAACCTTTGTAATAATTATTTCTTTATTGGCGGGTGTTATTGCAAAATTTCCCGCGTTATTTAATATCAATCCTGAATATTTTTATCAACGGAATGCAGGATTTATCGCTTTCTCAGGATTAACAACGTACTTTATTTGGAGAAGAAATCTTCCATCAAAGAGAGTTGTACTCGTTCTTCTCGCAACTTTGATTTCTTTATTTTTTATAAACATATTTCCGACGAACCAAAAAAGCGACACATTGATTTTGTCTTGCATTCACTTGCCGCTTTTATTGTGGTCAATGTTAGGATTTTCGTACGTAGGTGAAAATATAAAAGACCATCGAAGAAGAATTGATTTCCTGAGATACAATGGCGACGTAATAATTATGTCAGGGCTCATTGTGATTGCAGGTGGACTCCTTTCGGGAATTACTATCGGACTTTTTTCTGTCATTGGTTTTCAAATCGAAAAATTTTGGGCTGATAATGTTGTCGTATTCGGACTTGCTGCATTGCCATTAGTCGGAACGCAGATAGTGCAAAGTAATCCGCAATTGGTGAACAAGATTTCTCCGGTCATTGCGAAATTATTCAGTCCATTAGTTTTCATTATGCTTTCGGTTTATTTAGTGGCAATGTTGTTTTCGGGAAAAGACCCGTACAACGACAGAAATTTTTTACTCTTATTCAATGGGCTGTTAATCGGAGTTATGGCAATTATTTTATTTTCGGTTGCCGGAACAAATAAAAAGAACGAAAGCCGCTTGGGCAATTTTATTCTCTTTGCATTATCAATCGTAACAATTATTGTGAACGGAATTGCTCTTTCTGCAATTGTATTTCGAATTTCTGAATGGGGAATTACTCCCAACCGGCTTGCAGTTTTAGGAGCGAATCTCCTTATGCTGTCAAATCTGCTTATGGTAACTTATCAACTCTTTAAAAATGTTTCAAGAAAAGCGGACATCAATGAAGTTGAAAATTCAATATCAATGTTTCTTCCCGTTTACAGTTTGTGGGCAATAATCGTAACTTTTATTTTTCCTCTCATATTTCAATTTAAATAAGTGGGTGCGTATAATATGAACGATACGACATTGCAATCATTAGATGTTGAAACGAATAAAATTCTTCTCACAGTTAGAAATTTGATTTTATGAAATACCCTCGCAAATTATCATCTGGTGCGAATAACACTGTCATCGTATTAAGCGAAACAGAAGTAGGAAAATTATTTGTTGGCGATACTCGTTCTGAAATTGGCAGTGAAGCGGAGAAAATGCAATATGCAAACAGCATAAATAATTTGGTTGCAAAATTTATCCGGTTGGAATTTAATGAAACACTCCAAGCTGAAATGTTAGTAATGGAACGCATTCATCCGTTAGATTTCAGGTCGTACGAAGTAGAGATACGCGAACTTTGGCTTGATGTATTTGGAGATGATTTACAAAAACTACATAGCGCTGGATTTGTTCATCGTGACTTAAAGAGACCTTCCAATATCAGCGGGTTAGCATTTGACAATATTTTATTAACGCATACAGGACTACGATTGATTGATGTTGGTATATCAGCATTGCAAAAACAAGTTGGTGCTCAAATTTTTGAAAAGTATATTGAAATTGAAAATAAAGAAATAGCGGAGTTCAGAGAGTATTTTTTGAATCGGTAGGATTTAATTGAAATTTCCTTTTATAAAAACTTCAATAAATTTCAATGTTTTCTATTCTCCGTAATTATCAATGAATTCTTTTCATCTCTCCACCACCGGAAATATTTTTCTCCTCATTGCGTTTGTTCTCATCGCAATTGTTGGCGCATTTATTTTCTATCGTTTCACACTTCCTCCCGTTCCCAATTCCAAACGAATTTTTCTTGCAACACTTCGCTCGCTCGCATTGAGTTTGTTGTTGCTGTTATTGTTTGAGCCGATTCTCTCTCTCGTTAAAACATTCGAACAAGAACCCTCCATTGCGATTCTTTTCGATAATTCATTGAGTATGACATTGCCGAATCCCAAAGGGACAGGTGGAACACAACAGAGAAAAGATTTTATCAAAGAAAATTTTTCAGAAGAAACATTGAAGAAAATTTCCGGAAAACTTTCTCCGAAATTATTTTCGTTTGAACAGAAAGCGAATGAACTTCGCGCAATTGATTCGATGAATTTCTCCGGCGAACTCACAAACATTGCGCAATCAATTTCCGATGTAAAAAAAAATATGCTTTCGCAAAACGTCCAAGCGTTGTTACTCGTGAGCGATGGAAATGTTACAGAAGGAGTGAACCCGATGTATGAAGCGGAAGAACTAGGAATTCCGATTTACACTGTTGGTCTTGGTGATACACATGAGCAAAAAGATATTCTCGTTTCAAAACTTGTAACAAATAATGTTGCGTACGCAGAAACAAAACTTCCGATTGATGTTTCGATTCGCAATGTTGGTTTTGAAAATCAAAATGTGCAAGTTTCTCTTTTAGAAAACGGAAAACAAATCGAACAGAAAGTTATTTCTTTGAAAAAAGAACAACGAGAAATCCCGCTTTCGTTTTCCGTTGAATTGAAAAACGAAGGAGTGAAAAAGTATTCGGTGACTGTTACTTCGCTGAAAGAGGAACTCACGACAAGCAACAATTCACAAAATGTTTTCGTGAATGTTTTGAAAAGTAAAACTCCCATTGTTCTCTTTGCCGGAACGCCAACTCCCGATGTCGCGGCGATTCGACAATTACTCAATGAAGACGGACATTTTGCATTGCAAACATTTGTTCAGAAAAAGCAAAATGAATTTTACGAAGGAAATATTTCGCAAAAAACATTGGATAGCGCGGAGTGTTTTATCTTTGTGAACTTTCCATCGAGCGCAACGAGTTCACAAACAATTCAACAACTCACAGAATTGTTTCAACGAAAACAATCGCCGCTATTTTTTATTGGAGGAAAAAATATTGATTATAACAAACTTCGACAGTTTCAAAATATACTTCCGTTCGGTTGGAATAGCATCAACATGAATGAATTGGAAATATTTTGCGAAGTTGAAAACCAAGCATCATCAAATGTTCTCGTAAGCGCGAGCGGAGCAATTGCGTCTTCAATGTGGAATTCCCTTCCACCGATTTTCAAAACGCAAACAATTTTTGAAGCAAAAGCGCAATCCGATGTGTTGGCGTATTCGCGTCTGCAAAATGTTTCTCTCGGCGAACCGTTGCTAATGTCACATATTCTCAATCGTCAAAGAACAGTTGCGTTGGTCGGCTACGGAATTTTTCGCTGGCAATTGATGAACGGAGGAAATTCATCCGTGCAAAATTTTCTTCCGACATTTTTTACCAACGCAATTCGCTGGCTCGTATCAAATGAAAGCGATAAACCGATTCGTGTTGCGCCGACAAAACAAATTTTCAGCGGAAGCGAAGCGATTGAATTTTCCGGCGTAGTTTCCAATGAACAATTGCAACCGCTTGATGATGCGAATGTTGAAATTACAATTTTAAAAGAAAATTTTTCACGGAGTTTTGTTTTGCAAAATATCGGAAACGGAAGATACGATGGCGCGCTTGATGATTTGGATGCGGGAGATTATTCGTATTCCGCAAAAGTAAAAAGGGGAGACGTCGAAATTGGTGAAGACAAAGGAAAGTTTTCTGTCGGTTCGCTTACGGTCGAGTTTTTGAAAACGACAATGGATAAACAACTGCTCGAACAACTTGCATTTAAAACGGGAGGAGAGTTTGCAACATCAAATGATTTCAATTCATTATTAGAAAAAATTCTTTCCCGAAAATTTGAACCGAAAGAAAATGTTCAGCGTTCCGAAATTGAACTCTGGCATTGGCAGTATATGCTGGGAGCGATTGTGTTTTTGCTTGCGATGGAGTGGTTTGTGCGGAGAAGAAGCGGGATGTTGTAACGGTTAGAGGTAAAAGGTTTGAGGAAGGAGTTTTTAATCTCAAACCTCAAACCTAAAATCTCAAGCCCAATTTATGATGTTTTTGGAGGAGATGATTCTGAAGTGGGCTCATCTTTCTCTTCCTGCCGCCCGGCTATATAATACGTAAGAATAAGAGCGGAACCGATAGATAAAGCAATCGCGGCAAACTTAAATCCATCACTAAAGCGTTCCAAGGTACTGTCAAGATAGGAAACGACGGCAAATGCAATTCCCATAAACAGAAACATCATACCCCATTTTAAGGTTTTAAATTTATCGCGTCGCTTCATTTCTTTGCCGAAGAGCGAGCGCATCATTTCGGGAGTCATCCCGCGTTCCATTGCGGACATTCGTTCACGATGGCGCGCCATAATCCACGTGATAAATACTGCGCCAATGCTGATAAACATTGTAAGTGGTATAAGAACTTCTGGTCCATCCATAAGGGTTGCCTTTCAAAATAGGTTGTGAGTGAATTTGATTTAGTTACTGCAAAGTTTGACTAATCGTTTTTGGGAAATGTTTCCCTGATTGTAAAATTTTTGTAACTTCGACCGTCAAAAATACTCAACTATGGAAAATGCGCGATAAACTGGGAAATTCGTTTGGAAACCTTTTCGCACGGGATACAGTCTAACCCTCTGTCCGACTTGTTCAGTCGCTCGTATGGCTATAACAGATGAAGAATTAATCAAACGCGTATGTGCAGGCGAAACCAAACAATTTGCCGTTTTAGTGGAACGATACCAAAACAAAGCGTTCACACTCGCGTTACGATTTCTGAAAAACCATGAAGATGCTGAAGAAGCAACACAAGACGCTTTTGTTCGGGCATATCGGGCTTTGAAAAATTTTCAAGGCACGGCAGCATTCGGGACCTGGCTCTATCGCATTGTCTATAATGTTTCGATGACTAAATTGAGTTCGCGGAAGGATGTGATGCAATCGCTTGACCAAACGAGCGACGACGACGACGAGCCGCACCGCGAACTTGCGATTGAACCTTCTGCCGTTGATACATCATACGAGCATGATGAAACAAAAGCCGTTGTTCGAGCAGCAATTCAAAAACTGCCGGAACATTACCGATTAATTTTAACGCTTTTTTATTTAGAAGAACTTCGCTACGAAGAAATTTGTGAAATGACAAAACTCCCGATGGGAACAGTGAAAACGCAACTCTACCGCGCGCGCGTGATGTTGCAGAAAATTCTTTCACGCCAACTTTCCCGCGAGGAGGTAACGCTATGAAACACCTCACGTTCATTCAACTGAATCAATACGTTGATAGTGAAATTCTTTCCCATCAGCGGAAAGAAGTAGAAGACCATCTTCACGAATGTGCATCGTGCCGTACACAGGTAGAATCCCTGCAATCGCTCGACGTTTTTTTGCGTACAGAATTTCCTGTTGAAACAGTTTCTCCAAATTTCACCCAACGTATTATGGTTGCGATTTCGCAGAAACCGCTATTCTCGTTGGTTTGGAAACCGTTGGCGCTCTTTGCGGTAATATTTATCGTGAACGCAATCATCATTTTTCAACCCGGCGCATCACCCGAAATTCAATCTCCGGTGCAGCCCACGCACTTGGTGGATATTCTCAAAAACTATATTTCTACCGGTGTGCATATTTTCTCGTTAGGGACGAGTAAATATTTTTCTTCCTTCAAGGGGGGAATGGTTTCCAACGTTCTCTTCATTGCGCTTTCCCTCGGAATTGGATTCTTACTGGACAGGTTTATTCTTGCCCCGATGTATAAAAGGAAGGTCTCTTTTTTTCCAAAAGGAAACTAAAAAACGGTAAGTAGTTTTCGACGTACCGGGTTTCTACCCATAACAGTCAGATTACTTTTGCAATAAAAATTCGTAATCCCCAAATTCCCCTCTATTCTTTTCCTTCTCTTTCCTTTTCCCTATCTTTTCCGCGAAAAAAATTGAAACAACATTTCATTCGCGTTTGTGAAAACACTTCTCCGCTTTGTTAAAATAGAACACTCTCTTTTCTCGCTTCCGCTTATTTTTTCCGGAATATTTCTTTCGGAGAATTCAAAAGAAATTTTCTCATTCACATTTGTAACTTTCATTTTACTTGCCGCAATTTCTGCACGACTTGTTGCAATGTCTCTCAACAGAATTATTGACAGAGAAATTGATAAACGTAATCCGCGCACTGCAATTCGTGAACTTCCGAGCGGAAAATTGAAATTGTCTTCCGCTTGGTTACTTACAATAATTTCTGCGGCGATTTATTTTTCCGTTGCATTTTATGTTTCGCAGTTTTGTTTTCTGCTTTCACCGATTCCACTTATCATCTTTACTATTTATCCATATATGAAACGCTTTACGCCGTTTGCACATTTTGGCGTTGGATTTGGTTTATCAATGGCTCCGCTCGGTGGATGGTTTGCAGCAAAAAGTTTTGACGGGAATTTTCAATTCAATTCGTTTTCCGATTTGCTTCCGGGAATGTTGATTACGTTTTTTACAATTTTGTGGGGAACGGGTTTCGATATCATTTATTCCACGCTCGATGAAGAGTTTGATAAAAAAGAAAATCTGTTTTCGTTTCCTTCGCGTTTTGGAAAAGAAAAAGCGTTGCAATATTCTGCGTTATTGCATTTTCTCTCATTCATTGTTCTCGTTGCACTGTATTTTGTTTCCGTGAAAAGTTTGATTGCGTTGCCGTTTCTTTTGCTCAGCGGATTTCTTCTCTATCTCGAACAAAAAAAATCAGGAGATGTTGAACTTGCGTTTTTCAAAATCAATGCGGTGTTGGGATTTGTAGTTTTTGTAATGGTTTTGCTGAAATCGTAAACGTCATTGGCCAATAGTCATTTGTCATTCGTAATTCTACTAACCATAAACCACTTCACAAATGACTAATGACAAATTACCAATAACATTCAAAAAAATATGAAAATAATAGTAGGTATTACGGGAAGTTCCGGCGCAATTTACGCTCAAAAATTTTTAGAGAAATGTCCCGAAGATAAATTTCTCGTCGTAAGTAAATGGGGAAAGGTGTTGCTGAAAGATGAACTGGGAATTTCCGAAAAAGATTTGCAGCCGTTTATCAAAAAACAATTTGATGATAACGATTTAACTGCGCCGATTGCTTCCGGCTCAAATTATTTCGATGCGTATATCATTCTTCCTTGTTCTACTTCCACCGTTGGAAAAATTGCTTCGGGAATCGGCGACACGCTTATTACACGCACGGCGCAAGTTGCATTGAAAGAACGGTACAAACTTATTCTCTGCATTCGCGAAACTCCGCTTTCTACCATTACGCTTGAGCAATGCGCAAAACTTTCTGCACACGGCGTAATCATTATGCCGATTTCTCCGCCGCTGTATTTTGTTCCCAAAACTGTTGATGAATATGTGAATGGTTTTGTTGATAAAGCGTTGAATGTTGTTGGCGTGAGCACGGGAAAAGGATGGAGAAGCGAGGAGATGGAGTAATGAAGCGATACAAAAAATTGAATTCAAAATTATAAATGAAGAAAGAAAAATTATGAATCAACAAATTATTATTTGTCCAAATTGTGGTAAAGAAATTGAACTTTCAAAGGCATTTACCAAACAAGTAGAAGAAAAAATTCGAGATGAATACAAAATAAAATATGCTGAAGATATTTCTAAAGTTGAAGAGAAAGCCAAGAAGCAAGTAAGAGAAGAAAATACTTTTGAAATTTCTGATTTAAAAAACCAAGTGAAAGAAAAAGATAATAAATTGCAAGAAGCAATAAGAAATGAACTTGAATTAAGAAAACGTCAAAGAGAATTAGAAGAACGTGAGAATAATTTAGAAATAGAAAAAGAAAGAACGATTGACGAAGAACGAAAAAAAATTCGTGAGGAAGTTTCAGTTAAGTTTGCGGAGGAACATCGCTTGAAAGATGCGGAGAAGGATAAAGAAAAAGCAGACTTGCTTCGTCAAATTGAGGATCTAAAACGAAAAGCTGAACAAGGTTCGCAACAAACACAAGGGGAAGTGATGGAAATAGAATTGGAAAACCTACTTCGATTAAAATTTAGAACAGATGATATTGCCCCAGTACCAAAGGGCGTTAAAGGTGGGGATGTTATTCATAAAATTATTACACAACTCGGAAATTACTGTGGAACAATTCTTTGGGAATCGAAACGAACAAAAAATTGGAGCGATGGATGGGTTCAAAAATTAAAAGAAGACCAAAGAGACATAAAAGCAAATGTAGCGATAATTGTTTCTACTGTACTTCCCAAGGATATAAGACACATTGGAAATGTTGATGGGGTTTGGGTAGTTGATTTTTTTACTTTTATTGAATTGGCAGAAGTAATTCGCAATGGGATGATAGAAGTTGCAAGAACAAAGGTTTCGCAAGTTGGAAAAAATGAAAAGATGGAAGTTGTTTACAATTATCTTTCAGGTCAAGAGTTTCGACAACGAATAGAAGCGATTGTTGAAGCGTTTGTTGGGATGAAGGAAGATTTAGATGCTGAAAAAAGAGCAATGGAGAGAATTTGGTCGAAGCGTGAGCAACAAATTTCTCGTATTATGAAAAACACTTCTGGAATGTATGGTGATTTACAAGAAATTATTGGGAGGTCTCTACTACCAATTTCAAAGTTAGAGCTACCTTCAATCGAAAAATAGTATAAAGTTTTCTAATAATGACCGCTAAAACTTTCTTCAACTCCATCACCAACGGTAAAAAAGATTTTCTACAAGAGTTCATTGAACTTTTGGAGAAAGAAAATATTTCTTACTGCGTCATCGGCGGACTTGCTGTGAATGCATACGCTGAACCGCTCGTAAGTTTAGACCTCGATATTGTCATTGCATCACGAGTAACTGACAAAATCCTTTTATTATTTCCGAGAGATTGGAAAGTAAAAACAGAAAAGCACAGCATCAACATTTCCGTTACTGATTCTGATTTGCAAGTTCAAATTCAACGTGATGAGCGCTATCAAGAATTTATGAAACGCGCGGAACGAAAAAATGTTCTCGGATATGAACTTTTCGTTGCATCAATCGAAGATGTGTTTCAAGGAAAACTTTGGGCGTATTCCGATAACGAACGGCGGCAAAGCAAACGACAAAAAGATTTAGCTGATATAATGCGATTAGTTGAAGTTGATTCTACGCTGAAAAAAAATCTTCCGAAAGAAATTCAAGAAAAAATCATTTCAAATTCTTAGTGAAACTAAGTGTTCTCAGTGCCTTAGTGGTAAAAAGCAAAACCACTAAGACACAAAGCACACAAAGAAACACTAAGATGAAAACTACACAAACACTTGCCTAACTTTTCTTCTCTTTCCGATTTTCTTTTCTATCTCGAACGCAACGGCGAACTCAAACGCTTTTCCGTTGAAGTTGACCCCGTGTTGGAAACAACTGAAATTTCTATGCGCGCATTGAAAGAAGGAAAGCAAGCAATTCTTTTTGAGCGATGTACGAACGCAAAATTTCCGCTTGCGATGAATATGTTTGCTTCGGAGAAACGCATTGAACTGGCACTTGGAAAACATCCCGAACAACTTGGCGAAGAGTTAATTCGTTTTCTCGAAGAAATGATGCCGCCAACTCTCGATGCGCTTCTCAACAACAAACCAATCGCAAAACGATTTCTTTCTGCACGACCGAAAAAAGTTTCAAGCGGCGTTTCGCAAGAAATAATTTCACAACCGATGTTGAGTGATTTTCCAATTCAAAAATGCTGGGAGTTTGACGGAGGAAGATTTATAACCTACGGACAAGTTTTTACGTACGATCCGCGCAACGCAAAACGCAATGTGGGAATTTATCGAATGCACGTTTTTGATGATGCAACAACGGGAATGCATTGGCAAATTCAAAAAGGCGGTGGCTTTCATTATTATCAAGCGCAAAAATTGAAGAAAGATTTTCCTCTTGCCGTTGCACTTGGAACAGAACCGGCAATGCTTCTCGCAACCATCGCCGCGTTGCCCGAAGGAATTGATGAAGTAATGTTTGCTGGATTTTTACGCAACGCGCGTTTTCCGATGACGAAAGCGAAATCAATTCCGATTGATGTTCCCGCGAATGCAGAATTTATTTTGGAAGGATTTGTTCCGCTCGATGAAACGCGGCTCGAAGGTCCGTTCGGCGACCACTTCGGACATTATTCCAACGCGGCGAACTTTCCCGTTTTCAACATCAAAACTATCACGCACAAACGCAACGCAATTTATCCGGGAATTGTTGTTGGCAAACCGCCGATGGAAGATAAATTTTTGGGCGATGCAACACAGCAAATTCTCGCGCCGCTGATTAAACTTATTCACAAAGAAATTACTGCGATGTGGGCGTATTACGAAGCGGGATTTCACAACTTGCTCGTTGTTGCCGTTGACCAGCGTTATCAGAAAGAAGCAATGAAAGCGGCGTTGGGAATTATGGGAACCGACCAACTCGCGCTGACAAAATGTATTATCACCGTTTCTGAAAATGTTGATGTGAAAAATTGGAATGCAGTGCTTCGCGAAATAAAAAATAATTTTGACCCGCATTTTGATTTTGTTATGATTCCAAAAGTCCCGCTTGATACGTTGGATTTTTCTTCGTACAAAATGAATTTGGGAAGTAAGATGATTGTTGATGCTACGCGAAAGGTTGGTGGTTTGAGGTTAGCGGTTGGAGAAAAAAAAGATTTGAGATTTGAGATTTCAGATTTGAGATTGATTGATTCGAGGATTTTGCAAGTGAATTTAGTTGATGAAACATTATTACTCGTGAAGGTTGATACGAAGATCGATTTTCAATTTGTGAACCACAAACCACAAACCACAAACCTCGAACCAACCATCGGAAAAGAAATTCTTGAAAAAATAATTCGACTTCCAGAATTACAGCAACTCAAACTTATTGCAATGGTGAGCGAGGATGTAGATATTTTCGACAAGGAAAGTTATATTTGGGGTGTCTTTACACGATTTGACTGCGAACGCGACGTGATTTTTTCCGAACAAAAACTCATCGGCATTTCTCCCGTGTATAATGGCGTGATGGGAATTGACGCAACATGGAAAATCGGTTATCCCGCACCGCTGATTATGAATGAAGAAATTGTAAAGCGCGTTGATGCGAAGTGGGGGAGAATGTGGAAGTGAAATTTTGAAAAGTAAAAAATTTATTAATTTAAGCAAGAAAAATCTATGATAGCATTTGAATTTCCAACAACAATTTCCAGCGATAAAAAAATTGAGTTGCCGGAAAATGTTTCTATGAATCTGAAACCAAACCAAAATGTACGGTTGATTCTTTTAGTAAATGAGCCGAACGAGAAACAAGAACAAGTTGCGTGGGCAAAGTTGACTTCGGAACAATTTCTTGCTGGCTACACTGAAGCGGATGCAATTTACGATAGGATGTAAACGTGCAGAAATTTCGTTCGGGTGAAGTTGTACTTATAGCATTTCCTTTTGCAAATATGGAAGGAATGAAACGTCGTCCAGCATTAGTTCTCCTTGATACTGGCAACGATGATATTCTTGTTGCGCGAATTACAAGTCAAAGCAAATAAACAGATTTTGATATGGATATTTCTGATTGGAATAAAGCCGGATTACTTCTTCCTTCGATTGTTCGACTTAATAAATTAGCAAGTCTGGAAAAGAAACTTGTCGAGAAGAACTTAGGAATATTGTCTTCTTCTGATTGGCTGAATGTTTTGGAGATGTGGAATTTGTTACGATGAAACAAAAACTAAATTTTGCTTATGACCTTGAAGGCGACATTCTCGATATTTCGATTGGAAAACCGATGAAAGCGATTTCCAACGAAATAGCGGATGATTTTTTTGTTCGTGTTCATCCACGCACAAAACGAATTGTGGGATTTTCTGTTTTAAATTTTAAGAAACGCACAGCGAAACAAAAAGGCGAAATCACTGTTCCAATTCACACAGAGTTTTCGATGTAGAGTTTACATATAGTGCTGGATAAATATTATGACGTCGAAAGAAGAAAAAGAAATCACAGATTTAATTGAACTCTTAATTAAAGAGCCAATTCCTCCTCAAAATCCAACAACACTTTTTGAGGCGCTGGGTTTTGTAAAGGATGAAAATAGAAATTCAGATTTTATTGCTTGGTTATTATTTCCAAACGGTATCCTGAAAAATAATTGGTTGTTGAAAGAGATATTGAAAGAGAAACTACCTGATAGAAAAGACTTTTCTGAAAAAAAATTTCAAATTCAACGGGAAGAAAATAACGAGGGAAAGCGAACAGATATCGTTCTTCATTGGGATGACTATCATTTAATTATCGAGAATAAAATTGGAGCATCTGAAAATCCAGCACAAGTTAAAACGTATCTCAAAAACTATACGATTGACAGTATAAAAGATGGCTGTTTAATTTATTTATCGAAAAAAGGAGAATGGCCCAAAAGTGTCGAGAAAGACGATGAAAAGGTAAGAACATTAAGTTATGATGAATTAGCACAACTCCTTGAAAAAGGATTGAAAGATGAAACAAATGTAGATGAAAAAGCGAAAGCATTAGTAAAAGATTACATAGAAACCATACGTTATAAACTTTTAAAGCAGTTAAACCCAGATATGCCAACCCCTGAAATATCAAATGCAACAAAGATAATACTTAATGGAAATAATATTGAAAAGATTGAGGCACAAGTAGAAGCCGCTAAAAAACAAAAACAAGAAATTGTGTCTTGGCTTTGTAATCAGTTTAAGGAAGAATTTAGAGGGTTATTAGGGAATGATTTTATTTACATCGAAGCACCTTGGTTAATCCGTCGTAATAATTGGGAAATTGGGGATTTTGAATTTGGTTTTTCTAGTAACGATCTTAAAAAAAACAAGATGATAATAGGCCTGTGGGTAAACGACAAAACAAACCAAAGCAATACTCGAATAGAATTCACCAATGAAATAATAAAGTATATTATGAAAAAACTCAAGGGAAAAGAAAAAACTATATATGTTTCGCATTATGAAGGCCGTGTTAATGACTATGCAATCGAGCCAAATATCTTACCTGTTTTTGACGGTAATGATTTGGAAGGCTGGGTTCAAAAAATGAAAGAAAAAATGAAATCAATGACAATATTATTTACTCCAATAATTGATGAGTTTGTAAAATCGAAAAGTTAATAAATGACCACAACCATAAACTTCCGAGATAAACATCTCGAAACAATTTTTACGAAAGTCCAAAACGGCGAACGATTGTCGCTTGAAGATGGACTTGCGATGTATGCAACCAACGATTTTATTTCGCTGGGAAAAATGGCGCATTACGTTCAGCAGCAGAAAAGCGGCGACGCTGTATATTTTGTGTTGAACAGAAAAATCGAGCCGACGAATATTTGCGTTCTCTCGTGCAAGTTCTGCGACTTCGCAACGAAAAAAGGAAAACCGAACGCTTATGAAATGACGACGGAAGAAATTCTTTCCAAACTTTCCGATGAATTGCACGAAGTTCACATCACCGGTGGAATGCCGGCGGATTGGGAATGGGAACGCTACTTAAATATTTTACGCGACATCAAAAAACATTTTCCGAACATTGATATTAAAGCGTTCACCGCTATCGAAATAGATTTCTTCCACAAAAAATTTCACTTGCCGATTGAAGAAGTGTTGCGACAATTAGTTGATGTGGGACTGCGAACAATGCCCGGCGGAGGAGCAGAAGTTTTTTCGGAACGCGTTCGGCGATTATTATTCAATCAAAAAATCGGAGCGAAAGTTTGGTTGGATATTCATCGCACGGCGCACAAGATGGGAATTCCGACAAACTGCACATTGCTGTACGGACACATCGAAACATTGGAAGAGCGCATCATTCATCTTTTGAAATTGCGCGAGTTGCAAGATGAAACGAATGGATTTCTTTCGTTCATTCCGCTTGCGTTTCAGCCGGGAGATACAAACATCAAACCGCGTTCGCAATACACTTCTGCAATTGATGATTTGAAAACGATTGCGATTTCGCGATTGATGCTCGATAACATTCCGCACATCAAAGCATATTGGGTAATGTTGACGGAAGAAGTTGCAAGCGTTGCGCTCAATTTTGGCGCGGATGATATGGATGGAACGGTTGGCGAAGAACGAATTGCTCACGATGCCGGCGCGATTTCTCCGATGAAACTTGCAAAAGAACAAATTGTAAAAATAATTCGCGATGCGGGAAAAATTCCGGTGGAGCGCGATATTTATTACAATCCGCTCAATATTTTTTCTGAAAATGTAATTGGAAAAATTCCGTATCTCAATGCGACGCCGTTTTACAATTCTATGGAGAAACAGCAATTTAAAATTCTTCCGATTGCGCCACGGCGAATGGGAGAACTTGCAAAGAAAAATCAGATTGATGCGGGATTATTTTCTCTCGTCGATTTTTTGCAGCAAGAAAATAGTTTTGAACTTTTGAACGGATGTATTGCAACGCGCGACCAAGTGAAAAGCGTGATGTTGTTTTCCAATTTCGTGTGGGAAGATTTGCAAGGAAAGAAAATCGGAATTACGGATGAAACTGCGACATCGGTTCAACTTCTGAAAGTGTTGCTCGAAAAAAAGTATAAAGTAAAAGCGCAATTTGAACGAATGCACAGCGGCGTGAATGATTACTCGAAATACGATGCAGTGCTACTCATTGGCGATACTGCATTACAAGCGAAACATCATAATTATTTTGGTTATGAACTCGTTTTCGATTTGGCGAAAGAATGGTACGAGTGGCAAAAACTTCCGTTCGTGTTTGCAGTGTGGGCAATGAAAAAAAATCTTTCGGGTGAAAAGAAAGAAACGTTGAAAGTAATTTTGCAACACTCGATGGAAAACGGAGAGGATAATTTAGAAACAATTGGCTTGCTTCACGGAAAAGCGATTGGTTTGACGAAAGAAGAAATCGTTGAGTATTTGCAAGGATTCAATTACCACCTCGGCGAACGCGAAAAAGAAGCGATGAAAGTGTTTAAGTTTTTGATGGAGAGGGAACGAGAGAAAGTGGTTGAGTAGATGAGTGTGTTAGTAGAAAGTATTTTAGTAAGTTAGTGTAGAAAAAGTTATTTAAAAAAGTATGATTACAAAGCAAATAACGTTAACGGAAAAAGAAGAAGAGTTTTTAGAAAAAATTTCTCACGAGAGAAAAATTACTGTTGAAGAAATTATTCGTCAAAGTATAAACTCTTTGGTACAACAAACATCAATGACGGATAGGGAAGAATTAAAAAAGCGTGCTTTATCTCTTGCCGGCAAATATGATTCAGGATTGAGTGATGTTTCAGTTCATCACGATGATTATCTTGCAGAGGCATATAGTCAATGAATGTATTTGGCGATTCATCCGCTTTCTATTCATATTTGGATAAACAAGATTCTCAACATCTTCGGGCAAAGGCACAGATGTCTTCATTGATTCAGTCGAATGATGTTGTTGTTTCATCAAATTATATAATTGTCGAAACTATTGCCTTGATTCAGCGACGATTGGGATTTGACGCGGTGAAAGATTTTCAAGAGATTATTGCCCCGTTACTAAGTGTTTATTTTGTAAACAAAGAACTTCACCAAAAAGGAGCGGAAATCTTTTTGCAAGAAAGAAGACGAAATCTTAGTCTGGTCGATTGCGTAAGTTTTGAATTGATGAAACAACTTGGTTTGCAAAAAGCATTTGCGTTTGATAAACATTTCGAGGAACAAGGGTTTCAATTACTCGATTAACATTACCAAAATTATTTAATTAATGCTCACAGATATCTACAAAAAAATAAGAAATCAAGAACGCATTTCTCCCGAAGAAGGATTGGAAGTTTTGCAAAACGCAGAACTTCTTGACCTTGGCGATTTAGCGAATGGAATTCGTTTCCAAAAAAATCCGCAACCGCATGTGACGTTTGTTATTGATTCAAACCCGAATTACACAAACGTTTGCAACATTGATTGTATTTTCTGCGCGTTCTATCGTCATCCCGGAGAAGAGGGAGTTTATACACACAGCGTTAACGAAATGATTCAGAAATTCAAAGAATCATCGGACAAAGGCGTAACGACAATTTTACTGCAAGGAGGAGTGAATCCCGCATTGCCGTTTGAATATTATTTGGAAATGGTTTCGCGAACAATCAAAGAAGTTCCGCAAGTTCACCCGCATTTTTTTTCAACATCAGAAATAATCGGAATGGCAGAAGTTTCAAAACTTTCGATTCGGGAAGTGTTACAAAAATTGTGGGAAGTCGGAATGCGAACAATTCCCGGCGGCGGCGCAGAAATTCTTTCTGATAAAGTGAAGAAAAAAATTTCGTCATTGAAAGGAACCTCGGAAGATTGGCTGAACGTGATGAGAGAAGCGCATCGTATCGGGTTCAAATCAACGGCGACAATGATGTACGGGCATATTGAAACGGATGAAGATATTGTGATTCATCTTGAAAACGTTCGCAAGTTGCAAGATGAGTTTCACGGATTCACGGCGTTTGTTCCGTGGAGTTTCAAGCCGGGAAATACGCCGCTCGAAAAAATTATTCCGCATTATGCTTCGTCAACTCGGTATTTGCAAATGATTGCATTCTCAAGAATTTATCTTGATAACTTCCAGCACATTCAAGGGTCGTGGTTTTCGGAAGGAAAGAAAACCGGGCAAATCGCTTTGCATTTTGGTGGCGATGATTTTGGTGGAACATTGCTCGAAGAAAATGTTCATGCCGCCGCAAACTTTGTGAATAAAACAAATACTGATGAAGTGATTGATTTAATTCGTGAATCCGGATTTATTCCCGCGCAGCGAACAACATTGTATGAAATTTTACGAACGTATGAACAGAAAATGGCGGCATAATTTTTATTTCACGCAATGCCGTTAAGATATTATAGTCATTCAACAAGCAAAATATTATGACAAACAATACTCAAAAAATTCTATCTGAGGCATTGGAGTTGCAACCGATTGAACGAGCAGAACTTGTCGAAGAACTTCTTTCCAGTTTTGAATTTCCCTTGCGAGTTTCCATTGATGAACTTTGGTCATTAGAAGCAGAAGACCGTATCAGTGCGTTTGATAAAGGAAAACTTGCAGTGATTCCCGCAAAAGAAGTTTTTGAAAAAATCGGGAAGCATTAGTTTTTGTGAAGATTGATTTCCTTTCTATTGCTGAAGAAGAATTTGTTGATGCTGTCAATTATTACAATGAACAAAGCGAAGGCCTTGGTTTTGAATTTGCATTGGAAGTTCAACGAACTCTTGAACGTATTGTGCAATTTCCACAAGCATGGAATCCGCTTTCATCAAGAACACGACGTTGCCGCACAAAAAGATTTCCTTATGGCATTATTTATCAAATCCGTTCCGATGCAATTCTCATCGTCGCGGTCATGAATCTTCATCGGGAGCCAAATTCATGGAGAAATAGAATTGAGGAAGAATAAAATGAACAGAAAATTGTTGCATAATTTCGTTTTAAACACCAAGGCACGAAGGCACAAAGATTTTATTTCTTGGTGTCTTGGTGCCTTGGTGGTTATTCTATTTTTCCTTCCAATCCAAAGTTATTCGCAATCAAGTGATTCAACAATACAAGCGCTCGAAAAGAGAATTCAAATTCTTGAACAGAAAATTTTACAATTAGAGTATTTGATTTCCGTAAAAAATGATTCATCGAACTTAGTGACTTCCAAAGAAGAAAATTCTTCGCAAGTTGTAGAGGAGAAAGAAAAATTTATCCAATGCGCCGCGAAAACAACAAAAGGAACCCGATGTACACGGCGTGCTAAAACAGGAAGTAAGTACTGCGGATTGCATCAGTTTGAAAGTGAACCGAAAAAGAAAAAATAATTTTTCCGAAACATATCATTACTTCAATTCCTCTCGACATTTCCCTTTCTCCTTTTGAATTATTCCAGCGATTAAAACTTTCGCAAGGAACAATTCTTCTCGAAAGCGTTTCTGCTCATTCCGAACTTTCTCAATGTTCTTTTATCGTTACTGAACCATACGCAATTGTTCGTTCGATTGGTGGAAGAACATTTGTAACGAATAAAGGCAAAAGTTTTCTTACGAATGATGACGCTTTGGATGTGGTAAGAAAATTACTTTCAGAACGAAAGGGGATTGCTTCGGCTTCGTCTCGTAATGACAGTGGTATTTATTCCGGTGGTGCAGTCGGTTATGTTTCCTACGATTATGGAATGACATTGGAAAATATTTCTTCGCGACATTCTAAAACAAATCCATTTCCGGAAATATTTTTTGGATTATACGATTCTGCGTTGTGTTTCAATCATCAAACGAAAGAGTGGAGTTTGAATAGCATAGAATCCTTCGACTTCGCTCAGGATAAACTTCGAGCAGAGAGCGTAGAGAAATTACGAATTACGAATTACGAATTACAATCACAAACCACGATTCACAAACCACAAACGCATTTCCTTATTCCCGATTTCAAGCGAAGTGAATATTGCGATGCCGTTCACAAAATAAAAAATTACATTGCAAACGGAGATGTGTATCAAGTAAATCTTTCACATCGGTTTTGGGGAAAGACGGGAAGTTCTGCGTTGACAATTTACAATTCGCTTCGAGAAAATAATCCCGCACCGTTTTCGGCAATGATGTGCCTCGATGAAAAACGGTTTGTATTTTCATCATCACCAGAATTATTTTTTTCCATCAATGGAAATGAAATTGAAACACGACCAATCAAAGGAACAATTCGTCGAGGAAAAACTTTGGAAGAAGATGAACTGTTCAAGAACCAATTATTAGAAAGTAAAAAAGATGAAGCAGAACTTTTGATGATTGTTGATTTGGAACGAAACGATTTAAACAAAGTATGTGAGAAAAATTCTGTTCGTGTTGAAAATTTAAAACGCATCGAAACTTATGAAACCGTTCACCACCTCGTTGCTGATGTAAAAGGAACATTACGAAAAGACAAAGATACAATTGATGTGTTGAAAGCAATGTTTCCGGGTGGTTCAATTACCGGCGCGCCGAAAATTCGTGCTATGGAAATTATTGATGAACTGGAAAAATGCAGAAGAGGAATTTATACGGGCGCAACCGGCTGGATTGGTTTTGATGGAAATGCAAAATTCAATATTGCGATTCGAACGATGATGATGGAGAATGATTCTGTTTGGTTCAATGTTGGCGGTGGAATTGTTGCAGATAGTATCGCCGAAAAAGAATTTGAAGAAACAATGCACAAAGCCGACGGAATGTTGCGAGCGTTGAATGTTGTGAGTTTATAGTTACCAGTGATGATTGTTTTCTTCAACAATAATTTTTGCGATGAACACGAGGCAACAATTCCCTTTCGCAATCGAGGAATGTATTTCGGCGAAGGAATTTTTGAAACGATGCGCGCATACAATGGAAAAGTATTTGCACTCGACCAACATTTGGAAAGATTATTATTTTCGGCAAAATATTTTTCATTACTGATTTCCTTTTCCATTTCTGAATTGAAAGAAATTATCCATCAACTTCTTCAAATGAATAATTTACGCGATGCAATTGTTCGCTTAACATTGAGCGGAGGAGAAATTTCTCCCGCGAATCATTTCTGCAGCAAACCAACAAATTCGTTTTTGATTATTGAAGCAAAAGAATTTCTACCGACATTTTCCAGTCCGGTTTCGTTGCATCTTTCCGAATATCAACTTGCGGCAAAAGATGAACTACGAAAACATAAAATCACCAATTATCTTCGTAGCATACACACGTTACGAAAATTTGATTTCGAAGATGCGGGAAAGAACGAGGTGTTGTTTCTTGATGAGCACAATTACATTCTCGAAGGGACACGGACGAATATTTTTCTCGTTCTCGGCGAGGCAATTGTTACTCCAACTCTTGATTGCGATGTACTGCCCGGAATTACGCGTTCCATTATAAAAGAAATTTGTGAAGAATGTAATATATTTTTTGAAGAACGATTGATTCACGCATCTGCGTTATCCATTGCCGCGGAAATATTTCTTACCAATTCAGTTGCAGAAATTGTTTCGGTCAGCCAAATGAAGGAAAAAACGAGGCGAGATAATTCTTTGACGAAACGGATGCAAGAACTGTTTTACGAACGAGTACAACAGGAAACCCGGTCATCTATTGTTTAACGCAAATTATTTTGAGTATTTTTTGTCCCAATGTTTACATTTTTGAATACCACGAGTGCAAACGAAATTCCGTTACAAAGGCGATTGTTTTGGCTTGTACTTCTTGCATGCCTGTTTGTAAGCGGCGCACGGCTTGCATCGAGCGACGAAAATGCGATGTTTTTACTTGTGGAAAGTATAGTTACTCGCGGTGCGTTGGATATTCCACCGAATATTATAGATAATGGTTCGTATTTCGGAGAAAAATTTTATATCTGGGCGGAAATCGGAGAAGCGTTGCTGATTCTGCCGTTTTATGTCATCGGAAAAATATTTTCGTACTTCGTTCCGTTCAAAGAACAGTTTACACCGTTATTCGTCAAAGCAGTGGTTTCAACGATGAATGCTGTATTCGGAGCGTTCCTTGCGGTTGTCTTCTTTCGGTTGTGCAGATTATTTTCTTATTCTGTTCGAACCGCGGTGTTTCTCTCCTTCACGTTATGTTTCGGAACATTTCTCTTTCCATACCTGAAAACAATTTCGCGGGATGTGCAACTTGCCTTCTTTCTACTCGGGAGTTGCTATTGTTTATTTTCCTACTCGCGGGAAAAAGAACGTTCCGGACGACAGTGGATATTTGCGGCGGGAGTTTTTGCAGCACTGGGAGTATTGAATAAAATTGTTTTTCTTTTGAATGTTCCCATTCTTGCAATGTATGTTTTGTATGTGAGTTTTCTGCAAAAGGAGAAAATATCGTGGTGGAAGAATGGAATAATTTTCTCCCTCCCGTTTGCGGGCGCATTTTTGGTTTTTGCCGTTTATAATTTCTTACGCTTCGGAAATATTCTGGAAATGGGGTACCATGGCGGAACTTCATTTACAACACCGTTATACTATGGAATGTATGGATTGCTTTTCAGCGCCGGTAAGGGATTATTTTTTTTCGCGCCAATTACAATCTTATTATTCTGGGGAACGAAAGTATTTTTCCAAAGATTTCGCGCTGAGGCATTTCTGATTTTCTCACTTCTTCTTGCGAATCTTCTTTTGTATGCAAAATACATTGCATGGGCAGGTGACGGGAGTTGGGGTCCGCGTTATCTTGTCTGTATTTTACCACTCGCCATACTTCCGCTCGGCATTTTTTTCGAAGAATCATCGCCGTTACGGAAACGAATCATCTTTGCACTTGCAATAGTTGGAGTGTTCATTCAACTTGGCGGGGTTTCAATATACTTCGGGAATTACTTACGCTCCATCGGTGAGTATCCTTATGATAAGGGATTTGAACATCCGGATTTTATGGCTAAGTCTCATTTCAATCCCTATCATTCTCCCATTCTCGGGCATTGGCGAATGGTTGAACGAAATCTGGAAGAACACCTTGAAGGAAAAATTCCACAACTTGTTCCTTCTGAAAGTGATGCGAACCAACGAATTCCGTTTCAAAAAAGCGAACAAGAAAAATTATTACATACCTTTGATTATTGGTTTATGTACGGAATTTATGCCGGATTTTCACCGATATTTTTGTTCGGTCTTGCATTTATAGTACTTTTAACCCTAATTTTTCAAAGTATTCTCCTCTATCGAACAATGCAACACACGTATATGGACTCGCTTCTCCGCACCGGAGGAGAGAATTGAAGTTATCTGTTATTATTCCGGCATACAACGAAGGAAGAACTTTACGTACGATAGTGGAAAAAGTTCGCGTCGTTCCCGTGAACAAGGAAATTATAATTGTGAATGATGCTTCTAACGATAATTCGGAAAGGGTTCTTTCGGAAATCGGGAAAGAATTTGCGGATATAAAAATTCTTCATCATAAACGCAATCGAGGCAAAGGCGCCGCAATTCGTAGTGGGCTTGAACACGTAAGCGGCGAAATCGTCATAGTTCAAGATGCGGACCTGGAACTTGACCCATCAGAATACCCCACATTGATTAAACCGATTGAGGATGGATTAGCATCAGTGGTCTATGGTTCGAGGGAATTGGGAAAGCAACTGAAAGAACATCACTATTTTTTATTTTATCTTGGTGGAAAATCGGTAACGTGGTTTGCGAATTTGTTATACGGGTCGCATTTAACCGATGCTCCGACGGGATATAAAGTTTTACGGACTGAAGTTATCAAATCGCTCAATCTCGAATGTGAACGGTTTGATTTTGACCCGGAAGTTACTGCCAAAGTTTTAAAACGTGGAATCAAAATTATTGAAGTGCCGATTTCGTATAAACCCCGCACTATTACCGAAGGGAAAAAAATCAATTGGCGCGATGGAATTATGGCGCTCTGGACGTTGTTGAAATATAAAATGATGAAATGATTTTTTTGTGTTTCTTAAAACGACATTGCAATGATTACTGAATTTTTCCGCGAGCAGTTCGATTATCGAACGTTGCTTTTCAGTATTGTGCTTATAGCAATTGGTATCGTCTCCATTTACAGCGCAACCTACGGTCAAACAGGAGCAATCCAATATTATCAAAAGCAACTCACCTGGTTTGGAATTGGGTCAGTGGCATTGCTTATAACTCTCTTCATTCCTTTCCGCGCATTTCCCCGCATAGCATTTATTACGTATGGAATCTCGCTTATTCTGTTAGTAGTGGTTTTGGTAATGGGAAAAACGATATCGGGTTCACGTTCGTGGCTTGGCATAAGCGGGGCAGGAATTCAACCATCGGAACTTGCAAAAGTAACAACTATACTTGCTCTCGCCGCCTACATTGCGAAAAAAGAAGTTGACCTTGAAGATATTAAACACCTCGTTATTGCGTGCAGTATTGTAGCGGCGCCACTCCTGCTTATTCTCTTACAACCAGATGCAGGCACTGCATTAACATATTGTGGAATGTTTCTTCCGATGATTGCTTGGGGCGGGGCTTCACCTTTTTTAATTTTATTCTGTGTCGTGAGTGTACTTGTAAGCGTTGCAACATTGTTCGGAACCACTTCCTTTATTATCGCTCTCACCATTGCCGCAATTGCATTTTATATTTTTCGCACCGACCTTTTTCGTTCGATACTTTCCTTCGGACTTGTTGCGATGCTGGGAATGACTGTACAGCAACTTATCGGTAGATTGCAACCATATCAGCAAAAACGACTGACGATGTTCCTCAATCCGGAATCGGATGCGTTGGGTGCGGGATACAATGTAATTCAATCGAAAGTTGCCATCGGAAGCGGCGGGCTATTTGGAAAAGGGTTTCTTCTCGGTACCCAAACACAATTCAATTTTATTCCCGAACAATGGACAGACTTTATCTTCTGTGTTCCGGGAGAAGAATTCGGGTTCGTCGGTTCCGCATTGGTGTTGGTTTTATTTCTCTCGCTCCTGCTTTGGATGTTGCGCCTTGCCACGTTAACCAAAAATCGTTTTGCGAGTTTAGTAGTGATTGGCATTGCTTCAATTCTCTTTGTTCATATTACCATCAATATTGGAATGGCAATGGGGTTGTTTCCGGTCATCGGGGTACCGTTGCCATTTCTCAGTTATGGCGGTTCAGCATTGCTGGCGAATTCGGTGATGGTAGGTTTGGTGATGAACATTTACGCGCACAGAAAAGAGTATTGAATATTTTTTTGAAATTATTTTTCAATTGTAGAAAACAAAAATTGTATGGCTCAAAAAATTAAAGAATTACCTGTTCACAAGTTACGGTGGAGATGCGAACCGAAATCGTTAGGAATTGAAACCATTACTGACGTTCAAGCGAGTAAAGATATCATCGGTCAGCAACGGGCGTTGAATGCGCTTGAACTCGGATTGAAAATGCAACACAGCGGATACAACGTGTTCGTAACCGGTTTTTCAGGAACAGGCAGAATGACGACTATCAAGCGAATGCTTCAGGAATTTCAGGGAATATCGGCTTCGTTGTTCGACCATTGTTTCGTTCACAATTTCAAGAAAACGGATGCCCCGATTGCTATTCGACTGAAAGCGGGGGAGGGAATCCTTTTTCAAAAGAAAATGGAAGATGCGTTACGTGAGTTGCAAAAAAATATTCCCGCACTTTTTGAATCGCGCCGGTTTCAGGAAGAACGAAAACGAACGATGGAACATTTTCAGGAACGACAAAGGAGCGTATTAAAAGAATTTGAAAGAAAAGTTCGCGAGCGGGGATTTGAAGTTGTTCAAGTACAATCGGGTGAAGCAATGCACCTTGATGTTGTTCCGGTGATTGAAGGCGTGCCGGTGAGTTTTGACCAGGTTGAAACGTTGATTCGTGAAGGAAAAATAACGCGGGAGAATGTTGACCAGATTTGGCAGGAGCGTTCACAGTTAGAATCGCAATTGGAAGTCATCAGCCGTGAAATGCGGAATATTGACAGACGCGCTCGTGAATCCTTAGATGAATTGACAACAAAGTTTGCTTTGCCTGTTGTGAAAGATATCATTGATGAGTTGCGGAAACGTTTTGAAAGCGTAAAATTGAAAACGTATTTAGATGATGTGCAGGAGAATATTATTAATGATTTAGAACGGTTTCAAAGGAGCGACGAAGCGCCGAATACCGGTTTCGGTACTCAAGCGGTTGTGTCGAAACGAGATGAATTTGAAGAATTTCGCGTCAACGTTATTGTAGATAATGCCCGTACGAAAGGAACGCCGATAATTCTTGAAACGAATCCACGTTTTCATAATTTGTTCGGCACGATAGAATTTGAGGTTGACCGGAATGGCACGTGGAGGACAGATTTTTCGCTCATCAAAGGTGGCTCAATGTTACAAGCCGACGGAGGATTTCTTGTAGTGAATGCAACGGATGCTCTTGTTGAACCGGGCGTTTGGCAAACATTGAAACGTACGCTGCGTAACGGTCAATTGGAAATTCAGACCATCGAAACAGGATTATTAGGAACGACATCTGCATTAAAGCCCGAACCGATAGATTTGAATGTGAAGGTTATAATGGTTGGTGATGCAGAAATGTATTACTACCTCTATCATTTAGATGATGAGTTTAAAAAAATATTCAAGGTTCGCGCTGACTTCGACGTTGAAATGCCGAGGAATGCAACAAATATAAAGCGATATGTTTCTTTCATCCGTATGATATGCGCGGAAGAAAATTTACTTCCGTTCGATAAAACCGCAATCGCAGAAATTCTTGAAGAGGCAGTGCGCCTCTCCGGAAGTCAGCAAAAACTCTCAACACGATTCAACGTCATTGCTGATATAATGAAAGAGGCAAACTTTTGGACGATGAAACAACAGGATGAAATTGTTTCGAGAAAACACGTTCAAAATGCGCTTTATGAACAACTCCGGAGAGAAAACCTTGTTGATGAAAAAATCAGAGATGCAATTCATGAAGGAATGTTATTAATAAATACTGAAGGTGAAGCAGTGGGACAGGTGAACGGTTTGGCAGTGTATGAATATGCAGGACGCAGTTTTGGATATCCGACTCGGATTACTGCGCGAACTTCGATGGGGAAACAGGGAGTAATTAATATTGAACGGGAGTCTGCCTTAAGCGGACCAACACATAATAAAGGTGTGTTGATATTGAGTGGCTATCTTCGGAGTCTCTTTGCACAGGATAAACCGATGGTTCTCAGTGCAAGTTTGGCGTTTGAACAATCGTATGGGGGAATAGATGGCGACAGCGCTTCTTCTACAGAAATGTACGCTCTGCTCTCAAGTCTATCCGGAATTCCCGTCCGTCAGGATCTCGCTGTAACAGGCTCTATGAATCAGGCGGGGGAAGTTCAACCTATCGGCGGAGTGAATGAAAAAATAGAAGGATTTTTTGATGTTTGTAACCGGAGAGAACTTACCGGTAAACAGGGAGTAGTAATTCCTCACCAGAATGTGAAAGACCTAATGTTACGGCACGATATTGTTGAAGCAGTCGAAAAAAAGATGTTTCATATACATTCGGTAAAGTCAATTGAGGAGGGAATAGAAATTCTCACGGGCATTCCGCTGGGAAAGAAGAAAAATTCCAATGCGTATTTGCCAAGCACCGTTGGCTCATTGGCGAATGAAAAGTTAATAAGATATAGTGCATACCAGAAAGAGCATGGGGTGATTGAATCGTGATGGTTTTATCACGGGCAATTTAAACCGGTTCAACGAGTTTGTGGATGAGTTTTTTTTTTTTAACTTCATCTCGGTTTTTTCGTGGTTGTTCTCGAAAAGACATCGACCTTTATTTATAACATTTATTCACTTTACATACGGAGACGATTTATGAAACACTTTTTTTCCTATCTCACACTATTATTCTTTTTCACTGCTTCGATAACTCTTTCACAAGTCGAACAATTATTTTTTAAAAGGTTAAATTCCGGAAGCAAAACGGCTGATAAATCCCTTTTTGTTCGCGTTGATAATGCAGGTAATGCTTACGTTGGCGGTATATCGGGAGGAAAATTCCGGTTTATGAAATACACGAAAAACGGTTCTTTGCTGAAAGAGAAAACTTTTTCAGATATCGATACTCTTAAAGGGATGGAACTTGATATGAACAACGACGTTATTGTCGCTGGCGTCACATCTGCAGGTTTAACTGAAAATGATTATGCTGTTATGAAAATTGCGAATAGCGGTGATTCAGCAAAATGGTCAAAAACTTACCACGCTGGAGGAAAAGAGTTTTTGTCGGGACTTGCAATTGACCCTGCCGGGGACATCTATGTAACTGGTTACCGTATGATTGGGGCGCTTGCACAAAACAATATTGATTTCATAACGGTAAAATTTTTGGGCTCGACCGGAGATACTGTATGGAGTAAAAGATTTAACAGCGTATCAAACGAAAAAGATTTTGCTCGTGCAATCGTGTATAGTAGTGTTGATACTTCCGTTATCGTTTCCGGTGATGCGCTTATTGTCGGTCAAAACTATAATTATTACACGATAAAGTATAAAGCAACGACGGGGGATAGCGTTTGGGCGATATCCTACAACAACAATAATTCAACGAATGAAGACAATGTTGTTGCAATGACTATTGATAGTGCGGGTAGCGTTTATGTAACTGGCACCAGTTTAGGCATAATCAACGACATTGCTACAGTTAAATACACGATGAGCGGGCAGCAAGACTGGGTAGCAAGATATAATCAGGACAGAGACTTTGCTCGAGCAATTTCTGTTGATAATGCAGGGTTTGTTTATGTTACCGGAGTAACACTGAATGGTCCTAATTACGATATCGTCATCGTAAAATATAATACAAGCAATGGTAATGCAGCGTGGTCGTATCTCTATAATGGCGCGGCAAGTGGAAAGGAAGATGTAGCAGGCATTGGAACAGATCCTTATGGTAACGTAATGGTTGTTGGATACGAAACAGGCATTACGAATGAGATTTCCTCCGGTACCGATGCTGTGCTTGTTATGGTTTCCCCTTCAGGAGTATTCCGTGCCTCCCGTGCTTTCACAGGACAGTCCACAAGTTTAGATACCGTGGGCAAACTTCCGCAAGAATATTTAGGGATGACAATCGATCAATCCACTGGAGCAATTTGGGCAGTCGGTTACGATTCATCTTCTTCGACAAATTTTGATTTTCTTTTAGCAAAGTATGAGTCACGAAATTCAATTCGCGGAAAAGTAAAAAGAGATATTGATGGAGATACTCTCACTACAACAGATCAACGTCCCTTTTCCGGAGGAAAAATTGTTCTCGACTCAATTGGTGCGGGGGATATTCATTATCACTTGGATAGTACTTACTCAGACGCGAATGGAAATTTTATTCTTCCACTCGTTTTTGATGGAACGTACGAGTTAGATTATTACTCGCCTGATACGCTTTGGCAATCATTACAATCCATTCCCGGCACGGGTGGAGATGGTCAAGTACCGGTATCTCCTGCAACGATTCAAATAGTCGTTTCAAATAGCCAAATTTCTGTTAACAATACTTTTATAGTTTTTTCGTACACGGATTCAACGAAATATCGTACTTTCACTCCGCAGGATTATGGCACGAAGAAGGCAAGAAAAATATCCAAGAAAGGTAAGTTCCTTGGTTTTCCAAATCCCGCAAATGCGAGAGATACGACATTTGCAAAAGCATTTCCAAAGGGGAGTGGTAAGAAATTTATCATTGGTGTTGCTGGAACTGCGGTTGATTCCTTCTGGTGGATTTATTTAAAGAAGAGTGCGGATATACAGAAGGCTTATCCAATGAGTGGAAGCGCACAATATTTTGTTAAATATGGAGGGAAAGAATACCCCAAACGTGATAAAAACGGTAATGTAGTACCTCTTGAGGCAAAGAAACTTGAAAAGGCCGGATTGACAAATGCGAAGCATAACAATCACCTTGCATCGGAACAGGTTGCCCTTAAAACGAATATACTGTCAAGCGATAACCAGATAACACCGTCTGGCTTGAAAAATCTTATTTATAATGATGGAAATGTTGACAACCCTTTGAATGAAAAAACAGTCGGCGAAATATCAAAAATCGTTGATACACTTCTGACATTCCGGGGACGTCAAATTGTTTCATTGGATTATATTACGGTATTTCCCACCACTCTTGATACTGTAGTTTCACGTATTAACAAAGCCTTCAGGGCAGCATTACCTTCAAGTGATAGTACCAAAGATACTGTAAGTTTATTGGTGAATGGATTACAACTATCCGGCGCCTCTTCTATTTCTGAGTCTCCGTACTTGCGATATAATTCGAATCCGACCCCTCGTTCAAACATTGATTTTCCTGTCGTGAATGAGATACCGGATAATTTCACATTGTATCAAAATTATCCGAATCCATTCAATCCGACGACGACAATTCGATTTGATTTACCGTATGATTCAAAAATAAGTATAAAAATTTACAATGTACTCGGACAAGTTGTTGCAAACTTATTTAAGGATGAATCATTTGATGAGGGAGTTCACGAATTGGATTTTGATGCATCCGCCCTTTCTTCCGGAGTGTACTTTATCCGTCTTTCAGCAATAGCGCCGGGTAAAGGAAGTTATGAAAACTTTAAGAAAATGATGTTACTCAAATAAAAAAAATATTTTCTTTGATAAGCCCTTTGCAAAAAATGTGAAGGGCTTTTTTATTTTCTATGAAAATATGTTTGAGTGAAAATATTTTTATCCTCGATGAAATTGAAAAATATTTTTTCAATTCGTGAAAAAATAGTTGACAACGAAAAAAATATTTTTATATTTCGCACACAACATGTTGAATAAACAAAAAATTTTTTCTGAATACTCACTTACATCAAAGAAAACAACTCGACGTAACACTGGTTTACAACGTTAAGCGCGAAGAATTATTATTGCAAAGCGCTTACGGTGATGAAGAATCAGACCCTCCTAGTACAAGCGGTGTCAACATTTCAACAACTCCCAAGAGAAATTTACGACAGAATGACAAGTATGCTGAATGGGATGAGATTGACACGATTCACGCAATAGAATCAGCACTTGCAACACGCCACAACGTTTCCCTTATTGAAGCCGACGAAAATGTTTTTGAAAATCTTCGTGACGAAAAACCACAAATTATTTTCAATATAGTTGAAGGATTGAATGGTGTTTCTCGTGAGGCGCAAGTTCCTTCGATGTTAGAGTTTCTCCAAATTCCGTACACCGGTTCTGACCCTCTTACTCTTGCAACGTGTTTGGATAAAGCGCGAACAAAAGAAATACTTTCCTTTTATAAAATTCCTAACGCTCCATTTTTTGTTATTGAACACCTTTCTCAACTAGCAAATAGTAATTTTGACTTTCCTCTTTTTGTAAAACCACTGCATGAAGGTTCGAGTAAAGGAATTTATAATTCGTGTGTAGTTCGAAATGAAAAAGAACTATTCAATGAGGTAGAAAAAATTCTCTCAACGTACGAACAACCGGTCATCATCGAAAAATATTTGTCGGGGAAAGAGTTTACCGTTTCAATGTTGGGAAACGGAAAAAATGTTCGCATTCTTCCGATTGTAGAAATAAATTTTGATTCTCTTCCTTCAGACGTCAATAAGATTTATTCCTACGAAGCGAAATGGATTTGGGATACAATCGAAAATCCTCTTGAGATTTACGAATGTCCGGCAAAAATTTCTTTATCGTTGCAAAAAGAAATTGAAAGAATATGTTTGCAAACGTTTAACGTTCTCCGTGTTCGCGATTGGTGCAGAATAGATGTGCGACTCGATGAAAATAATATTCCGAATATCATTGAAATAAATCCTCTACCCGGAATTCTTCCCAACCCAAAAGATAATTCGTGCTTTCCCAAATCAGCACGAACAGCAGGAATGGATTACGACGAAATGCTTTGCACTGTGCTTGATGTCGCGTGTGAGCGTTATGGAATTTTCTCATAAAATATTTCTATGCAAAAGAAAATCCACGTCGCAGTAGTATTTAACGAACCCACAGTTCAAACTTCAGAAGGAAGAAAGTTTGTTTCCGAAACCGGATTAGTAGAAAACGGTTGGAACGTTTACAAACCTCAAACCTCAAACCTCAAACCACTTGAGACAATTGATATGTCCGAATTCGGTGTACTTGAAGAACGCGAAGATGTTCAACTCGCATTGGAAACGCTTGGTTATCAAACTTCGCTCTTCAATGTCTCGAATAACATCTCCCGCCTCATTGATTTTTTACAAACAGAAAAACCGGATTTGATTTTCAATTTGGTGGAAGGACTTGGCAGCAAAGCAATTCACGAAATGCACGTTGCCGGAATTTATGAGATACTTGAAATTCCCTATACCGGAAATTCAACGACAACACTCGGGGCGTGTTTGAATAAAGCCCGGACAAAAGAGATTTTATCTTACCACAATATTCCCACAGCAAAATTTCACGTCTTCAAACATTTCAGCGAATTACAAAACGAAAACATCGGTTTACAATTTCCTCTTATCATAAAACCGGCGAATGAAGATGCGAGTATCGGCATTGATAATAATTCCGTTGTGAATAATTTTTCTGAAACGAAAGAAAAAGTATTGCACATCTTCCGTGAGTATGCTCAACCGGCAATCGTTGAAGAATATATCGAAGGCAGAGAACTCAACGTTGCAATCATCGGAAATAAGAAACCGCAGGTGTTACCAATTTCGGAAATAGATTTTTCAACATTGCCTGATGGTTATCCACAAATTGTAACCTACAACGCAAAGTGGATGAACGGAACAACAGAATACGAAGGAACAAAAGGAAAATGTCCCGCAGAACTTTCTTCCGAAACGGAACAACACATAAAAGAAATTGCACTACGAGCGTACGGAATTATGGGATGCAGAGATTATGCTCGCGTTGATGTTCGACTTTCAAAAGGCAATGAACCATTTGTGTTGGAAGTAAATCCCAATCCCGATATTTGCGATGATGCCGGTTTTATGCGCTCGGCAACAACATTCGGTTATTCGTATTTGGATGTTATCAAAATGATTGTCGAAAGCGCGTTGGAACGTTCCGTGTAAATGCCGATTCGTCCGACACAACAAAAAGATGAAGAAAAAATTCTCGACTTCATTCGCGCAACAAAAGTTTTTAACGACGAAGAAATAGCAATTGCCAAAGAGTTACTCGATATTTATCTCAACGATAAAAATCAAAACGATTACGAAATTTTTTCTTCTGTGAATGAACGCGACGAAGCGATCGGTTACGTTTGTTTCGGACAAACACCGGCAACGCAAGCAACATACGATTTATACTGGATAGCCGTTGACCCAAACGTTCACAACAAAGGCATCGGGACACAACTGTTGCAATTCACCGAAAAGTATTTAAAAAACAAAAACGCACGGCTCATTATTGCTGAAACATCATCAACGTCAAAGTATGAAAGCACACGGGCATTTTATATCAAGAAAGGATTTGAGCAACTTGCGCGCATCAACGAGTATTACAAATCGGACGACGATTTACTTATTTATGGAAAATATCTTTAACAACTTAACCTAACTTTATGGAACTCTGGCAAGAACTTCTGCGCAAAAGCGTGGATAGCGGAAAAGATTTAGTGAACCGATTTGGTTTCGACGAAAAAATTTCGAACCAACTCAATAAACTTTTTCACATTCGCATTAACCCATATTATCTTTCACTCATTCGCTATCCGAACGACCCGATTTGGTTGCAATGTATTCCCGACGAACGGGAATTGCTTGACGATGGTTTGCTCGAAGACCCGTTGAATGAAGACCGCGATTCTCCGGTGCAAAGTATTACGCATCGCTATCCCGACCGCGTTTTATTTTTGGTTACGAGTCAATGTTCGATGTACTGCCGTTTCTGTACGCGAAAACGAAAAGTTGGTGATTCCACAAAAATCAATATGAAGTTTTTGCAAGACGGCGTTGATTACATTGCGGCTCATCCGGAAATTCGTGATGTCATTCTTTCCGGCGGCGACCCGTTGATGCTCACCGATTATATGCTGGAAAAAGTTGTGAAAGCATTGCGCGATATTCCACACGTGGAAATAATTCGTCTCGGAACAAAAATGCCGTGTGTTCTTCCCCAGCGTGTTACGAAAAAATTGTGTGCGATGTTGAAGAAATATCATCCGATTTATGTGAACACACATTTCAATCATCCGTGGGAATGTACGCCCGAAGCAAAACTTGCGTGTACGATGTTAGCCGATGCAGGAATTCCCGTTGGCAATCAAGCAGTGTTGATGAAAGGGGTGAACGACAATGCCGATGTGATGTTGGATTTGATGAGAAAACTTCTTGCGATGCGCGTGCGTCCGTATTATATTTATCAAGCGGATGTAACGAAAGGAACAAATTATTTCCGAACACCAGTACGCGTCGGTTTGGAAATTATGGACAAACTGCGCGGGCATACTTCGGGACTTGCGATTCCGCATTTTGTGATTGATGCTCCGGGCGGCGGCGGAAAAATTCCAATGCTTCCGCAGTATGTTGTCGGGAAAAACGGCAACGATATTATTCTTCGCAATTACAAGTACGATATTTACTCGTACCCCGATGTTGTCGAAGATGAGAAACCTATTGAACAGGAGACCGAATCGAGATTTCTGCGAAAAAAATCTCGCGTTGTTCCGAAAGAAACCGAGAAGGTTTTACAGGAATAAAATGCAGTTCTGAAAAAAAGAAAACCCGTTCGTCAAAAAATGAGAACGGGTTTTTTTATACAGTTTTTTTAAAACAGGAAATTACTGAATCGAAATTCTCAAATCTAACCCCGCTTCATTTGTCGTGGAACCGGGAATGTTGGAACCGCCCTCATCCGGTTTAATGCGGGTGTAACGATAAAAAATTGCGAGCGAAACGCGGGAACTCAAAATATATTTTATACGCGGTTCAAATTGTGTACGTGTTGTGCCGCCACGGGGAATTCCCTCCTGGTCGGTTTCCAGTTCAAATACATTATACGATGTTCGCGAATCCGTTGAAAGGGAAAAGGCAAAAGAAAAATCAATATCATTCTTTAGCGAAAACCCGAATAAAGGAATTTCGAATCCGCGTTTTGCGTATGTAATATTTCCCTGTATTTCCTGCGTGAATTTTTCTTCAATCGTATTGCTTGTAAGCGCGAGGTCATAATCTGTTGTTGTATTAAACCCGAGCGAAGCAGTAACATTTCCTTTCCAGAGTTCGATAAAATTAGCATTCAGTCGGAGTAGCGGTTGAAACCCGTAAGTTATTTTTGTGCGCTCAGTTTTTTTGCTGCCGTTTGGTTGCACTGTCCACGCTCGGCCGAAAGTTGACTGATAGGTATGTTCCAGACTTAATGACGTGAAAATGTTCTTGAAATAACTGATGCGCTCTAATCCTCCCCAACGCAGTGAGTAATTTGCGCGAGGAACGAGTTCCCCGAAGAGCGTTCGTAAAAAAGGAAACGTTTCCAAACCTTCTTCAAACGCTTGCGCAACTTTTTCGTTGGTGCTGGTTCCGGTTGTTGCCGTCGCGCTAACTTTTTCTCCAACGCTTTTCAAATAATCTTTCGACGATTTGAACAATGGTATCGGGAAGGAAAAGTACGAACGGTCAACACTTCCAATTTGGCGTAAGGCGCGGGAATTCGGGATAACAAAACCAAGTGTGTCAGTATTAAACGTTTCGTTCTGATTGTTTGCCCATCCGAGATTCCAGTTCAAACTGATAGAGGCGCCTTCCCATAAATTTCGTTGAGTTTTTAGTGTGAGTTTATTCGTTTGGCTGTAATCATCCGTGAGGCGAACCGAGATTAAATATCTTGCCTGAACAGTATCGCCATTCACGACGGTGTCGCGGTATTGATAGTAACTTGCCGCGCGACGTTCAGCAGGAGTTTTTGATAAACCCAATTGATACAATGCGGAAGGACCATTCAATGTTTGAGAACCGGAAAAGAGAGATGTTCCCCAGAAATTATGAAGTCCCGTTGCATTATCTCCCGCGATACCGCTATTCTGCATTTTATTCGTCTGCGAGTATGTTACCGTAATATTATCATAATCGAGCAGAGGAGATTTCAAGAACATCCGTGCAAGCGAACCAAGTTTTTCCATAAACGGAACACTCGGAACGGTTGATGTAGAATCTTCCTTTTCTTCGAGTTTTAAAGAATCGGTATAAACTTCTCCTTTTGGTTTCATTTCTCTTCCACGTCCCCGTTCAATCCGCGGTGGTTGAATAGCGGGTGTAGAACTTTTCGATTCGGGAAACCACGTATCGGCAAGTTGTTTCAATTTAAAATCGAAACCCAAATCAATTTGATTAGTCCATCCAGCGCCTTGTCCGAGTTCGCCCTGAAAATTTGTTGACCATCCGTAATCCACACGATAACCAGCGGAAAGAGTAAGATATTTTGGAATATCGAAAACATTTGGGAGCGTTGGACGTGAGTTGACTGTTACGTTTTGACCGTACCGGGAATCCTTCCCGAGGTCAACAAGTGTATGTTTGGGAAATATTTTTCGGATAACCGTTGAAAATGAATAAAGACGGTGTGTGAGTGTATCCTGTTCAAGATGCGTCGGAACACTTTCGGCGGTAAGCGCATAACTTCCATTCAAATTCAGCAACCCGTTTTCAGAAAGTTTCCAGCCGAAACCAAAACTCCGGTTCGAACGGAAATTACTCGTGATACTTGTTTTACTTTTAGCACGGGGAATCTCTGTGGAAATTCCGCGATTGGCATCAACATTCCATTGAATGCGCCCCGGTGCATAGAATAGTTTGTATTCTTTAAAATCTCGAAGCAATGGTACATCCGCAAACAGCGCCTTAAATGGCTGAACAAAATAATCGGTCGGTAACGAAAGGTCATAACCGATTCGCCCATTCCAACTCCACTGCCGTTTGTCCAAAATTACAGGATTGCGTTCCTGCGATGTGTTATAGTTCGCGGCGAAAGAAAGGCGGTTAATTGTTTGGTCAATGTACCATGCGCTGGTGGGAAAAACGAGGCGGATGGTTGGTAACGCAATAACGTGCGATGTTGAAAATGATTGAGTTGATTCGAACACGGAATCAACATAGGTAGGGTTTTCTCCATCATCTTTCAGACGGTCAATGGTAGAAGTAACGAGAACGTCTGTATTTGGAAAATACCGTGGCTGGCGATGTCGTTCCGAATAGGTGTAACTCACGGGAAGTGTTGTTCCTTGCCAATCCTGTGGAAAAAATTTATCGAAGTTGAGCGAAACGTTCATTCCCATATCGTACGAAGTTTCCTTCGTTGTGTTAAAACGTTGCTCCAATCCGTGGAAGAACGGGTCAGATTTTGCATACGAAAAACTCACTGCGCCTAAATCCGCTAACTTCAAACTTGTGTTAAAACGATACGCCCATCCCGGTGTATCTTCAACGCCGACAAGCCGTAACTCGTTCACCCACACATCGCCGGAAACTACATTATCTATATCAAGTGGGTGACGGCTTGCTTGCGGATTGTTTGATGGATTCGTTACTCCGATTCCAAAATAACGGATGTTGTTTAAAGCAGGGAATCCCCGTATTCCGTACTTTGCTCCAACCGGTCCATTTTTTACAACCTGATGAATGAGTCGGAATTGAGAAGCGGAATCGCGACCTTGTTTCAGTGAGGTGAGTTCGCCGAAATCAATCGTAACGTTATTCTCTCTCGACCACTGACTTTCGGGAGAAATCGCGAGTCCTGAAGGATGGAGCGGTGCGCGATATTCGTAAAAGTTTGAAGTGTCGCTTCCAAAACGGATGAAAATTTCCGCATCGTAATTGAGTGAGTCATCATAGCGGAAGCCGCGTCCCGTTGCAGGGTTATATCTCTCCGCGTGGACAAACATTTTCATTTGTTTGTAGTTGAATACGTCAAGCGGGCGATTAGAGGGAAAATAGCGAATAGCTTGGTATTTCGAACTATCCAATCTGTTAGCGGCATCCGGCATATTCCGTACGAGAAGTGCAAGCGCTTGTTCGTTAAACTGAATATTTTGGTCGGGTTTGGTTTTGTCTTTCTCGCGTTGAACTCCGGGGGGGATTACATAATCGGGGTTATCTTCTACGTTCACAACTGATGTGCGGAGTGTGCTATCCTGTCGAATTAATTCCTGCCATTGATTTCCGACGATATTGAAATCTGCAATACGAATCGTAACGGAAGTGCTGTTTGAAAAACCGGTGAGATACGCGCGGAGGTATTCAACGTTTCGTAAATCGGGAGAACCGATGCGTGTGTTCGGTTCAGTGAGGGGAATGCGAAACTGATACCAGCCGTTCGTTCCGCCCCCGACAATGTATTGGTTCCGGTTGAACGCATCCATCGTATCGAGGTTCAGTTCATACTGAAAATAGTCGTTATACGTATCGAGAAAATTATTATTGTTCAAATCCTCAGTATCAGGTTTTCGGTTGCGTAACTCATTTTTTTCCAATCCATTAATTTGAGAATAATTTTGTGAACCGTATGTGTAGGCAAAATTATCGCCGCTGGGGTCGGATTGCGTTGCAATAAAAGCAGAATCAACCACTTGTTTAAGCCGCCCGCGAATGTGTTCGATGCTCCCTTCTTTTCCGCCCGTAGCCATATCCAAACCGACATCCTCGCCTTTGTCCACGTTAAGAATGTTGTTTGGGACTGAATAAAATACAGTGTCTTCGGTTTCGAGAATATTATTCGGAATGATGTCTTCGGAAATTTGCCCTAAATCAATAATGAGTTTTCCGGTGAATGGGTCGCTGTTATTTTCAATCTTCATCCACAATTCAATAAAAGACATATTTTGTTCAACAAGATTGTTAGAAGAAGAACTGAGCGGTCTCATTATTCCTGCCCAATTCGAATCTCGTCGTGCGGTTGTTGCAGGCACATTGGTGTAATTGTACATTCCGCGTTCGTTGGGAATCATCGTGAGGTCGAGAACGGAAACAATGTCTTCACCGGCGCTCACACTTTTGTTGGGCCAAATTTCTTCGACACGAACTGCGTTTGGCGCATCGCGGGGAACATTATACCACATTAACTTTGAACGATACGTCGCTACTGTTGTATCAGGGGTGCCGTACCGTTTTGGCGGACTGGCTAAATGCCACTGCCCGAATGTGGTTCCGAGCGGAATGGTTCGTTGCGCTCCTTCAAAATCATCAATGTAGGCAATGCTTTTATCCCGTTCTCCGGCGATGGTGCTTTTTTTTGTGTTCGGTGTCGGGTCCATATATGCTGCCTCTGCGCTCACTCGTAATTCGGAAATTTCCCGGGTTTGATATAACGGGAGCGCATTTAAAGCATCGGTAACAATCGGCAATCGAATATTAGTGCTCGCATCAAACCCCATCATCGTGTTGTTTGTCGGTTCTTCCCCCAAACGCACCTTATCGCTGAGCGTTGCTTGATTCAAATTCATTATCGTTGCGCCGAATGTTGTGTTTGGCAGCGGCTCCATTTCTGCGCGCGCCCCTAATTGTGTTTTCGAGGCAAGTTGAAATAAATCATTTTGTTCGTACGTGATTTTCAAATCAGCGCCGGGTACAAGCGCGGCATCATTCTTGATTATGATTTCTCCGAGAATATAATCAACGGTAAAATCTATCCCCTGCGCCATCGGGGTTCCGTTCGCGGTAACTTTTACACTTCCTTCAACAACATTGAATCCAAGCGGGTAGCGTGATGTAACTTCGGCTGTGTATTTTCCCCGAATGATATACACATCCTGCGATTGTGCCAACGTCCTTGCGGCATCTCGCAAACTATCATAGACTTGGGGATAAATATAATCGTCGAGCAAAAGAGAATCTCCACTTGTTGGGGTATTCGTGATAAAATATCGAAAGATAGTTTCATCAAATGGTTCAAGTGTTGGGAAAATCACTTCGCCGCGTGATGTATTCACCGTAGTGAATGGAACAAAATCGAAATTGCCGTCAGGGGGAGGTGAGCGTTGAGCATTACGTTTATCAAGTCCTAAAATTGTGAGTAGTTTAATGTCGGTACCTAATGGATTGATACTTTCTTTTTTCTCCTCATCTCTTTCAAAAAATATTTTTAGTTCAAAGCCCTCTTCTTTCAGGTTCTTTGCATCCAGACTGAAAATATTCCGAAGTTGTAACTTCCACGCTTTGTGGAAAGGAAGTAAATTGATTGGGCGAATCAGTTTAAGTATGATAGTTCTGTTCGTTGTATCGTTACCGATAAACTCACCAAAAAGAAGGTCATCATTTGGTGAGTTTGAAATTCCTTCCCGCCTGTAGGCAACTGCGATGGCTTGGTCGGTGTTGAGATTTTTCAGGAAAGAAATATAGCCCGTCGCATCGTTGATGATATAATCCGCATTACGTTCGAGGCGGTAAAAATTTCCAGCAACGGTATCCCCGTTTGCGGCAGACTGGATGTTTCGCAATGAATCATAAAGCGGGTCAATGGGCGCGTTGGGAGAGTAACTCGGAAGGTCAATCCATGCCACTGCATTTCGGTCGCCCGGTTGAACAGCGCCGCTTCTTCGCATTACCCAAACTTCAATGTCTTTTACTTGAAATTCCGGGTCGTACGTTGGATTGAGTGAACTGTAGTACGTCTCAAATAACGGGCGATACAACGTGTCTAAAAAATAATGGTTTGGAGAATAATCATAAGCACGTTTATCAAATGTTTTTTCCGTTGCCCCTCCCTTTACTGAAACTTCGCGTATCTGTCCTTTTTTCTGTGAAGCAAGAGAGTACAGCGTGATGGGACCAAATTGCATTTTTGCTTTCACACCAAATAACGCCGCGCTACTCCCAAAATATCCCGGTGCGCTCATCGAAACGTTTCCTGCTTCAACGCTTTGTACAATCTCATCATCATAACCTGTGTACTTTAGTTTGAGTTGGTTTTCATATTCAAAAACACGTTGGGTATTCCAGTCTGCGAGAATGTTAAGTTTATCGCCAATCGTTCCGTTTACATTTACCTGAACTTCCTGATTGAAATTTGGGTCGGTAGTTTGCTGGTCGCTTAATGATGTTGAGACGAGGTCGCTTTTTTGCGTCCGAAATCCAGCGTGAATATCTACCGCTCCTGAAACTCGAAGATTGATACGCGGTGGTCCGAAAATACTGAAGAGTGGATTAGCCGGAACAGGAATATCAATATTAGTGATAGAACTGAATAACGAGCCGAGCGCATCTTGTCCCGTGGCTTTAAATTGATAAAAGTACACACTGTCTTCCCACAGACGTTGTTGTTCATTTTCGATGCGCAATGTGGTGTATTCCTCCAGAGAGAGTGTAATTGGTACCCGAATATCTTCGCCGTACCACGTTTCCCGTACAGAAACAAATTTGCCCGAAGAATCCAATTTCACTTCCCGTTGGTACGCAGGATGGTTGATGTTGAGCGCGAATGAATGTTGTTTCGGGCGAAAGGGATTTGCGGCGAGCGCGGGCGTTTGAAAATCATTCCATTGTCGAATTCGTTCGGTCGAATCATTTTCAACGACGTAAGAGGTATCGCGGATAAATCCCAATGCGATACTATCAACCACGCTCAAACGTGGTATTGTATCTTTTGCTAAGCCGATGGTGTCGGACTTTTCCGTTATGAGTTGGTCTTTGCTTTTCGTGGAATCAATTGATTCCGGTTCGCCATCTTTTTTGTCATCAGCAATTTCTATGGGGGGTATTTTTTCAATTGTGGAAGAATCAAAAACGGCGACAGTCGTATCTTTTTTTGGAAGCGGTGATGTTATTTGCGTTACTGCAGAAGTATCTTTTAATGATTGTTGCTGCTCCGATTTTTTTTCGGTTTTTGAGAGGGAATCTTTTTTTACCGGAACTGTTGTAAGAGACTCTTTTATCGCTTCGACAATCGGTGTTGGAATTTTTGATGAAGAGTCATCAGGTTTTAAACCAAGACTTTTCTTTTTTTCTACAACTGATGAATCGGTTTGTTTGGCTGATTCTTCCGGAATATGCTGAAGACTATCGGGTGCAAGTGTGTCTTCGGTAATTTGGGGAGGGGGGAATTCAATTTTTTTTTCGATTTGTGTTGAATCCAGATTGGTGACAACAGGCATCGTCGTCGTTTGAATAGAACGATAAACGACAACAGTCGTTGCGATTGCACCAACGGTAATTGCGGTTGCGGCAATGGGATACTGGCGAACAAACGAAAAAAATCGTTGTAGAATTCGTCGAAAGAGATTCACGAAAAACGCTTGTTATTTACGAAAGAGTACGAGCAGAAACGATAACGGTGAATATCTGTCAAATTGTGATATCACCGTAAAAATTAAATATGTGATTGTATAAAATAAAAAAGTAACAACAAGCGCGATACATAACCTTCTGCTGTGAATGAAATTGCGTGCAAAAGTTACCAAAAACTTACTCGATTTCAAATAAAATCTGAGAAAGAATATGAAGCAGTGTTGCACATTGAACAAATAAGTCGGTTAAGAGGTTTCCTCCTTCAAAAGAAATTCTTCAAGGTTGTGTACAGACTTATTTTTTTTGTAGGTTTTAACTGAAAATATGAGAAAATCTGAAATTACAACACCCGAACCTTTGGAAGAGGAGCGAGAATTCGATGTTTCGCTTCGTCCCCGGACTTTCGAAGATTTTATTGGACAAAATAAATTACGAGAAAATCTGAAAATATTTGTAACCGCCGCACAACAACGTAACGAAGCGCTCGACCATGTTCTGCTCACAGGTCCGCCCGGGTTAGGAAAAACGACACTCGCAAATATTATTGCACTTGAACTCGGAAAGAATATTCACATAACTTCGGGTCCGGTATTAATCAAACCGTATGATTTAGCGGGAATTCTCACCAACGTTGCGGAGCACGATATCGTTTTCATTGACGAAATTCACCGCTTGAATAAAACAGTGGAAGAGTATTTATATTCTGCAATGGAAGATTTCCGCCTCGATATTGTACTCGACTCAGGACCGAATGCGCGAAGTGTGCAACTTACACTTCCCAAGTTTACGCTTGTTGGCGCTACAACTCGGCAGGGATTATTGAGCGCACCGCTTCGTTCACGATTCGGAATTAACCTTCGGCTTAATTATTACGATTCAGTATCCTTATGTTCCATCGTAGAACGCTCAGCCAAATTATTAACTGTTCTGCTGGAAAATGATAGTGCGATTGAAATTGCGAAACGTTCACGGGGAACTCCTCGGATTGCAAACCGTCTTCTGAAACGATGCCGTGATTTTTCAGAAGCACATCCTCAATTTCAAAAGCAAAAGAATGGTATCACGTTGGAGGTTGCAAAAGTGACTCTCCGCGAGTTGGAGGTTGATGAAAGCGGTCTTGACGAAATGGATAAACGTATTCTTACAACAATCATAGAAAAATTCAAGGGAGGTCCGGTTGGTGTTGGAACGGTTGCCGCCGCAGTGGGGGAAGATACAGGAACTCTGGAGGAAGTGTACGAACCGTACTTGCTTCAGGAAGGATTCCTCCAACGAACTCCGAGAGGGAGAGAAGCAACCGACCGTGCCTACGCGCAATTACACTTGATAAAAAAGAACAGGATGGAAGAAACGCTCTTTACGAACAACGAATGAATGAGAAAATTTTCGCCCGCTAAAAAAATAAACGCAAGTTGCCGATAATACTTATGGAAGGTTTATTCAACAATCATTATTTCACTTTCAACCCAAGGATACAACTATGAAACGCTACACGAAATACGCAAATTTATCACCGTGTCAACTGAATCGTGACAGCATTGTCAGGTTATTTGAACTGATTCGCGGCGACCATATGCCAACAATGCAGGAAGAGCACATCGAAATCTCTACGCAAATAGATGATATGCGATTGAGCAGCGATAGTATTGCCGAATTTATCAGCCACCCCGAACTTCCCGACCGGCTCGATGATATTGCCTATGAAATGATGATTTGGAATGAAGAAGGAAAAATGAAAAAATTTGTTTTTCTCTCTTTAAATAAAGATACCGTTTGGCTGCGCGTGGACGGAAACGAGCCGATTTGGGTAAATGGAAAATTTACACAGATTGCAGATTATTTGGAATCCAAGCGCTCGTGGTTTGTCCCGATCCGAAATTGGTTTTCATCACTTCAACTACTTGTTCCCATCGTGGCGCTCATTGCGTTATGGTATTTTATGCGAATGGGAGCGCCGACACAAACATTTTCTACCGCGTTATTTTTTGGACTTTTCCTTGCCGATGTCTATCTTTATCGAAAAGGAAAACTATTTCCGAATGTTGATATTGACCTCGTAGGGAAATCAAAACTCCTTGACGGGCAAACAATATTGCTGATACTGACAATTATTACTTTTACGGCGGCGGTTGTTACGGCGTTAATGCCGATGAGATAAGGATGCACTATTCTCTTTTTAGAGCCAATCTTTTTTCGAGATTGGCTTTTTTTGTTTCTGTTTGCACTTCATCATTTTTTTCCTACATTTTTACTAAAGTTTTTCAATAATTCGAAAGGGAAAATACAATGTTATCAGGAAAAATATTTTTTATTGTGCTGTTATTCACAATTCTCCTAATGGTGGAAACACACTCTCAATACGTTTGGGTAAAGCATCCCGCAAATCCGGTTGTAACAAGTTGGAGCGGCGAAACAGATGACCCGAGTGGTTATAAGTATGCGCTTGCTCCAACAATTCTTTACGATGAAAGCAGAGAACTGTATCGAATGTGGTTCACTTCTTATTCATTCAACCCGGGGAGAAGAACGAGTATTTCAGAAGCTATTTCCATGGATGGAGTTGATTGGTATCTCAATGCAAAAAATCCCAAAGTTTATGCAGGTGAACCAGGAAGTTTTGAATCTGTTGGACTTGGTAATCCTCGTATCATCAAAGATTCGAATGAATTTAAATTATACTATGATGGTTATGATGGTGCGCGGAATGAAATCGGAGTCGCATTTTCACAGAATGGCAAAACGTGGACGAAACATTCTTCTAATCCTATTATTACCCGTGGACAATTGGGGAGCTGGGATGCGGAAAAAGCATCCGAACCGTTTATAATAAAAGATAATGGGATATTCAAAATGTGGTATGCCGGAGATAATGGAACAGTCACTTCGATTGGTTATGCTACATCATTAGATGGCATACATTGGTCAAAGTACGCACAAAATCCAATTTTAATTAAAGACACATCTCTTTCAGAAGTGGAAGGAGTAGGTATGCCGGTCATCACGAAGGTTGAAAGCGTGTATTATATGCTCTATTCAATGATTGGTATAAATGGAGTTCAAAAAATTGGATACGCAAATTCTCTCGATGGCATTCATTGGCAAAAGTATGCCGGAAATCCGGTTCTGTCTCGGGGCAATTCGGGAGAATGGGATAGCGAAAATATAGCACCCAGTTGCCTCACCTATAAAAATGGAAAATTTCATTTGTGGTACAGTGGTTACGGACCCGGTTATTGGCAAACCGGTTATGCAACATCCGAATCCACCGCCGTTTCAGTCTTTTCTCCCTCGCCTCAAAATGAAATCTATATGTTGCGACCAAATTTTCCCAATCCATTTAATCCTACGACTAAAATTATTTTTTCTCTGCCGTATTTATCAAATGTTACTTTGAAAATTTATGATATTCTTGGACGAGAAGTTCACACACTCTTGAACAGCGAAGAAATGAGAGAGGGAGAACATCAAATAAATTTTGACGGTTCAAATGTTTCAACGGGGACGTACTATTACCGTTTAATAACGGATAATGGAAAATATTCCGAAACGAAAAAATTCGTATTGTTGAAATGATGAGACACCGACTGTCCTTTAACACGAAAGCCAATCTTAAATTTTGAGATTGGCTTTTTTGTTTTCTATTTGTACTTCATCGAAAAATGCCTAACTTTTCCACCGAAAATTTGAATCTAAAATCTGCAATCTAAAATCTAAAATAATTTGATTCCTCTTCAACATTATCTCATTCTCAGCGCAATTCTTTTTACTACAGGAGTTGTTGGGGTATTAACTCAGCGAAATGCAATTGTCGTTTTTATGTGTGTTGAACTTATGCTCAATTCTGTCAATCTTTCGCTCATCGCATTTTCGCAATACATTGGAAACGCAACGGGACAAATTCTCGTGTTCTTCGTTATGACTGTTGCCGCTGCCGAAGCCGCTGTAGGACTTTCGATTATTATTGCATTGTATCGCAACAAACAAACTTTGTTTCTCGATGAAATAAATATTATGAAATGGTAGTTCGACTTCGCAACGCTGGCTCACTACTTTTTCAATGTAAAATCTAAAATTGTTAAACTACGCTTCATACATAATTATCATTCCATTCGTTGGTTTTCTTCTTAACGGACTTTTCGGAAAGAAAATAAATAACGAAAAAATTTCCGGAACAATCGGAAGTCTTGCAGTATTTTTTCCGTTTGTAATTGCTGTTGGAATATTTTTTGAAATGTTGAATTCTCCGATTGAAGAACGCTCGCACATTATTCAACTATTCGATTGGATTTCAGCCGGTTCACTTTCGATTCCTTTCGCACTGCAAGTTGACCAACTTTCGATTTTGATGACGTTGATTGTAACGGGAGTTGGATTTCTCATTCACGTGTATTCCATCGGTTATATGCACGGCGATAAAGGTTTCTGGCGTTTCTTCACGTACCTAAATCTTTTCATCACAATGATGTTGTTTCTCGTGTTGGGAAATAATTTTCTTCTGATGTTTCTCGGTTGGGAAGGCGTTGGCTTGTGTTCATTTCTTCTGATTGGATTTTGGCACGACAGAAAATTTGAAGTCGGCGGAGCAGATAAAGAAACATCAATGACAACAGATGCTGCGAAAAAAGCATTCGTCGTCAATCGTGTTGGTGATTTCGGTTTTCTCATTGGAATGTTTTTAATTTTCACAACATTCGGAAGTTTAACATTCACCGATGTATTTTCAAAAGCCGCATCGCTACAAAGCGGAAGTTCGGTTATGTTTTGGATAACAATGTGTTTGTTCATCGGCGCAACGGGAAAGTCCGCGCAAATTCCGCTTTTTGTTTGGCTTCCCGATGCAATGGCGGGACCAACACCGGTTTCAGCATTGATTCACGCGGCAACGATGGTTACTTCCGGAATTTATATGATTGCGCGATGTTCAATTTTATTTGCGCTCGCTCCCGAAACGATGAACATCGTTGCCATCGTCGGAATTTCCACTGCAGTATTTGCCGCAACAATCGGACTTGTGCAAAACGATATTAAAAAAGTTCTTGCGTATTCAACCGTATCGCAACTTGGTTATATGTTTCTCGCGCTTGGTGTTGGCGCGTTCACTGCGGGAATTTTTCATGTGATGACGCACGCATTTTTCAAAGCATTATTGTTTCTCGGAAGCGGCGCAGTAATTCACGCAATGCATGAAGAACAAGACATTCAAAAAATGGGTGGATTGAAAAAATATTTGCCGATTACATTTATAACATTTCTCATTGGAACAATTGCGATTTCCGGTATTCCACCGTTCGCAGGATTTTTCAGTAAAGACGAAATTTTGTGGAAAGCGTATTCGCAAGGAAACATTATGCTATGGTTACTCGGAGCAATTGGCGCAGCGTTGACAGCATTTTATATGTTCCGACTCGTTTCACTTACGTTTGAAAATAAACCACGTTTCGATTCGCACCACACGCATCCACACGAAGCGCCAAAGACAATGACTATTCCGTTAATCATTCTCGCCGTGCTTTCTATCGTTGGCGGATTTGTTGGAATTCCCGAATCACTTGGTGGAGGAAATGTACTTGAAAAATTCCTCGAACCGATTTTTGAAAAAGCAGAGTTCCGTTTGCCGCTTCATCACGAAGGCTCACATTCAATGGAATATATTTTGATGGCTATTTCCGTTCTCATTGCAACCATAAGTATTTTGTATGCAAGAAAGAAATTTGTCACACAAGAATCTCTTCCAGTCGAAGAAAATAAAAAAGGTTTCCGAAAACTTTTATGGAACAAATACTACGTTGACGAGATTTATAATTTTCTTTTCGTCAATTCCACATACAAACTTTCCGAAAGTTTCTTGTGGAAAATTTTCGATGTAAAACTTGTTGATGGAATAGTAAACGGAACAGCATCGCTCATTTCAATCATAAGCGGACAACTCAGAAAGATACAAGTCGGTGTTGCGCAAAGTTACGCTACAGTCTTTGTTGTTGGAATTATTGTGATCCTTGGAATTTTGTTGATGTAATGGAAAAGTTATCATACTAATGTTATAAACTAAAATTTTCAATTTGTCTATGCAACCATCACTTCAAATCTTAACAAATGAAAAAGGAAAGAAAACTTTTATTCTTATGCCATTTCACGAGTGGAATTCTTTCTATCAAAAACACAAAGAAATGGAAAACAAAATTCTTTATCTTCAAGAGTTGGAAGAATCTGTTGAAGAAATGAAATTGATTAGCAAGGGAAAGAAAAAAGCAAAGCCGTTTTCAGATTTGTTGAATGAATTATAATGTCAAACACACGGATGTCTTTGCGCGACAAGCAAAACGTTTGAACAAGAAATTTTCTTCGTTGAAACAAGAATTGACAGAGTTGGAACAACAACTAAAAACTCATCCGCATTTGGGAATCGCATTAGGACACAACACGTACAAAATTCGACTCAGTGTAAAAAGTAAAGGCAAAGGAAAAAGCGGAGGTATGAGAGTTATTACGTATGTCGTTGATTCTATTGGAAATGTTTATTTGCTGTCGCTCTATGATAAATCGGAAATTGGAACAATAGAAAATAGTTTGATTCTCCATTACACAAAACAAATTGATTTTGAACTTAAATCTAAAACCTAACCTTGCAACTCCACCTTCTCTCATATCTCATTCTCACGCCGCTGGTCGGTGGATTTCTTTTATTGTTTTTGAAAAAAGAACAAGAAGCAATCGCAAAACAACTCGGACTTGCAATAAGCATCGGTGTGTTTGTCATTTCGCTTTTTGCGTATTTCCAATTCGATGTTACAAAAACGGAAATGCAATTTGTCGAAATCATTCCGTGGATTTCTGCGCTGAATATTTCGTGGCATATCGGCATTGACGGACTTTCGCTTCTTCTTGTTTTACTTACAACATTTCTCACTCCCATCGCGCTTCTTTCATCGTGGAATTCCATTACAAAAAACGTCAAACAATTCGTTGCGATGATGTTATTTCTCGAAGTCGGAATGTTGGGAGTATTTTGTGCGCTTGATTTATTTCTCTTCTACATTTTTTGGGAAGCGATGTTGATTCCGATGTATTTCATTATCGGAATTTGGGGAGGCGAACAGCGAGTGTACGCCGCAGTAAAATTTTTCCTTTTTACGATGTTCGGAAGTTTACTGATGCTCGTTGCAATTTTGTGGCTTGGTTATTATTCTTCCACAATGACGAACGGAATTTTCAACGTCAACTATTCTGAACTTTTAAAAGTCGCGCCGTCCATTCCCGCAACAATTCAATTGTGGTTGTTCGCTGCATTCGCATTGAGTTTTGCAATCAAAGTTCCGCTCTTTCCGTTTCACACGTGGCTTCCCGATGCGCACGTTCAAGCGCCAACTGCGGGAAGCGTAATTCTCGCCGGCGTTCTTTTGAAAATGGGAACGTACGGAATGTTGCGTTTTTGCATTCCACTTTTTCCACAAGCAACAATTACGTTTGCGCCATATTTATCAATGCTTGCAGTTTTCGGAATAATTTACGGAGCGCTCGTTTCGATGGTGCAGCCGGATATGAAAAAACTTGTCGCATATTCTTCGGTGAGTCATTTGGGATTTGTCGTGCTGGGAATATTTTCCGGAACAGAAGAAGGAATACAAGGCGCAACAATTCAAATGATTAATCACGGACTTTCGACGGGATGTTTGTTTTTGCTCGTGGGAATGATTTACGACCGACGACATACGCGAATGATTTCCGAGTTTGGCGGAATTGCAAAAGTGATGCCGATTTTTGCAACGCTCTTTATGATTGTTACGCTTTCTTCTGCGGGACTTCCGGGACTTAATGGATTTGTTGGCGAGTTTTTGATTTTGCTTGGCGCATTTAAATCAACGCTGCTTGCAAATAAAGCGTACGCAATTCTTTCTGCAAGTGGTGTTATTCTTGCCGCTGTGTATTTGCTCTGGATGTATCAACGTGTTATTTTCGGAAATATTACCAACGAAAAAAATAAATCGCTTTCCGATTTATCCTTCAGAGAAATTTTTATTCTCGCTCTTCCGCTCATTTTTATTGTGTGGATTGGTTTGTATCCATCAACGTTTATGAAACTTTCAGCAAGTTCATCGAAAGCCGTTGTTGAACGCATTCACGGAACGAGTAATCTTGTTGAGCACACATCAAAATAAATTAAAATGCCGAAGGCGTTAAACGTTTATAGATAAGGTTGTAAATAATTATGTTCGACTCTGAAAGAGTCAGAGATTGGGTTTACTTGTAATCTCACTAGAATATTCGGATATTCTTCCGCCAAAATATGAGAAAGTTTTTTCAAAACATTGTTCGCATAATCATTCTCTGTTGCTACCTTATTGTTATCAAAGGTGGTTACTACGAGGGAATGAAAAATCTCATTATTAGCGGCGATAAACATTCGTTCAACAACAAAAAACCTAATCGCCCTACCCACAAAATACAGGGGTATGTTGAAATTAAACATATCCCGACGTATTCGAACTCTGAAATTTCTCATCACGCAGAATTAACAGAACCGTACGACGCTCCACGTTGCGAGTTTATTATTGTAAAACAATATGTCATTGATTATGAAATAGCAACTACTTTTTTACTTCCTTCAAAACCTCGTTCCCCTCCTCAAGCATAGTACTTTTCTTTTCTTAAACAGATTAATTCATTCAAGATTATGATTGAGCCAGCATTGTTTGTAGCTGACTTCAATCGTCTTTTTATTCATTTAATTTTATTTGGAGAACAACTATGTCGAAAAATCAATCCGGCAACAACATTAATAACGAATCATCCAAAGAAGGATACCCTATACAATTTATTCTTTTAATCATCGTCATTGCGCTTGGTGTGCTTGGGATAGCGTTAAAAGCGTTCAATCTATTATAAAAAGGATTAATATTATGACAACCTCCGCATTAATTACGATGTTAACTGTTTGGGCGATTGTAACTTTTTTTATGTTGCGTTTTCTTTTTAAGGTCATTAAAACGCCACAGAGTAAGGACAATAGCCAAGAAAAACAAAAGACAATAGAATCGGTACATCGTCCTGATCATTTGCAATTACTATGATTTCCGTTATCATTCCTGTTCTCAATGAAGAGCGAACGATTGGAAAGGTCATCAATAAAATTAAAGATTCACCGATTGTAGATGAAATAATAATTGTTGATGATAAATCCATTGATGGCACTATTCAAGAAGCGAAAAACTCCGGCGCCAGCATTCTTATAAGTACGAAAATAGGAAAAGGCGCCTCTATGCGAGATGGACTCCTCGTTGCCAAGAACGATATTATTGTGTATTTGGATGGTGATGTTGAAAACTATTCGCATAACTCTTTGGAATTGTTGGTTTCGCCATTGTTAAAGAACGAGGCAGATTTTGTGAAGTCGTCGTTTGAACGAGAAGCGGGAAGAGTAACTGAATTAGTTGCAAAACCGCTTCTCAGTCTTTTATTTCCGGCTCTTACCCGTTTTTCACAACCGCTGAGTGGAATGATTGCTGCTCGGCGCGAGTATTTAAAACAAGTAAAGTTCGAGGATGATTATGGAGTAGATATTGGAATTTTAATTGATATGGAGTTACTCGGTGCGCGAATGGTCGAAGTCAATATCGGCAAAATTGTGCATAAGATGAAGCAATGGCAGGAACTTGGTCGAATGTCGCGGGAAGTGGCAAAAGCGATATTGAAGCGAGCAACGAACAAATCGCTCGTCAATCTTGATACATTGGAAACGATAAATGTCATTCGGGACCAAATGGAATTTGCCATTAAAGAAACGTTGAAGACACTGAAAAAAATGGTTGTCTTTGATTTGGATAATACGATACTCACCGGACGTTTCATCGAAAAAGCGAGTACATCATTTGGTTTTCAAAAAGAACTTATCGAAATCATTTCTAAAAATCAGGAATCGTATTTGTTGACAAAGTTTATTGCAAAACTTTTTAAAGGAATTAATATAGCTCAAATTGTACAACTCGTTGACGGAATGAATATCATTTCTGACGCGAAGGAAACCATTGCAGAATTAAAGAAGCGTGGTTACATCGTTGGTATTATAAGCGATAGTTATGATTGTGTTGCAAACCATGTAAAGAATAAAATTGGAGCGGATTTTGCTCTTGCCAACGAACTCGAATTTTCCACCAGCGTATCAACGGGTGAGATAAAAATTCCTCTCTTTTTCCTCCGAACCGATAAAAGTAAATGCAATCATAATTCTTGTAAAAGTAATGCGCTAATGCATATTGCAGAACAATACAAGATAGAACTTTCAAACATTATTGCTGTTGGAGATAGTGAAAACGATGTTTGTATGGTCAAGATGGCAGGAATCGGCGTTTCATTTTGTTCAACCAATAATCTCTTGAATCACATCGCAGACCGGAAAATTGAAACAAAAACGTTTTTACCGATTTTAGATTTTGCAACGTAAGAATTTTTGGTTCCAAAGCAGATAATTCCTTTATTCTCAAACATTTTTTGTGAGAAACAAAAAATATTTATCAATGAAGAAAGAACACATCCAACATCTCTTTCAACAATTTGAGAAAGCGCGTTACATTTACAATACCATTGAGTGTTGGAGTGCAAGAGAGTTACAAAACTTGGGAATCTGGTCACGACGAGAAGTAGCCAAAGTTGCTATCCTTAAACTTAAGTGCTTAAACAAACAGAATAATGAACTCCTTTTGGATACAAACAATAATTCAAACCACTCTTCAACATAAGAGGAACAAAGTGGACAAGAAGAAAAAATATTCTAACTTTGAACTTGCTAAAGGTTGGAGGGAACTTCGAGTTAGCATTATCCGATTCTTTAAGGATTTAATCTTAATCACGCTTGGAATTTTTTCTGCTGCTTTTGGTTTCAAGGGATTTCTCTTAACAAATCATTTCATTGACGGTGGAGCAACAGGCATATCGCTATTAATTTCAGCTTTGACCGATACGCCGCTTGCTATTCTTTTGATATTGGTGAACATTCCGTTTATTATTCTTGCTTACATAGTTGTTGGAAAGAGCTTTGCCATCAAGACATCATTAGCGATTTCAGGACTTGCTTTAGTCGTTGCGACAGTACTTTTCCTGATATAACGAAAGACAATTTACTGGTTGCTTTGTTTGGCGGTTTTTTCCTTGGTGCTGGTATCGGACTTTCCGTGAGAGGCGGTGCAGTAATTGACGGGACAGAGGTCTTAGCAATATTTTTAAGCCGCAAATTAGGGACAACAATTGGCGACATTATCATTGCAATCAACATTGTAATTTTTGGAACAGCTGCTTATTTATTATCCGTTGAAATTGCTCTTTACTCAATGGTAACTTATTTATCGGCATCGAAAACGCTTGACTTTGTCATTGAAGGTATTGAAGAATATACGGGCGTAACAATTATTTCTTCCTACAGCGACAAAATCAGAGGAATGATAATTGAAAAACTTGGACGAGGCGTAACGGTTTACAATGGTAAAGGAGGGTTCGGAAAAACAGGCGAAGCAAAAGACATTGATATTGTTTATACAGTAGTAACTCGTTTAGAGTTAAATCGCCTCAACACAGAAATTCAGAAAATCGACTCGGACGCTTTTATTGTGATGAGCAGAATCAAGGACACAAAGGGGGGAATGATTAAAAAACGACCGTTGAAACATTAGCAACGATATAATTTTAGATGAAAAGTATGGGGTTCTCAAACAAGAGTTCTTCTCATTGGCTGTGTAGCAGCCTCTGACCATTTTGCCGATATCGGGAAAATGGTAGATTTGACTGACGAAAAAACTTCTAAGATGAAAAAGAAAAATTAAATTCAATTCTATGTATAAAAATCTTCTCTCTCTTTTCCTCCTCAACATTTTCCCAACTTCATTTCTCTTTTCCCAAGAACTTGTCCCTTCGGGAGAAATAATACAATCAATTTCTCCAACTCCATGGATGATTCTTCCGTTTGTGTTATTGCTACTTGCCATTGCGTTGATGCCGTTTATCAACAAACATTGGTGGGAAAAATATTATCCGCACGTTGCAGTTGGTTTGGGATGTATTACGCTTTTCTATTACATTTTTATTTTCGGAGATAGCGAGCGAGTTGTTCATACAAGTTTTGAGTATATAAGTTTCATCGTTCTTATCGGTTCGCTCTTTGTTGTTGCGGGAGGAATTCACATTCGCATCAAAGGTCGCTCAACGCCAATGCGCAATGTTGTCCTGCTCGGAATCGGCGCAATTGTTTCCAACTTTATCGGAACAACTGGCGCGTCAATGCTTCTTATTCGTCCGTACATTCGCTCAAACAAATATCGCATTTCCGGATTTCATATTGTTTTTTTTATTTTTATCGTCAGCAACATTGGCGGCTCATTAACTCCCATCGGCGACCCGCCGTTATTTCTCGGTTACTTGAAAGGTATTCCCTTCTTTTGGGTTTTGGAAAATGTTTGGCTCGAATGGCTTCTCACGATTTCACTTGTGCTTCTCGTGTTCTATTTTTTCGATAGAATTTCTTTTAAAAAACTTCCAGATGCGATGGAGCACGAAATTGAAGCATTGGAAGAAGAAGCGGAAGTGAGCGGAGTTCATAACATTCTGTTTCTATTAATCATTTTATCTGCTGTCTTTATTCAAAAGCCAATGTTTGTGCGTGAGTTATTGATGGTTGGGGCAGCGATTGGTTCGTATTTTACAACGCGAAAAGCAATTCACGAGAAAAATGATTTCAATTTTCATCCCATAAAAGAAGTAGCGTTTCTGTTTATCGGAATTTTTGCAACGATGATTCCTGCTTTGCAATGGCTCGAAGTGAATGCACAATCCATCGGGATTACAACTGCGGGGCAATTTTATTGGGGGACAGGAATTCTTTCCGCTGTACTCGATAATGCGCCAACGTATTTGAATTTTCTTTCCGCTTCATTCGGATTGTTTGTGAAGCACGATGTTATTGCACAAATGCAACTACTTATTTCGCAACACGGCGCGGATTTCGGAGCGGTTACACAAATTCATTCGGAAGAAATTCGCAACACCTACACAGTGCTTTTGAAATATCATTACGATTTGCTCGCGACAAAAAATGTTTCTGTTGCTGATATTCAAACAGCGTTTATTCTCGGCAATCATTTTATTTACATCAAAGCGATTTCACTCGGCGCAGTATTTTTTGGCGCGAACACATATATCGGCAACGGTCCAAATTTTATGGTAAAATCTATCGCCGACCAAAACAAAGTTGATACCCCGAATTTTCTCGAATACATTTACAAATATTCGTTTCCGATTTTGATTCCGGTATTTGCGTTGGTGTGGTTGTTGTTTTTCTGAAAGAAAATATTATTAGACTTGTTATGGTTTCGTGATAGATACATTCGAAATACTCTCTATCTTTCATTCGAATATATTACAAGAAAAAACTATGACAACAATTCTCTTTTTATTTTTATTCTTAACAACAGGAAATAATAAACCTATGAACCACACAGAAAAAGCAACATTCGGTATGGGATGTTTTTGGTGCGCCGACGCAGTATTTCAACGCATTGATGGGATTCAATCTATCGAAGTTGGATATGCGGGTGGAAAAACAAAAAATCCTACATACAAAGAAGTTAGCTCCAAAGAAACCGGTCACGCAGAAGTCGCACAAATTACGTTTGACCCCGCAAAGGTCAGTTACGAAAAACTTCTCGATGTATTCTGGTTAACGCACGACCCAACGACAATGAATCGTCAGGGAAATGATGTTGGAACGCAGTATCGTTCCGTCATTTTTTATCATAACGAAAAACAAAAACAATCGGCAGAAAAATCAAAAAAAAATGCGCAGAAAGATTTCGAAAAACCTATCGTGACTGAAATATCACCTCTTCCCGTTTTCTACATTGCGGAAGATTATCATCAAAATTATTATAACAATAATTCAGACCAACCGTACTGTCAATACGTGATTAAGCCTAAGTTGGAGAAATTAAAATTGAAGTTGAAGTATTGAAAAAGAAATTCAAACACAAAAAAAAGTGAAATCGGAAACGGTTTCACTTTTTTATTTCCCGTAAAAGGTAGGAAGCGATAAATCCCTGCGGGTCTTCTGATTTTTTCCGGAGAATTTCTTTTTCAAAATTATCTGCTTGAGTTTGCTTGAGTGATTCGAATTCAGCCCCCCGATAAACAACAAGGTATGGGTCAAAAATTTTGAATTCAAATTTCGAAATAATGTGGTGGAATTTCGGAATATTTTTAAGATACAGGAATGACCTGTCATCCCAGTACACCAACTTCCAATCCTCTTTGTGGGATGAACAGTACGAAATAATTGAGGATTCCATAAAGGCGCCCGATTCGAGAATTTTATTCGTACCGATGATGACGTGGTCAATCTCGAATTCACGAAGTTTCTCTTCAAAGCCCTCATATTTTCCCATTATCCGAATCTCTTCCTTCCCCAAATCGTCGCTGATGTTCCTACTATCAATAAAAAATTTTTGTTCTGGAAATTCCCAAAGTAAAAGCCCGCCGATTTCTAAATTGTTAAAAGGACGACCTGAAATCGAATTTACCTTGAGAAAATCTATGAGCGGACGCGAGAATGAACTATTATCAATGCCGAAACCGAACAGTCGGTAATATCGAAGGTTTTGATAGAAATTATTTCCAGGGATAGTGACGATTGAGAAGAGAATAATACAACCCAATAGCATAACTACAAATGTACTCGTAAATATTTTTTGAATTTTAATCGAAGAAGATTTAATCACACTATCAATGCCTACTGCGGTTCCGATAGCAGAAAGTACGGCGAAATCTCCTATGAATCGAACCGCCCGTAATGAATAAACGGCGAATGTAAGATAGAGCAGCGCGAAAAGATAGTCTTTCTTTTTGATAGAATATACTATGCTTACGCTCCCGAGAAGAAGTAATATTTTATACATCATGAGCACACCGCTTTGATGAATGTTATTGCTGAACGGAGGGTCCCATTCCTGAATTGTTTGGAGAAATTTCATCTGCAGATGGGAAGAGACATAGGAATATGTTTGAATTCCGAAGGGATTGACAAGCATTGCGCCGAAGCATAATGTTATAATTATTCCGAGATTGCGTATTCTCGGAAGATTTGATTGAGACAAAATATCGCTTTGAGGGATGAGTTTGTTTCTCTTGATGAAGAAATTGATTATTTCTACAATAAAAAAAACGATGAGTAAAAGTATTCCAGCTATAACACCCATATGCATATTCGCCCAAACCAAAAACAGGAGCGGGAAAACAATCAGCAGGCGACGTGCTTTTGTTGAAGATATTCTTGTTGTTAAATAAAGGCAAAGGATGATTGAAAAACTGAGTAACGTAACACTATGCGGTCGAGGAGTATAACGATTAAGCGTAGTAACAAGGGTGAGAAGAAGGACGATGATAATGATGGAAGTACTTATGTTCATTTTTCTCATCACCATAGCGAGAAGTGAAAATATACATAGCCAGAAAAGTATGGGAAGTAATTGTACTGCAATGTAACTCTTTGTCGCAAGGAAAAGCAAGTAGGTTAATACATCCCATGCCCATTCAAACGGAATCCAAAGTTGTTTTTCTGATATGAGCCCAAAAATATCATTGTTGGGAATCGCTCTATGTTCTACAATCCATCTTCCTGTAGCAAGATGCCAGAAGAAATCGGAATCACCTGATATTTTGGAAATGCCCATTATCACGATGAGAATCCCAAAAGAAAGATATACGAGAGCATTTGAAAAAAAGTGGAGAGAACGGAAGGTTTTTTCTTCGTGAAAATTGGTTGCTACAGAGGGAGGTGATTTCTTTTTTGACATTTTTTTAGGACCTGAAACGAAAGAGTCCAAACATTCTGATGGTTTAGCAAATCAGTAATCTGAAGGAGAGATTCCTACGAAGAAGATTTTAACTCAATCTCGTTTGATGTTATTTTTTTTAATGCATCTTCTGCCGCATTTTGTTCCGCAACTTTTTTACTTTTTCCTCTTCCGGTTCCGAGCGTTTGGGCATTCAGCATTACGCCAATGGTAAACATTCTATCGTGGTCAGGACCTTCCTCAGAAATTACGGAATATGTTGGAATACCCCGGTTTTGCGCTTGAGAAAATTCGAGGAGTTGACTCTTATAATTTGCGTCAGTTGTTTCAAGCGTGCCCCGTTTCATTGCTTCCTGCATTTGGAGGATGACAAATTTTTTTGCCTTTTCGTAACCGCCATCGAGATAGATTGCCGCAATTACCGCCTCGAATGCGTCTGCAACTATTGTATCAAGTCCCCGTTCAGCATTAATCATTAGTGATGGATTCACTTTCAAAAAATCATACAGGCGAATTTGCTTTGCGTAAATTGTGAGGGCTTTTTTATTGACGAGGCGTGAGCGTTGAACGGTCAATTCTCCTTCTTCGTCATTTGGATTTTGATGGTATAAATATTCTCCGACAATAAGATTCAGAATAGAGTCTCCGAGAAATTCTAATCGTTCGTTGGAAAAAGTTTGCGTTGAAGGGGAGACAAGTTGAAGAATAGACCGGTGCCGCAGTGCTTCGAGAAAAATATGGGGTTGAGAGATGGGAAAATCTATGATGCGGGAAAAAGAGAGTAATTCTGCTGGTAAGCGTACACCTTTTTTTTGTCGCGAAAAACGTGATCGGAAAAGAGTGAAAATTTTTTTGAACCGCACTCTCATCAAAAATCAATGAATGGAATTTTCCTGAAACTTTTCAAAGAGGAGGGAAGCGTTGTGCCCTCCAAAACCAAAGGCATTACTGATGGCGGCATTCACAGTTTTTACGATTGGAATGTTCGGAACATAGTTCAAGTCACAATCAGGGTCGGGAAATTCGTAATTAATTGTTGGCGGAAGTTTATCATTCTTTACGGCGAGAACTGTTGCAATGGCTTCCATCGCTCCTGCCGCGCCAAGAAGATGTCCCGTCATTGATTTGGTTGAACTGACGTGGAGTTTATACGCATGTTCACCGAATGCCGATTTTATTGCAGCAGTTTCGGATTTGTCATTAAACGGAGTCGAAGTACCGTGCGCATTTATGTAATCAATATCTGTCAACGAAAGTTCTGCATCTGCAATACATTTTTTCATTGACCGGACTGCTCCTTCCCCGTTCGGAGCGGGTTGAGTGATATGATACGCATCACCCGTTGCCCCGATGCCGGAAAGTTCGGCATAAATTTTTGCGCCGCGATTGAGTGCATGACGTGCTTCTTCCAGCACGAGAACACTTCCCCCTTCGCCGATGACAAAACCATCACGTTCTTTATCGAATGGGCGGCTTGCATGTTTTGGGTCATCGTTGCGTGTGGACATTGCTTTCATTGAAGTAAATCCGCCGATACCCATCGGACAAATAGCCGCTTCCGACCCACCAACGAACATCATATCAGCATCACCACGTTCTATTAGCATCATTCCATCAGCGATTGCATGGGCAGAAGTTGCACAAGCAGAGGTTGTCGCATAGTTTGGTCCCTTCACGCCAAACCGCATTGATATGTAGCCGGCTGCGATATCGGAAATTATCATCGGGACGAAGAAAGGGCTGATGCGATCCGGTCCGCCGGTTTCAAACACCGTTTGCATTTGGCGATGATACGTCCACATCCCGCCAATGCCGGAGCCAAATACTACGCCGATGTTTTCTCGGTTCAGTTTTTCGAAATCAAGCTGAGCGTCTCGCACGGCAAGTTCTGAAGCCGCAACAGCAAATTGCGTAAACAAATCCATTCGCTGCACGGTTTTTTTGTCCACAAAATCCGTCGGGACGAAATTCTTTACTTCGGCAGCAATGCGTGTGTCATATTTACTTACATCAAATTGTTTGATGAAGTCAACGCCACTTTTTCCTTCCAATAATCCCTTCCAGAATTCATCCACGCCAATACCTATTGGTGTAATGGGTCCCATTCCGGTAACTACAACACGTCTATTGCGTTTCTTTGATTTTGGTGACATAGGATTTCTCGTTCTTTAAATATGGATAGTATCTTCTTTTGCCGTGAAGAGAATTTTATTGTATGAATTATGAGCCTTCAAAATACTTCTGATAATTCAACGAGTATCGAGAAAGCGTATGTATAAAAATGGGGAATTATCCCAGTTTTGATTTCAGATATTCAACAGCGCTTCCGACGGTAGAGATTTTTTCAGCGTCTTCGTCGGGAATGGAGATGTTAAATGCTTTTTCAAATTCCATAACGAGTTCTACGGTATCGAGCGAATCCGCTCCTAAATCGTTTGTGAATGATGCGGTGGAGGTAACCTGCGCTCCATCCACGCCAAGTTTGTTCATAACGATGTCTTTTACTTTTGTTTCAATTTGGGTGAGGTCCATAATAATATTTTTCTGAGTTAGTTAATAAATGTTCGTGAATATATTGTTTGCTAAAAAAGGAGTTCATTAAAAGAGCAATGGAAGTTTGAATTATCAGAACTTCATCATTTAATTTTAAACTTGCCATTGCCTTACATTACCATTCCACCGTCAACGCAAATGGTTTGTCCGGTTATATAATCTGCGTTCGAAGACGCAAGGAAACAGACGACGCTTGCAATTTCTTCCGGTTTTGCAATGCGCTTTGCAGGAATCTTTTCGAGAATTATTTTTTTCTGTTCGTCGGTTAACGTTCCCGTCATTTCCGTTTCAATAAATCCGGGAGCGATTGCATTGACTTGAATGTTGCGCGAAGCAAGTTCCTTCGCTATTGATTTTGTAAATCCGATAATTCCTGCTTTTGATGCGGCGTAATTCGATTGTCCCGCATTTCCCGTAACGCCAACAACACTTGTGATGTTGACAATTTTCCCAGCACGCTGGCTCATCATTTGTTTCGATGCCGCTTGTGTGTAATTGAAAACGCCTTTCAGATTTGTATCAATCACATCGTCAAAATCTTCTTCTTTCATTCGCATCAATAAACCATCTTTCGTAATTCCAGCGGAGTTGACAAGAATATCAAGCCGTTTGAATTGCGCAACAACAGCGTCAACAACATTTTTCGTTTCGGAAGAACTTGCAACATTTGCTTGAAAACATTTCGCTTCTTTTCCGAGAGAAATAATTTGCTGCTCGACTACTTTCGCTTGCGCTTCGGCACTTCGAAAAGTAAATGCAACATTGCAACCTTCATTAGCAAGCGCAACTGCGATTGATTTTCCGATTCCTCGTGAACCGCCGGTAACAAGAGCGACTTTTCCGTTGAGATTAAAGTTCATTGTGCTTTGTCGTTAAAACATTCTCGTGATTTTTCCCGAGAATAAAATTCATTTCTAATCCGCATGCTTGTGCGCAACTTGTGTTGAAATTTTCTCTTGCCGTGCAACACGGTCTTTCGCCATCAAGCATATCATCCCATTCAATTTTTTTATCAATCACAGCAAGCGGATATGTGATACAATAATACGGTTTCAAATCCCACGGATGTTTTCCCTCGGCGATTGACATTTGCTGCAATGTGCATTTTCCGCTTTTGTTTAGAAATACACATTTGTCATTGAATACTTCCGTTCCAATGCATTTGCCGGAAGGAAAATCTTTATCCTCAATAAATTCTTGTTCAAACCATTTCGAAACATCTGTTGTTTGTGTTTCATCAAAGTATTTTTTTATCGAATCAGTATTTGCGAGAATTTTTTTATGCTCTTCAACATCTACATACACGCCGTATGAGCAACATTTCCCATCACATTGAAGAGGTGAATCTCCATTTTTATATCCGTGCGAAAATAAAAACGGGTCAATAGTAAGTTCGTTTTCTACAAAGTTGATTCTACTCATTTATTTTTTCAAGCGGTGAACATCTTCAACTTTATCAACGCCATCAACCGAAACACTTCCATTGATACGTTTCATTAATCCTTGCAACACTTTTCCGGGACCGACTTCGAGAAATGCAGTTGTTCCATCGTTGAGCATTGCATTAACCGATTCTTCCCAACGGACCGGAGAAGTAATTTGTTGCTCAAGCAAAGAACGAATTTCATTTCCATTTGTAACCGGTTTTGCTGTAACATTTGCATACACCGGAATTTGTGCATCAGCAAATTTTGTATTTGTCAACGCATTTTTTAAACCATCTTTTGCCGGTTGCATTAGAGGTGAATGAAATGCTCCGCTCACGACAAGTTCTTTCACGAGTTTTGCACCGCGTTCTTTTGCGAGCGTCATCGCTTTTTTCACTGCATCAACGTTTCCGGAAATTACAATTTGCCCTGGCGAATTAAAATTTGCGCATTCAACAATTCCAACATGACGCGCGTCATTACAAACTTGTTCGAGTATTTTTGCGTCAAGTCCGACAACTGCTGCCATTGTGCCTTTGTTAGTTTCACCGGCTTGCTGCATTAACTCTCCTCGCAATCGAACGAGTTTGAGTCCATCTTCAAAACTTAGTGCGCCGGAAAAAACTACTGCTGCGTATTCTCCAACCGAATGTCCCGCAGTTAGCGAAACAGAAATTTCATTCAATAATTTTGAAGCAACAACACTATGTAAAAAAATCGCTGGTTGTGTGTTGCGTGTTTGTTTCAGCTCTTCTTCGGGTCCTTCAAAACAAATTTTTGAAAGAGAGTAACCAAGAATCTCATCCGCTTGCTGAAACATTTCTTTCGCAAGGGGAAATGTTTCGTATAAATCTTTTCCCATTCCTACATACTGCGAACCTTGACCGGGAAATATGAATGCAGTTTTACTCAATAGAAAATCTCAAATGTAAAATTTCAAATACCCCATTTCAACAATATCGCTCCCCATGAATATCCAGCGCCAAAGCTTGAAAGAACTATCGTTTGCCCTTTTTTCAGTTGTCCGCTTTTGTGCCATTCGGAAAGACACATTGGAATTGTCGCGTCCGTCGTATTTCCGTAACGGTCAATATTTATCATTACTTTCGATGCATCAAGTCCCATTCTGCTTGCACACGCATCAATGATTCGCAAGTTTGCCTGATGGGGAACGAGCCAATCAACATCCTTTCCTGCGAGATTATTTTTTTCTAAAATCTCTGCAGAAACATCCGCCATTCCTTTAACTGCAACCTTAAAAACTGCTTTGCCGTCCTGAAACAAATAATGCAACCCACTATCAACAGTTTGGTGAGACGGAGGATTTAAACTTCCGCCGCCTTTCATATAGAGAAATTCTTTTCCGCTTCCATCGAGCCGCAAAATTGAATCGAAAATTCCTTCATTTAGATTTTCTGTTGGTTCAAGAAGAACTGCTGCGCCCGCGTCTCCGAACAGAATACAGGTATTCCTATCAGTATAATCAACAATCGAACTCATTTTATCTGCGCCAACGACGAGAACTTTTTTATATGCGCCACTTTCAATGAAACGCGCACCCGTCATTAATGCAAACAGAAAACCTGAACACGCCGCTTCCATATCAAATCCCCACGCATTTTTCGCTCCGATGGCATCTTGAATTATTGCGGCAGTTGACGGAAAAAACATATCGGGGGTAACTGTTGCAACAATGATGACCTCGATTTCTTCTGCGGAAATCCCTCGTTGTTTTAAAACTCCTTGAACTGCGGGAATCGCCAAATCCGAAGTTGCGCCTTTTTCTAAAATATGACGCTCGCGAATGCCAGTCCGTTCCAGAATCCAATCGTTGGTTGTCTCCACCATTTTTTCGAGATCGAAATTGGTAAGAATTTTTTCAGGCACGTAATGGTCAACTGCGGTAATTGTCGCGCGTTGTTTTTGATTCAATGAAAAACGAAAAAATTATAAGTGAAAAAATTAGGTTGGAGATATGTGGTTAGTCGCTGTAGATATTTTCTTCAAACCCCAACCATCAATCTCAAATCATTCAATACAAAATTTTATGCGGGGACAATTTTTGTTTCGACGTTCATTTCCGAAATCGCTTTTGTGATGCGTTCGTTTATTTTTTTCTGAACTGTTTCTTCCGCCTTCAAAATCATATTTTTAATCGCTTTTGCGCTTGAGCCGCCATGACCGATAATAATAACACCGTTCACACCGAGCAGTGGCACGCCGCCGTATTCTTCGTAGTCAAGCGATTTGAAAACTTTTCGCAACGTTCCGCGTAAACTTCCGATGAGGAGTTTTTTCAATGTACCGGTTTCAGCGTACTGTTTAAACTTGCTTTTCAAAAATGAAGGAACGCTCTCGGCAAATTTCAGAATGATATTTCCGACGAATCCGTCACAAACAACAAGATCTGCTGTTCCTTTCAAAACGTCTCGTCCCTCAACATTTCCGATAAAATTTAATTGACTGTGAGAAAGAAGGTTATGAGTTTCCAAAGCAACTTCGTTTCCCTTCGTCTTCTCCTCGCCGACATTCAGAAGCCCGACCTTCGGGTTTTGAATACCAAACATAGCGTTGGCATAAATGCTTCCCATTATCGCAAATTCATATAAATGTTGCGGCCGGGAATCAACATTCGCACCGGCATCAAGAAGTAAACTTACCCCGCTCTCCGTGGGAAAAAACGCACCTATCGTTGGACGACTTACACCGGGTATTCTCCCGAGAATTAGTGTTCCAGCAGACATCACTGCGCCTGTGTTTCCAGCGCTCACAAATGCGTCTGCTTTTCCCTCTTTCTGCAGGACGACGCCAACTGAAATTGATGAATTTCGTTTCGATTTTAAGACGCTTGTCGGTGCATCGTGCATATCGAGAATTTCTTCCGCGTGAACAATAGAAAGATTTTCATTCTGCCCTTTTACAAGTTGAAGTTCTTGTTGAATTTCCTTCTCTTTTCCGACGAGAATAACATGAAAACGATTTTTCGTTTCGCGCAGGGCAGAAAGTGTTCCGTGAATCACATTGCGCGGTGCATAGTCGCCGCCCATCGCATCAATGACGATGCGGATTTCGTTCAATGAAGCGCTTGACATTGTAAAAATTAAAAATTCAGATAGAAAAGAAAAATTGACTTTTCAAGGTAATTGAAAACTGGTCAAAACGTACTTTTCGAGTTGAACTTTTAACTTTGGTTATACTTCTTTCGGAACAGTTACCACGCGGCCATTGTAAAATCCACAATTAGGACAGGCGCGATGGAGGAGTTTTTGCTCGTGACAGTTCGGACACTCGCCGGCTGAAGGAGCAACTGCTTTGTAATGAGTGCGGCGTAATCTCCCGCGTTGTTTGGAGTGACGTCGTTTCGGATTTGGCATAAAGATATTTTTTTGTAAATGTTATTGATTTAAACTTAGTAAAGTGTTCCAACGTTCATCTATGGCGGTTTCGGAACACGTGCATGAACCGGTATTCAAATTTTTTCCACAATGGGAGCACAGCCCCCGACACTCGTCTTTACACAGCAATTTCATTGGAATGGAAAGTAAAAGTGTTTGCCGAACGTCATCGTGCATTTCAATGATGGGATGGTCGTTATCAAGTATCGAAAAATCCATCTCTTCCATTTCCATCGTGTTACGTTGTTCGTAGCCATACACCATCTCGTACTCTCCCACAATAGGATTTTCAAATGTTTCTGTGCAACGGTCACATATTGCATTGTGTGAGGTTGAGATTTTTACTCGAAGGTGTGTTTGCCGAGGATTTTTTTCCACCCGGGCAGACACGAGAATCGGTAATACGAATTTTTCTAAATCTTCTGCTAATTCGTCAGTAGTGAACTCATCGTCTTCAACAAAAATTTCGTTCGGGAGAACAACAAAGTTAAATTCATGGGTGCCTTCGGATAATGTTTCAACTTGAATTTTCATAGTGTCCTCGCCTTTCGCTGTTTTAAAGAACGTCCGATGTAATAAAATGAAAACGAGCGGCTACCCGCTCTACAACTAATCTAAAAAATGCGGGAAAAATATAAGGTATTAAGTGGGAAGTAACAAGAAAAACCATTTCGTCTTAAATGAAAAAACCCGATGCAAGAAATGAATCGGGTTTGGAAAGTTCGATTTTTGTGAAATTTATTACCCCCCTGCTTGCGCTAGTGCTTCCGCGCCGCCAACGATTTCCAAAAGTTCTTTCGTAATTGCGCCTTGTCTGGCTTTGTTATAGGAAAGTTGGAGAGAAGAAATCAAATCTTCAGCGTTTGTGGAGGCGTTGTCCATAGCAGTCATTCGAGCGGCTTGCTCAGCGGCGTTGGATTCCAGCAGAATTTTCCACGTGTGAAAATTGAGATGTTGTGGAATTAACTTATCAAGAATTTTCTCTTTGTCCGGCTCGTAAATATATAAATCGCTTTGACTTTCGTGTTTTGTTTCTTTCTTTTCTACTTGAGAAGCAATGGGAAGAAATTGCTCAATAACTGTTTTCTGTGAAATAATGGATTTGAATTCGTTATAAATCACTTCGACAACATCAAACTCTCCGTTGAGAAATCCTTGGATGAGTTCTTGCGAAAGGGAAAGCGCGGTTTCGTATTTCAAACTGCTGAATATTCCAATCTGTTTTCCGGCAACTTCATAATTTCGTTTAGAGAAAAAGTCAAAACTTTTTTTGCCAACGCAAAAGAGTTGCACTTTCCCTGCGCGATTGAGGTCGCCATACTTCTTTTCGATGTGTTGCGATGCGGTTTTCATAATGTTGGAATTAAACGCACCACACAAACCACGGTCGGCAGCAACAACAACTATCGCAACTCGTTCAACAGGACGTGAAGTGAAATAAGGATTTCCCTCACTTTGAACGGAAGAGAGTTGCTGTAAAATTTCCCGCATCTTTTTTGAATAAGGGCGCGCGGCAATGATTGCTTCTTGCGCACGACGCATTTTCGCCGCCGCAACCATTTTCATCGCCTTCGTAATTTTCTGTGTGCTTTTTACGCTAACGATTCGTTGACGTACTTCGCGGAGTGTAGCCATTACAACTTCGTTTTAAACGTTTCTGTAAACTCTCTCAAAACTGTGTTCAGTTTTTTCGTTGTTTCTTCCGATAAATCTTTTGATTCCACGATTGCATTCATTACATCCTTGTGTTTCATTTCAATTGCATCGAGAAGTTCTTGTTCATACCGTTTCAATTGTTCGAGAGGAATTTCGTCGAGATAACCATTTGTTCCTGCAAATACAATGATGACTTGTTTTTCTACGGAGACAGGTTCGTATTGACCTTGCTTTAAGATTTCTACAAGTCGTGCGCCGCGTCGTAATTGTTGCTGTGTTGATTTATCCAAGTCAGAGCCGAATTTTGCAAAAGCTTCGAGTTCGCGGTACTGTGCAAGTTCCAAACGTAAACGTCCGGCAACTTTTTTCATTGCTTTGATTTGTGCATTGCCGCCAACACGTGAAACAGAAATACCAACGTTGATTGCAGGGCGAACTCCCGAATTGAACAAACTCGGTTCAAGATAAATTTGTCCGTCGGTTATAGAAATTACGTTTGTCGGAATGTAAGCGGAAACGTCTCCTGCTTGAGTTTCAATAATCGGAAGCGCAGTTAAACTTCCACCGCCGAGTTCATCGGAAAGTTTTGATGAACGTTCGAGTAAACGTGAGTGGAGATAAAACACGTCACCGGGATATGCTTCTCTTCCCGGAGGACGACGAAGCAAAAGTGAAACTTGACGATACGCGACTGCTTGTTTTGATAAATCATCATAAATTGCGAGCGCGTGTCTCCCGCTATCACGGAAAAATTCTCCCAATGTTGCGCCGGAATAAGGAGCAATGAATTGTAGGGGAGAAGGGTCACTTGCCGTTGCAGAAATTACGGTTGTATATTCCATCGCACCGTATTTTTCTAACGTGGCAACAACTTGAACGGCTGTCGAAGATTTCAAACCGATTGCAACATAAATGCAATACACTGGTTTAATGCCGAGTTCTTTTGCGCGTTGTGAGTGTGTAAACTTTTGATTGATAATTGTATCAATGGCAACGGCAGTTTTTCCCGTTTGTCTGTCGCCGATGATTAATTCACGTTGTCCGCGACCAATAGGAATCATTCCGTCAATGGCTTTGATACCTGTTTGTAATGGCTCTTTCACCGGCTGACGCTGAAGCACACCAAGCGCTTTACGTTCAATAGGTGAAAATTTATCTGTAGCAATTGGCCCACGTCCGTCAAGCGGTTGTCCGAGTGGATTGATAACGCGTCCGAGCATTGCTTCACCAACAGGCATTGATGCAAGTCGTCCGGTGCGTTTTACGATATCGCCTTCTTTAATGAGCGAACTATCGCCAAAGAGAATACAGCCAACGTTATCTTCTTCGAGGTTGAGGACCATTCCGAAAACATTGTTGGGAAATTCCACGAGTTCGCTTGCCATAACATTTGCAAGTCCGTACACGCGCGCAATACCGTCTCCGACGTAGAGAACCGTTCCGACTTCGTAGGTATCTACTTCTTTTTCAAAGCCGGAAAGTTGTTGTCGCAATATTGCGGAAATTTCATCGGGTCGAATTTGAGTCATAAGGGTAATTTCGTTTGTCGTTTACTATTAAAATTTTTCTGTAATACTATGATAAACTTCTTTTGCTATTCTCATTGCTCTTTCAGCGTCTTTCTTGCTTGGTTCACCGTGTGGAAGTAATCCAACATCGGGAGGGTAACGGCTGTCAACATAAACCGAAGATAAATATTGTATGTCATCAGCAGAAACACCCGTATGAGTGTCAAGAGCATCTATCAAATAGACGATGTCGTGTGTCCTAGGAATTTTCTTTCCTTGCTCAAATAAACCCGCTTTCAAAATTTTTTCTGCGAGTTGTTGAGAGTGAAAATAGATGACACGAAAAACATTTTCATCTTCAATCATTGAAAGAACGGATAAATCATCGAGTGCATATTTGAGCCAAGGATTATTGTCTTTCATATAAAATTTTTCCTTCATTCAAAATCTCTTCAATAAATTGAGAGTGATTTTGTTGAAGGAATTCCATTTCTTCCGGTGTCAGAATTATCAAATCCATCGGAACATGCTGTGAAATTCCGCGCATTGCTTCTTCTCGGCGATTCAATCGTCTCGTTGCCGTTTCTTTGATTATCAAAAAATCGTAATCGCTATCTTCAGTGTGAGTTCCGTTTGCGCGCGAACCGAATAGAATTACGCGTTCCGGTTTATAGTTATGAATTATTTGATCAATTTCGGACACAACAATAATTTATTAAATCGTTTAGTTTTCTCCCACAAACTTTTCCCACAATAATTCTAATTGCCGTTTCACGCTTGCATCCCAAACCGTATCGCCGACACGAACAACAAACCCGCCTTTCACCGTTGGATTTGTTTTAAACTGTATCTGAACTTTTTTCTTCGTGATATTTTCTAAATGCTTCGTTAACTGCTCAACCTGATTTTGTGTGAGTGGAGTTGCAACATCAACACCGACTTTCAAAATACCTTGCCGTTCTTCATTGAGTTTCACGAATTGCTCAATAATTTCCGGAAGAAGTTCATCGCGCCCTTTCGCAGTGATAAGCGAAAGAAAATTCATCGTGAGTGGACGAACGTTCGATTGGAACAATTCTTTCACCACTGCTTTTTTCTTTTCCCGTTTGATGATGGGACTCTTCAAAAACAACAAGAGGTCGCGGGATGATTTCAATGTTTGATATAACATTGAAAAATCTTCTGCGACAATATCAATTTGTTTCAATTCGCCGGCGAGTTGAAGAACAGAAAGTGCGTACCGATGTGCTGCGCGTGATGACATTGGTTTTAATTTTTCGGAAGTTCGGTTAAAAAAGTATCCACGAGTTTGCGATGTCTGTTCTCGTCCAATGTTTCGTCGAGAATTTTGCTCGCCGCCTGAATTGCGAGCGTAGCAACCTCTTTCCGTAACGATTGAATTGCCGCATCTTTATCGCGTTCGATTTCTGCTTTTGCGCGTTCCGTTAATTGCCTCGCGCTTTCGTTCGCTTGCTGGACAATTTGATTTTTCATTTGCTCGGCAGTGTGTTTTGCTTCATTCAACATTTTTGTCGTTTCTTCATTGAAGCGAGCGAGTTGTGCGCGGTTTTCAGCAAGAAGTTTTTCGGCTTCTTTCTGTGCCTTTGCCGCATTGTCGAGCGATTCGTGAATGTCGTGTTCTCGTTTGTGCAACGCTTCAAGAATCGGTTTCCACGCGACTTTCTTTAAAATTAAAACGAGCGCGACGAAAATAATGAGTGTCCAGAGGATAAGTCCGGGATTTATTTCTAACATAGCAAGTAAAAAATATGCCGAAGGCATCCCTTCGGGAAAAGTGAAAAATTTTAAGTTTTAAGAAAAGAACGGTGGAAGTCGAAGAAATATATCTTTCTTCAACTTCCAACCACAAAACTTCAACTTCTAATTACTTTGCTGTTGCAAGAATGATGCAAATTGCGAGCGCAAAGAAGGTCGCGCCTTCAATAAGTGCAGCGGCAATTAGCATAGACGTGCGGATTTGTCCAGCGGCTTCGGGCTGACGACCGGATGCGTCCATTGCGGCAGCGGCGAGTTTACCGATTCCAAATCCTGCGCCGAATACTGATAAACCTGCGCCGAGTCCTGCGGCAAGATAACCAAGAGCGAGATGTAAATGTTCCATAGTGAAAGTTTCTCCGATATATGAATGAGTAGTTAGTTAGTAAATGTTATTTTGTTATTTGAAAAAAATCTATTCAACCTAAAGTCCGCAATCTAAAATCTAAAGTATTCTAATGTCCGTGTTCTTCGTTGTGTGCGTGTTCTGAAACCATTCCAAGTCCCATAAATAGCGAAGTGAGCATTACGAAAATATACGCTTGCAAAAATGCGACAAAAAGTTCAAGGAAATTTATTCCGAGAACAAATGCAATGGGAACAGGAGCAATCACCCAGCTTTTAAAAATAAAAACCAATCCGATAAGGGCGACAATAACAATATGTCCTCCTGTCATATTTGCAAAAAGACGAATACAGAGTGCAAACGGTTTTGTAAAGAGTCCGAGAATTTCAATCGGAATCATAATAGGCCAAAGAGCCCAGTGAACTCCGCCGGTTAAATGCGCGAGATAATGTCCGAATCCTTGCGAACGAATTGACGAAAACTGAATCATTATAAATGCAATGATTGCAAGTCCCGCAGTTACGTTCACATTTCCCGTTGCGCTTGCGCCGTACGGAATCATTCCGAACAAATTCATCGTCAGAATAAAAAAGAATGTGGTGATGAGGTACGGAAGATATTTCACTCCCCCTTTTCCCATATTCGGAATAACGATTTCGTCGCGGATAAAAACGACGAATACTTCCATCAAATTTCCGAAACCGCTCGGGACTTTTTTCCTTGTATTGGAGCGTGCCGCGAGCATTCCGAAAATAATAAGAAGAACTGCCGAAAGAATAAGAAACACGACGTGCTTTGACATAGACATATCGAACGTCATTCCAAGAAATTGAAATGGCTCGAAATGCGGTAAATGCACGTGACCGAGAAACGGAAGTTCAAGTTCTTTCGAATCTTGCGTATGATGCAAGAGTTCGGCAAAGAGACTTTCTTTTTCTTTGCCGTGTTCTGCGGCAGTTTTCAAAGTATCTGCGATTGCAGTTGTATGTTCAGGATTTTGAAACACGAAAAAAAATTACTTTTGAGACGCTATTTTCTTTTGGATGTACACAATTTCAAGAATTGTAAACACGAGATAGTAAAAAAACATTGTTGATAATAATGCAACAATATCACTGTGAAAAACTTTTATCATTATGAGCAAAAAGATTGCGAGAAATAATAATCGCAACGCCATTCCGCCGAAAACGTATTTGAAAAAATCGTTTGTGCTTTTATGAAACGATTTTTCAATCGCAAGATAACCGAACAACGCGTTCACCGTCATTATCACTGAGCCGATTTGCGCGGAGGTGATAAACCTTTCATTTGTCCAAACCTTTAGCGGATACCACGCCAATAAGATTGTAATGCCGAGCGTAACGATGAGTTGTTGCGGAAAAGAAAGTTTCATCTGTTCTTTTCCATCACTTTTCTAAAAAACGAAATAAATCCGCCGGTACTTCCGAGTAAAATTCCAACCAGCGAAAACCATGGCGTTGTTTGGTATTTATCATCAACCCATTTCCCGACGAAATAAAAAACTATAACAGCAAGCGCAAGTTGTATTCCTAATCCGACATACTGAGAGTATTCGCGGAAAGGACTATTTTCACTCAACGTTATTCTTTCGGCTTTGCAATTTGTCCGTTGAGCATCGCGCAATTTCCGTTGAACGATGCGCCTTCTTCGATAATCAACTTTGCCGCTTTAATATCGCCGCGAACAGATGCTTTCGAAGAAAAAACAAGCGTATCACTCGAATCAATTCTTCCTTCGACACCACCGGAGATTTTTACGGTTTTTGCCTGAATGTTTCCCTGCACTTGTCCCGTCGTTCCGATTTCCACGCTTTCGCTTGCAACAACATCGCCGATAATATTTCCATCAACGTGCAAAGAACCTGCGCTTGTCAGTGTTCCCTGAAGCGTTGTTCCGCGTCCAATGATGTTCATTTGCTTGTTAGTTTCGAACTTCATTATTAAAGCGATGTTTCTTGTTTCGACTGAAGAAGGAAAATTTCCGGGTCAAGTGCAATGCCGTTTTTCCAGAGTTCAAAATGCAAATGCGGTCCGCTACTTAACCGTCCGGAATTTCCGAGAGTTGCAATTGCTTCGCCCCGTTTTACTTCGGTAAATGCTGAAGCAAGCAAGGTTTCCGTATGCTTATACACCGTTATATACCCGCCCCGATGAGCGAGGATAATGGTGTTCCCGAAATCAAACTCCCAAGCAGAAAAAAGAACATATCCATCTGCCGGGGCAGTGATGAGGGTTCCTTCTTTTCCTGCGAAATCAATACCAAAATGTCCTTCTTGATTTTCAAATCTTCGGGAAATATAGCCGCGTGTCGGCAATACAAGGGGAAAGTCCATCATGGAAGTTCCCGTCAATGCCGAAGAAAATTTTCCAAAACCACTCGAGAAAGAAGCAGACCTGTTTGCTTCAACAGTTTCTAAAATATGTTGCTCACGCTCAGGATTACTTCGTTGCGTGAAGAGAAAAAGTGAATCTTCGCGAGAAATTTTTTGTCCGAGGATGGAACGCATCTGTATATTGTACTCGCGCAGTCGGTCGAGTTGGTGATGAACATCGGAAAGCTTCGTTTGCAATTCCTGCACCAATGTATGTTCGTTATTTTTCTTCTTCACCTCTGGTAGAAATGTTCCCAGTGGTGTCCATATAAAACCTCCGATAATGATTCCAAAAGCAAGAAGAAGAATCAAACCACCGAGGAAAATGCCTTTCCAAAGAGTGAAAGAAACCGTTCGCTGTGATTCTCCGCTTCTGGAGGGAATTATGACGAGGGTGTAGGTATGTTTTTCTTTTTTCGTTTTTGGAAATTCGATTGACACGGAGATTTTATAAATTTTGAGGGCAAAATATAGAAAATAATTCAGGAGAGAAAAAGGAACAGCAAGAAAATTTTGTTTCTCTACATTGCGTAAGAAAAATTTTGTACCTTTTCCCCGAAAAAATTACAATACCTGATGTCCGATAAATCTATATTCAGATTTTTACTCTTGGGAACATTCTTCTGGTGTCTAACCATTTTGCTTCCTCCGATTCTTGTTCTTTTCAATCTCTCGAATGAAGGTGCGGTAATAATGAGTTTCTATTCACGAATTTGTCACCAACTCGACTCGCACTCAATTCACCTTTTCGGAAATCCCTTGGCGGTTTGCGCACGTTGCAGTTCGATTTATTTTTCTTTTTTCCTCGGGGTTCTCGTGTGGAAAAAATTTTCCCATACACCAACACTTCTCCCAAAGGAGTCCTTCGGAAAATACTCCATTTTCTTTTTCCCAAAGGTTTTTATTTTTCTTTTACCGATGCTCTTTGATGTGTTTATAAATTCAATCGAACAAAATTTTCCCTATTCCAACGTGAGACGGATTGTAACGGGAATTATTTTTGGATTTCCTTTTGGTATCTCCATTACTCCGTTGTTTATCCAAAGTATCAAAGAAATTTTTTCAGCGAATAAAAACAATTTCAAAATTCTACAATCGTAATTTTTCATTCTTAAATTTTATGAAGCCAAGTAAAATGCTCTCCGTATTGTATGCGGGAGTTCTAATGGGTGTAATTTCCTCCGTTCCGTTTCTCAATTTACTTAACTGTTGTTGTTGCGCGGGGATTCTTGGCGGAGGCGTGCTTGCAGTATTTTTTTATAAGAATCATTTTCTTCCTGAAATGCCGCCGATGACTTCGGGAGATTGTTTAAGTGTTGGAGCATCATCGGGGGTGGTTGGCGCATTTGTTTCGTTTTTCTTATCGGGGATTTTGATTTTTTCTTTTGGTGATATAGCAAAGGATTTCTTTCTCAGTTGGTTTCGGAATCAGGACTTTCCGATGCCTCCGGGAACTTTTGAAGAAATTGAACGGGAACTTTTACGAACGGAAGCGCTCTTCTCTTTTTGGAATTTATTGTTCTCCCTCATTATCTATCCGTTGTTTGGAATGTTCGGCGGTTTAATCGGCTGGGGAATTTTCAAACCGAAACAAATTGTGTACGTGCAGCAAGGAATTCAAACACCCCAACAACAAATTCCACAACAAACTTCACAAGAAAATCCGCCGAGCGAAATTGGAAAAACGGAATAGTTACTGGTCATTAGTCATTGGTCATTCGTCATTTATTTCTCGAATTACGAATTACGAATTACGAATTACAAATTACATTCTTCTTTTCGCAACACTGTTTCCTCATTCTTTTAGTTTTTCCGAAACGAAACAGAACATTCTCTCTCATTCTGCATTCATCAAAATTTTTCCAACCGAAAAAACAATCTCTGTCATTGATACGCTTATTGTCGTTTCATCCGAATCAGAAATATTTCTTCGACTTTTTCCGACGTATGAAATAGTAAATTCCTCATTGAATGGTAAACCGACAATTCCGTTGCGTGATGGAATGATGCTGCAAATTCGTGATGTTCTTTCCGACACGAACACGATTATTGTAGAATATAGCGGGGAAGTTCTTTCAACGGAAATGTCGCAACTCAATGACACAAGTGCAGTATTACGCGAAGAAGAAATTTTGCCACAAGGAGAACACAACTATCAGTTTGCAAACATCAAATTGCAAGTCCCGAACGGATGGGAAGCAATTGCTTCGGGACAACTTACTACAAAAGAAACTGAAAGTGATTCGACAATATTTTTTTGGAGAACGAATACGCCGATTCCATCGCTCGGTTGGTTTGTTGCTGGAAAATTTTCTGTAGCCAAAACGTTTTTCGATTCAATAGAAATCAGTACGTATTTCACTTCTGTTGATACGAGTATTGTTGAAAAAAACGCTCGCGCTGAAAAAATTCATTCACTCTGCAAAAATGTTTTGAAAACATATTCGGAAAAATTCGGGACGTACCGATTTTCAAAACTCGCTATTATTGAAGTTGAAGATTTTCTTGCGGGCAAAAATGTTGTTGCCGCGGCAATTCCTTCGGGAGTGTTGATGAAAAAATTTTCTTTTACAACGAACGATTCATTTAATTCTGCCATCGAAGTCCTGCCCCACGAAATAGCGCATCAATGGTTTCCGCAAACTATTTTTGTCGAAGACGAAGATTTGGCAATTCTTTCCGAAGGGTTGTGCGAATATGCCGCGCGTTTGTTCCACGAAACTACCGGCGATAGAAGTATTCGCGACGATTTGAGCAATCACCCGTTACTCCGTTCTCTCTTGATTCGCGCGCAAAATAATCAGGAAGTTCCTTTGCAGAAAAAAGCAGACTTGCGCACTATTCCGACACAATACTTAAAAGCATATTACTTTCATCACATGCTTCGCACAATTATCGGCGATGATGTTTTTATGAAATTGCTGAAAGAATACTGCGATAAATTTTGGTTGAAAAAAACTTCGCTCAATGATTTCAAAAAACTTGCAGAAGAACTTTCGGAAAAAAATCTTGATTGGTTTTTTGACCAGTGGGTGAAGAACACCGGAATACCGCGATTGAAATTGTACAACGTGAAGACTATTTTTGAAAACGGAAGATGGAAAACAAAAGGTAATGTTCGCATTGTCGGTTACGCGCAATTTACAACGCCGGTGAAAGTAGAAGTGCGAACACAAAACGATTCTCTCGTAAAAAATTTATGGCTCGGAAAAGACTCAACAGAAAAATATCAGAATGATGTCGCGTTTGAAATTTTTTCCAAAGAAAAACCTACAGAGGTAGTTTTAAATCCACGCGGAGATATTTTGCTTTCAAAAAAAATGCCGCCGCGATTAAGTGATTTGCGTGAACCATCAGATGGAACAATGATTATCGGCTCGAACGGAAATACTGATTCATTGTGGACTATGGCAAGAAGAGATTCTGCTGAAATGGATAAAGGGGGCTGGTGGATAACTATGAAAGTTGATTCATCAATTACGCTTGGCGATTTGCAACAAGAGCGTGTTATTTTGTATGGAACAAAAGAACAAAATTCTGTTGTGGAAAAATTTGTGAAGAATTTCCCTATTATATTTCACAACGATTCTTGCTTCTACAGAGATTCATCGTGGAGTGGTGATTCGCTTGGAGTTACACAAATTATTGACAACCCATTTCATCCGAACGGTTTAGTCGTTTGGGTCGTACCGCTCGGAAATTCTTCAGTAATGCAATTACTTCCGTTTCCTAATTCGTACATCATTTTTAATGGAAGCGAACACGAAGCAGAAGGAGTATGGGAAATTGAGGACGAAGAGTATATTTTCAAAATTAAGAATTAAGAATTTCAAATTACGAATTACATTTATTTTCTATTCAGCTATATTATTTACAACTATGAAATATCTATTTTTTACAATTGTGTTTTTCAATTTTATTTTTTTGAAGAATTCATTTTCTCAAAATGACTCGACAACAAAAGCGAGCGAATGGAAACACAGTGTTGTTTCCGGAATTACGCTTACGCAAGTTTCCTTTTCCGATTGGGCGCAGGGCGGAGAAAATGCGCTTGCATGGACTCTTTCGCTCGAAGGTAAATCGGAACTCGAAAGAGCGAAGTTCAATTGGGTTAATACATACAAGTTCGCGTACGGACAAACAAAACTGGGCGGCGGCGATTTAAAAAAGACCGACGATAAAATTGACTTGAGTTCTGTTATCACAATGAAATACGGTACATACATTAATCCGTATTTCGGTTTAACATTTAAATCGCAGTTAGATGAAGGAGTAAAGTATGATGGAACAGGGAAAAAAACTGTTGTATCGAAATTTTTTGACCCCGCGTACGTAACACAAAGCGCAGGCGTTGGTTATCAGCCGATCGCTCAAATCAAAACACGACTTGGCGCGGCGTTACGAGAAACTTTTTCTCCAAACTACGGTTATGCCGATGATGCAAAAACTATAACTGAAATAGAAAAATCAAAAGTTGAGGGAGGTATGGAATCGGTTACTGACATTGAATGGAAAATTGAAGAAAATATTTTGCTTACGTCAAAATTAGAATTGTTTGCACCGTTCAAAACATTTGACGAAGTTGTGTTCCGTGGTGATAATACGCTTGCAATGAAAGTAAGCAAATACATTACGACTAATCTCAACGTTCAATTTATCAATGAAAAGAAAATCACTCCAAGAACGCAGTTCAAAGAGACGCTTTCACTTGGGATAAGTTATACGTTTATTTAGTTCATCTCGAAAAATAGCTTTGTGAAATCAATTCGAAGAGAAGATGAGTAGCGCTAACGGGGCTCGAACCCGTATTTAAGCCTTGAGAGGGCCTTGTCCTAACCATTAGACGATAGCGCCGAATATTTTCGTGCAAAATATACAAAGGAAATAAATGATTACTGAAAATACTCCACTGCATTTCTAAAAATTTCTATTCCATCGCTGAACTCCGGGAGTTCTTTCTTTTCACGTTTGTATTTTTCTTTCAGCAATGTCCAATCCGGTCGTTGGGTAAAAAACATTCCGCGTTCAGGATGAGGCATTAATCCAAATACTCTGCCGCTTCCATCACAAATTCTGTTTTCGTTTCCAGAAATCCCATCTCCTCCTCAACCAGTTCCAATGCCGATTCAAAAGATGAATGGTAATGGGAATGGAAACTCTCAAGTGAAAGTAAACGGAAATGGTAATGGAAAAGCCACTGACAATTTCAAAGATGTAATGCTCCATTCTCTGAATAATGCCGTGGAAATTACTCATAGTGTAAATGGAATTCCATTCCAAAACGAGGACATTCAGAAGCTTGCGTCTTGCTTGTTTATAGCAAGAACAAGATAATCCATTGGATAATCAACGCAACGCACAATTCTATAAAGTTCAAAAAGAGAGAAGATTGTCGTTCAGGTTGTTTATGCCGGCACGTGGATAAAACAATTGCGGTTCAGATTTTCTGAGCCGCTTTTGTTTTAGGTTAAAAATTTTTAGAAAAAAATTAGAGAGTTTGAATTTCAAGTTGGAAGTGCGAAGAACGTTGTGGAAAGTTTGGATGCCGGTGCCAGCTTCGAAGACGGGGGGGAGGCGAGTCCCAAAATTGAAGGCGAGATTGGAATTGGAAAAATAATTTCTTACTTTTTCCCACATTCATTCTTAAGATTTTTATCATTCACTTGAAACACTTACTGCTAATAATTATACCAATCCTGTGTTCTTCCTACACGTTATTATTTTCGCAACTTCGACATGACCAATTTCAGTTTGAACACCTCACCATTGATGAGGGTCTATCGCAAAACACGATAACAAGTATTCTTCAGGATAGACAAGGATTTTTATGGATTGGAACACAAGATGGACTCAATCGCTACGATGGATTTTCATTTCGCGTATTCAAACATAATAGAAAAGATTCGCGAAGCATCAGCAATAGTTATATTCGCACGCTATATCTCGATAAACGAGGAATGTTGTGGATTGGAACTCGAAGCGGCGGCGTAAATATGTACGATGAACAAACTGCAACATTTACCCATGTTCAAAATGTTCCCGATGAAGCGAATAGTTTATCCGGTGATTTGGTAAATGCAATTCTCGAAGACAAATATGGAATGTTTTGGTTTGGTACATCGAAAGGAGTAGATGAATTTAATCCACGAACAAAAACATTCACGCATTTTACATTTGATTCTTCAAATGTCAATTCACTGTCAACGAATAGTGTGCGGACATTGTTCGAAGATAGGTATGGAAATTTGTGGATTGGAACGCTTCTTGGATTGAATCGTTTTGTTCGTGAATCACAATTCTTTGTTCATTACCGTAGTTTCTCGAACGGACACAATCCGAATGAAAAGAAAGTGTTTTATGGAGAGGAGCTTTCTACCATCCATGAAGACAAAGAGGGTGTATTGTGGGTTGGCACAATTGCCGGAGGTTTTTATCGCTACGATCGCGACAGAGATTCCTTTCGTACATACATTGGAAACGATAAAATAAATATTCAAAATTATGGACTTGAGGATAATTCTGTTCATGCAATTTACGAAGACCACAGTGGAACCTTTTGGGTAGGCAATGAAAATGGATTAATATCCTTTGATCGAAAAAAAGAACGTGGAATTCTTTTTCGAAATAATGCAGCAAACCCAAAAAGTATCAGCGATAATTTTATTACGACAATGTTTGAAGATCGTTCACAAAATTTATGGATTGGTACATACACCGGCGGATTAAACAAACTTGATCGGAAACGAAAACAATTTCACTCCATAAAAGGTGAATTAGGAAAACAAGGCGAGTTACAATCGAATGAAGTTCTCAGTTTCTGTATTGATTCTTCGCAAACATTTTGGGTGGGAACGTGGTTGGGCGGTTTACATAAATTCGATACTTCTTCGCAATCGTTTATGAACTACACACGAAAGAGTAACGAAAAGAATCCGCCACTATCAAGTTCTATTATTTATTGTATGGTCTCGGATAGCGGAAATAATATGTGGCTTGGAACCGCGTGGGGATTAAATCATTTTGATACAAAAAAAAATGTCAGTGAAATTTATCTGATTGACGATGTAGATTTTTCTGCTATAGATTCATTTCCGAAAACAGATATACTTTCCAATAACATATATGCGATACTTCCCATTGAACACGATGAACTTCTTCTCGGAACAAACAACGGATTGTATTCTTTCCGGTACAAAACAAAAACATGGAAACGATGGAAACACGATACACAAAAACCCAACAGCATAAGCTCGAATCTTATTTTCTCGCTTTTTCGTGATGCAAAAAAACGAATTTGGATCGGGACAAACGGCGGCGGTTTGGATTTATTCGATAAAGAAAATAATTCATTTACGAATTATCGTTATGATTCATTACGAGAAAATAGTTTAAGCGGCGATGTGGTGAATTCCATTCTTGAATCTTCAAATGGAACGCTGTGGATTGCAACGAACGACGGATTAAATGAATTTTTCCCCGACGAACAAAAATTTGTTGCATACACAGAATCGAACGGGCTAGCAAATAATGCAGTGCATTGTCTCCTTGAAGATGCAAAAGGAAATGTATGGATGAGCACGAATCGGGGAATTTCAAAATTTAATCCTACAACAAAAACATTTCGTAACTACACAAAAGAAGATGGTTTGCAGGGAAATGAATTCAATAATTTTGCTGCGTTGAAAAGTAAAACCGGAGAAATGTATTTTGGCGGAATTAACGGGTACAACATTTTCTATCCGGATAGCATTCACGAAAATCCTTTCATTCCTCCGATTGTTATCACTTCATTTCAAAAGTTCAATAAAGAAGTAGCATTGGAAAACGATATTTCTCGCACGAATTCCATTACGCTGAACTATGATGAAAATGTATTTTCATTTTCGTTTGCATCGCTTGATTTTACCAATCCGTTCAAAAATATGTATGCATATAAATTGGAAGGATTTGATAATGACTGGGTAATGCAAAAAGATAACCACACGGCAACATTTACCCATTTGGATCCCGGAGAATATATTTTTCGCGTGAAAGCAACAAACAATGATGGAATATGGAATGAAACAGGAACAGCAATTGCCATTACTATTATTCCACCGTACTGGGCAACGTGGTGGTTTCGTGCGATTGCAATTGTTACATTATTTTCGATTGGTCCGATTATCTATTTCCGAAGAATTACCGGTTTAAAAAAAGAACACGAACGTCAGCAAGGATTTTCGCGTCAACTTATCGAATATCAGGAAACAGAACGTAAACGTATCGCCGCAGAATTACACGATGGGATTGCGCAAAATATTCTCGTGATAAAAAATCTTTCGTATCTGGGAAAAGAAGCATCGAAACAGAATACGGAAGCAACAGAATCGTTTGAAGAAATTTCTTCCCTCACAAAAAATACGATTGATGAACTGCGGAAAATCACGCACAATCTTCGACCGATTCATCTTGATAGATTAGGTTTAACGGAAACTATCCGCGTGCTTGCAAAAAATATCGGTGAATCGTCAAAAATTGTCGTCAAGATTCAACTTGAAACTATTGACAAGATTCTTCCCAAAGATTTGGAAATCAATTTTTTTAGAATCGTTCAGGAAAGTTTGAATAATATTATAAAACATTCCGAAGCAACCGAAGTGACGATTTCTTGTGCGTTGCACGAACAATCGCTCCATCTCACCATCGTTGATAATGGAAAAGGTTTTGATGTCGAATCCACGCAGAACGAAAAATCACGATTCGGTTTTGGGCTTTCGGGATTAAGTGAACGCGCCAAAATTTTAAACGGCGAATTGAATATTCATTCTGAAATCGAAAAAGGAACAATTGTTTCGCTTTCTATTCCGATTGGAAAATAATTGTCTATGGTAGAAAATAAAATATCACTGTTGATTGTAGATGACCATCCGATTTTTCGGAATGGCTTGAAACAACTTATAGAAAAAGATCATTCGCTTAACATTGTGTGCGAAGCGGGAGATGGAATTTCTGCATTGAATTTATTACAAGAGAGTGAAATTGCAATTGCTGTTTCCGATGTTGATATGCCGAATTTGAATGGCATCGAAGTATTGAAACAATCTGCTCAACTCAACATTTCAACACAGTTCATTTTTCTCACGATGTACAAAGATGAATCCATTTTCAATCGCATAATGGATAACGGCGCGCGCGGATTTGTGTTGAAAGAAAATGCAGCGGAAGAAATTCTCTTGTGTGTACATTCTGTTATAGAAGGAAATATATTTGTGAGCAATTCACTTTCCGAGTTTTACTCTTCGTGGAAATTGCGAAAGAAATCATCGCAAAAACTTCCATCCATTGATGACCTTACTCCCACCGAACGAAAAATCCTCCATACGCTCGGCGAAATGAAAACAAGCAAAGAAATTGCGCGCGAATTTTTCATCAGTGAAAAAACGGTAGAAAACCACCGCACCAATATTTCCTGCAAACTTGAACTGCACGGAATGCACGCGCTTATCAAATTTGCTGTGGAACATAAAACAACTCTGTAAAAAGTAAACTGTCTTTGCGAACGAAGTGAAGCAATCCCCTAAAATCAGAGAGAAATAAATTAAGGTGATTTCTTCGTTCCGATACATCGGATCTCGCAAATACGAATTCTTTTTAAAGAAAAACAAGTGTTTTGAAAAAAATGAGGACTTGTTCCTATTTACATGTATTGGTCTATTCTTTAAATTGTACGCGAATTTTATAACCCGAGAATGGATTTCCACTTCTCATCACAAAAACAAATGAAAATATTAATCGCGGAAGATAACTTAACAATGCGCAAGGCAATCAAATTGTTTGTTCAAAAAAACGGAAACGATATTATCGAATGTTCAGACGGAACGGAAGCGGTAACGATGTATCACGAACAACAACCCGATGTTGTGCTAATGGATATACAAATGCCAATAATGGATGGCATTACTGCAACACAAACAATTTGCAAATCTTTTCCCGATGCGAAAATTGTGATGGTAAGTCAATATAACGATTCGTCATTTCGTTCCTCTGCAAAAAATGCGGGAGCGATGGGATATGTACTCAAAGAAAATTTGAGCGAGTTACAGCACATTTTACATTTACAATAAGTTGTTTTCACGCAAAGCCGCAAACCATATTTTTTAGCGTCTTCGCGTCTTTGCGTGAAATCTATATATAATTTTTACACAATCTTTTTTTTATCAACCAATATCCTTAATAAAGGATTCTTTTATTCACCATTAAATCAAATCACCAATATGAAAACATCTACCTCTTCATATAACAAATCCATAAGCAAAATCTTTGCTTCATTTCTATTCCTATATACAATCTTTTCGACAGTTGTGTTTGCTCAATCGCCGAGTGTTAGTACTGTTTCGCCGGCTAAAAACGCGCTTAACGTTGCGACGAATACAAATATTACCATCACATTTTCTACCACGATGAATACTTCAACTTTTACCACAAACAGGATTGTTGTGAAAGGGTATTCTTCCGGAAAACATAGTGGAACGATAACTGTGAACGGGACAACCGGATTCACGTTTGACCCCACTACTGATTTTAACGCGGGAGAAATTGTGACCGTTGATCTCACGAGTGGAATTCAAAGTTCCGGAGGACAAGGATTAACGAATGGCTATCATTGGAGTTTTAACGTAGCTGCAACGCCAAGCGCTTTGTTATTACCGAGAGTAGATTATGGAACGGAGGGTAATCCGAATTCCATTTTTGTCAGCGATATTGATGGTGATGGTGATGGTGATTTTATTGGAGTAAATTCTGCTGATGCTACCGTTGCTGTTTTAAAAAACAACGGTGATGGAACGTTTATGCCTAAAGTGATTTATAATCCGGGCGGTGTCTATTCTGTGTTTATGAGTGATTTAGATGGTGACGGCGATGCAGATATGGTTATATCGAATGCCCTACTATCAGGTGCCATTTCAGTCATGAAAAACAATGGCAATGGAACGTTTGCATCAAAAGTAGATTACGCAACCGGTAATGCCCCAGAAAACGTTTTCATCAGTGATATAGACGGCGATGGCGATGGCGATGCGGTAACGACGAATCATTATTCTAATTCCATTTCAGTCTTGAAAAACAATGGGGATGGAACTTTTGGTTCAAGAGTCGATTATGCAGTTGGGGTAAATCCGTGGTACAATTGTATGAGTGATTTAGACGGCGATGGTGATAATGATATCGTGTTGACCAATTATAGTTCAGCTTCAATGTCCGTATTCAAAAACAACGGTGATGGATCGTTTGGCTCCCGAATGGATTATGCGACAGGAGACTATCCGGTGTCTGTTAAGATCGGCGATTTAGATGGCGATGGCGATGGCGATGTGGTAGTTGGTGGATATGGTACTTATAATGTTTCTGTATTTAAAAACAATGGTGACGGAACATTTGCATCAAAAGTCGATTATCCGGATAACCTCCGACCACGTTCTCTTTTCATCAGCGATATAGATGGCGACGGCGATGCTGATCTTGTGGTTGGAAATGTAAATACCAGTCTATCCATTTTTAAAAATAACGGAAATGGAACTTTCGCCCCAAAAATTGACAATTTTAGTCCGTATACCCAGGTAGCCGATATTTTTGTTAGTGATATAGATGGTGATGGTGATGCAGATGTATTAACGGCAAATGATGGAGGACGTACTTTTTCAGTATTGAAGGGGGCATTGCCAACAATTACAGCAACTGCAGGAGCGAATGGAACAATTTCACCAATCGGAAATGTGGCGGTAAGTTTTGGAACTAATCAAACATTCACCATCTCACCCGATAGTGGTTATTATTGTGATAGCATTATTGTTGATGGAGTAAAAATAGATTCAACAACGAGTTATACATTTACCAATGTTATTATTAATCATACCATCAGAGCAACGTTTACCTTAAAAGTTCCTAAAATTTCGGTTTCACCAACATCTGTATCATTTGGTGGCGTTTTGTTTGGTACAACAAAAGATGATAGCCTTATTGTCAATAATCCGGGTCAGTTACCGCTTTTCATTTCCGATGTTGCATCGAATAATGCAGAGTTCACCGTAACACCAACATCCGCAGAAATCCCACCAAACGAAACACAAAAATTTTATATTACATTTGCGCCAACTAATGGTGGAGCAAAAAGCGGAAATATTTCTTTTACGCATAATGCTGCTGGTTCACCCAAATCAGTTGCCGTAAATGGAACGGGACTTGCCCCATTATTTTCAATTTCTGAAACAGAAATTTTTCATGGTTTTGTTTTACCCAATACAACCAATGTAGATAGCGTAACGGTAATGAATACCGGTACATCTACACTGAATATTACTTCAGTTACCTCCAACAATGCAAAGTTTGTTGTTTCTCCCACCAATGGATCGTTGAATATCAATGAATCAATGAATTTTTATGTTTCATACAAACCATTATCATTTTCCAACGATACAGCAAAAATAACATTTAACCATAATGCTGTTATCTCCTCTAACATTCTCTCTGCAACGGGAGTCGGATTCGCTTCATCATTTTCTTTTTCAAAACAATCTCTGAATTTCGGCGATCTCAAACCCGGAACAAGTAAAATGGATAGTGTAGTTTTAACGAACAGTGGAACTGCACCGCTTGTTATTTCATCCGTTATTAGTAGTGTTCCTGAATTTTCTATCTCACCAACCACTGATACTATTAGTGCGCAAACGACGGCAAAATTTTACGTTACGTTTTCACCAACTGCAATTGGTACAAAAAATTCAAATATCCGCTTCAATCATAATGCAGTAAACACACCTTCACGTATTGCAGCGATGGGTCGTGGTGCCGCAGCACTCTTTGCAATTTCAAAAACGAACATCATCTTCCCTAAAACAACTTTGAATGAGACAACAAGAGATAGCTTCATTATTACAAACAGTGGAAACCTAAAGCTGATGGTAACTTCAATTAGTTCAAACAGCGACCAGTTCGGTGTGTTGAATGCCAGCGATTCTGTTGAGCCAAATTCAACTAAAAAGTTTTTTGTAACATTTACGCCAACAACTGAAGGAGTAAAATCGGGCAAAATTTTCATATCGCACAACGCTTCCGAGACATTAAGTGAAGTAAATCTCACCGGTTCAGTTGGTTTTGCGTGGTTTTCTGTAACTCGGGCAGAAGGACTTACATTTGGAAGTGTTTCCAGCTTAAATCCCAAGGTTGACAGTATCACTATCAATAATAGTGGGGAGGTTCCGCTCAAGATTTTGGCTACGGGAACAGGCGATTCAGAAATTACCTTTTCTCCTTTAACAGCCCAAGACATTAATCCGGGACAGAGTAAAAAATTGTATGTAACGTTTGCTCCCGAAGCGACTGGATTTCGATATAAATCAATATACTTTACCGCTGTCGGCCGGCCGGATCTTACCCAACAATTAAATCAACAGGTTCTTGCTTCCGGGAACGGTTATGCAAGTCCGGGGTTAGCTTTCATCTTTGATGGAATTGATGACCGGATTGAAATAAACAATTCCACGACTATGCAGACGGATAATGATATGACCATTACATTTTGGTTAAAACTTGATGATCTACCAAGAAATACGGGCAGAGTGAACATTATGAATAAAGAATCTGTGTATGAAATTTTCTATGATTATCAGGATGACAACTTGGTGTTTCTCCCTAGGTTCGGGAACGGTAATGATTTAGGCGGAGGCAGGGGTGGTTATAATGGACCAATAATAACTAAAAATAAATGGTACCACATTGCATTTGTGGTTTCCCAATCACTTAAAAATGTTAAAACCTATGTTAATGGCGAACATGTTTTTACTGCAAGATTCATCAGCTGGCCAAGTTCTTCCTCTAAAACTATTATTGCTCCCAGAATATTATCTAATTTCTTCTACATTAACGGATTTCCCGGCAAACTGGATGAGTTTACGATGTGGAACAAAGCGTTAAGTGAAAATACACTTCGCGCATGGATGGGAAAAACAATAACTCCTCAGCATCAAAACTATTCAAACCTTGTTGTCTATTACGACTTTGACGAAAATGTTCTTCCCATTCCGGACAAAAGCGGAAAAAATAACAATGGAAGTGTTTTCAATTTTAATGCCAACCCATCTTGGATTACTTCAACCGCAGGTGTTGGTGTTCCTTATTTTAACTTTAAAGAAATTATTCCATTTAAAGATTTCGGAACACTCGTTGTTGGTGAAACTAAACTCGATTCTTCAATCGTAATAATTAACACTGGCGGAAAGTCACTACACATAACCTCATCACTTACTGATAACCAAAATTACACTGTTATGCCAGCCTCATTCTCTGTTAATCCGGGAGAAAAAAAGAGAGTGTTTATTAAATACACACCGGTCGTAGGTTCGATAGGTACTGAAGGATTCGTACAAAGTGTATCCGGCTATTTTTACCATAACTCAGGTGGGGTTGCCAGCGTTGATTCTTTTTATGCAACAGGAAAAGCGGTTGAAATTACCGGAAGCAATAATAAAAATCTGCAATCTATGCCGTATAATTATTCTGCAATTGATGTGAGAACTCTGCCTTCATCCGATAACTACACCGTATCATTTTGGGCGAAAGACATCAGGACCGTAGTCATAGATTATTTTTTACTTTCCGTAGCGCCGATGCAATTCTACGGTTCTGATTGTTTACAAAATTTGCCTAATAAATTAATACAGAGTATTTACAGTTATGAATGGCATCATTACACAATACAGCTTTCAAAAGTACCTAATGAACGAAACAGCCTTCTGACCTACATTGACGGAAAAAACTATTCCAGGATCCTTCTCGGTAATAGCGCGGACTCAGTAAGCTACATAAATAGAATTCGCATTTCATCATACTCAAACATTGATGAACTCGCTATTTGGAATACTATTCTTTCCCCTAATGAAATAATAAAACTTTCACATTATTCCAATATCACTGTTTCTCCATACAAACCAAACTTAATGGGATATTACCGGTTCGAAGAACCTGCATCCTTAACAATAGCTGATTCTAGTGGGAATGGAAGAAATGCGATCACCGGTCAACTTCCGACCTTAACATTGTTTTCAGGCGCACCTACGGGGGAACCGCTCATATTGAAAGGAAATGACGTTCTTCGAGATCATAATTTCGGAAAAATTTCGTTTGGCGATTCTTCAAGATTGAATGTAACCATGTATAATCCCGGGAATCAGTTATTACGATTATCTTCCGTTCAAACGACAGACTCGTCTTTTTCAGTTGTTGGAGATGTTTCGAAAATTGCGCCAAATGCAAGTCAAACAATTTTTTTGAAATTTAAACCAAAAGTCTATGGAGATTTTATTGATACACTTACCTTTAATCATAACGGTCCAAACTCGCCCTTAAGCATAATTGTAACGGGTCGCTCTACAGGAACAACAACATTAACCGTTCCCACTGTTCTGAATTTCGGCTCGATGCCATTTGGAACTTCATTAACTCAAATATTTACTATAAGAAATAATGGTACTGCACCAGCGATCATAACCGGTATTGCAGAAGATTATGTGGGAAGTCCGATTTTCGTTTGTTCGCCGCTTTCATTAGTCGTACAACCCGGAGCAACTGATTCTATCGCTGTCGCGTTTAAACCGAAATTCGTAGAATATACTTCAACATACCATAAGATTGTTGTACGAACGGAAGATGCAGGAACCTACACAATCCCCGTGAGCGGAAAAGGTACGTATGCAGGTCAGTTGCAAGTTCCAACAACAGTATTGATGTACGAGGATGCAAAAGCGTTATCCGCAAATACAAAATCTGTAGTTATCAATAATCCCGGAACAGGTACAGTTGTAATTACCGGTTATACGTGTTCCGATTCAGATGTAGTGGTGCAAGGACCCGCATCAATACCACCTGGAGATTCAGGTAGAATAACCGTTAGTGTTATTCCGAAACTTCCCGGAGTAAAATCAGGCACTGTTTATATTACCTATGATAAAGCAAATTCAAATGGAGGAGCCATCCCCATGATTGATTCATCCATTACGTTTTCCGCAACAGCAACCTTTGGTCCGCTTACCGATGCAGATAACGCGTTCTATAGTGGTTATACAACTTACTCTGGTGGTAATTATTACGGCTATAATATGGACAAAGGATTTCTGCAGGATTCAAATCGTATTCGTTTTGATTCTGCATTTACCTTTGAAACTTGGATTCAACCGTATGGTGGTGGTTTTCCGATTTTTTATGATAAAGGCGGAATTAAAATTACACTGCATCCGGCAATCTATACATTAAATTATAGTGGTTACTACTATGGTTATTTTAGTTCCTCTGCTTCCACCTACTTCAATAGCTTTTATTTAGGCGTTGAAATGAATTCACAAAGCATTGAGTTTGGTAAACGATCCGCTGACTATACATATGTTACATATGATTATTACGGTAGAACATCTAATTACATTTATAGTGGTTATCAAGGAGATATTCCCAAAGATAAGTGGCTTCATCTCGCAGTTACTTGGAAAGAAGGAGATTTACTTCGAGCATACTTAAATGGTAATCTTATCGGTAGCGCATCTGTTATTGGTTCATCTGTTGCATATCCTGATAGCAATAATGATGGATTTTTTATCAGTCCGTATTATGGATATATGGATGAAACGATGTTATGGAAGAAAGCAAAAACACAAGAAGAAATCCTGCGCTCATATAATGAAGGAATCGGGTCAACAATTGGGTTAGCGGCATACTGGAAATTTTCGGAAACTTCCGGACAGACATTTTTTGATGTGAGCGGAAATAAGAATCATCTCAAAAACAGTAATCCGAGTGATGATAAAAGTTTATCTGTTCTTCCTCTTGATAGTGGGGGATTAATGTTGGGAAATATATCGTTACCTGCTTATAATATTAATTCAACAAACCCAAGAACGGTAAATTTGCCACTCAAAACTTTAGGCAGGAATAGAGGGGTACGAGTGGAATTACCTGATACTACATATGTGAAACTTACCTCTCAATATTTTGGTGTTTCAAAATCTGAATACGAATATTCTTTATTATTATATCCGCAATCAGTTGGTACATCGAACGTAACGATAAATTTTTACGACCTATTAACAAATGAACTTCTTAAAACGTATGAAGTTGCTCTTCGAGGATTTTCATCGAAAATTTCCGGCAGCATAGTGAATAAAACGAACAATGCCGAATGTCTCAATAAACCCATTACGGTTCAGTTGACAAATAATAATAACGAAGTACTCCGCGAAACAACGACAACGTGCGGGTATGAGTTTAATAATCTTGCGCCCGGAGTTTATAAAGTCAAACAATTAGGAATAGCATCGTTCTATTATACACTTGGAGGCAAATGTTACTTCAATTCAGGTATAAGTCCTGGAATTCCAGTACTACGTCGTGACGGCTTTACTTATTCAGTTAACGCTATAACTATTCCAGGAGAAACAAATTACCCGAATAATTTTTCCTCAATAATTTTAGAAACAACTTTTAATACTGGCCTTGCATTTCCTGCAACATTGTGTAGTGGATTTAAAAATCATTCGCTTGCAGGATTAGGGAATGGAAAAACAGCTGATACTGTATCGTGGACAAATCCTGTTGAATGGAACGGAGAATTACCATCGGATACCGCAGATATAGCAGTTGCTTATCCCGGATATTACGACCAGCTTACGGTGAAGTTGGATTTAACAGAACTCGGAGCGTATTGCGCTTCACATAGTTGTACCGGAGATGTAACAACTTTACGCAGTGTATATCTCGCCGATAGCGCAACAATGACTGTTGTAGGAAACGGTGCGTGGAATATCACCAATAATTTATTGGTAGAAGGAAGTATGTTGTTGGATTTGGATTCTAATGCGACCTTACTTCTCGGCAATCTGGAAGTAAAAGGAAATCTTACCATTCCCGAAGGAAAAAATCCTACGATTATTATCAACGGTAATATGACAATTTCGGGAACATTCAATCCCGGAAATTCCACGATCATCCTCAATGGAGAAAAACTTAATACCATCACCTCTCCATTAGCGGTGGGAGATTCGACAAAGAATACGGTTGATTTCTACAACCTCACACTCAATAGCGATTCAACATTGATTGCAGATAATATTCGTATTCATAACCAACTTTTTTTGAATGGTAATGTTCGCTCCGGAGATTCATTGAATGACGTTGGAAGTGAAAACGATAATATTATTATTGTATCACCTTCCCCTGATGCTATTGTAGGAAATGGTAAGGTATTGAATGGAACAATCGTTCGCTCCATTGACCAAAGTGAACCGGGAACATATCGTTTCCATACACCTACAACACAAATAACATTAACATCTTCTCAAAATTTACCAACGTTTATCTCTTTGAGTAGAGTATTAAATACAATGCCGGTGGATACATTTTATAATGTATTGAAAGGTGGAACCGTGAATGAAACAGATAATACTGTAACCGCGAACGACGTTTCTCTCGATGGAAAATGGAAATTTGCGTCATCGAATTATCAACAGAATGATCCCACCGGCGGACCGGTGTATGAAATAATCTCAGATGGAGGCGCCACTGCAGATATTTCCTTAACGTATGATGTTGCACAACTCAATGGACTCGATGTAAGTTCGCTTGCACTTATTCAGGAAGTTTCCGCGTTGAAAATCTTCAGCAAGAATGATAACGACGGCGATATCGTTTCAGATACTGATAGAACAGAACTCGAATGGTCATTTTCTCTCTATCGTGATTCTGTTTCTGAACAATCATTTGTTGAAACCTACACCGGAAGTAATTTGACGGTTGAAAACCTTTCGAACGGGAAGTATATCATTGTTCCGAAAGATAGCGTGGGTTGGAGAATTATATCGAAGATGGTAAATAATATCTCATCCTATGATTCTATTCCTGTGTCGGAAGTAACGGTGTTTATTTCTCCGGGACAACTTAACACGGTTGCATTTACTAGAAATCGTGTGTTCCTAATCATCGCGAGTTCGACACTAAACGGTACCATTACTCCTCAAGATACCATCGAAGTTGCCATGAATCGTTCGGTAACATATTCCATCGTTCCGAATTTTGGATACCGTATCAATAGCGTCGTCATTGACGGATTTGATATCGGAGCAACAAATAGTTTCACATTCGATGATGTTTCGGAACCACACACAATCTCGGCAACATTTGTCTTCGATGATAACGTGTTGTTCAGAACATTTGCTGCTAATTCTGATCTATCCAAGAAAGCAACAAAACTTGCATACAAGAAAGGAAGTCTTGTAGCGCCGCCGAATATTGCAACCGCAGTAGAAGGTGAATTTAAGAAACTTGGTAAACCAGGAGCAGTATTTCTCGGAGTTCCGCAAACAGTAAAAGCCGATGCAAAAAAATATGCATGGATTGCATACAAGAAAGCTGGCGATTTAGGAAAACTTTTCACTTCACCGCACAGCGAAAAATACTATCCGCTTGATACACTACGAGGAACAAAATCGAAAGCAATTACAGGTTTGGTGAAAGCAGAACGGAAGAAATACAACAACAAAGCATTCGAACAAGCGGTCGCATTCAAACTCAATTTGTATGCAAGCGAAGACAGTATTACACCCAATAACTTTGGCGCATTAGTTCTCGATACTGCACTTACTCTTGCAGGAAAAGAGTTACATGGTGTAACTCTTTCTGATATTTCACTGTATCTTGATACGGTAATGACATATTGGAAAGCCAGAGGAATTGATGACGACACTGCGTATGCAGAATTAAAGGCCGTGATTGATATTATCCAACTTATCAACGAAGGATTCTCAGCGCCGATATCCGCAACCAATCATACACTTGCAAGCGAATCAGTGATAAAGAAAAATCCGTATGCAGTAATACTCAAAGGTGTGAAACGAGCAAGTGATGTAGGATTTGTTAAATTTATTGCGGGAAAACAAGTTCGCAGAACACCAATACTTGCCGAAGAAATCCCGACATCATTCGCGCTGTATCAAAACTATCCGAATCCGTTTAATCCAACAACGACGATACGTTTTGATTTGCCAAAATCATCGTTAGTATCATTGAAGATATACAACATTCTCGGACAGGAGATAACAACACTTCTCAACAAGCAAGAATACGACGAAGGACAATACGAAATCGTATTCGATGCAAGCCGATTAGCAACGGGTGTGTATTTCTATCGTCTCTCGCTCAACGATAATTCCTTTACGGAGGTGAAGAAATTAGTGTTATTAAAATAACCTAAGGTAACATATCACATCTGCAAACCAAAAGGTCAAGCAATTACTCGCTTGACCTTTTTTTGTTATTAATTCTGCTTATTCCACTTTCTTATAAATGCTTCGCGTTCATGTTTATACTTCAGTCCGAAGTTTGCTTCCAACATTTCATGAGTTTCGAAATCATTGTGTAGCGGATTTCGCTCGAGATAATTTCATACAAAGCTTCTACCAATCCCGTAGGAGTATTGCCCTTTTGCTTGAAATGTATAATCACCCATGATAATGTTATCGAAGACACCAAATTTTAGTTTTCCAATGTTGAAGATGAAATCAAATTCGATTGTTGGAACTGAGTTCGATGCAGTAAGATTGTTGAACTGGGTATAGTATTGCAGCGCTTCCTCGCGGTCGGTGATTGCAAAATTTTCTGCCCACCACTCATAATAAAACCATGGGAAGGGTTCGTTGGGTGTATGGTATCAGCAGTGTGAGAGAACGGGATATTTCTTCTTGCTGATGAATGTTAGTTCCGGAGAATTGTTACTTAGTATGACGAGGTGGTTTCCGTAGTTGCCTAATAGTTTATTAAAGTTTGATATGTTGTATCACTACTGTCCCGTTAAAAAGTTGAATAAAATCAATTTTATCGAGGGATTGTCAATATCGTTTGCGTAATCATTTTTGCAGTGTAGTTGATTTATATAGGTTTTATTGAAAATGTTTATGCTCAAAACTTGTAAAATAGTGTAGAGACTTTCAGAGAGTTTTAATTTTTTTTTGAGGATGGCGACTAAAACATAAACAGCAATCGCCGAGTAAATTTGCACCTTGACAGCATT
>Ga0207952_1000076_pt1 | contig 107883 bp, 104 predicted proteins | sample SubbioR12Aug_8Ca_FD_184831 | JGI IMG/M metagenome (GOLD analysis project Ga0207952, IMG submission 184831) | Serpentinite rock and fluid subsurface biosphere microbial communities from McLaughlin Reserve, California, USA - CR12Aug_8Ca (SPAdes) | ecosystem: Environmental > Terrestrial > Deep...
TGTTCGGCAAACTCAAACAGCAACGCCGCATCGCCACCCGCTACGACAAGACCGTCCTGTCGTTCGAGAGCTTCCTCAACCTCGCCGCTTCACGGCTTTGGTTGAAGACTTTTGTCAACACGACCTAGCTGCCATGCTGGCGGCAGGCAAAACGACTAGGAATGGAAAATGACATACATCCTTTTCGCAGCAGCTTACTGCCTGTTCGTGGTGGCTGTCGGTGCCTATTTCGGGCGGAGTTCATCTAGTCACCTCTCCGATTACTATTTGGCGGAGCGCGGTGCGAAACGCTGGATCGGCGCGTTTGCAGCCTCGGCGTCGTCCGAAAGTGCATGGGTGCTGATGGGGTTGGTTGGTGCGGCCTATACCTCTGGATTGTCGGTGTTGTGGCTCATCCCCGGCTGTGTGCTGGGGTATGCGTTCAACTGGTTCGCGGTCGCGCCGCGCCTGCATCACCTGACCGACGAGTCCAAAGCGGTGACGTTGGCCGAGGCTATCGGCTTCCGCCACAATAGCGCTCGGTTGAGGATCGTTCTCACTGCGATCATCGTCATTTTCATCACGGCCTATCTGTCATCACAGTTTTTGGCGATTGGGCGTGTGGTCAATTCAACAACCTCGCTGACGGTCCCCGTGGGCATCATAGCCGGGGCGGTCTTTGTTCTGGCCTATGTCGGATATGGCGGAATGCGTGCGTCGCTTGTCACCGACTTCTTGCAGGCGATCCTGATGGTCGGCGTTTTGGTACTGCTGCCAGCCTACGGTGTTTATCGGGTCGTGTCGGGTGGGCTGAGCTTCGACGTGCTGCCTGCCGATTTCATGTCGCTTACCGGCGGCAAGTCGGGGTTTGCGCTGGTCGGCCTTATCCTTGGGTGGGCCGGAATCGGTCTTGCCTACCCAGGCCAGCCGCACGTTTTGCAACGGCATATGACGATGCGCGATGATCGCGAAATCCGTTTCGCCGGTCCAATCGCCATAACGTGGTCGGCCTTGGTTTTCGGCGGCGCCATTCTTTCGGGTGTAGTCGGACGGCTGCTTGTCGAAAACCCCGCCGATAAAGAGTTGGTCATGCTGTATCTGGGACAGCTTACGAACTCGCCCGCCGTGGGGGGTATCGTGATCGCGGCTATCTTCGCGGCGATAGCCTCGACCGCAGACAGCCAACTGCTCGCTTTGAGCGCCAGCATCAAGAACGACATTCCGCACGTTAAAGCGTCGGAACGTATCGGGCCGCGGATGCTGACTGTGGCGCTTGCCTTGCTGGGCGCAGTCATTGCTGGCTCGCAAAACACATCCATCTTCGCGCTCGTTCTGTTCGCTTGGGAGTTTCTTGGTGTCACCATAGGTATCGCCGTCATCGGCACCCTCATCATGCAGCGGAGCGCTTCGGCGATCATGGTGAGCATGGCGGTTGGAGCCGTCACCCTCTTGTTCTGGCGGAACATGGAAGCCTTGAACGGGGCGCTCTACGCCCTCGTCCCGGCGATGATTTTGGCGATAGTCACGCTCTATGCGTCGAAGTTTGTCGGGCAGTCCAAATGACCCCGACGCCGCTCCTCGAAATCACGAACCTTGGATTTGCAAATGGTAACCGGGTGTTCGCAAAATGTGAGAACCGAAACAAGGTCAGCCACTCTCACTATGATCGCGTGTATAGTTACTTGTTCGACAAGTGCCTTCAAAGGAAGGACATCAAGCGTGGCAAGACGCATCTGATCGAAACCAGCAGCGGAAACGCCGGGACCGCATTTGCCAAATACTGCGAACGCTACGGATTTTCAGGCACCGTTGTTTTCCCGAAAGAGGTTCGGCCCGCGCGCGTTGCAGCAACTGTCGCCAAGAACGTGTCCGTCGAGGTGGCTCCGTATGATGGCTACATGAAAGGTGCGCTCAAACGAATGCTGGAAATCGTCAAGGCGGCGAAACGGGAAGGTCGTGACATCTATATCATGAATCACTCTCAAACCTTCGACAGTGTGGTCGCTATGGAAAAGTGCGGGGATGAAATCACCAAACAGCTTCTCAGACTCAATCTAGAACCAGGCGTCTTCATATCCGCGCTTGGAAACGGCACTTCTACGACCGGTATCGCCCTGTCGCTTCGGGAAGATTTTCAAAATCTTGAAGTCGTCGGCTTCGAGCCAAAACAATCTCCAGTGTTCACCAACAAGGTCGCTCGGGCAAACGACGCTAGTTACCGGACATCCGAAATTACTGGAACGGGCGTTTGGGGCATCCCCTTCCCCAACATGCACTTAGACCTTTTGTCGAGGATAGAACTGGTTGATGAGGATGCGGAATCAAAACGGCGATGGGCCGACATTCGCGAGCAGGTAAGAGGGCAATTCAACGAGTCGATAGGCTTGACGTCGTGCGTGGCTATCGACGTGGCTAGGCGGACCTGTGAAACCGTCTCTAACCAGAACCTCTTGGTCATCTTCTACGACATTGGTGAGTATTACTGACATGGGCGCTGAACTGACAGCTCTGCAAGCGTTGATCGACGACGCTCCCTTTCACCGCTGGCTTGGGATCAAAGCCATATTGGCAACCGCCGACTCGATAGAGTTGATGGTGGCGTGGCAACCAGATTTCTCCGGACATTCCGAGCGGCATTATGTCCACGGCGGCATATTGAGTTCGCTGGTCGATCTCGCCGGATACTACGCTGTGGCCGTGCGACGCAGCCCGCCAATCTCGACGGTTGATCTGCATGTTGATTTCCTTCGCGCCGCCATTGCGACGGATTTGCGCGTTAGCGCCTCGGTTGAAAATGATACGCGCGCTCTCGCATGGTCAAAGGCGCAAGTGTTCGATGCCGAAGGCAACGTCGTTGCCATGGGTCGGGGCCTCTATCGAACACCTGATTTTTTATCGCAAAGCAGACGTAAATGAGCCATATTTTCTGTCCGCCAGACCGGCAGCAGGCCAGAGTGATCGAAATTCGACGACGATGGCAAGCGTCATTCACCCAACAGTATCAGCTCCTGCCTTTGATCGACGGACCCTTGGCCGCTTTGCGCCGCCCTTGTGCGCGCAAGCAAAAAACCGGCGCGGACGCGCCTACGGTTTCCATGAATGGAGCCTCCGTCTTTTGGCTTGCGCGCGGGCGGAGCGCGGCCTCTCCAAGTCCGTCAGGACAGTTCGCCTGACACGATCAGGAGAAGCACCGTGCAGAACATCGCCGAATTCCACATCATCGGCCGCATCGGCAAGATCGACGCCACCAAGGATGTCACCCATGTATCGGTCGCAGCAAACTACAACCGCCGCGCCGGCAACGAATGGAAGTCCGATCCCCACTGGAACCGCGTCACCCTGTTCGGCAAGTTGCGCGATCGGCTCGCCAAGGTGGTGACCGGCGACCTGGTGCGGATCACCGGGCGCGTCCGCCAGACCAGCTACGAAGCCGAAGGTTCAACCCGCTACGGCGTGGACATGATCGCCGATGGCGTCGCGATCCTCGCCAGGGCGAGCGGCAAGCCCGCCGACGAAGATGCCGGAGAGTGAACCCAGGCAAGGCGGCGGCTTATGCCGCCGCCTTCAGCCAACCAGCGACAGGACTTTCGCCTCGCCCAGCCCCGCCTCTCGCGCCTCGTCGAGCACTTCCACGGCCTTCAGCTTGAATTCCGGTGCAAGATGAGCGTAGCGCAGCGTCATCGTGTAGTCGCTATGGCCGAGCAATTCGCGGATAGTGTTGAGATCGACGCCGCCCATCGCCAGACGAGAGGCGAAATGGTGCCGCATGTCGTGCCAGCGGAAATCGGTGATTTGGGCCGCCTTGAGCAAGCGCCGCCATGACGAATTGGCGCGGTCGAAGCGTTCGCCCTGTTCGTTGACAAACACCAGCCCCGAGGTGTCTTCGCTCTGCGCGCGCCAATTCAGCAGAACCGAAGTGGCTTCGCGGTTGAGCGGAATGTGACGTGTCCGTCTCGATTTGGCGGTTGCGCCCGTCACCGTCAGGATGCGCCGGTCGAAGTTGACGTTCGACCAGGTGAGATCGAACAGCTCGCCCCGGCGGCAGCCCGTGTTGATCGACAACAGGATCAGAGGCTTGACGTGATCGGTAAACACCGGGTCGCGCAGGCTGGGTAACAACACATACCCGCGCTCGGCCCGCCAGCGATTGGCAGAGACGCGTTCGGCGCGGCGGCGCTCATCCCGTTCCTCGATTACCGCGCGCAATCGCGCTTCCTCGGCTTCGCTCAAATAGCGAACCTTGAGGCAGTCATCGACCCGCGCCTTTTTGACCTTGGCAAGCGGATTAATGGTCAGAATTCCCCAATCGACTGCCCTGTTGAAACTCGCTTTGATCGAGGCGATGTCGCGATTGATCGTCTGGTTGCTGAGTCCTCGCTCGACCTGCTTGGCCCGCCAGCGCTCGACATCGAGCGCGGTGATCTTGTCGAGCGGTTGATCGAGCAGCGACTTGAATGCCGTCTTGAGCCGATTGAGGTTCTGCGCATGCGCCTTCTGGCTGGACTTTGCCCAAGCCGCATAATCTCCATCGAGATAGGTGCCATAGGTCGGCATGACCGCCTTGGGCTTGCGAGCCTCGGTAGGGTCGATGCCGCGATAGACATCGGCGAGGATCACGCGGGCGCATTCACGCGCCTCGGTTACACCGAGCACGTCCGCCCGTCCGAGGAACACCCGCTTCCCGCGCGCGTATTCGCAGTACCAGGATTTGACGCCCGATGGCATCACCCGCAGCACCAGCCCCTTCAACCGCGTGTCGCGATGTTCGACTTTGGAAGCCGGAACAGGCAACTTGTCGATTGTCATCTGGGTGAGTGCCGCACGCATGGTTTACCGCCTTCGACTTGTCCGCAAATCATTCTGGTGGTGCGCTGGTGGTGCAACTTGGTGAAACAACGCGCATCGAAATGGCACCGCGCGCAACGCCTGAAGTGGTCAAAAAGTGGCGGATTTCTGCGGAAAAAGCAAGGGTTTTCGGGTCTATTGCGTTGCAGTGCGAACCCTGCAAAAAACGGGCTGGGGGTGTGGGGGTCGGAGGTTCGAATCCTCTCGTCCCGACCAATTTTCATGGCAACTGAGCCAGTTCGGGTCAGGATTGCTGCATCACCGATCAGGCACCGCTTGCTGCGATAACGTCAACGCCGGGATCACCGTTCGCGCAAGCGCCTGCGCGGCGGAGCGAACTTCTTCAGCAGCGGATTCATCGCCAACTTCATAAGTATAGGCCGGAATGCCATAGGCGGCGCTGAACCAGTTCTTTGATGTGGCCGATCCGGGATTGGCATCGCGCGGCTCGATCGCGAAGGAATAGCCGGCCAGCGCGTTCTCCTTGCCGCCAAGCCAGGCAGCCAGGAACTGTTTCCCGCTAGCGCTCGCCTCATCCCCCTGGACGTAGAACAGGTTGCGGTCGGTCGAATGAAAATCGAGCATCAGAACTGGCTTGACCCCTGCCGGCAGCCGCGCCAGCCAATTTCCGACCGCGCGGGTTTCGGGCTGTTTGAACTTGCCCCAGTCGCGATTGATGTCCGTACCGCCCAGGTTGGCGCGCCAGTGCCCCCGGGCAACGCCATCGGGATTGAGCAGCGGTACGATTAGGAACTGGTATTGCCTGGAATCGATCGCCCCGGAACGGACCAGCCGGGCCAGTTCCTGAGTGAATGCATCCATGGCGATTGCGCCGGTCACTTCGGGCGGATGCTGCCGGCCCAGCAGAATGACCAGGTGCGGCGCATCGGCATGGCCGAGATGCACGGCCTCGACCGGGCGGCCGCCGTGCGAATAGCCCAGCACGATCCTGCTGCCATTGCCGCTGGTCACCAGTTGGCCCAGCAACTTGTCATAGTGGGCCGCAGTGATCAGCGGCTGGCCGCTGACCACGCCTTCACCGGGCGGAAGCGTGATCGAAACTGCGCTACGATCTTTTGCGACAGCAACCGCAAGCGCCGCGGGATCACCCTTGCCACGCCATTTCGGAGCATAGCGGTGGGCGGCGCCAATGTAGCGGACATTGACCGTCAGCTTGCCGCCAGGTGCCGCGCTATAGCGAAACGCATACCAGGGGCTGGGGTTGATTGGCGGCTGGTGCTCGGGCGTGACCAGGACCGTGAAGGTCCGCTCATCCTCGGCATAGCAGGCCGAGCGCGATGCGCCTTCAAAGTCGAACTGGATACTTGCTTGCGCAGTCTTGCAGCCGCTCAGCGTGGGCTTGGATGAAGGTGCCGAAGCACGGCCGGGCGGCTGTGCCAGCACCGCCGCTCCCGTTCCTGCTGCCACGGCGGCGGCGAGCAGCGGCCAAACCGCTGCCCGCCATTTCGGATCAGAACTTCTTGCGCAGTTCAATGTCGATCACCCTTCCGCGCGCGGTATAGAGTTCGCTGTAGAAACCATAGGTTTCGTCGGCAAGCGGCGGATCCTTGTCGAACAGGTTGTTGATCCCGACCCGCAGGCGCGTGCCATCCAGCGGGGTGTTGTTGTTGATCGTGTAAGAGATCGACACATTGGTCACGAACTGGTCCTTGACCGGGAAGAAGTTGGCATTGGGATCGCTGGATACCAGCAGCACATCGCGCACCACGCTGGTGTCCCACACTTTGCCGGTGTACTGGCCATAGATCCCCACTTCGACCGGACCGCTTTCCCAGTTGATCGACCCGCTCAGGCGCCACTTGGGCCGACCGTCGAGCTCCAGCAATTCGCCCAGTCCGCCAACCGTCACGTCGGCTGGCAGAGTGCCGTCCGCGATTCCGGCAAGCAGTTCTTCCCCGTCAGCCCCGGCGCTCTGGACAAAGCTGGAGAGCCGTGCGGCGTTGATCCGCAGCCGGAACTTGCCGATGCCAAAGTCGGGCACGCGGTAAGCCAGCCCAAAGTCCCAACCCTTCGACACGCGGCTGTCAAGGTTTAGGTAAGGGTCGAGCACCTGAACAATCGCGCCGGCCGGGGCCAGGCTGGTGCCGGTAAACAGCAAGATGTCATCAGGGGTTGGGGCGGCGCGGATAACGTTAGGATTGGTGCTGCCGGTAAGCCGGCGCAGCAGATCGAGCGCGATCGCATTGTCATCACCGAAAGTGCCGACCAGCCCGGTCTGCTTGACCCGCCAATAGTCCGCAGTCAGCGTCAGGCCCGGAATGAACTTGGGTTCAAGCACGATGCCCAGATTGATGCTGTCGCTTTCTTCGGGCCTCAGCGTCTTCGCGCCGGAACGGAAGCTGATCACACCACCGCCCGGGCAGGCGTCGAGGCCAGAGAGCAGGCCCTTCTCGACCCGCGCCTGGCAGATCACGAAGTCATCGCGGGTGTTGGACCGGGTCGTGCCTTCATCGTTGACCTGGACCAGGTTGGGTGCGCGAAAGCCCTGTGACCAGGCTCCGCGGAAGCTGATGCCGGTAATCGGCGTCCACGATGCCGCGACCCGCGGAACCACTGCGGTCGCGCGGATGTCGTTGAACCGCTCGATCCGCCCGGCCAATTGCAAGTCGAACCGTTCGACCAGCGGAATATCCATTTCGGGGCTGACAAAGGGCACGAACACCTCGGCAAAGGCCGAATAGACTTCGCGCACGCCGTTTGTATCGGGCGAGGGGCTGGTCCCGGCAACGTCGCTGCCGTTGAACACGCCGGTCACGCTGTCGGTAAAGGTAATCGTTCCATCAAGCCGCGAATCGCGATCGTCGAAGAAGGTCTCGCGCCGGAATTCGACCCCAGCGGCGATGCCGACATTGCCGCCCGGCAGTGTGAACAGATCGTCGCGGCTGACCTTGAAATCGGCCAGAGCCAGGCTGGTGCCGCCTTTGCGTGACACATTGATCCGGAAGTTATCGATCACCGCCGCCGGGTTCGGCGTGCAGTCACCCTGGCCAGGATCGGTCAGGCAACCGCCGTTGAACGGATTGTAGGCATCGGGCGTGGTCCGGTTGATCGTCTGCTGCATCAGGGTGAGCGAAACCCGGTTGGTTTCAAGGTCGGTCACCTTTGCTTCGGAATAGACGAACCCGGTATCGAATTCCCAGCCACCGATATTGCCGCGCAGGCCGCCCACCAACCGGTAGGAATCCTTGTCGACAAACACCCCGCGATTGCCGGCATCGACAAAGCGGTACCGCTCCATGATCACGTCTGCGCCGGTTGCGGGAATCGTGGTGCCGGGCAGACGGTTGGGATTGGCCCCGCCGCCAGGCAGGGTGGTCGGCCCGAACGGGTTCCAGTAGGCATTGCGCGAGATACCCACCGGCACCGCGCTGAGAATGGCCGAGGCATCGTTGGTCCGGTAGTTTTCCGAACGGTAATAACTGCCTTCGAAATAGGCTTCGACACTGTCGCTGAGCTCATAGCTGAGCAGCGCCATCGCGGTGTAGCGATCCTTGCGGCTCATCAAGGTGTTGCCGTAAATGGTGTTATAACGCACTGCCGTGGTCGGCGTTTCGCCGTTGCGGGCGCAAATGCCGTTGCCAAAGCTCATCCGGCAGCCGGTGAACGTGCTCGGTTGAAGGTAGAAGTCGTCATCGTTGATCGGCGTGCGGCTGTTCGGTGACGTCTGGATATCGAACTGGCCGAACGGGCCAAACGTGTTGCGGTTGTTGAACGAGGCGTCGCCCGCGAAATCGGTCCCCGCGACCAGGCTGGTGCGGTCATCGTCGCGCGAATAGGTGCGCGCATAGGCGCCAAGGCCGTTTTCGTGGAAGTAGCCGCCATAAAGGGTGAGGTTTCCGCGTCCGCCCCCGAAATCGAACCCATAGCCGCCGCTGAACGAGTAGCTGTAGAGGCTGGTTCCGTCCGAAGCGCGCCAGTCAGCTTCCAGGAACCCGCCCTTCATGTTGCCCTTGAGGACGGTGTTGATCACCCCGGCAACCGCATCGGCCCCATAAACGGCTGAGGCACCGTCGCGCAGAACCTCGATCCGGCGCACGCTGCCCGGCGCGATTTCGTTGGTGTCGGGGCTGACCACCGGAACCAGCAGTTCGGTCTGAAAGCCCGGGTGCAGGTTCATGCGGCGGCCGTTGATCAGCAGCAGCGTATTGCCCGTGCCCAGATCACGCAGGTTGACCGAGCCAACATCGCCGCGGACGTTGTTCTGGGTGGTGGCGTTCTGTTCGTTGAAGGCCACGGTACCGGCCTGCGGGAGTGCGCGGAACAGCTCATCGCCCGAAGAGGCACCAGTGTTTTCGATCTGCTGTTCGTCCAGCACGGTAACCGGCAGAACGTCGTTGATCTTGGCGCCCTGGATCTGCGAGCCGATCACCACAATCGCCTGATCGGTTTCCTCAGCAGGCGCGGCCGCAGGAGCAGCAGCAGGGGTGGCTGCATCTTGCGCATGCACCATGGTCGCGCCCATCGTCGCGCCCATCAAGGCGCTGCTGCTGAGCAAGACCAGCTTTCGGATCATCTTGGTTGCCATCGGTCAAACTCCCTGTTTGCTTTGTTGCGTTTTGATTGATTGAAACCACTGGGTGAACATCTGCGGCCACTGGCTCAGCTCTTGCTCCGGACGGCCCAGGCCCCAGCCGTGGCCGCCATTGCGAAACAGATGCAGTTCGGCAGAGGCGCCAGCGGCGTTGAGCTTTTCGAACAGCAAGATGCCATGGCCCGGCGGGGTGATCGGATCGTCGGCCGAAGCGAAAATGATCGTTGGCGGGGCCGCAGCGCTGGCGTGGGTATCAAGCGACCACGCCTCTTGCGCGGCTTCGCTTGGCGTCTCACCCACGATCTCGCGCCGGGTTCTGGTCTTGTCATAGGGTTTGCGCAGCGACACCACCGGAAACAGCAGCACGGCAAAATCCGGCCTGGCGCTGGTTTTCTCGAATGCGTCCGCCCCGGCGTAGAGCTTGCGCTGCGGTTGCAGGGCGGTGAACCCGGCCAGATGGCCTCCGGCTGAGAAACCCATGATGCCGATCTGCTTGGGGTCGATCCCGAATTCGGCCGCTCGGCTGCGCACGATCCGCATTGCGCGCTGGGCATCCATGAAGGGTGCGGACGCTTCCCAGCCATCGCCGGGCAGACGGTAGAGCAGCTCGAACACTGTGAACCCGCGCTGCTGCAGCCACAGCGCGATCGGAGTGCTTTCCTTTTGCAACTGGATCCGGAAATAGCCGCCGCCGCCGCAGACCACCACAGCCGCGCCATTGGCATTGGCCGGGCGATAGACCCGCATCCGCGGAGCCGAGATGTTGGACAAGGCACCCAGCGCGGCGCCTTTGTCTCCCAGCTTCTCCGGACCTTTCGGCCCACCCCGGCCGGGCGGCTGGCCGGGCCACAATGGGATTTCCTCCGCGTCTCGGGCCAGGGCAGGCGCGGCGCTGGCTGGCTGCACAGCGCCCATTGCCGCCAGCACCGCAAGGTTGCCCAGCAAGGTCCGCCGCGCGATCACCGGGCCTGACCCACGGCTTCGGCCAGCGCCGCGCTATGCGGACCGCTGCGCTCATGGCGTTCGATGTCTTCTTCGGGCAGAGCCATCGGCATGCCCGCCATCGCGGCGGCCAGGCGTTCGGTATCCAGCGCGCCTTCCCATTTCGCCACCACGATCGTTGCCACGGCATTGCCGATGAAGTTGGTCAGCGCCCGGCATTCGCTCATGAACCGGTCAATCCCCAGGATCAGGGCCATTCCTGCAACCGGGACTGATGGCACCACCGACAGCGTAGTCGCCAGGATCACGAAGCCGGCCCCGGTGACCCCTGCCGCGCCCTTCGAGCTGACCATCGCCACCAGCACCAGTGCCAGTTGGTCTGACATCGACAGATCGGTCCCGACAGCCTGTGCGATGAATAGCGCGGCGAGAGTCATGTAGATATTGGTGCCATCAAGATTGAATGAATATCCGGTCGGAACCACCAACCCGACCACGGACTTGCGCGCGCCGGCAATCTCCAGCTTTTCCATCAGACTGGGGAGCGCGGCTTCCGATGATGACGTGCCAAGAACCAGCAGCAGTTCTTCGCGCAGATAGCGGATCATCTTGAAGATCGAGAAGCCCGTGAGATAGGCAACCAGGCCAAGCACCCCGATGATGAATAGCAGCGATGTGATGTAGAAAGTGGCCACCAGGGCCGCAAGGTTCTTGAGCGAATCGATTCCGAACTCGCCGATGGTGAAGGCGATCGCCCCAAACGCGCCGATCGGCGCAAGTTTCATCAGCATGTGCACCAACTTGAAGATCACCGCGTTGAGCGAAGCGATGACATCCAGCACAAGGTCGCTGTGGGGGCGGGTTGCAGACAGCGCCAGTCCGGTCAGGATGGCGACCAGCAGAACCTGCAGGATGTTGCCTTGAGTCATCGCGCTGAACAGCGTTTCCGGAATGATGTTCAGCAGGAAGCCTGTTACCGACTGGCCCTCGGCCGTGCTGGCGTAGCCCGTGATCTTGCTGGCATCGAGTGTGGCCGGATCAATGTTCAGGCCCGCACCAGGCTGCACCAGGTTGCCAACGGCAAGACCGATGATCAGTGCCAGTGTGGAGAAGAACAGGAAGTAGGCAAAGGCCTTCCCGGCCACGCTTCCGACCGATGACAAGTCCCGCATTCCAGCGATTCCGGTAGCGACGGTCAGGAAAATCACCGGGGCGATGATCATCTTCACCAGTTTGATGAACGCATCGCCAACCGGTTTTAATGCGGATCCCATGTCAGGATAAAGATGGCCCAGCAGCGCGCCGCAGCAGATGGCAATCAGCACTTGCACATAGAGCTTGCGGTAGAATGGACGTTGGGCTGACTTTTCTGCTGTCGCAACCGTCGGCGTTCTGGCCTGCATTTTGTCCTATCCCTGTTAGGCTTTGGCAGCCATTTGCGAACAGGATAAGGAAGATGACTGCGCGAACAACGCAAAAGGCGATTTGATTTTTACGTTATATACCAAAATTTTAAAGCTCAAAACCGGTAAGAAATTCTGATTTTTCAGACAAATATCTTGCCGAATTTGCGGATTTCCAGACATACTGCCCAAGACTTCAAGGATTTGCCTTACGCTGACGAGGATAGTGACCGGCAGGATTCGTGCCGCGCAACAAGAGGGGAGCGGATTGCTATGCTGATTGCTGACCTCTTGTCGGTTCACCCACCGGCAAGTGCAGTTGCCTGGCAGGTGCGGACACAGAATTGATGGAATTGACCCCAAAGCCAGCGTCATCGCGTCAACCCGGCCGCCGCTACCTGATTGCCATCCTTGTCTGCATTGCCCTGTTGGTTGGCGCAATGGGGCTGCTGGTGATTGACCGGACCATGCGGCTATCGGCGCTCGACGAAGCGAGGCTGGCAGCGCAAAACGAAGCTGCGATCCTGGCTGCGGGTCTGGAAAGCGAGCTCGACAAGTTCAGCCTGGTTCCGTTGGTTCTGGCCCGCGACCCTCAAGTCAGGTCGCTAATGCAAGGCGACCGGCAGCCCTTGGCCGGGCTCAACCAGCGTCTGGAGCAGCTCGCTCAGCAAACCGGCGCTGCCGCGATCTACCTGATGGACCGTGACGGACAGACACTGGCGGCCAGCAACTGGAACCGACCGGACAGTTTCATCGGCTCGAACTATGGCTTCCGTAGTTACTTTCGCAGTGCCTGGACTTCCGGGGTGGCCAGCGAGTTTGCACTGGGCACCGTCAGCCGACGCCCTGGGTTGTATATCACCCGGCGGATTGACAGCCCGGCAGGTCCTGTCGGTGTCGTGGCAATCAAGATGGAGTTCGACCTGCTCGAGGCCAGTTGGGCCAAGGCTACTTCCGGGGTCTATGTGACTGATTCTGCGGGCGTGATCCTGGTTACCAGCAAACCGGCCTGGCGGTTCAACGCGACCCGGCCAAACCCTCCCGGGAAACGCGACGCAGCGCAGGATCTGCGTCAGTTCGGCAAGGCAGAACTGGCGCGATTCGACCCAGGAGCAAGCGAAGCAGCCGTGCCGTTGATCGAAAGCGTGCATCCAGTCGCACCGACCGGCTGGGATCTGCATTTGTTGTCCGATCCGTCGCCTTCGCTTGCCGCGGCAAAGGCCAACGGCAGGTTGCTGTTTCTCCTGCTGCTGGTGCTGGCTGGCATCGCAGTCACACTGGCCGCAATCGGTATTCGTCGGCGTGAGGCTCGGGCGGAACGCATGCTGAATGAACGCACCACGCGCTTGCGCGATCAACTTCAGCAAGCCAATCGGCTGGCCACCCTTGGACAGATTACTGCCGGTGTCGGGCATGAGATCCGCCAGCCCGTGACCGCCATACGTATCCTAGCCGAAACTGGCGAACGGCTGGGCGAGCGCGGTGCTCATGACGAAGCCCGCGCGAACTTTGCCAAGATTGCAGCCCTGACCGACCGGATCGGTACAATCACGGATGAGCTGCGAAGGTTCAGCCGTCGCGGCAACCGTGCACCGCGCAATGTGCCCTTGCGGCAAGTCATCGACGGAGCACTGCTGCTCTTGCGCGACCGGATTAGTCAGCTTGGAACCGACCTTGTTCTGCCAGCAGAAACAGCTCTCGACTTGCTGGTTCGCGGCGAGCATGTCGCGCTCGAGCAAGTGCTGGTCAATCTCTTGCAGAATGCACTGGATGCCACCGGCCAGGAGGGCACTGTTACTATCGAGGTTACCCAGGACAGCCAGTTCAGCCTGTTGTCCGTAACCGATAACGGACCTGGCCTTGCGAGCGAGCAGCGCGCCACCCTGTTCCAACCATTCGCCACGACCAAACCTGACGGACTTGGCCTGGGGCTGGTCATATCGCAGGATATCATGCGCGGCCTTGGCGGCGATCTGGTTGCAGGCGAAGCGGCAACAGGCGGAAACTTCACGATGGTAATCCCTCGCACATGAGCAACGAACAGCCAGTTCCTGTTTTCCTGATCGAGGATGACGACGCCTTGGGCCCGGCCGTGGCAGAAGCCCTGCGCCTGGAAGGCATGGAAGTATCCTTGTTCAGCCGGGCAGAGGCAGCCCTTGAGGCCTTGCCTGACAATTTTCCGGGTGTGGTAGTAAGCGACGTACGATTGCCGGGCATGGATGGCCTTACCCTGTTTGAACTGCTGCAGGAACGTGATGCCGATTTACCGGTAGTGCTTACGACCGGCCATGGCGATGTGGCCATGGCAGTCGCAGCTATGAAAAGAGGCGCAGCGGACTTCTTCACAAAGCCCTACTCCTCGGCCACGTTAATTCGGGCGATTGTCGGCGCTGCGGGTCGGCGGCGGCTGGTTCTGGAAAACCGAAGGCTGCGCGAAGCCCTGTTGGGACAGGCGCAAGGAAGGTTCATAGGATCATCGGATTTCGCCGTTCGGCTGCGCGGCATGCTCTCGGCGGTAGCCCAAGCCGAAGTGGATGTGGTGGTCGAAGGAGCTGCTGGCACCGGCAAGACATTCGTTGCCAGGCTGATTCATGACCTTGGCCCGCGTCGAAGCAGGCCGTTCGTGCCGGTCGATGCCGGCGTTCTGACCCATCAGGATGCCGATCTGCTGCTATTTGGTCAGGAGCCTGGGGGCGGCAGACTGTCACGAATCGGGCTGATCGAGCGCGCCAATGGGGGAACCTTGCTGATCGATCAGATCGAAGCGGCCAGTCCTCAGCTTCAGGCCCGGTTGTTGGCTGTGCTGGAATCCCGTTCAATCCTGCCAGCCGGAGCGGAGCGTGCCCGCAAGTTGAACCTGTGCATAGCGGTCACCCGGCAACTGCACGGCCAAATGGGTCAGGCTGGGGACAGCGAAAGCCGGTTTCATGAACGGCTAGGAGCGGTCAGACTGAATCTGGCTCCGCTAACCGGAAGACGCGACGACGCTTCCGCGCTGTTTCGACACTTCCTTTCAAGACATGAGGCAGAGCTCCAGTTGCCGCACCGCGCAGTGACCGATGAAGTCTGGCATCACCTTCAGACTCACGATTGGCCGGGAAACCTTCGCGAGCTGGATGCATTCGCGCGAACATGGGCGATCGGCCTCAGCTTGACTGACAAAGAATCCCCGATGGCGGTCGGCGGCCGCCCACTGCACCTGGCCGTTGCCGAGTTCGAAAGAACAGTTCTTGAAAACGCGCTTCGGGCGGCGGGCGGCAACATTGTTCAGGTTGAGCAGACGCTGGGCACTCCCCGCAAGACCCTCTATGACAAACTGAATCGCTATGGCTTGCGGCCCAAGGAATTTCGACCGGACGGGAATTCGCGCGAAAACCGACCAATCCGCAAGACCTGATTCCTCACGCTCGGGCGTTTGGCTAGTACCCTTTCCACTGGGGACTGCGCTTCTCCGCAAAAGCACGCGGGCCTTCGCGAGCATCCTCGCTGGCCATCCAGGCCGCGAAAGCCGGATCGCCATGCTGGGCCAGCATCGCTGCGGCCATATCAGGCTGAGCCAGTCCCGTCACGACCAGCGCTTTCGAAGTGCGGATCGAAACCGGCGAGGCCTTGAGCACATCGGCGGCGAAACGGGCCACCAAGGCGTCCAGCCCCTCCACTCCCGCCACTTCGGTCACAAAACCCATGCGATAACCTTCGTCAGCACCAACCCGGCGCGAGGACAGGATCATGCCCATCGCCTGCTTGAGCGGCACTTGCCGCGCCAGCCGGTGCAGCCCCCCGCCCAGCGCGACAGCGCCAACCAGCGGCTCAGGCAAGCCAAAGCTCGCCCCATCGGCGGCCAGGATAACGTCGCAGGCCAGCGCCAGCTCAAACCCGCCGCCCAAGGCAAGGCCGTTCACCGCAGCAACAAACGGTTTGGGACAATCGAAGCGTTCGATCAGCCCGGCATAACCGTGTGCGGGGTACGGCTTGCGCCCTTCGGCAACCGCGGCCTTGAGGTCACTCCCGGCGCAGAACGCGCGGCCGCTGCCGGTGATGACGCACAAGTGTTCGTCCGGCGCGGCGGCGTACTGGTTGAATGCCACTTCCAGCTCGGCATGCATCTGAGCGTTGATTGAATTGAGCACTTCGGGCCGGTTCAGCGTGACCTTGCGCACTCCGTCTGCCACTTCGACCAGAATCGTTTCCATCATCGTCCCCTGGAGCTTCGCAGACCAAAGTTTCACAATCGGGCCAGCGAAACCAGATGCAACGAGGATTTTCCTACACGAACCATTTTGGTTATTCATATCATTCCAACAAACCAAATGGAGCATTCCGATGGCAATTCTTGAAGCCCTGATCGGGCCGATCGCCTCGATCATCGACAAGGTCATTCCCGACAAGGCCCAGCGCGACAAGGCCAAGCTGGAGCTGTTGCAGCTGCAAGGCAGCCAGGACCTCGCCGAAATCCAGGCCCGCCTCTCCGCGATCGTCGCCGAGGCCAATTCGCAAGATCCCTGGACCAGCCGCGCCCGGCCGAGCTTTCTCTATGTGATCTACATCCTGCTGCTGTGGGCACTGCCGATGGGCTTGCTGGCGATGTTCAGCCCGGACCGCGCCCAGGCGATCGCCGCGGGCATGAACGCTTACCTGTCTGGCCTGCCCGAACCGCTCTACGCGCTGTTCGGCACCGGCTACCTTGGCTACACCGCCGCGCGACAGTGGGGTAAAATCGCCGGTAGTGACAAGTAGTTAGCCCGCGGGCCTGCCTTGGTTAGCTTCGAGTAATCTTTTCGCGCTATATCCTGCCCCTCGCGGTGCCGACAATTGTGGCATCAGGGAGTTCAGACGTGAGCGGATCGAAGTTTCACCGGCCCAAGGCAGGCCTCGCAGCTATGGCACTGGTTCTGGCGGCCACGCCGCTGCTGTCCGCCTGTTCGGGCCGTGACACCGATACTGCCGAGAAAGTCGCCGCCGCCCAGCAAGCCGCCAAGCGCGCCGAACAGGCCGCCGAACGCGCCGAAAAGGCCGCAGCCAAGCTCAACGGCGAACAGCCGGCCGTGGTCGATGCCGAGCCCGAGCCCGATCCTGAACCACTAGACCCTTCGGCCGGCGACCCCGACGATCAGCCCAAGAGCGAAGCCAACCCCGGCTAAGCATGCTTTTGGCTTGCGGCGCGCCCTGCGCTGCGTAAGGAACCGCCTGCACTCTTGCAGCGGAGCCCCCAAGTGACCCAGCGCCGAGTCCTGGTCCTCAACGGACCCAACCTCAACCTGCTCGGCACGCGCGAGCCGGAGATCTATGGCCACGACACGCTCGAACAGATTTCCGAACGGCTGGTAGCGCGCGGGGCCGAGCTGGGACTGGCCGTGGAATGCCGCCAGAGCAATCATGAAGGCGTGCTGGTCGATTGGCTGCATGAAGCGAAGGCCAACGGGGTTCACGCGGTACTGCTGAATGCGGGTGCCTATACCCACACCTCGATCGCCTTGCTCGACGCGATCAAGGCGACCCAGCTCAAGGTGATCGAAGTCCACCTTTCCGACCCCGAAACGCGTGAGCCGTTCCGCCATTTGTCCTACGTCGGCATGGCCGCGGTGGACTGCGTGAAGGGGCTTGGGCCCAACAGCTACATGGTCGCGCTGGACAAGGCTGCCGCGCTTTAGGCTTGCCTCTGAAAGCCAGCCGCCGCATAGGCAGTAGCCCTGTTTCAGATATGGGGATCGCATGAGCGAGACAAAGGGCGCTGCCCGTAGCGGCGGCATGAACATCGACAGCAAGCTGGTGCGCGAGCTGGCCGAGCTGCTGGCCGAAACCGGCCTTTCCGAAATCGAAGTCGAAGACGGCGACCGCAAGATCAAGGTCGCGCGGCAGCTGACTGCGGCTCCGGCGGCGGTCCACATGGCTGCTCCGGCCCCCGCCCCGGCCCTGCCGCTGCCGACGACCGCCGCGCCCGAACCGGCCGCAGTCGCGGTCGATGCCAATGCGCTCAAGTCGCCGATGGTCGGCACCGCCTATCTCACCCCCGAACCCGGCGCCGCGCCGTTCATCGCGGTGGGCAAGCAGGTCAAGGCCGGTGACACGCTGCTGATCATCGAAGCGATGAAAGTGATGAACCCGATCACCGCCGACAAGGCCGGGACGATCAAGGCAATCCTGGTCGAAAACGCGCAGCCGGTCGAATATGACCAGCCGCTGGTGGTCATCGCCTGATCCCATGGGCATTTCCCGCATCCTGATCGCCAATCGCGGCGAGATCGCCTTGCGCATCCACCGCGCCGCGCACGAAATGGGGATCGAGACGGTGGCGGTGCACTCCACTGCCGATGCCGACGCCATGCATGTGCGGCTGGCCGACCATGCGGTCTGCATCGGCCCCCCTGCCGCCAAAGACAGCTATCTCAACGTCGCGGCGATCATTTCGGCCGCCGAGATTACCCATGCCGATGCGATCCACCCGGGCTATGGCTTCCTGTCCGAAAACGCCCAGTTCGCCGAGATTGTCGAAAGCCACGACATCACCTGGATCGGGCCCAAGCCCGAACACATCCGCACCATGGGTGACAAGATCGAGGCCAAGCGCACCGCCGGCGCGCTGGGCCTGCCGCTGGTTCCGGGCTCCGACGGCGCGGTTAGCGACATTGCCGAGGCCAAGGAAATCGCCGAAAGGGCCGGCTATCCGGTGATCATCAAGGCTGCCAGCGGCGGCGGCGGGCGCGGGATGAAGGTCTGCAACGGCCCCGAAGAGCTTGAAACGCTGATCCAGCAGGCCGGGACCGAGGCCAAGGCCGCGTTCGGCGATGCCACGGTCTATATCGAAAAGTACCTCGGCAACCCGCGCCATATCGAATTCCAGGTGTTCGGCGACGGCAATGGCGAGGCGATCCACCTGGGCGAGCGCGATTGCAGCCTCCAGCGCCGTCATCAAAAGGTGCTCGAAGAAGCGCCCTCGCCCGTGATCAGCCCCGAAGAGCGCGAGCGGATGGGCGGGATCGTCGCCAAGGCGATGGCCGACATGCAGTACCGCGGCGCCGGCACGATCGAGTTCCTGTGGGAAGGTGGCGAGTTCTATTTCATCGAAATGAACACCCGTTTGCAGGTGGAACACCCCGTCACCGAAGCGATCACCGGGGTCGATCTGGTGCGCGAACAGATCCGCATTGCCGATGGCAAGCCGCTGTCGGTCACCCAGGATCAGATCGAGTTCAATGGCCATTCGATCGAATGCCGGATCAACGCCGAAGACCCCTGGACCTTCGCCCCCTCGCCCGGCCTGGTCAGCGCCTATCACCCCGCGGGCGGGATGAATGTGCGCGTCGATTCAGGGCTTTACGCCGGATACAAGATCCCGCCGTACTACGATTCAATGATCGCCAAACTGATCGTCAAAGGCCGCACCCGCGAAGGCTGCATCATGCGGCTGCGGCGCGCGCTGGAGGAGATGGTGGTGAGCGGCGTCAAGACCAGCATCCCGCTGCACCAGGCACTGATGAGCGAGCCGGACTTCATCCACGGGGACTATACGATCAAGTGGCTGGAGGAGTGGCTGGCGAAGCGGGCGGGGTGACAACTGGTCCTCTCCCGTTTTGCGAAGCACAACGGGGGAGGTGGCAGCGCGAAGCGCTGACGGAGGGGGAATTTGCCACGCAAGCGCCGCAGCAGTGACGTCCCCAAAGCGCGCCAGCAGCGTCAGGACATGTCGCTCCCTGAAGTGCTATTGTGGAACCTCTTGCGCAACTCACCCGACGATGTCCATTTCCGCCGCCAGGAGGGGATCGGCAAATACGTTCTCGATTTCTATTGCGCCAAGGTCCGGATCGGCTTCGAGATCGACGGGATTGCCCACAACATGGGCGACCGGCCCGACCGCGATGTGGAACGCGATGCATGGCTGAAAGGACAAGGGATCGAGATCGTGCGAATTTCAGCCACCGATGTTCTGAAGTCGCCAGAGGACATTGCCGAGGCAATAGTGCGCTACTGCAAGCGTTGAAGACCCCTCCGTCACGCGCTTCGCGCGCGCCACCTCCCCTTTTGTGCTTCGCAAAAAAGGAGAGGACCAAGAGCCTTTTGAAGTCCTCTCCCGTTTTGCGAAGCACAACGGGGGAGGTGGCAGCCCGCAGGGCTGACGGAGGGGGAATTACTCCAACGGCACCCCGGGCATCTGCTTCGCCGTCCGGATTGTCAGCGAAGTCTTCACACTCGCCACATTCGGCGCCGGGGTCAGCTTGCTGGTCAAAAACTCCTGAAAGCTCTGCAAATCCTTGCTGACGATCTTCAGGATGAAATCGATTTCGCCATTGAGCATATGGCATTCGCGCACTTCGGGCAGGTCGCGCATGGCTTCTTCGAACTGGCGGAGCGAATCCTCGGCCTGGCTTTTCAGCGAAACCATTGCGAACACGGTGATCGCAAAGCCCAGTTTCGAGGCATCGAGATCGGCGTGGTAGCCGCGGATCACGCCCAGTTCCTCGAGCGCGCGGACCCGGCGCAGGCAGGGCGGCGCGGTCAGGCCGACGCGCTGGGCCAGCTCGACGTTGGTGACCCGGCCTTCGTCCTGCAATTCAGACAGAAGGCGGCGGTCGATTGAATCGAGATTGGCCATGGCACCCACCCTTTCGTGCGGCAAAGCGCAGTTCGCGGCCGCACTTTGGCAATATTTGCCGCGCTGTATATCCCCGCGCGATAATATTATTGTTTATGGCGGCAACTGTCCCGCTTTGCAACGCACCTTTCGATGGCCCTCCAGGGTGGGGACAAGTCTGGTAAACGCCCTCGCGCGCATCACGCGCATTGGCCTAGGACTCTGGAATGCACTTCGACGATCGCCTTGGAACCGTGCTGCGCATGCGCGCCGACGGCCCGGGCATGCAGCGTGTGCAGTACCGCCAGTTGCTCGACCTTTTGGGCACTTTGCCGGTCGAAGCGCGAGGCGAACAGCTTGAGGCCGCCTATGACCGGCTGGGCGAGCTGGCCGCGCTGATTTCCGCCGATGTGCGCGCCGCAATGCTGCGCGAACCGGCCCAGCGGCTGCGTTCTCCCCGGCTGGTTGCGGCGCTGGCGAGCGGCGAGCCGGTGGTGGCCGCCCATGCGCTGCAGCGCGCGCAGCTGTCGGACGAGCAGTGGCTCGATCTGGTCCCCGCCCTGCCACCGGCCGCGCGGCCCGCGCTGCGCCAGCGCCGTGACTTGTCCCCAACGGTCGCCAGCCTGCTGGCCCGGCTGGGAGTCAACGATCGTGGTTTACCGCCTGCCGCCGAAGCCATCCAACCGGCAAAGCCCGTGCCCGAACCGGCCGCGCTCGAGCCCGATCTGACGGGTGCGGAAGTGATCGAGGGCAACCCGCCGCAACGCGGCGAAGGGATCGGCGCGATCGTCAAGCGGATCGAGGCTTATCGCCGCGCCAAGCAAGTGGTCGAACATGTCCCCACCAGTGATTCGCCGCGCCTGCCGCTGGGCGAGGACCACGTGCTGAGCGTCGCGGAAGAGGTGCGCGCCTGCGATTTCGCCACCGATGCGCAGCTGCGGATCAGCTGGTGCGATGCCGGGGTGGCCCCAATGCTGCACGGAATGCGGTTGACCGGAGACGCGGAGTTCGCCCGCCTGGCGCGCCAACACCAGCCGCTGCGCGCCCAGCGGATCGTCCTGGCCGGGGCCAGGGCGATTGCCGGACACTGGCACCTGGATGCTGCGCCCTGGTTCGATCCGCTGACCGGGAATTTCCTGGGCTATCGTGGCCGCCTGCGCCGTCCGCCCAGCACTGCGAAAGCTCCGGCCAATCCGCCGGTCCTGGACAGCCAGGCCGACCGTATCCGCCAGATGCTGCACGAATTGCGCACCCCGGTGAACGCGATCCAGATCGGCGCCGAGATCATCCAGCAGCAACTCTATGGCGCAACCCCGCATGAATACCGCGCGCTGGCGGCGGGAATCGCGGGTGATGCGGCGCGGATGCTGTCGGCCTTCGAAGAACTGGAGCGGCTGGCCAAGCTGGATAGCCAGGCGATGGAGCTCGACCCCGGCGAGACCGATCTGGCCGGCGTAGTCGCTGCCACCGCCGCGCAGCTTGGCACCCACACCAAGGGTCGCGGCAGCGGGTTCGAGCTGAAGATTGACGACCAGCCCTTGCCGGTCCCGCTGGCGGCGATCGAGGTTGAGCGGATTGTCTGGCGGCTGCTGGCCACACTGGCCGGGGTCAGTGCGCCCGGCGAACAGCTGAAACTGCGGCTTAGGCGCAAGAACGGCTTGGTCCGGCTTGACGCTGCGCTTCCCGCCCAGCTGGCCAGCCGCGAGGACGAGGCGATCTTCCACGCCGCCGCCGGATCGGTGCCGCAAGTGGTTTCTGCAGGCGTGTTCGGGGTTGGCTTTGCGCTGCGCCTTGCCCGCGCCGAAGCCCGCGCGGCTGGCGGCGATCTGGTCCGCAAGAATGAGCGGCTCAGACTGACCCTGCCGGGCTTGACCGAAACCGCGCCCTCCCATACCCAGAGTGCCGCCTGACGCGTTCAATCCGGGCCAGAAGGGGGACATTTTCTTGGCAGCCTTGCGGATCCCCGACCTGCCGGAGAAACCCGAATTCGTGCAGTTCAAGCTGGGTGCCGGTCAGCGCTTTGTCCTGACCGTCGATACCGAGGAAGAGTTCGATTGGCTGAAACCAATCGAGCGTGAGGCGCACACCGTTCACACCGTCGCGCGGCTGGCCAAGTTCCAGGAGTTCTGCGAGGCTCAGAATGTGGTGCCGATCTATCTGGTCGACTACCCGATCGCCACTTCGCCCGCCGCGCAGGAAATCCTGCGCCCGGCGATTGCGGCGGGCAAGGCCGAAGTCGGGGTCCAGCTCCACCCCTGGGTCAACCCGCCGCACGACGAGGACGTGACCGAGCGCAACACCTTCGTCGGCAACCTGCCGCCCGCGCTGGAGCGCGAGAAGTTCCGCCGCCTGAAGGACGCGATCGAGCGCGGCTTTGGTGCCACCCCGCTGATCTACCGCGCGGGCCGCTATGGTGTTGGCCCCAGTACGGCCGAAATCCTGTCCGAAGGCGGGATCGCAATCGATTCATCGGTGCGTACCCACTTCGACTATTCGTCGGGCGGCGGCCCCAATTTCCGCGGCTTTCCGCTGCGCCCCTATTGGCTCGACCGTTCGGCCGGGCTGATGGAATTGCCGCTGACCACCGTCTATTGGGGGCCGCTGCGACAGCTTGGCCCGTGGCTCTACCCGCAAATGTGGCGCGCGCCGCGGCTGCGCGGGGTGCTCGCCAAGATCGGAATGCTTGAGCGGATCCCGCTGACCCCCGAAGGCGTAACATCTGAAGAGGCGATCCGCGGAATCGATATCGCGCTCGACGAGGGCCTGCCGGTGCTGGTCTTCTCGTTCCACAGTCCGTCACTGGCCCCGGGCTATACGCCGTACGTGCGCAGCGAAGACGATCTCGACGCGTTTTACGACTGGTGGCGCAAGGTTTTTGCCTACCTGTCCCAGCGCGGAGTGGCCAATGTAAGGGTCGCAGACCTGATCGACAGCGTCGCGCTTGCCTAAGCCACGCTCTGCGGCTAACCCGCGCCGTCGCTTCGTGCTGATGGGCCTGTAGCTCAGTTGGTTAGAGCTGGCCGCTCATAACGGCTAGGTCGCGGGTTCGAGTCCTGCCGGGCCCACCACGGCGAACCAGTAATACCCCAGGTCGGGGAGTAGCGCAGCCTGGTAGCGCATCTGCTTTGGGAGCAGAGGGTCGCAGGTTCGAATCCTGTCTCCCCGACCATTTTCCTTTTTACTATATATTTCAGTCCGTTAAACAGAGACTACCCCGATCTGTGGGGCAGGTTTGTGGGGCAGGTCGGGCGACCGTTTCGTCTTGTGGAGAGGCTATTGCCCGCACACGTTGCACTCTGGCGGCTTCGAGCGCAAATTTGCGGGATGAATGGAAAAAGTGTCAAGGAACAGATTGGCCACTGCGGCTTGTGCAACCGACTTGAGCCTCTTCGCGTAAGTCACGTGATACCGGCTTTCGTATTCCGTTGGCTCCGGCAGACCTCCGCAACAGGACACATTCGCTCGGCCCTACCCCCATGGGGTATGGCAAGCGCAGCATATGACAAAAGGAAAGCAGGACAAGCTCACCCGCCTGAAGCGGATTGCGGGGCAAGTTCGCGGGGTCGCGCAGATGGTCGCGGACGATCGCTATTGCATCGAGGTGCTGCACCAGGTCCAGGCGATCAAGGCCGCGCTGGCCAAGGTCGAAAGCGCGATCCTGAAAGACCACGCTGCCTGCTGCGTCAGCGAGGCAATCGCCTCGGGCGATGCCGATCAGCAGCGCGACAAGTTCAGCGAACTGATTGACCTGTTCGAAAAAGTCCGGCGCTAGCGGTTGGCGAAACTCCGGCTACGGCTATAAGGCTCTGACGCGCCCCACTTTGGCCAAGGAACCCCGGCATCATGAGCGATCCCACCCCGGCCGTCCCGCACAGTCCCGAAGAGCGCCGCTTCATCGGCTGGCTGACGCTGGCTTCGGTCGTGGCGTTGGGGCTGATTTCGGCCGATTTCTGGCCGGCGCTGCTGTGGGCGACGATCCTGGCGCTGCTCTTCCGGCCGGTCTATCTGCGGCTGGCCATCAGCGGCAAAACCGGCCTCGCATCGCTCGCCACAGTCACGCTGGTGCTGCTGTGCCTGATCATCCCGGCGCTGATCATCGCGCTGCTGATCGCCAGCGAATTGAACACGATCGCCAATTCCCCGCTCGCCACCGATCCCAAGGTGCTGACCGCCAAGGCCGACATGCTGCTGAATAGCCTGCCCGACTGGGCCAGCCATTGGCTGGCCAGCAAGGGGGTTTCCGATGCAGGCGATCTGGGGGCCTACCTGGTCGGCCAGCTCCAGGCCAATATCCAGCAGATCGGCCAGTCGGCGCTGTCGGTTGGGCAATCGCTGCTGGGCATTGTCCTGACCGTGCTGATGACGCTGTACCTGCTGTTCTTTTTCCTGATCCAGGGTTCGAGCATGGTCCGCCAGTTCAAGGCCGTGGTGCCGCTCTCGGGGCCGACCAAACGCGGCCTGGGTAAACGGATTGCCACTTTGGTCCGCAGCACGGTCAAAGGCACCGCGCTGGTCGCGCTGCTGCAGGGCACGATCGGCGGGATCATCTTTGCCATCCTGGGCCTGCCCTCGCCGCTGATCTGGGGCACGGTGATGGCCTTTGCCACTCTGCTGCCAGTGATCGGCACCGGGCTGGTCTGGCTGCCGACCGCGATCTATCTGGTGGCCACCGGGCAGGTCTGGCAAGGCGTAGCGCTGATTTTCAGCGGCGTGTTCATCATCGGCGGGGTGGATAATGTCGCGCGGCCGATGATTGTCGGGCGCGATACCGGCCTGCCCGATTGGGTGGTGCTGATCTCAACGCTGGGCGGGGTTGGCCTGTTCGGCTTCCACGGCGTGGTGCTGGGGCCGCTGGTCGCCGGAGTCACCGTCGCGCTGCTCGAACTCTACCGCCATTCGCATGGCGAAGCCGAAGATCCGGACGGACCGGCGCCGGCCTGATCCGCCACTGACTGCCAGGCCACTTTTGGGCCTTGTCTGTACTGTCTCCAAAGTGCAGGGCGGCAAGCAAAGAACAATCAAGATTCAGCAGGAGCCATTTCATGCGCATGATCGACCATTTCATCCACGGCGGCACTGCCGGTCTGGCCGCCACCCGCAAGGGCGCGGTGATGGATCCCAACAACGGCGGTCAGCAGGCCGAAGTCGTGCTGGGCGGGGCCGATGCGCTGGAGCGCGCAGTGGCCGCCGCGCAAGCCGCACAGCCCGCCTGGGCCGCGATGAACCCCCAGCGCCGCGCGCGGGTGATGTTCGAATTCAAGCGCCTGATCGAGCGCGATATGGAGCCGCTGGCCACGCTGCTTTCCAGCGAACACGGCAAGGTGATCGCCGACTCCAAGGGCGATATCCAGCGCGGGCTGGAAGTGGTCGAATTCTGCTGCGGGCTGCCGCATGTGCTGAAGGGTGAGTTTACCCAGGGCGCCGGACCCGGGATCGACGTGACCTCGATGCGCCAGCCGCTGGGGATCGGTGCGGGTATCACCCCGTTCAACTTCCCGGCGATGATCCCCCTGTGGATGGGCGCGATGGCGATTGCGGCGGGCAATGCCTTTATCCTCAAGCCCAGCGAGCGTGATCCTTCGGTACCGGTCAAGATCGCCGAACTTTGGCTTGAGGCGGGCCTGCCCGACGGCATTTTCCAGGTGCTCCACGGCGACAAGGAAATGGTCGATCTGATCCTCGATCACCCGGCGATTTCGGCGGTCAGCTTCGTTGGTTCAAGCGACATCGCCCAGTACGTCTATTCGCGCGGTGTCGCGGCGGGCAAGCGGGTCCAGGCAATGGGCGGCGCGAAGAACCACGGGATCGTGATGCCCGATGCCGATCTGGACCAGGTCGTCGGCGATCTGTGCGGCGCGGCTTTCGGTTCGGCTGGCGAACGCTGCATGGCGCTGCCGGTGGTGGTGCCAGTCGGCGAAGACACTGCTGAGCGGCTCAAGGCCAAGCTGATCCCGGCAATCGAGGCGCTCAAGGTCGGCATTTCGACCGATCCCGATGCGCAGTACGGCCCGGTCGTCACCGCGATGCACAAGGCCAATATCGAACGCTGGATCCAGACCGCGGTCGATGAAGGCAGCGAGCTCGTCATCGACGGCCGCGGCTTTACCATGCAGGGGCATGAGGAAGGCTACTTCCTGGGCCCGACGCTGCTCGACCGGGTCACTCCGGACATGACCAGCTATCACAACGAGATCTTTGGCCCCGTGCTGCAGATCGTCCGCGCCAAGGACTTTGAAGAGGCCCTCACCCTCCCCAGCAAGCACCAGTATGGCAACGGCGTCGCAATCTTCACCCGCAATGGCCACGCGGCGCGCGAATTCGCTGCCCGCGTCAATGTCGGCATGGTCGGGATCAACGTGCCGATCCCGGTCCCGGTTGCCTATCACAGCTTCGGCGGCTGGAAGCGTTCGGGCTTTGGCGATACCGACCAGTACGGCATGGAAGGCCTGAAGTTCTGGACCAAGCTCAAGAAGATCACCGCCCGCTGGCCTGACGGCGGCGGCGATGGTTCGAACGCGTTTATCATCCCGACGATGGGGTGAGGTTGATCGAATGGACCTGACCGGCTTCTGGACGGGTACCTATTGGTACTTTGACCATAGCCAGCCAGTCGTTCCGTTTTTGGCCAATCTCGATGACCAAGGCGGCAGCTTGTCAGGTTCGATTTCCGAACCTGATTTACATTTCGGAACAGGAATGCGGCTTGAAGCCATTCTGGTCGGATTGCGCGAAGGTAGGCGGGTGAACTTTGCCAAGGCCTATGACGGGGCTGGGCCATTCGCTCACCGGGTTGACTATAACGGGTCTCTCTCCGACGATGGCAAAGTCATCAAGGGGAGCTGGTATCTGTCTGGGTATTGGGGCGCTTTCGAGATGTCTCGCGAGTTGCTTGAACTAGAAGAACCAGCCGAGGAAAGCGTCGAGGCCACACTAGCGATGGAATTTGAACTCAAATGACCGACCAGTTTTCCCTCACCGAGGACCAGCTTGCGATCCAGGACATGGCGCGCAAGTTCACTGCCGACCGGATCACGCCGTTTGCGGCTGAGTGGGACGAGCAGAGCCACTACCCGGTCGATGTCTGGAAGGCCGCCGGCGAGCTGGGCTTTGGCGCGATCTATGTCTCCGAAGAGAACGGCGGGATTGGTCTGGGGCGGCTGGAAGCGGCGCTGATCATGGAGGCGATGGCCTATGGCTGCGCCGCGACCAGCTCGTACATTTCGATCCACAATATGGCGACCTGGATGATCGACACTTTCGGCTCGCCAGAGCTGAAGGCGCGGTTCCTGCCCGAGCTGGTCTCGATGGAAAAGATCGCGAGCTATTGCCTGACCGAGCCAGGCTCGGGATCGGACGCGGCGGCGCTGAAAACCAGCGCGAAGCTGGACGGCGACCACTATGTGCTGAATGGCACCAAGCAGTTCATCTCGGGCGCGGGCTATAACGACATCTATGTCTGCATGGTCCGCACTGGCGACAACGGGGCCAAGGGCATCAGCTGCCTGGTGGTCGAGAAGGACACTCCGGGGCTGTCGTTCGGCGCGCCGGAAAAGAAGCTCGGGTGGAATTCCAGCCCCACCGCGCAGGTGGTGTTCGAGGACTGCCGGGTGCCGGTGGCCAACCGCGTTGGCGGCGAAGGCGAAGGCTTCCGTTTTGCCATGGCCGGGCTCGATGGCGGGCGGCTTAACATCGGCGCCTGCTCGCTTGGCGGGGCGCAGCGCTGTCTCGATGAGGCGGTCAAGTATACCAAGGAGCGCCAGCAGTTCGGGCAGCCGGTCGCCGATTTCCAGAACACCCAGTTCATGCTGGCCGACATGGCAACCGACCTGGAGGCCGCCCGCGCCCTCCTCTACATGGCCGCCGCCAAAGTGACCGCCGGCGCGCCCGACAAGAGCCGCTTTTCGGCGATGGCCAAGCGGCTGGCGACCGACAGCGGCAGCAAGATTGTCAACGATGCGCTGCAGCTGTTCGGCGGCTATGGTTACCTGAAGGACTACCCGATCGAACGCTTCTGGCGCGACTTGCGGGTGCATTCGATCCTTGAAGGAACCAACCAGGTGATGCGGATGATTGTGGGACGGGACTTGCTGCGCCAATGACTTTTGATTTCACACCCCCCTCCCCGTTCGTGTCGAGCGAAGTCGAGACACTGGGGCGCGGCATCTCGACTTCGCTCGATGCGAACGGAGGTTGGGATGACTGACGAAATGATCATCCGCACTGAGGGCGCCGCGGGCTTCCTCACGCTCAACCGCCCCAAGGCGATCCATGCGCTGACGCAGGGCATGGACCATGCCATGACCGAGGCCTTGCTGGCCTGGCGCGACGATCCCGCAGTCCAGGTCGTGATCATCGACCACAGCGAAGGCCGCGGCTTTTGCGCCGGCGGCGATATCGCTTTCCTGCGCAATTCGGCGCTCAACGATGGCGGCGTATCGGGGCGCAGGTTCTTCTATGAGGAATACCAGCTCAATCACCTGTTGATGACCTATCCCAAGCCGGTGGTGGCCTTCATGGACGGGATCACCATGGGCGGCGGCGTGGGGATCAGCCAGCCGGCGAAGTTCCGCGTCGCAACCGAAAACACCCGCTTTGCCATGCCCGAAACCGGGATCGGGCTGTTCCCCGATGTCGGCGGCGGCTGGCATTTGTCGCGGCTGTCGGGCCGGATGGGGCAGTTCCTGGCCTTGACCGGCGCGCGGCTCGACGGCTCGGAATGCCTGTGGACCGGGCTGGCCACGCATTATCTGCCGCACGATGCGCTGGCCGATGCCAAGGAGCGGCTGATCCACGGGCATGATCCGGCGCAAGTCCTCGCCGCGCTGGCAGTCACCCCGCCCCCGGCGCGGATTGAGGGCAATGCGGCGCAGATCGCGAAACACTTTGCCTCGGACCGCTATGAAGACATCCTCGCCAGCCTGGAAGCCGACGACAGCGAATGGGTCGCCAAGGAACTGGCAACGCTGCGCACCAAGTCGCCCCAGACTTGCAAGGTCGCGCTGCGCCAGTTGCATGACAGCGCGCTTTGCCCCGATTTCGCTGCCAACATGGTGATGGAATACCGCATCGCCAGCCGCGTCCTCACCCGCCCCGACTTTGCCGAAGGCGTGCGCGCGGTGATCGTGGACAAGACCAATGACGCGAAGTGGGACCCGGCCACGCCTGAGGGCGTTACCGACGAACTGATCGACAGCATCTTCGCCCCGCTTCCGGCCGCTGAGGAATGGAAACCCCTATGAGCTACGAAACGATCCTGGTCGAAACGCACGGAGCGGTCACGCTGATCACGCTGAACCGGCCGCAGGCGCTCAACGCGCTCAACAGCCAGGTGCTTGAAGACCTGATCGCCGCCTTCGCCGCCTTCGATGCCGATGACAGCCAGCGCTGCGCGGTGCTGACCGGCAGCGACAAGGCGTTCGCGGCGGGCGCGGACATCAAGGAGATGTCGGACAAGAGCTTTGGCGACGTCTATGGCGGCGGGCTGTTCGCCGGCTACGACCGCGTTACCGCCACCCGCAAGCCGTGGATCGCGGCTGTCGCCGGATATGCGCTGGGCGGCGGGTGCGAGCTCGCGATGATGGCCGATTTCATCGTCGCGGCGGACAATGCCAAGTTCGGCCAGCCCGAGATCAAGCTGGGCGTCACCCCCGGCATGGGCGGCAGCCAGCGGCTGACCCGGGCGGTGGGCAAGGCCAAGGCGATGGAAATGTGCCTGACCGGCCGGATGATGGGCGCCGAGGAGGCCGAGGCAGCCGGGCTTGCCGCCAAGGTGGTGCCGCTGGCCGAGCTGAAAGACGCCGCGCTCAAGACTGCCGCCGAAATCGCCGCGATGCCGCCGCTCGCCGCGATGGCTGCCAAGGAAATGGTCAACGCCGCCTTTGAAACCACGCTGACGCAAGGCGTGCTGTTCGAGCGCCGCCTGTTCAACGGCCTGTTCGGCACCGAGGACCAGAAGGAAGGCATGGCCGCCTTTGTCGAGAAGCGGCCGGGGAACTGGAAGGGGCGCTAAACCCCACCTCCGTTCGTGTCGAGCGAAGTCGAGACACTGCGCGCGGCATCTCGACTTCGCTCGATGCGAACGGGCTTTGGAGTAGTTTGATATGAGCAAAATCGCCTTCATCGGCCTCGGCAACATGGGCGGCGGGATGGCTGCGAACCTGGTCAAGGCCGGGCACGATGTGCATGCCTTTGACCTTTCGGCAGAGGCCCTCGCCCGCGCGGCTGACAACGGCTGCACGACTTACACTTCGGTGCGCGAGGCTGTACAAGGCGCTGAGGCGGTGGTTTCGATGCTGCCCAACGGGGCGATCGTGGACAGCGTCTATGCCGCCGATGTGATCGGCCAGGCCCCCAGCTCCGCGCTGCTGCTCGACTGCTCGACCATCGACGTCGCCACCGCGCGCAAGGTTGAGGATGCCGCCCAGGCCGCCGGGTACGAGATGGTCGATGCGCCCGTGTCCGGCGGGATCGCCGCGGCCAATGGCGGGACGCTGACTTTCATGGTCGGCGGCAGCGACGCGGCCTTTGCCAAGGCCGAGCCGATCCTGGCGGCGATGGGCAAGGCGGTGATCCATGCCGGGGCCAGCGGTGCGGGCCAGGCGGCCAAGATCTGCAACAACATGATCCTGGGCGCGACGATGATCGCGACTTGCGAGGCCTTTGCGCTCGCTGAGAAGCTGGGGCTGGATTTGCAAACGTTCTACGACATCTCGAGCAAGGCCTCGGGCCAGTCGTGGTCGATGACTTCGTACTGCCCAGTCCCCGGCGTCGGTCCGGCCAGCCCGGCCGACAATGGCTACCAGGGCGGGTTCGCCGCCGCGCTGATGCTCAAGGACCTCAAGCTGGCGATGGAAGCCGCTGCCAGCGCCGGGGCGGACGTACCGATGGGCCAGCGCGCCGAAGAACTCTACGCTGCCTTCGCCGAGGCCGGGAATGGCGGCATGGACTTCTCTGGCATTATCAAGACATTCCAGTAAGCATCTGACAATGAACGACGCCATCGCCCCCACCGGCCCTCTCGCGGGCATCAAGGTCCTCGATCTTTCGCGCGTTCTGGCGGGCCCGTGGTGCACGCAGATGCTGGGCGATCTGGGGGCCGAAGTGATCAAGCTGGAACAGCCCGGCCAGGGCGACGACACCCGCAAATGGGGTCCGCCGTTCCTGGAGGACGGCTCGCGCGATTCGGCCTATTACCTTTGCGCCAACCGCAACAAGCGCTCGATCGCAGTCGATATTGCCAAGCCGGAAGGTGCGGAGCTGATCCGCCAATTGGTGCGCGATGCGGATATCCTGATCGAGAATTTCCGGGTCGGCGCGCTGGCCAAATATGGGCTCGATTATGCCGCGCTCAGCGCGATCAAGTCCGACCTGATCTTCTGCTCGATCACCGGCTTCGGCCAGACCGGGCCGGACCGCGACAAAGGCGGCTACGACTTCCTGATCCAGGGCATGAGCGGGCTGATGAGCGTCACCGGCGAGGCTGCTGGCCGCCCGACCAAGGTGGGCGTGCCAACGGTTGACCTGTCCACCGGGCTCTATGCCACGATCTCGATCCTCGCCGCGCTGCAGCACCGCAATCGCACTGGCGAGGGCCAGTATATCGACCTCGCCTTGCTTGACAGCCAGGTGGCGCTGCTCGCCAACCAGGGCTCGGGCTGGCTCAATGGCGGGGTCGTGCCGGGCCGGCTGGGCAACCAGCATCCCACCATCACTCCGTACCAGGACTTTACCTGCAGCGACGGCGACGTGCTGGTCGCGCTGGGCAATGACCGCCAGTACCGCGACTTCTGCACCCTGCTGGGCCGCCCCGAACTCGGCACCGATCCGCGCTATGCCGACAGCGCCACGCGCAGCGTGAACCGCGCAGAGATGCTGGCCGAGCTGTCCTCCGAGATTGCCAAGTGGACAGCCGAAGATCTGATCGCGGCGATGGAAGCGGCCAAGCTGCCAGGCGGGCGGATCAATACGGTGCCGCAGGCGCTGGCCCATCCGCAAGTCGAGGCGCGCGGCATGGTCCACGAGATCGCCCGCAGCGATGGCACGCCGGTGCGCTTCGTCGGCTTTCCGGGCAAGTTCTCGGCCTCGCCGGTCAACTACCGCTCAGCCCCGCCGCGTTCGGGCGAGAACACCCGCGAAGTGCTTGGCGAAAAGCTTGGCCTGTCCGATGATGCGCTCGATCAGTTGCAGGCCAGCGGCGTGATCGCCGACAAGCTCTAGGAGAAGACAATGCCCGGTGTCTGGTTTGACGAGCTTTCGGTCGGGCAGAAGTTCGATCATGCGATCCGCCGCACGGTGACCGAAACCGACAATGTGCTGTTCACCACCCTGTCGCACAATCCGGCGCAATTGCACCTCGATGCCGAGTACATGAAGGGCACCGACTATGGCCAGGTGCTGGTCAATTCGTGCTTTACGCTCAGCCTGATGGTGGGGGTCAGCGTGGGCGATACGACGCTGGGTACTGCCATAGCCAACCTGGGCTGGGACGAGGTGCGGTTCCCCAAACCGGTTTTCATCGGCGACACGCTGAACGTGGCCACCGAAGTGCTGGAACTGCGCGAATCCAAGAGCCGCCCCGATGCCGGGATCGTCACGTTCCTGCACCAGGCCTACAACCAGCGCGGCGAACTGGTGGCGAGTTGCAAACGGTCGGGATTGCAGCGCAAGCGGCCTGTGTCTGCCTAGATCAGAAACCCTCCCAAATCCGTTCGTCCCGAGCGAAGTCGAGGGAACGCGTATGAGGCGATCCCTCGACTTCGCTCGGGACGAACGGGGTTGGGTGGTCTTGGACCGGGAACGCATTCCTAGTGCGGTAAATCCGCTGCATCATCTTTGGGCGCGACAACCTTGGCTCTGAGATCGGCCTTGGTCATGAAGAACGTCAGCGGGATCACCGCCAGGCTCATCCACATCATCAGGTAGAAATCGTCGATATAGGCGACCATTGCCGCCTGCCGGTTCACTTCGGCATCAACGATCCTGAGCGCCGCTTCACCCATTCCCTGGAACCGGTCGAGCGTCGAAAAATCGATCATCCCCATCATCGAGGCGGTCAGCTTTCCGGCCATGTCCGAATGGCTGACCTGCAGGTTGCGGCTGAGCAGCGTCACCACGATCGAGATCCCGATCGAAGCGCCGATCGAGCGCGCGAGGTTGAGCAGGCTCGATCCATCGGTGCGCAGCTGCGGGGCGATCGTGGCGAAGGCGCTGGCATTCATCGGGATGAAAACCATGCCCATCCCCAGCCCCTGAATGAACCCCGACCAGACCACATGCGAGCGCGATGTCGCCAGCGACCAGCCCGACATCTGCCACATCGAAAAAGCCACCAGAGCAAAACCCATTGCGATCAGCAGTCGCGGATCGACCCCCTTGCGCACGATGATCCCGGTCAGTTGCATGGTGATCAGCGTCCCCACGCCCCGGGCCATCAGCGTCTCGCCGGTATCGACCACGCTGTAACCGAACAGGTGCTGCAACATCGGCGGCAGCAGCGCCATGGTCGCGAACATCACCACGCCAATCACCAGGCTGAGCACCAGCGCAAAGACGTAGTTGGCGTCGCGGAACAGCTCGCGGTCGAACAGAGGGCTGCGCGCCGTGGTGAAATGGATCACCGCGATCCAGGCTCCCGAAATACCCAGCCAGGCGTAGAGCCAGGCCTCCTTCGATTCGAACCAGTCGATATGGTTGCCCCGGTCGAGCAGCAGCTGGATCGAGGTCAGCGTGGTCGCCAGCAGCGCAAAGCCCAGCAGGTCGAACCGGCGCTCGATTTTCTCGCGCGAGGGCAAGGCGGCGATCAGGATCGCCAGCGAGATCGCTCCCAGCGGCACGTTGACATAGAACACCGCGCGCCAGTTCCAGTTCTCGGTCAGCCAGCCGCCGAGGATCGGCCCCATAATCGGCCCGGCCATGATCCCCATCCCCCAGATCGCCATCATCTGCGGTTGGCGCGAGGGCCGGTTGGTATCGACCATCGCCGACTGGCTGAGCGGGGTGATGAAGGCCCCGGTCGCGCCCTGCAGCGCGCGGAACACCACCATTTGCGTGACGTTCTGCGCCATCCCGCAAAGCATCGAGGAGAGCACGAAGCCCACCACCGAATAGATGAACAGCCGCCGCGAACCGATCCGGTCGGCCAGCCAGCCGGTGATCGGCATGGCCACCGCCAGCGCGACGATATAGCTGGTGAGCACCCAGCTGATCTCGTCGCTGGTCGAACCCAGACTGGATTGCATGTGCGGGATCGCGACATTGGCGATCGTGCTGTCGAGGATCTGCAGCAGCGAGGCGAGCATGATCCCGATCACCAGCAGAAAGGGATTGGCGACCGGCAGCAGCGCGACATCCTCGTCCGCGCTGATTACATTGGAGGTTGGCGCCTTGCCCCGCCCCGGTGCTGCCGCCGCGCTGGCCACTGCCGCTGCGCGCCCTAGCGCTTGCGGCCGTCGGTGAAGACTTTCACCTTGACCGACAGGCCGGAGATAAGCGCCCGCGGGCTCGGCTCATCCAGCACGATCCGCACCGGCACGCGCTGGGTCACCTTGACCCAGTTGCCGGTCGCGTTCTGTGCTGGCAGCACCGAAAATTCGCTGCCGGTCCCGGCCCCGATCGAGGCGACGTGGGCCTTCAGCACCAGTCCGGGATAGGCGTCAAAACGGATCTCGGCCGGCTGGCCAGAACGCATGTCCGCCAGGTCGGTTTCCTTGAAATTGGCCTCGATATAGGCCGATCCGTCAGCGACCAGCGTCAGCGCGGGCACGCCCGAGATCAGGTTCTGCCCCAACTGGAGCCGCCCGGCCTGGCTGACCTGCCCGCTGACCGGCGCGCGCACTTCGGTACGGCGCAGGCTGAGTTCGGCCACGCTGCGCTGCGCCCGGGCCGAGGCGAGCTGGGGATAGACCCCGGGCACCTGGCTGCCGGTGGCGAGCTTGGCCGCGGCCTCGTCGCGCTTGGCCAGCGCCATGCGCAGTGCCTCCTCGCCCATCGCAACCTGGTGCAGCGCGGCTTCGTAAGCGGCCTTGGTGGTGAAACCCTTCTTCCACAGCGCTTCCTGGCGTTGCAAGTTGGAGCGGGCAAAGGCGATCTGTTCCTGCGCGGCAGAAATATCAGCGCCCGACAGCGCGGAGGAATTGGCCAGCGAGGCCTGGCTGGCCTGGGCCCCCGCGATCGAGGCATCGGCCTGGGCCATCTGCAACTGGTAGGGTTCGGGGTCGATCCGGAACAGCAGGTCGCCGGCCTTCACATGCTGGTTCTCCCGGACCAGCACTTCGACGATCTTGCCGGTCACCTGTCCGCTAACCGAAACCTTGTCGAGGTGGACATAGGCATTGTCGGTTGAGACCTGGCCTTGCAGACTGCGCCAATAGACCACTGCACCGATGCACAGCGCCAAGGGCAGCGACAGCATCAGCAGCAGCCGGCCCCAGTTCCGCTTGGGCTTGGCCACTTCGGTTGTCGGCTCAGCCATGGACCACCGCCTTGCCGCTGGCGCGCGGCGCAAGATTGCTGCGGATCCGGTTGAGCGCGGCGACCAGCACGCGCTGTTCATCGGCGCTGACCCCGACCAGCGACTGGGCCGCAAGCTCATCGGCAAGCGGGCGCATCTGAGCCAGCAGATCATTGGCCTTGGCGGTCAGGAATAGCCGCCACGAACGCCGATCGGCTGGGTCGGGCCTGCGTTCGACCAGATCGGCTTCCTGCAAACGGTCAACCATCCGGCAGACCGTGATCGGCTCGACATCGAGCAGTTCGGCGAGGCCGCCCTGGTTCACGCCTTCATGGCGGCGCAGCATGACCAGCACTTGCCATTGCGGCCGGGTCACTCCGATCTCCCGCGCGCGTGCATCGAAAGCGCGCCGCGCCATGCGCGAAACATCGCCAACCAGCGAAAAGAGATTCTCGTCCATAGTCCTGCAAATTAATAAGCATCGTTATATTATGCAAGCCCATTGCAAGCATGGATTTGCATTGCTCACTGTGCGTTCAGGCGCGACAATGAATTACACTTTGCGAAGAGACAGCGAGCGTCCTGCGCGGCAGGATGCCAGCAGGATCCAGTGGGAGTGCGGCATGCAGAAAAGCGCAACGGCCCAGGCGCGGTTCGGGCTAGGCGGCAGGGGCGGCGAAGTGCTGCCCGCCGATCCGCAGGCCTGGCTGGCCGGGCAACTCACCCGCTACAATCCGCGCCCGGCCCCGATCGCGGCGCTGCCGGGCACCGGCGCGCTGGTCACCATGCTGCGCGAAGCACGCGACGGTCGGCGCGAAGCCAAGGCCGAAGCCAAGGCAGCGGCAATGGAACCCAAGCAGCCCGATCCCGGCGGACAAGGGCAGTTCCGCGAACTGCGCGATGCCTATACCGCTGCGGTCGGCGCACGCACCGACGTCGCTCTGGCCAGCGAGACGCCGTTTGTGGAGCGGTTGGTCCACTTCTGGTCGAACCACTTCGCCGTGTCGGTCGATAAAGTCGCGGTGCTGGGCTTTGGCGGGGCCTTTGAATTCGAAGCGATCCGCCCGCATGTGCTGGGCAAGTTCGCCGACATGCTGGGCGCAGTGGAGCGGCATCCGGCAATGCTGCTCTACCTCGACCAAGCGGAATCGGTTGGCCCAGACTCGATGCTGGCCCAGCGCGCTGGAGCACGCGGGCGCGAGCGCGGGCTCAACGAAAACCTCGCGCGCGAGATCCTCGAACTGCACACGCTGGGCGTGCGCACAGGCTACAGCCAGGCCGATGTCACGGAACTGGCCCGCGCACTGACCGGCTGGACTGTCGGTGGACTGGCCAAGCAGCCTTTGCTGCGCGGCCCTGGGCCGGGCTTCTGGTTCGCCGCACCGATCCACCAGCCGGGCAGCCGCACGGTGCTGGGCAAGCGCTATGGCCAGCAGGGCGAGGCGCAGGGCCAGGCAATCCTCGACGACCTGGCACGCCACCCCGCCACCGCGCGGCACGTGGCAACCAAGCTGGCCCGTCATTTCGCCGCGGACGATCCTCCGCCTGCGCTGGTGACCCGGCTGGAGCAGGATTTCCTGCGCACCGGGGGCGATCTCAAGTCGCTCTACAAAGTGCTGATCGCCGCGCCTGAGGTGTGGAACGGCGCCCCCAAGTTCCGCACCCCGTGGGACTGGACGCTGGCCGTGCTGCGCGCGACCGGGGTCAAGCAGCTCCCCGGCCGCACCGCTGCGGGCGCTTTCCAGCAGCTGGGTCAGGCGATCTGGAAGCCCGGCTCACCCGCAGGATACGACGACACCGCCCCCAGCTGGGCCGGGCCCGATGCGATCTATCGCCGGGTCGAGGTCGCCCAGCGCGTGGCCGAGCGCACCGCCCCCTTGGTCGATGCCCGCCAACTCGCCAGCCAGCTCTATGGTGACAGCCTGTCCGAAGCCACGCGGCAGGCCATTACCCGCGCCGAAAGCGGCCCGCAGGCACTCGCCTTGCTGCTCGCCTCACCCGAAATGATGCGGAGATGACCCCGATGCTGCTTCACCGCCGCCAGATCCTCGCCGCCGGCACTGCCGTGCTGTTCATGCCCTCAATCGCTTTCGCCAAGGCCGAGACCGAGCGCCGCCTGGTCTTCGTGATCCAGCGCGGCGCCGCCGATGGCCTATCCACCCTCGCCCCGATTGGCGACCCGGCCTATTCGGGGCTGCGCGGCAGCCTGATCCCCGAACTGGCCGACCAGCCGAAACTGGGCGGCCTGTTCGCGCTCCACCCCGCGCTGAAAGAGCTGGGCGCGCTCTATGGGGCGAAGCAGGCGCTGTTCGCGCACGCGGTCGCCTCGCCCTATCGCGACCGCTCGCACTTTGACGGGCAGAACGTGCTCGAGACTGGCGCATCGCGGCCCTATGAGCGCAAGGACGGCTGGATGAACCGCCTGCTGGGCATGCTGCCTGCTGGAACCGCGCGGGGGCTGGCGGTGTCTGCCACGATCCCCGCCGCGCTGCGCGGCGATGTCACCGTGTCGAGCTATGCGCCCTCGGCGCTGCCCGATGCTTCGCAGGATCTGCTCCAACGGGTCTCGGGCATGTACGCCGGTGATGCCCAGCTCCACGCGCTGTGGGAAGAGGCGCTGCAGACCCGCAAGATGGCGGGCGAAATGGCCACCGCCGGTCGCGGCGCGGCGGCGGCGGGCAAGCTGATCGCTTCGCTGATGGCCGGCGCGCAGGGTGCGCGGGTGGTCATGGTCGAAACCGACGGCTGGGATACCCACGCCGGACAGAAGAACCGGCTGAACAATCAGCTGACCGGGCTCGACGCCATGCTGGCCGCGCTCAAGGAAGGTCTCGGCACTGCCTGGTCCGACACTTTGGTGGTGGTCGCCACCGAATTCGGCCGCACTGCTGCGGCCAATGGCACCGGCGGGACCGACCACGGCACCGCCTCGATGGCGATGCTGCTCGGCGGAACCGTGGCGGGCGGACGGATTGTCTCCGACTGGCCGGGCCTCAGCCAAAGCCAGCTCTATGAGGGCCGCGACCTCAAGCCCACCACCAGCCTCGATGCCCTGATCGGCAGCGCGGTGGCGGGGCACTTTGGGCTCGACCCGGCGCGAGCGGTGCCGGGGCTGTTTCCGGGGAGCAAGGATACGGGGATTGCGGGGTTGGTGCGAGTGTAGCGAACTGCTCCGCAGCTAGCCCAGTCACCAATCCCGTCACCCTGAACTTGTTTCAGGGTCCATCGCGGTTTCAAACCGGCGGCCTGTTTCGCAACCATGCGGCTCAGTCGGCTCGTTTCACGCACCCACCGGACAAAAGGGATAGATGGACCCTGAAACAAGTTCAGGGTGACGGGGTCGGTTGGGTTCGCGCAGAAATCACTCCGCCGCCGCAATAACCCCCGGCTCGTTGGCCACCACTTTCAGCACCGCAGTCCAGGCCACGACGTTCTGCTCGAGCTGCTTCGGATCGATCTTGTCGAGCGTGTCGTCGGGCGTGTGGTGCAAGTCAAAATAGCGGGTGCCGTCCTGGTTGAGGTCCACCACTGCCAGCTTTTGCGCGGCAATGATCGCGCCAACATCGGCACCGCCACTTGCCTTGTCGGCGCCAGCCGCGATGCCCATTGGGGCCAGTGCAGAGACCAGCCGGTCACGCAGCGGCTTGTTCGCAGCCGACAGGTTGAACTCGACCCGCCAGACCCGGTCGGCCCCGAAATCGCTTTCCATCGCCAGTGCGTGCGGCTCAGCCGCGTGCGCCTTGGCATAGGCCGCGCCGCCGAACACGCCGATCTCTTCCGAACCGGCCCACAGCACGCGGATCGTGCGCAGCGGCTTTCCGCCCTGCTGGGCGCGCAGCGCGGCAGCGGTGATGATCCCGCAGCCAGCCGCATCGTCGAACGCGCCGGTCGCCAGGTCCCAGCTGTCGAGGTGGCAGGCGACCAGGATCGGCGGCAGCGCCGGATTGCTGCCCGGCAGTTCGGCCACGACATTGCCCGAAGGCATGTTCGGCTGGGCCTTGCCTTCCAGCACCAAATTGATCGTCATCGGTTTGCCGGTCTGGGCAATCCGCCGGATCAGCTCGCCATCGGGCAGTGAGACGGCGCCGGCCGGGATCGCGGTGGTACCGGCGGGCCAGCTGGTCCCCCCGGTGTGCGGGTTGCGCTGCATGTCGGTACCGATCGAGCGGATCACGACGCCTGCCGCGCCTTTGCCAGCCGCGATGGCCGGCCCCTGCCGCCGCGCCGCGCCAAAGGGACCATAGGACGATCCGTCCTGCGTCGCGGTCATCGCGTGGTCGATGAAAGCAACCTTGCCCTTGAGCGAACCTTCCGGCGCTGCCTTCAGCGCATCGAGCGTGGGAAAGTAAACCAGCTCCGCGCTCAGCCCGCCCTTGGGCGTCGGCGCGGAATAGCCCAGCGCGGTGATGTGCAGCTTTTGCGGATAGGGCCCGGTCAGCTCGGCTGTCTCAGCCCCGCGAACAAAGCCGGTCACTGTGAACGGCTCGACCCGCACATTCTGGAACCCCAGCGCTTTCAGCCGCGCCACCGCCCAGTCGCGCGCCTTGGCTTCACGCTCAGACCCGGCAGGCCGCGCGCCGATCTCGGTCGTCAGGTCGGCGGTGATATCCCATGCGACGGAATCGGCAGGACCGGCAATCGCAGTGGAGGAGAGCAACAAGGCGGAGAGCGCGGCGGCGCGAAAGGTTTGTTTCATGGCGGGCTGGCTATCGGGCCGGGCGGTGCTTGGCAAGGCATCGCCATGCTTGCAGCCAGCCCCCGCGCTCTGTAAGGGCCGCGCAAATCTCCGCTTAACGCTTATTCCCAAGAGGACCTGACAATGGCCGCCCAGTACGCCTTCGTGATGAAGGGCATGACCAAGACTTTCCCCGGTGCGCAAAAGCCGGTGCTCTCGGACATCAACCTGCAATTCTATCAGGGTGCCAAGATCGGCATCGTCGGGCCCAACGGCGCGGGCAAATCGACGCTGATCAAGATCATGGCCGGGATCGACAAGGACTTCACCGGCGAGGCCTGGCCGGGCGAATATATCACCGTCGGCTATCTTGAGCAGGAGCCGCAGCTCGATACCACCAAGACCGTGCTCGAAAACGTCAAGGAAGGCGCGCGGGCCACGGCCGACATGGTTGAACGCTTCAACCAGATCGGCATGGAAATGGCCGAGGAAGACGCCGATTTCGACGCGCTGGGCGCCGAAATGTCTGAGCTTCAGGACAAGATTGACGCGGTCGATGGCTGGACGCTCGACAACCAGCTCGAAATCGCGATGGAAGCCTTGCGCTGCCCTCCGGGTGACTGGTCGGTGGAAAACCTCTCGGGCGGTGAAAAGCGCCGGATCGCGCTGACCCGGCTGCTGATCCAGAAGCCTGACATCCTGCTGCTCGACGAACCGACCAACCACCTGGACGCCGAATCGGTCGAATGGCTGGAAAACCACCTCAAGGAATATGCCGGTGCGGTGCTGATGATCACCCACGACCGCTACTTCCTCGACAATGTGGTCGGCTGGATCCTTGAGCTCGATCGCGGGAAGTACTTCCCCTACGAGGGCAACTACTCGACTTACCTCGAAACCAAGGCCAAGCGCCTGGCGCAGGAAGAGCGCGAGGAAAGCGGCAAGCATAAGGCTCTGTCGCGCGAACTCGAATGGATCCGCCAGACCCCGGCCGCGCGTCAGACCAAGAGCAAGGCGCGTATCCGCAAGTTTGAGGAACTGCAGAACGCGCAGGACAGCCGCACGGTCGGCAAGGCCCAGATCATCATCCAGGTGCCCGAGCGGCTCGGCGGCAAGGTGATCGACGTCAAAGGCATCTCCAAGGCCTATGGCGACAAGCTGCTGTTCGAAGATCTGAGCTTCATGCTGCCCCCGGGCGGGATCGTCGGGATCATCGGCCCCAACGGCGCGGGTAAATCCACCCTGTTCAGGATCCTGACCGGGCAGGAACAGCCCGACAGCGGGACGGTCGAAATCGGCTCGACCGTGCGGCTGGGCTATGTTGACCAGAGCCGCGATGACCTGAACCCGGCCAACAACGTCTGGCAGGAAATCAGCGGCGGGCATGACTACATGACCGTCAACAAGCAGGAAATGAGCACCCGGGCCTACGTCGGTGCGTTCAATTTCAAGGGCCAGGACCAGCAGAAGAACGTCGGCAAGCTCTCGGGCGGTGAACGCAACCGCGTCCACATGGCCAAGATGCTCAAGCAAGGCGGCAACGTGCTGCTGCTCGACGAACCGACCAACGACCTCGACGTCGAAACGCTGGCCGCGCTGGAAGACGCAATCGAAAACTTCGCCGGCTGCGCCGTGGTCATCTCGCACGACCGCTTCTTCCTCGATCGCCTCGCGACGCATATCCTGGCGTTTGAAGGCAACAGCCACGTGGAGTGGTTCGAGGGCAACTTCGCGGCGTATGAGGAGGACAAGCGGCGCAGGCTGGGTGATGCGGCCGATCGGCCGACGCGATTGGCTTATAAGAAGCTGACGCGATAAAGTTGCTCAACGTTGAGCAACTTTGGTTTGACTGTCCGTGAGTATTTGCGGATTATTGCGGAATGTCAGACCCATTTTCGATTGCCGAAGGGCAACTTCAGTCCGCCGGGCTTCTAGATGAACCCGGCGCTGTCCTTTATTCGGGCGCGTCCACTCTTCGGAATGGGCCGGTCTATCTTCTTGGGTTAAATCCTGGCGGCTCAGAAGGGGCGACTCTCCGACAATCGATCGCAGCCTCGCGCAGAGAGCACAACTGCTATTTGGATGAGCAGTGGGCACCTGGTGGCCATGTTCAACCAAAGGGGCAATCCACTTTGCAACGCCGGGTGCAGGAACTGTGCAAGCTTCTGAAATTGGACACGCGCCATGTACCCGCGTCAAACCTCGTCTTCACTCGCTCCACGAGAATTGCGACGCACTCGAATTTTCGATCTGCCGCAGATGCTTGCCTCGCTGTCCACCGCACGTTCTTGGATGCGATCAAACCCGACCTCATTTTAACTTACGGGAATCTTGCAAACTTCGAAGGCTTGGCAAGATTGGGGCAGATTGAGAGTAGGTTGGCTGAGCATGGTAGTTGGAAGGCTCATCGGGGCTCAGCAATCGTCGGCGGTCGTTCAGTCAGACTTGCGAACATTCCACATATGTCTCTTTGGGCGAGTGATCGCAGAGAACACATCGTTCGCTGGGCGCTGGGACTGCAAAGCAATTAGGCGGTAGTTTCTGAATAGGGAACTCACCGCCTCGGTCACATCGAGTCACAGCATCCGGTTCATCCCGGCCTGAAAGCCACCTTTCGGGCGCGCGGTAGTTGGGCAATAAAGCTCGATCGATCAATCCAACCCAACCGTCTCCACCACCAACCCCTCAACCCTCGCCGCGATCAACACCTCACCAAACGGCACATCCAGCTGCCCATCGTATCCACTGCCATCTTCGCGCGGGTTGGCGTGCATCAGGACCCGGTCTTCGTTGAGATCGATCACCCAGTATTCGGGTACCCCGGCATCGGCATAGAGGTCAGCCTTGCGGCCAAGGTCGGTTTCCAGCGTGCTGTCGGATACCTCGATCAGCAGGCCGACGGTTTCGAGCGGGACCACGCTGGCACCGCGATAGCTGGTAAGGACGATGTCAGGTTCGGGCAGCGAGCCGTCGGACAGGCGGACCGAGGCTTCGACTTGCGGTTCAAATTCCGAGCTAAGCTTTTCAAGGGCCAGGGCCAGGCGAACCGCCAGCCGCGTCTTGACCCGCGCGTGCCGGGAATGCTGCGCGTTCATGACGACGATCTCTCCTTCGATCAGCTCGCTCTTGGCATAGCCATCGAACATCCCCTGCTCGCTCAGCGCCAGGAACTGATCGACGGTAAAGCGGTACGGCGCGCTTTCGGTAGGCGGGAGCTGCGAAGGCTTGTTCATGGCGATGCCTGTTCGACTAACTGGCGGTGAGCCTATCACAGGTGCAACGTCCCCTCAACCTGAACGCAAAGCCTACCAATCCGTTCACCCTGCCGACAGCGCGAATCGGGTAGCCCGGTGCACAGAGTCGCCGGCAATCCGTCCGGCGCGTTGGATGAAAGGGACGGCGATGGCCGCTCGCTACTTCAAGTCACTCAGCCGCACCAGCCTGATTGCGCTGGCGATCGCGGCACTTACCTTGCCCGGCCTGGCCAATGCCCAGGAAGCCCGCCGCGGCGGTTGGGGTAACCAGCGTGAAGACCGGGGTGCCGCGCGCCAGGAACGCCAGCCCAGTTGGACCCAGCGTTCACAGCCGCAAGCCCAGGCTCCGGCACCGCGGGCCCAGGCGCCTGCCCCGGCACCGGCTCCCGCCCCGGCTCCGCGCTGGAGCGGCGGCAACAACAGTGGTGGTCAGCAAGGCTGGAGCGGCGGATCGCGCCCGGCACCTGCCCCCGCACCGGCCCCGCGCTGGAATGGCGGCGACAATGGCAATGGCGGCGGCAACAACTCTGGCTGGAGCGGACGGCGCGGCGGCAATGGCGGCGGCTGGAACGGTGGTTCGCGGACCACCGAAACGCCGGCCCCGGCCCCGGCCCCGCGTTGGGGCGGCAGCAACGGCGGCAATGGTAGCGGCGACAACACTGGTTGGCGGGAACGCAGAGGCGGGAACCCCGGCGGCTGGAATGGCGGCTCGCGGTCCACTGAAACCCCTGCCCCGCCCCCTTCGGGCGGCTGGAGCGGCCGCACGCGCGGCGGCACCTGGAGCGGCAGCAGCACTCCGCCCCCGCAGGGCAGCGCCGGTGGCGGCGATCACCGCCGCGATGGTGACAACTGGCGCGGCCGCGATGGCCGCAGCGGCGGCGACAGCTGGCGCGGGCGCGACCGGCGCGACCGTGACGGCGACGGACGGCGTGACGGCGGCAATTGGCGCGATGGCGACAACCGGCGCGGGCAGGATGGCAATTGGCGCGGACGCGACGGCAACGACCGCAACTGGGCCGACCGGGTCCGCCGCGACGGTCGGCACGACCGCGATCGCGATAGCTGGCGGCGTCACGGCGGCAACCGCGACTACTGGCGCAACCGCAACTGGTCGAACCACTGGGACCGCTCGCGCTACAACAACTGGTCGGGCTGGAACAACCGCTGGAACTGGACCTGGGGAAGCCGCTACAACCGCTGGGATCATGGCTGGCGCAACAGCAACCGCTATGACTGGTACGGCTGGCGCAACCGCTATCCGAGCTATTTCCAGGTCGGGACCTACTATGCCCCCTACCGGAACTACTCGTACCGGCGGCTGAGCATCGGTTATGTGCTGGACTCGCTGTTCTTCGGTGAAGACTACTGGATCGCCGATCCGGGATATTACCGCCTGCCCGACGTCTATGGCCCCTACCGCTGGGTGCGCTATTACGACGATGCGGTGCTGGTCGATATCTACACCGGCGAAGTGGTCGATGTGATCTACGAGTTCTTCTACTAAGCCGGAACCGGACAAGCGAAGGGCCGCGGCACCCCAGGTGTCGCGGCCCTTTCGTTTGGTCAGGCGGTCGTTACTTGAGCCAAGGCACCATGCGCCGCATCGTTCCGTCCTTGTCGACGAAGTGATGCTTCAGCGCCGCACCCAGATGCAGCACGAACAGGCCGATCATCACAAAGGCAAAAATCTCGTGCAGTTCGTAGAACATGTCCGCAGTCGGCTTGTCAGTGCCGACCGGCAGCGCGGGCACATCGAACAGGCCGAACATGCTGACCGGTCCGCCCTTGCTGAAGGCCGAAGACATCGCCCAGCCAGTGAGCGGCACTGCCAGCATCAGGAAATAGAACCCGGCATGGGTCACCCGCGCCAGGGCAGCTTCCCAGGCTTTGAGCGTTTCGACCATTGGCGGTGCTTTGTGCATCAGTCGCCAGACGATCCGAGCCAGGGTGAGCACCAGGATCGTGATCCCGGTTGCCTTGTGATAGCCCATCACCATCGCCTTATCGGCCTTGGGCAGGTCTTCGGCAACAAATGCGCCGATCAGGTTGAGAATGATCAGCAAGGCAATCAGCCAATGCAGGACGACGGCGCCGCGAGAATAGCGGTCGGAAGTAGTGCTTGCGGTTTCCATGGCGGCGGAAGCTGACGCAAACTTTCTGTGTGTGCAAGTCCCTTGTCGATGAACGGCAAGCTACCCCCTTGCCCTTGGCCAACAATTCGATAGTCACATGAATGTGACCAGTGCCTATGCCGACGCCCCCAATCCCGACAAGGTCGCGCTGCTGCGCAGCGGCGCGCACGTGCGCCGCCGGCTTGCCGCCGATCCCCGCGCGCACAAGGTTGACACCGACCTGGCCGAAATCTGGGCGGTAGCCGACTTCCTCAACGAAGAGGAATGCACCGCGCTGATCGCGATGATCGACCGCACGGCGGAGCCTTCCAAAGTGCTCGACCATGGCACCAAGGAGATCTGGCGGACCAGTTCTTCGGGCAATGTCGATCGCTATGATCCTTTCGTCCATAGGCTGGAGACCAGGATCGACAAGCTACTGGGCATCCCGCACCTTTTTGGTGAGACGATGCAGGGTCAGCGCTATCTGGTGGGGCAGGAATTCAAGTACCACCTCGACCTGTTCTGGACCAAGTCGGGCTACTGGAAGGACGAGACCAAGCGCGGCGGGCAACGCTCGATCACCGCGATGGCCTACCTCAACGATGTCGAAGAAGGCGGCGATACCGCCTTTACCCAAATCGGGATTTCGGTGCCGCCCCAGCGCGGGACGCTGCTGGTCTGGAACAACAGCCAGCCCGACGGAAGTCCCAACGAAAACACCATGCATGCCGGGACGCCGGTGATCAAAGGAACCAAATACGTGATCACCAAGTGGTACCGGACCCGCAAATGGGGCTGACCCCGCCGCTGATGCTCAGCCGCCGCCGTTTTTCTGCTGCTACTCTCGCTTCAATTGGGGCTGCGGCCTGGCCGATCCAGGCGGTTCAGGCTGCCAACGGTGAAGACGCGCGGCTGATGGCCCTGTTCGCCGATATTGTCCGCAAGGAAGACGCACTTGATCCGCTGACTGCGATCTACAAGGGCGGCGCGGTCAATGTGGCGGCCTTCCGCCTGCTCTTTACCGGCGCGCAGGTTCGCGCGCGGCGCAGCGTGGTGCAATCCGCGCTGGCGGGCCTCAGGCGGATCGACCGCCGCAAGCTCAGCCCCGAACGGCAGATCTCTTACGACGTGTTCCTGGCCGACCAGAAGCAGTCGGCGGTATGGCTGCGGCCGGAAATGCTGGCGCTCAGCGAGGTGCGGCCCTTCACCCATTTCGGCGGGCTGCACATCGATTTCCCCTCGATTGTCGCCAAGGGCGGGCCATTGTCCTATACCAGCGAGGCACAGTACCGCGGCAATCTGGCACTGATCTCAGCTTTCCCGCAAGTGCTGGACAATGCCATTGCGCGGTTCCGCGATGGGCTGGACAGCGGCGTGGTTGAGAGCAAGCTGACGGTCCGCAACATGGTGGCCCAGCTTGACAACCTGCTGGCCCAGCCGGTCGATCAATCGCCCTTCACTTCTGCGATCCGCGAGTTTCCTGAAACTGTTCCAGAAGCGAAGCGAGCCGAACTGGCGCGGCTTTTCACCGCGGCCACCGCCGATCAGATCTTTCCGGCCTATCGCCGCCTGCGGGCCTTCCTGAACGACGAATACCTGCCCGCCGCGCGCGACCAGGTCGGCATCTCGGCGATGAAAGGCGGCGCGGCGTTCTACCGCGAGGCGATCGTCGATCACACCACCTTGCGGCTCGATCCAGAAGCGATCCACCAGTTGGGCCTGAGCGAAGTGGCGCGAATCCAGAGCGAGATGGACAAGGTCAAGCGCGCGCTGGGCTTCACCGGGACGCTGGGGACCTTCTTCGAGGATATCCGCACCAACCCGCGTTACCACCCCAAGACCCGCGAGGAGCTGGCCGATGGTTTTGCCAAAGCTGCCCGCACGGTCGACGCGCTGGTGCCGACCTATTTCAACCGGGTCCCCAAGACCAAGCTGCTGATCCAGCCCTACCCCGCCTACCGCGAGAAGTTTGAGGCCGGGGGCAGCTATAATCAGGGATCGCCTGACGGTTCGCGCCCGGGGGTGTTCTATTACAACGCCTATGACCTGCCGAGCCGGTTCCTGACCGGAATCGCCACGCTTTACCTCCATGAGGGTGCGCCGGGTCATCATTTCCAGATCAGCCTTGCCCAGGAAGACACCAGCCTGCCCGATTTCCAGCGGTTCGGCGGCAACAATGCCTATGTCGAAGGCTGGGCGCTTTACGCCGAGACCTTGGGCTTTGACATGGGGCTGTTCAAGGACCCGCTGCAGCACTGGGGCACGCTGGACGACGAAATGCTGCGGGCGATGCGGCTGGTGGTCGATACCGGGCTCCACGCCAAGGGCTGGACCCGCGAGCAGGCCATTGATTTCATGCTGAGCAATTCAGGCATGGGCAAAAGCGATGCCACCGCTGAAGTCGAACGCTACATCGTCTGGCCGGGCCAGGCGCTGGGCTACAAGATCGGCTCACTGACGATCCAGCGGCTGAAGAAGCAAGCCCAGACCGCATTGGGCGCGCGGTTCGATATTCGTGCGTTCCATGATCAGGTGCTGGGCAGCGGCGCGCTGCCGATGCCGATCCTTGAGGCCAAGATCCAGGGCTGGATCGCCGCCACGAAAGCGTGAGTTGCCTGTAGCGCCGCAAGGTGCTTAGATCGCGGCAACAAAAGGGGCTGAGCGATGCTTGACTATTTCGTTGCAACCATTCCGCACTTCCTGGCCTATTTCGGCTCCGCCGTGGCTCTCGCGGCGGCCTTCCTGTGGCTCTATTCGCTGTGCACGCCGCACCGTGAATTCGCGCTGATCCGCGAAGGCAACATGGCCGCGGCGGTGCAACTGACCTGGACCTTCCTTGGCTTTGCCATTCCGGTCGCCTCGGTGATCGCCAATTCGGTCTCCATTGCCGACATGGTGCTGTGGGGCGCAGTTGCAGGCGTAGTGCAATTGGCCGTCTTTGTGGTGATTGCGCGCTTCCTGTTCAAGTCGGTGTCCGACCGGATCGCCGAAGGCTGCGTGGCTTCGGGGCAATTTGTTGGCGGGATTGGCCTGGGGATCGGGATCCTGCAGGCCGCCTGCATGGTACCTTGAGGGTCATGGCGATGAAAAAGCAATTGGCCCTGACCACCGCGATGGCAGCAACGCTGACCTCGCTGTCCGCCTGTTCCAGCGGCAACGACTGGGAAGGCAGTTATGCCGACAATGACACCAGGGTCTGCGTCGATGAAGCCGGGCGCAGGGTCGATGACAGCCAGTGCCGCAACCATATCCGCGGCGGCGGGTACTACGGCTGGTACTACGTCAATCGCGGCTCGCGCCTGCCCTATTACGGGGATTCGGTGCGGGATACCAAGCTGGGGATCAAGGGTTCGCCAGCCCCGGTTGCAGGCCGGAGCTATGCCGACGCGCCCTCGCACACCAACCTGACCCGCTCGGCCGCAATGTCGCGTGGCGGGTTCGGTTCGAGCAGCCGCTCGTTCGGCGGTGGGCGCTCCTGACCGGTGAAACGGCAGAGCGTTACCCCGCGTGTGGGCTGGCAACACGCGGTCGAAGAACTGGGCCTGATCTGGCACAGCGATGCCGACGGACCCTATTGGAACGAAAGCGCCTGCTATTCCTTCACCCTGGCCGAAATCGAGACGATCGAAGCGGCGACCGAGGAAGTCCACAGCCTTTACCGTGAGGCTGGAGAGAAGATCGTGGGTGACGAACGCCTTCTGACTGAATGCGGGGTTCCCAAAAGCTATCACGATGTGGTGCGCAATGCCTGGAAAGCGGGTGTGCCGGCGCTCGATTATGGCCGGTTCGACTTCGGCTACAACGGCTCAGGCCCGCCCAAGCTGTTCGAGTTCAACTGCGACACGCCCACCTCGATGCTGGAAACCGCGATAATCCAATGGGACTGGAAAGAGGCGGTGTTCCCAAAGCTCGATCAGCTCAACAGCCTGCACGAGCAACTGCTGACGCGCTGGCAGGTGCTCGCACCAAGCATCCCGGACAGCACCGTGTGGTTCACCCATACCGACGATGACGCCCACGAAGACACCATCACCGCCACCTACATGCGCGATCTGGCGGCGCAGGCCGGGCTCAACACCCGCGCGGTACTGATCGACCAGATCGGAATCGACGCCGCAGGGCGGCTTGTTGACCAGGAAGACTACCTGATCACCGCGCTGTTCAAGCTCTACCCGTGGGAATGGCTCGCCGCCGAGGAATTCGGCGCGCAGATCCTGCCGCGTTTCAGCGAAACGCTCTGGTTCGAACCCGTCTGGAAGATGATGTGGAGCAACAAGGCGGTGCTGGCAGTGCTGTGGGACATGTTCCCCGGTCATCCCAACCTGCTTGCTTCCTCGCTCGATCCGCGCGCGATGACCGGCGACTATGTCGCCAAGCCGGTCCATGCCCGCGAGGGGGCGAATATCGAAGTGGTCGCCCACGGCCAGGTGATCGAACGCCACGGCGGCGCCTACAACCGCGAGCGACTGCTGTTCCAGGAACGCTATCCCTTGCGCGATTTCGGTAAGGGCTATCCGGTGCTGGGATCGTGGAGCGTCGCCGGGTCAGCGGCCGGGCTGGGCATCCGCGAAGACGGCCTGATCACCGGCAACCGCGCGCGGTTTGTGCCGCACGTGATCGAGGGTTAGGCCAGCGCCTCGGCAATCAGCCGCCGCGTATTCGCCACGCCATAAAGCGCGATGAAACTGCCCATCCGCGGGCCCTGGCTTGATCCCAGCAAAGTCTCGTAGAGCGCCTTGAACCAGTCGCGCAGGTTCTCGAACCCGAACTGTTCGGCCTTGCCGATCGCATAGACCAGGTTCTGCAGGTCCTCGGCGCTGGCATGCTCGCCCGCTTTGGCGAGTTCCGCATCGAGCGCGGCGAGCGCCTTTGCCTCCTGGGGTTCGGGCTTGCGGCGGTGCAGCGTCGGGGCGATGAAATCGCGGTTGGTGGCGAGCGCCTTGCCGACGAGATCATCGAGCGCGGGGTGCTTGGCTGGATCGGCATCGGGCACATAGTTGCCCAGATACGACCAGACCTGCTCGCGCGTTGCGCCTGCCCCCAGCACGCCAACCAGATTGAGTAGCAGGCTGAAGGTCACCGGCAGCTTGTCACCCATGTTGGAGCTCTTCCCGCTAGCGCGCAGCAGATGCCAAACCGGATTGCCCAGCTGTTGCTCGATCGGCTGGCTGGCCAGCTTTTCACGGAACTGCCAGTATTCATCGACGTTCTTGGGGATGATCCCGGTGTGCAGGCTCTTGGCACTCTTGGGCTCGCGGTAAAGGAACAGCCCCAGGCTTTCCTCGCTGCCATAGGTCAGCCACTGGTCGATCGTCAGGCCGTTGCCCTTGGACTTGGAGATCTTCTGGCCTTCCTCGTCGAGGAACAGCTCATAAATCAGGCCTTCGGGCGGCGTCGCGCCCAGCGCACGGGTGATCCGCCCGCTTTCGCGCACGCTGTCGGTCAGGTCCTTGCCGCACATCTCATAGTCAACGCCCAGCGCAACCCAGCGCATCGCCCAGTCAACCTTCCACTGCAGCTTCGAATTGCCGCCCAGGATGCAGCTTTCGACCCTATCGCCGTGGTCCTCGAACCGGACGATCCCGGCCTCGGCATCGACCACTTCGACCGGCACCTGCAGCACCTGGTGGGTCTTGGGGCTGACCGGCAGGACTGGCGAATAGGTCTGCCGACGTTCTTCGCGCAGGGTCGGCAGCATGATGTCCATGACCGCCTGCCAATTACGAAGGATACCCTTCAGTGCCTCGTCGAACTGGCCCGAATTGTACATGTCGCTGGACGAGATGAATTCGTACTCGAACCCGAACCGGTCAAGGAACTCGCGCAGCATTGCGTTATTGTGATGCGCGAAGCTCTCATACTTGTTGAACGGGTCCGGGATCCGACTGAGCGGATGGCCAAGGTAGGCGGTGAGCAGCCCCTGGTTGGGGATGTTGTCGGGCACCTTGCGCAGGCCGTCCATGTCATCGCTGAAAGCGACCAAGCGGGTCGGCGCGCCATCGGTAAGCACCTCATAAGCGCGGCGTACCAGCGTGGTGCGCAGCACTTCCTGGAAAGTGCCGATATGCGGCAGGCCGCTGGGGCCATAGCCGGTTTCGAACAGCACCGGCGCACCGCCGGGTTTGCCCTGCGGATACCGCTTGAGCAGCTTGCGTGCTTCCTCAAAGGGCCAAGCCTTGGAAACCAGTGCGGCGTCGTGCAGTGCGGTGTCAGTCATAGCGCGCGGGCCATTCCCTATTTTGGCCCCTGCACGCAAGCATAATCCGCCTCACGCCAAACCCGTTCGTCCCGAGCGAAGTCGAGGGATCGCGCCGGGGCATTCCCTCGACTTCGCTCGGGACTAACGGGGATGGGTTAAGGTTGCAGGTCTGCTCTGCGCTGCTTAAGGGGCGGCGATGGATAGTGCAGTCTTTACCCCGCAAGCCCAATACACGCTCGAAGAACTCGAAGCGAAGTTCCCTCCGCGCGACCTGCCCGAAGGCGCGCGCGTCACCCGCTTCGGCCCCAGCCCGACCGGCTTCATGCACATCGGTGGACTCTACACCTCGCTGGTTTCGCGCCGCCTCGCGCACCAAAGCGGCGGCGTTTTCTTCCTGCGGATCGAAGACACCGACAAGAAGCGCGAAGTTGATGGCACGGTTGACCTGATCCTCGCCAGCCTCGCCACCTATGGCCTCTCGCCCGACGAAGGCGAGATTGCGAATGGCAAGGAACTGGGCGCCTATGGCCCCTACCGTCAGAGCGAACGCATGCCGATCTACCAGAGCTGCGTGCGCTGGCTCATCGATCAGGGCCACGCCTATCCGTGCTTTGCCACCGCCGATGAGCTACAAGCGCTGCGCGACGAGCAGACCAAGCGCAAGGTTCCCCCCGGCTACTACGGCGGCTGGGCAATCTGGCGCGACAAGACCGAGGCCGATGTTGCGGCCGCGCTGGCCGCCGGCCTGCCCTTCACGATCCGCCTGCGCGCCACTGGCGAGCGCGACGAGCGGGTCACCCTGCCTGATACAATCCGCGGGGACTTGGAATTCCCGGCCAACCAGACCGACGTCGTTCTGCTGAAGGCGGACGGCATGCCGACCTATCACCTGGCCCACGTGGTCGATGACCATTTCATGCGCACCACCGATGTGATCCGCGGCAATGAATGGCTCGCCAGCTACCCGATGCATGCGCAGATGTTCGGCCTGTTCGGCTGGCCCCCCCCGCGCTTCGCCCACATCAGCCCGATCGAAAAGCAGGACGGCGGATCGCGCCGCAAGCTGTCGAAGCGCCACGATCCCGAAGCCTCGGTCGGCTGGTACATGGAGGCCGGCTATCCGCTCGGCGCGGTGACCGAATACCTGCTCAACCTGATCGACGGCCGGTTCGAGGACTGGCGCGCCGCGAACCCCGCTGCGCCGAACACCGAGTTCCCGATCGAGCTGGAACGGATGAGCCGGTCAGGCGCGCTGTTCGATCTGGTCAAGCTCGATTCGGTCTCACGCGATGTGGTCGGCGCGATGAGCGCGAAGGCGATCTATGATGCCGCGCTGGTCTGGGCCAGCGGCCATGAACCCGAGTTCGCGGTGCGTTTCGCGGATGACCCGGCCTATTCCCAGGCGATCCTCGATATTGAACGCCACGGCGAACGCCCGCGCAAGGATGTGGTCCGCTGGAGCCAGCTGCCCGCCGACATCGGCTATTTCTTCGACGATCGCTTTGCCGAGCTGCAGGACGAGGCCAAGGAAGCCTGGGCCGCGCTCCAGCCAGCTCCGGCCGCAGGCCTGCTCGCCGCCGTGGCCGAAGCCTATGACCCGGCGCTGGACCGCGATCAGTGGCTCGATTGGCTGCGCGATGTGGGCCTCAGGTTCGGCTATGCCCCCAATGCCAAGACCTTCAAGGCCGCGCCCGATCAATACATCGGCCACTTCGGCGACCTCGCCTCGGCACTACGCGTGGCGCTTGCGGCACGGCGCAACACGCCGGACCTGCATGAGATGATGCAGGTGCTGGGCAAAGAGCGCGTGGTGGCGCGACTCACTGCAGCAGTGGCTTGGTGATATTGATTCGCAGTTTCATTTAACCGGATCGATTCCAGCCCGAACCAGCCCGATTCATCCACAACCCAAGCCCTTGCGCCATAACCGTAAAGTTGCAGCCGCATCCCAAATTGGCACTGACAACCGCGGGGGCCTTTGCCGAAATGGGACAGCCGTGTCAGAACGGGGCCGGGTCGAAACCAACACAGAGTGACATTGGCAGTGCTGCTGCAATCCATCGCCGAACTGGGCGACAATCCCGATGTGCTGACGCTGCGCCGAGCCGTGGTGGCCTTTGCCAAGGCGCGCGGGTTCGGTGCGGCCTTTTTCCTTTCGCCGATTGCGCGAAACAACCGGCAGGGCCGGGTGTTGACCAATGTCGGCTTCAACGCTTCGTGGGAACGGGCCTATCGGCGGGGCCTGTCGCGGATCGATCCCTTGCCAGAAATCGCAATGACGCTGCGGGCCCCGTTCCGCTGGAGCCAAGCCGCTCGCCTGCGTGATCTGACCGCCAGCGAACAGCGCTACATGGCAATCCTCGAACGCTGCGGCATGGGCGACGGGCTGGCCTATCCGCTGTTCGGATCGGGTGCCAATTCAGGATTGATCGGACTTGGCCATCATCCGGATCTGGCCGTGGTTTGCCGTTCGACACAGATCGAGATCCAGCTGTTCCTGCAATCAACCTATCAGGCTTATTGCAACATCATTGCCCGCGAATTTGCCCAGGACGCGGAACTGTCCGAGCGCGAGCGCGATGTGCTGTTCTGGCTGGCCCAAAGCAAGAGCAACAGTGCGATCGCCGCGATCCTGGAAATCGCGCCATCGACCGTCGATACCTATATGCGCCGAATCTTTCGCAAACTGGGCGTGTCCGACCGGGTCGGCGCCGCGATCGCCGCGGTCCAGCAGGGGCACATCACCCCGTCCCGCTACCGCCGCGAACACCAGCTAAGCTGAACTTGCCAGGTGCCTGTCGGGTAATTGCGTGACTGTCGCACGATTGTAGCACCGCATAGCTAAGTGCCGGTTCGGTGAGTGGGAAGACGACACGGGTTGCAAGGACCCCACCCGACAGCTCTCGGCAGCGCCAGCCCGGCGTTTCCCGAAGCTGCGGCTTGCAATTCGCCGGCACCCTGTTTGCAACTGCAGGTGACATTGATGACCGATGCGATTCCTCCCCGGAACGACGATTCCCACTACGCCAGAATAGCCTCGCAATTGCTCGATCTGCGCAAGCAGCGCCTCCAGTTCTTCAACCGGCAGCTGTTTGGCGAGCACGGCTGGGAACTGATGCTGGCCTTGATGGCCAGCCCCGGGCACACCACCAATGCCCAGCACGCCAGCGAGGTGCTGGGGGTATCCCCGGCGACCGCTCTCGCCCAGGCCCGCCTGCTGGTCACTTACGAGCTCGCCACTTTGAGCGATTCGCCTGGGAGCTGGAGCGAAATCCCGATCACCTTGAACAAGCAAGCCGCCGCACAAATGCGTGCCTGCCTCGATATTCCGCAATTTGCCAATCCTGACGACTAGCCAGCTCTCGCCCGGCTGTGGCATGCTCCTCGAAAGCGTGAGAGGAGACATTTCGGATGAAGGCCAGGCAGATCGGATTTGTTGCGGCGGCAGGGCTGGCGCTGGCCATTGGCGCTTCGGGCGAGGCCCGCCCGGCACTTGATCCCGCCAGCCTGTGGCATGACGGCACGATCATCACCATGGATGGCCCGGTGCCGCGCACGGTGCAGGCCGTGGTGGTGCGCGGCGGCAAGATCGTCTTTGCCGGCAGCGAGGCGCAGGCGCGCAAGATCGCTGGACCGCGACCTGACGTGCACGACCTGAACGGCGCAACCATGCTGCCGGGCTTCGTCGATGCCCATTCGCACTTCTCGATGCTGATGCAGGTCAACACCGGGATCGATCTTGATGCGGGCGAGCAGCCGCCGGGCGATATCCCTGCGCTGATCGGCCTGATCCACAGCGGGATCGAAGCCCGCAAGGTGGCCGACAGCGACTGGGTAATTGCCTGGAACTACAAGGACGCGGCCCTGGCCGAAAAACGTCATGTGACCCGCGAGGACCTCGATGCCGCTTTCCCGGGCCGCAAGGTCTTGCTGGTTCATTTTACCGGGCACGGCATGGTTGCGAGCAGTGCGGCCCTGGCTGCTGCCGGGGTGAAGGACGATACGCCCGATCCGCCGGGCGGCATGTTTCTGCGCGATACCAAAGGTCGCCCCAACGGGGTGATGTTCGAAACGGCACTCTATGCCATCGCGGGGGTGATGCCTCGCCCTACTCCCGCACAGATGCTTGAGGCGCTTGAACAGACGCAAAAGGGTTATGCCAGTGTGGGCTTCACGCACGCCCAGGACGGCGGAGCGCAGCTCCCCGAACTCAATTTTCTGCTAACAGAACCAGCCAGAGCGGCGATGAAGATCGACCTGGCGATCCTCCCCAGTTACGCTGCTCTGGACAAGCTGCTCACCCGTACCGATCTTAAAATGGGCCAGTACCAGGGCCACACCAAGGTTCAGGGCATCAAGTTCGTGCTCGACGGATCGCCCCAGGCCCGGACCGCGCTCTTCACCCGCCAGTACAAGCTGGGTTCCCCCGATGGGCAACACCCGTGGCATGGCCAATCGCTGGTCAACCAAGGAGAGTTCGATTCCATGGCCGCCAAGGTCCATGCTCGCGGCTGGCAAATGTTCGTTCATGGCAATGGCGATGCCGCGATCGATATGGCGATCAAGGGGTTCGATAGGCTGGGGATCAAGGCCAAGGATGACCGTCGCCCGGTGGTGATCCACTCTCAGTTCCAGCGCCGTGATCACTTGCCTGCCTATGCCCGGATCGGCGTTGGTCCGGCCTATTTCAGCAACCACACACTGTACTTCGCTGATACCCACCGCACCAACTTTCCCAGGGAAGTGGTCGATTTCATCAGCCCGTTCAAGGCAGCGATGAAGGCCGGGCTGCGCCCCTCGAACCATTCCGACGCGCCGGTCACCCGGCTCAATCCGTTCACCCAGCTGTGGTCCAGCATGACCCGCACATCGCTGACCGGCGTGGTCAGCGGTGCAGACCAGCGGCTGACCGCTTACGAAGGCTTGCAGATGCTGACCACCGGCCCGGCCTGGCAAGTGTTCGAAGAGAACCGCAAGGGCCGGATAAGGGTCGGCCTGCTGGCGGACTTCGTCGTGCTCGACAGGAACCCGCTGGCCACACCGGTGGACCAGATCCGCGGGATCAAGGTTGTGATGACGGTGAAGGAAGGGCGGGTGATCTGGGCGCGGGATTAGTTTGGGTTTGTGGGCAAACGATCTCAGCGCTGAACGCCCTCGACTTTTGTTACCTCAGCCCTTCTCTGAATATTTCGCGGCCTTCGGTGAGGTTGATCAATCTGGGCATCGCAAAAACAGCTGGAGTCCTCCCCGATCCTTCGCGGATCTTGGTGATTATTCGCCCTGCTTCGAACTGACGCAGCATGGCATTGGCGGTAACCCTGTTTTTGAATCCGGCACGCTGTGCAAATGCCGTTGCCGAGAACGTGGGCTGCCGAAAAATCGCATCAACCGACGCCATTGAAAACTGCGAATGTGTAAGCTCGGCAATATGTTTTTTGGTTTCTTCGTATAGATCCCGGATTGCTTGAACTTTGCGCAGGTTTGTTTCTGCCTGGGAAATCAATCCAGCGAGAAAAAATCTCAGCCATCCATGCCAGTCGTCATTGTCGGTGATCGCCAGCAATCGGTCATAGTATTCTTCTCGATTTGCTTCGAGGTATTCCGACATATAGAACATGGGGCTGGAAAGCGCTCTGCGTTGATACAGGATCAATGGAATGAGCATTCGACCGATCCGGCCGTTGCCATCCTTGAAGGGATGCAAAATTTCGAACTGGGCGTGTGCAACTGCGGTTTGGAGTATTGGGTCTTCATCTTGGCGGCCGACATAGGCCTGCCAATGTTCCAATTCCTGGGGCAGGATTGCTGGGCTGGGAGGAACGAAGCGTGCATTCTCCATTGTATCGCCGTATCGGCCTATCCAATTCTGGTCTGTACGGAATCGCCCTGGTTCCTTGTCTCTTCCCCTTACACCTTGCAGCAGCCTTTGATGGATTTCACGGATAAGGGCTAGCGAGATAGGACGATCTGCAAGTGCTTCCTGCGCGATGTGAATGGCACTTCGGTAGTTGCCGATTTCTTCAATGTCGCCCCGTCTCGCTTCGGCAGGAATCATCCCTGCGTCGGCCTGAAGCACTTCATCCAGTGTCGCTTGGGTGCCCTCAATTTTCGAGGAAAGAACCGCTTCGTTGACCGTTATTGGAGAAAGGAGAATGCTTGGGTTGGGCAGGGTTTGGAGCATGCCATCATAGCGTGCCAGCGCCCCATTCGATTTTCCGACCAGTGGCAGGAGTTCGCGCCAATTCAGTCCGTCGATGGGCAGCGGGGGGGGCACACAGGGTTTTTTCGCCATGGGTTTTGTTTAGCAGATTTTTTCGAAAGGCAAAATGGATTATTCTTTACACAAATTCATTTGTGTAATTTTGGATAGCGCTTTCGTGATTCGCGAAAGGAATTTTCCAAACGAGGAATCACGAATCGAAAAATGCATGGTGGATTTATCGCAAAAACCATTGTGAAAATCAGATTCTAAAAACACCTAACGCAAAATCAACCCCGCCCCCGGCTTGTGTGCGCGGATCTCTTCCTCGGTAAGGCCGCAGATTTCGTGCGGGAAGACCAGCCATTCCTCGGTCTCGTGGACGAAAAAATCGGGCTTGAGCCCGGTCTTGTTGCGGCTGGGCTTGTAATAGGCGGTGGCAATCTTGACCGTGCGCGGCATGTTGTGGCGACACCGCGCGGATAGCTCGCCGATAAAGGCCTCGATCGAGCGGCCGGTATCGAACACATCGTCGATCACCAGCAGCCGGTCCTCTGGGCCCAGCACGTCGATCAGATAGCCCAGCGCATAGACCCGGACTTCCTTTTCCTGCTGGTCGATCCCGGTGTAGCTGGCGGTGCGGATCGCGATGTGGTCGCACTCGATCCCGCGGTAGGCGAGCAGTTCCTGCACAGCGATCCCCACCGGCGCCCCGCCGCGCCAGATGCCGACGATGTGGGTGGGGATGAAGCCCGCGTCGATGATCTGATTGGCCAGGCGAAAGCTGTCTTCCAGCAACCGGTCGGCGGTCAGGTAGAGCTTCTCAACCACCGGCCACCTCGGCGATCTCGGCCAAGTGGGCAATCTGGTCGGCCATCGGCAGGAACGATCCGGTGAAACTGTTTTCGGCTAGCCGGACCACTTCCGCTTCGCTGAGGTCCAGCGCCTCGGCCACGGCATGGAAGTTCGCGCCAATGTAGCCGCCGAAATAGGCCGGGTCGTCGGAATTGACCGTCGCCTTGAGGCCCAGATCAAGCATGCGTTTCACCGGGCTTTCGGCGATGTCCTTGATCACGCAGAGCTTGAGGTTGGAGAGCGGACAGACCGTCAGCGTCAGGCCTTCCTCCGCGATCCGCTGCACCAGTGCCGCGTCCTCCAGCGCGCGGTTGCCGTGATCGATCCGTTCGACTTCGAGCAAATCGAGCGCCTCATGCACATAGTCCGGCGGCCCCTCCTCCCCGGCATGGGCCGTGACATGCAGCCCCAGTTCGCGCGCCCGGGCAAAGACCCGCGCGAACTTCGCTGGCGGATGACCCAGTTCCGAACTGTCGAGCCCCACCCCGTGGATCCGCTCCAGATGCGGCAAGGCCTGCTCCAGCGTGGCGAAGGCGTCTTCCTCTGACAGGTGCCGCAGGAAACACATGATCAGCCGATAGGAGATGCCCAGCTCCGCCTCGCCCGCCTTGAGCGCGCCCTCGATGCCGTTCAGCGCAGTCTCGAACGCCACGCCGCGCTCGGTATGCCCCTGCGGATCGAAGAAGATCTCGACATGGCGGACATTGTCTGCCCTGGCGCGTTCCAGATAGGCCCAGGTCAGATCGAAGAAGTCCTGTTCGGTCAGCAGCACCGACATGCCCTGATAATAGATATCGAGGAAATCCTGCAGGTTGCTGAAATCGTACGCCGCACGCACCGCCTCGACGCTGCCAAACGGGATCTTCACCCCGTTGCGCTCGGCCAGCGCAAACAGCAGCTCGGGCTCGAGCGAGCCTTCGATGTGCAAATGCAGTTCGGCCTTGGGCAGCCGGTCGATCAGTTGGGCGCGGTGAAGATTCGTCATGACCAAAGGCTGGCGCAGCCTTGCCGCGCGGTCAATGTCCGCAAGCAGAGATAGGCGGACCCGGTTGCGGGCCCGCCCTCTTTTCCCTGACGCGTAAGCCTACTGGCCCGATTTGGCCCAGGTACCGGTGCCGGTACCACCGCCAGTCGCGCCGCCGAAGGTAATCGTGCCGCCCATGCCGACGTATTTTCCGGTTCGACCGATCAAACCGCCGACGCAGCCCGTGCTTCTCATGTCCTTTGACGTGAAATTGCAACCGAAGATGGCAGTATAGGTGCCATCGGCGTTACCGGCGTCGCAGATAGTGTGAGCATCGAAGATTCGATTATTGGCCGGCTGGGTGGTTCCAATGCAGGTATATGTGTCAACCGACTTGCGACCATCGGCCCAGGTGACCGTCGACGTTCCGGTCGAATAGGTTCCGACCACTGGATTACCACGCATGTCCGGTCCACCGACCGCCTTGTTGGACGAGTCAACGGAGCTGTAGGTGAAGTTCTGGGCAAAAGCGGCCGAAGACGCAGACGCCAACAGTGCGGCGCAGCAAAGGCTTCCAATAGCTTTCATGGTGTTTCCCCTGGTCACATTCCAAAATCATCTTGAAGCAAACAAGAATCGAATGATTTCAGAACAATGCTGAAATTTTCACATATCAGTCATGCGAAAATTCTCGCGAGTCGCGACCCAGAATTCAATTCTACGCCCAATTCCGGAATTAACCCAACTGATTTTGGAACAACCCCCAGCGAGCCACAGCACCGAGGGCCGAAACGAATTGAAATGGAATGTGAAATCAAGCGGCGTTTACTTTTCGTTCTCGGATCGCCAGAGTTGCTCTGTGTCAAAAGCTCTGCCCCTGCCCGCCATCCATGCCAGCCACGGCGGCTGCTGGCTGCGTGATGGCGCGGGCACGACGCGCACGGTCAGCAAGGGCGATGCGATTGTCGCTGCGGCCGATACGCCGCTGCTGATGCTCAATGCGCCGCTGGTGGCGACCCGGCTGGGCTATCCCGACCTGTCGGGGCTCGACCTGCTTGAGCTTTACGCTTTCGTCCACCCGGCCAAGTTCGTGGTGCCGACGCCCAAGGGGCTGGCTCATGCATTGGACCTGCCAGAACCGGACAGCGACGATGCGGTGCCCGCGCTGCTCCAGCAGGCAGCCGAGGCGCTGCTGGCAACTTGCGAGGCACCCGACTGGCCCGAGCGTGAAGGTGCCTGGACCGCGCTGCAATCGCTGACCAAGCTGCGCTGGGCCTGGGCACCGCTGCTGACCGCTCGGATTGTCCCGCCCACCAAGGGCGAACGCTGGCTGTTCGCAAGGCTGCCCGAATGGGAGGAAGCGCCCGAGCGGCCCCAGCCGGGCCAGGTCGCGCTGCGCCCCGACGACGTCAATGCGCGGCTGACCAAGCTGACCGGAGACGGGGCAGAACAACGCCGCGCCCAGGCTGCCTATGCCCAGGAAGTCGCCCACGTCTTCGCGCCGCGCGGGCGGCAAGACCAGCCGCAGATGTTGCTGGCGCAGGCCGGAACCGGGATCGGCAAGACACTGGGCTATCTCGCCCCGGCCTCGCTCTGGTCGCAAGAATCGGGCGGGACGGTCTGGGTTTCGACTTTCACCAAGGCGCTGCAACGCCAGCTCCGCGCCGAAAGCCGCCGGGCCTGGGCTGAGCGCCGGCCCGATGGCTCGCGCCCGGTGGTGGTGCGCAAGGGGCGTGAGAATTACCTGTGTTTGCTGAACCTTGAGGACGCCTTGCAGGGCGGTTTCTCAGGCCGGGCGGCGATCCTTGCGCAGCTGGTCGCGCGCTGGGCCAGCTACAGCCAGGACGGCGACATGATCGGCGGCGACCTGCCCGGCTGGCTGGCCACGCTGTTCCGCCAGCGCGGGGTCGCAGCCTTGACCGACCGGCGCGGCGAATGCGTCTATGCCGGCTGCCCGCACTACCGCAAATGCTTCATCGAACGCGCGGCCCGTGCCTGCGCGCAGGCCGATCTGGTGATCGCCAACCATGCCTTGGTGATGGTCAACGCCGCGCGCGGGAGAGACCAGGCGCAGCGCCCGACGCGGATCGTGTTCGACGAAGGCCACCATGTATTCGAAGCGGCGGATTCGACCTTCGCCGCTGCACTCTCGGGCAGCGAGACGATCGAGCTGCGCCGCTGGGTGATCGGGCCGGAGAAAGGCTCCAAAGGTCGCCGCCGGGGACTGTCGGCGCGCCTCGCCGATGTCGCCAGCTATGACGAGGCCGGGGCCAAGGCGATCGCCGCCGCGCGCCATGCGGCCGAGGCGCTGCCCGGCGACGGCTGGCTGCAGCGGCTGGGCGATGGCACCCCCTCAGGCCCGCTCGAGGAACTGCTGGCCGCAGTTCGCGCCACCACTTATGCCCGCGATGAAAGCGGCGGCCAGGAAGCAGGCTACGGCCTGGAGACCGAGGCCGCACAGCTCGACGGTGCCTTCATCGAGCGCGCAGGGGCAGCGCAGGCTGCGCTGGCCGAACTGCGCGGACCGCTGATCCGGCTCGGTGTGCGACTTGAAGCGATCCTCAGCGAGCCGCCCGACTGGCTTGACGGCGCGGGCCGCGCGCGGATTGAAGGTGCGCGCCATTCGCTCGGCTGGCGGATTGACTTGCTCGCTGCCTGGGAAGCGCTGCTCGAACGGCTGGGCGGCCCGGCCGACCCTGAATTCGTTGACTGGCTGGCGGTCGAACGCGCCGAGGCGCGCGAATTCGATGTCGGGATCCACCGCCGCTGGCTCGATCCGATGAAGCCCTTCGCCAAAGTCGTGCTGGAAGGCGCGCACGGCGTCATGCTGACCTCGGCGACGCTCAAGGACGGCAACGACTGGGACAGCGCGGTGACCCGCTCGGGCGCGCCGGTGCTTGGCCTCGCCCCGCGCCTCTCCAGCTTTGACAGCCCGTTCGACTATGGCGCGCAGGCCGAAGTGCTGATCGTCACCGACGTGCCCAAGGGCGATGTTGCGGCGCTGGCCGGGGCCTATGCCCGGCTGATCGAAGCCGCACAGGGCGGCGCGCTGGGGCTGTTCACCGCGATCCGGCGGCTGCGCGCGGTGCACGGCCGGATCGCCGACCGGCTGGCGCGCGGCGGGCTGCCGCTCTACGCCCAGCATGTCGATCCGATCGATACCGGCACGCTGGTCGATATCTTCCGCGACGATCCCCGCGCCTCGCTGCTGGGCACCGATGCCTTGCGCGACGGGGTTGATGTGCCCGGCCATTCGCTGCGGCTGGTAGTGATGGAGCAGGTCCCCTGGCCCAAGCCCTCGATCCTCCACCGCGCGCGGCGGCTGGCCGGCGGCGGCGCGGCGCATGATGACCGGATCATCCGCGCCCGCCTTGCCCAGGCTTTCGGCCGCCTGATCCGCAGCCGCGACGATCACGGCACGTTCGTGGTGCTGTCCTCCGCCTTCCCCAGCCGCCTGCTCTCCGCATTCCCCCCGGGCACCCCGGTCACGCGATTGACACTGGATGAGGCTTTACACCGCGTGGCATCGGGTGTTTCTGGAATGCCCGCTCTTGGAGAGAAAGCGCGTTGAAAACCCTAGGCCTGTTCCGTCACGCAAAATCAGACTGGCAAGACCCGCGCGCCCGCGATTTCGACCGCCCGCTCAACGCGCGCGGGCGCAAGGGCGCTGCGATCATGGGCAAGCACGTGCGTGACCACGGAGTGCGCTGGGAGCGCATGCTCTCCTCCCCCGCAATCCGCTGCGCCGAAACGATCGAAATCGCCTGCCAGGCCGCCGACCAGCCGGTCGCCGTACAATGGGACCGCCGCATCTACCTCGCCAGCAGCGTGACCCTGGCCGACCTGTTGCGCGAACAGAACGGCGATCCCGCCTCGATCCTGATGGTCGGGCATAACCCGGGGCTGGAAGACCTGATCTTTGATCTCGTTCCCGATGATGGATCGAGCCCTTTGCGCGATGTGGTCGAAGAGAAGTTCCCGACCGCCAGTTTTGCAGTGCTGGAGCTGGATATTGAGAAGTGGGCGGACCTGAAGGACAAGTGCGGCAAGCTGGTGCATCTGACCCGGCCGAGGGATTTGGATGTGGGGCTGGGGCCAGAGCTGGGTTAGGGAGCTGGGCGCACTTCATGACGACCCCCTTCGACTGCTGTGCTAGGCCCTTGCTCTAAAGCCTTCTGTCCGGAATCGAAAACATTGCAGATTTCCGAACTTTGGTCGATTACGGCTAGATGAAAGTCTACGGCGTCTTCCCAACATTTGACCTTGGTGAACTTAACAATGATCGAGTGAAGGCTAGCGTATCTATTGTCTCGGACATTGTTGTTGGTTGCCTCAGAGCCGGAGGCGACGTCTTTCACTACGTAGTTGATTGGCGCGATCCTGGTAAAGCGGCTTGGCAAGGCTGGACTGAAGGCTTGGCTGAACCGCATGTGGTTCCGCTAGACGACCCCGACAAGCTTACACGGTTGGTGAGGGACTCTGTTGATCCGTTCTCAGGTCGGAGTGCGACCGTTATTCGATCAATCGCTACCTGTCGCGCCGCGACGTTTGGCTTTGATGGGCAAGCGTTTCTTTGTTTGCGACACGAAGATGAGCCGCCGATCTCACCCGACACGGATCTTGTTGTAGTCGAAGACCGGCCAGGCCTTTTGACGGAATCGGACTATTTCGACGGATGGCTGGGCCAACATTAGGCAAGCTCAGTGACTACCAACCTCAGCATGCGTGTCATGGGCAACGATTTCTCTCCGGACCTTGTCGCCCCGCCCCGCCCCAGCCACACCTCAAGCCATTCTGATCGCCCAACCCCCAACCACCCCCGTCGCCCCGTGCTTGACACGGGGCTTGGCTGCCTAGCGACGTTTGATCGTTACACTGCCGCTGAACGGGGGCACTGCACCATCGGCCCCAACCGCACGCGCCGCTTTCTTGCCTCCAAACCCGGAGGATTACCGAAGAAAAGCCAAGCCCCGTGTCAAGCTCGGGGCGACGGAGTTGGAGATGCGGGATGTTGCGGCTTCCTTTGCGCAAGCGCGTAGCCCGCCTCATTTGACTTTCGTTCCATTTCGTCTTACCTTTATCTTACCAAAAGGAGGCCGCGATGGGCAGGCATGAAAAGTTGACGACAACAGTTTCGACCAAAGGGCAGGTGATCCTGCCCAAGGAACTGCGCGACCTGCTCAACTGGAAACCGGGGACGCGGCTTAAGGTTGAACGATCCGGAAACGGGGTGTTGCTCAAGTCCGAACGGATTTTTCCCGAGACCAAAATCGAAGATGTTATTGGCTGTGTCGGTTACGATGGTCCGACCATTTCGATTGAGGAAATGGATGCTGCAGTGATGCGGGAAGCCAAGCGCCTTGATCGCTATTGATACCAATATCGTCGTTCGAATCGTCGCCAATGACGAGGCCGAGCAAGTGGGGCGGGCAAGTGCAGCTCTTGCCAAGGGTGACATCTATCTTTCGCTGACGGTGTGCCTGGAAGCAGCCTGGGTCCTGGGCTCGATCTACAAGAAGTCTCGCGCCGCGATTGCAGATGGCCTGACCGCCTTCGCAGGCATTCCGACCATCACCATTGAGAATCCCGAAGCACTGGCAACGGCACTTGACTGGTATCGACTGGGCATGGATTTCGCTGACGCCCTTCACCTCGCCGTCGCAACCGATCTCGGCTGCACGTCGATGCTCAGCTTTGACAATCATTTCGTCAAGTCGGCGGCCAAGCTCAGCACCATCCCGGTGATCGAGCCCTAACCCCCTCAAGCCATATGGATCGCCTTGGTCACCAGGTAGCTGTCCATCCCCTCGATCCCGCCTTCGCTGCCAAAGCCTGAATCCTTGATCCCGCCGAACGGGGTATCGGGCCCGGCGATGGCGAAAGTGTTGATCCCGACCATCCCGGCTTCGATCGCATCGCCGACCAGGTTGGCGGTGCGCAGGCCTTCGGTGAAGGCGAAGGCGGCGAGGCCGAAGGGCAGGCGGTTGGCCTTGGTGACGGCGTCTTCCAGCGTCGAGAACGGCGCGGCGACCGCGACCGGCCCGAAGGGCTCGTTGCTCATGATGTCGGCGCTGTCGGGCACGTCGGCGAGGAGCGTCGGCTGGAAGAAGTAGCCCGCATTGCCGCGCTTGCCCCCGGCCATCACTCGCGCGCCTTTGGCGGCAGCGTCCTCAACCAAGGCCTCGATCGCGCCAGGGCGACGCACATTGGCGAGCGGACCCATCGTTGTATCGGCATCGAGCCCATGGCCGGTGGTTACGGCCTGGGTGCGCGCGGCGAAGCCATCGACGAAGCGCTGGTAGATGCTTTCCTGGACGTAGAAACGCGTCGGCGAGACGCAGACTTGCCCGGCATTGCGGAACTTCTGCGCCACGACCATGTCGAGCGTCTTTTCAAGATTGCAATCGCCAAACACCAGCACTGGGGCGTGGCCGCCCAGTTCCATCGTCACCCGCTTGAGCCCATCGGCGGCGAGCCGCATCAGATGCCTGCCGACCGGGACCGAGCCGGTGAAGCTGACCTTGCGGATCACCGGCGAGGCCAGCAGATGCCGGCTGACCGCATCGGGGACGCCGTGGACCAGCTGGACCACGCCGGCCGGAAGCCCGGCATCGGCCAGGCAGCGCACCAGCGCGCCGGTGCAGCCCGGGGTTTCCTCGGGCGGCTTGGCGATCACCGAGCAGCCCACCGCCAGTGCCGAAGCAATCTTCTTGGCCATCAGCGAGATCGGGAAGTTCCACGGACTGAACGCCGCCACGGGGCCGATCGGCTGCTTGTTGATCATCGAGCGCTGCCCGGTCGGGCGAACCAGCACCCGGCCATAGATCCGCACCGCTTCGGCCGCGCACCAATCGAACAGGGCGGCGCTGCCGACAACTTCGGCGCGCGCTTCGGCCAGCGGCTTGCCTTGTTCCAGCGTGAGCAGGCGGGCAATCGCGTCGGCGCGTTCGCGCAGCAAGTCGGCCGTCTTGCGCAGCACTGCGGCGCGCTGTTCGACGGGAGTGGCGCGCCACAGGACAAAGCCCTTGTCCGCCGCGTCCAGCGCTTCATCAAGGTCGGCCGGGCTTGCCAGCGGCACTTCGGCAATGGTTTCGCCCAGCGCCGGGTCGATCACCGGGAACATGTCGCGTCCCTCGCTGCTCTTCCAGCTGCCATTGATGTAGAGCGCCAGATCGGCGTCGTAGCTCTTGCTCATGGGGAGTAACCTCGCTTTCGCGGAGGCATTTAGGCGTCGTGGAGCGCGTTGACCAGAGTGGTGCGCAGTGAAATCAACCGCGCGCGATAGGCGAAGTTGGAATTAATCGGCGCCCCTGACGCCGCTGGCTGTGCGACCGGTGCGCTTGGTGCCAGCGGTGTGCTGCTGGTCCGCCCCTGGAGTGCCTGCTTGGCACCTTTGAGGGTATAGCCCTCTTTGTGGACCAGCCGGTCGATCGCCTCGACCATGCGGACATCTTCACTGCGATAATACCGCCGCCCGCCGCTACGCTTGAGCGGCTTCAGCATCGGGAACTGTTCTTCCCAATAGCGCAGCACATGCTGCCGGATTCCCAGCGCCTTGGCCACTTCGCCAATCGTGCGCAGCGCCTCCGGATCCTTGCCGTCGGCGAAGGTCGGAGGCGCAGCAGCGCTCATCCTCGGGCGATCCGTTCTTTGAGCATCTGGCTGGCCCGGAAGGTCAGCACCCGGCGCGGGGTGATCGGCACTTCAACCCCGGTCTTGGGATTGCGCCCGATCCGCTCGCCCTTATCGCGCAGCAAGAAGGTGCCAAACCCTGAAATCTTGACGTTTTCGCCCTGTTCGAGCGCGTTCGACATGTGATCGAGAATCGATTCAACCATGGTGAGCGATTCGGACCGCGAAAGCCCCAGCTTGCGGTTCAGTGCTTCGGCCAGATCGGCCCGTGTGAGAGTACTCATGGAGCGCATCAGCCCCTTCCCTAGCAATGTTCGCACGACCCGTGATTCGGAGCATAACCCAACGCCGCGCGAATGCAACGCGGCTGTCGGGATTCGGTCGTAGATATCAGTGAACTAGGCGCGAAGGACGCAGGCGCCCCAAGTGAAACCGCCGCCCATCGCCTCAAGCACCAGCAAGTCACCGGGCTTGATTCGCCCGTCGCGCACCGCGGTATCGAGCGCCAGCGGCACCGATGCGGCCGAGGTATTGGCGTGCCGGTCAACCGTCACCACCACCTTTTCGGGCGGCAATCCGAACTTGCGGGCGGTCGCATCGAGGATTCGCTGGTTGGCCTGATGCGGCACCACCCAATCAACGTCCTTGGGCTCGATGCCAGCCGCAGCCAGCACTTCGGCCAGCACCCCGGCGAGGTTGACCACGGCATGCTTGAATACTTCTGGCCCGCGCATCCTGATATGGCCGACCGTGCCGGTACTGGAAGGCCCGCCGTCGACACAGAGCAGATCGCAGTGCGCCCCATCGGCGTGGAGCCGCGAGGCGATGATTCCCGGGCCGTCCTCGGCCACTTCGCGCGATTCGAGCACCACCGCCCCGGCCCCGTCGCCAAACAGCACGCAAGTGGTGCGATCTTCCCAATCGAGGATCCGGCTCATCGTCTCGGCGCCGATCACCAGCGCGCGTTGGGCCATGCCCGATTGCAGCATCGAATCCGCCACCGCGATGGCATAGAGGAAGCCCGAGCAGACCGCGGCGACATCGAAGGCGATCCCACCATTCGCGCCAATCGCGTGCTGGACCTTGGCGGCGGTGGCCGGGAACGTGTTGTCGGGCGTGGCGGTGGCCAGCACGATCAGGCCGATGTCCTTGCCTTCAAGCCCCGCCGCTTCGAGCGCGCGCCGGGCTGCCAGGATCGCCAGAGTCCCGGTGGTCTCGCCCTTGCCCGCGATATGGCGATTGCGGATCCCGGTGCGCTCGACGATCCATTGATCGCTGGTATCGACGGTCTTGGCCAATTCGGCATTGCTGACCGCGCGTTCGGGCAGCGCCGAGCCGGTGCCCAGCAGAACCGAACGACGGATCACGCCGAAGCCTGCCCGGATGACTGGGATGCCCGGCGCAGGTTTTCCTCGCCCAGTCGCGCCAGGTCGGCGGCGATGCGTTCGGTCAGGTTGGCCTCCAGCAGCCGCGCGGTGACTGCCACGGCATTGGCGACGCCCAGCGCATTGGCCGAACCGTGGCTTTTCACGACAACACCGTTGAGGCCCAGGAAAACCGCGCCGTTGTGGTTGTTGGGATCGAGGTGGTGCTTGAGCAGCTCGGTCGCGGGGCGCGAGACGAGGAAACCGAACTTGGAGCGCAGCGAGCTGGCAAAGGCCCGGCGCAGCAGGTCGGTCACAAACCGCGCGGTGCCTTCAACGGCTTTCAGCGCAATGTTGCCCGAAAATCCATCCGACACCACCACGTCAACATCGCCGCGGTTCAATTTGTCCGCTTCGGCGAAACCGTCGAACGAGATCGACAGCTCGGCAGCTGCGGCCTTGAGCTGCATGGCGGCGGACTGGAGGTTCTCGGTGCCCTTGTTCTCTTCGGTGCCAATATTGAGCAAGCGGACCCGCGGTGCCTCGTTGCCAGTAACGATCCGCGAATAGGCTGCACCCATGATTGCGAACTGCACCAGATTGCGGGCATCGCATTCGGTGTTGGCGCCCAGATCGAGCATCACCACGTCATTGTCGCCCAGCGTCGGCAGCAGCGCCGAAAGCGCCGGCCGGTCAATCCCGGGCATGGTCCGCAGTGCCAGCTTGGCCATCGCCATCAGCGCGCCGGTGTTGCCCGCGCTGACCGCGCCGCCAGCCTCGCCGCGTTTGACCGCGTCGATCGCCATGCCCATCGATGTGGTCTTGGCCCGGCGCAGCGCCTGAGTGGGCTTTTCATCGCCGCTCACCACATCGGGAGCGTGCAGCACTTCAGAGGCTTCGCGCAGGTTGGGGTGATGATCGAGCGCGGCCTTGATCCGCTCTTCATCGCCAACCAGCAGGAATTTGAAACGATCGTGGCGACGCCGTGCCAGCGCCGCCCCTTCGATCATCACGCGCACGCCTTCATCGCCGCCCATCGCATCAACGGCGATACGCGGCAGGCTCATATGCGCAATCTCCGGTTAAACGAGCTTAGAGCCCGACCGCGATGATTTCGCGGCCGTTGTAGTGGCCGCAAGCGCTGCACAGGTTGTGCGGGCGCTTGAGTTCGCCGCAGTTCGGGCATTCGTGGAATGCTTCGACCTTCAGCGCATCATGGCTGCGGCGCATGCCCCGGCGAGAGGGCGAAGTTTTTCTTTTGGGGACAGCCATCGCGGCACCTGTTCCTGCAAATTCCGGTTTCGTCTAGATAAGCCATGCCCGGGCCTTAGGGGCCGGCGGCTTGCGAAGGCGCGCCTATAGCGAATTTCTTGGCCGTTGCAAGCACTACCCGTCCCCATTTCGGGGATGGCCTGACAGGGGAGAGAAGTCGATGGAAATGCTGCTACCCACCACACTGTGCATGGCGGCCGCCGCAGCGCTGGTCAATTTCTGGCTGGCGATACGCTGCGGCCAGATCCGCGCGAAGGAAAAGATTGGGGTCGGCAGCGGTGGGAACGACCTGCTCGAACGCCGGATGCGCGCGCAATTGAACTTTGCCGAGAATACCCCCTGGGTGCTGGCGCTGGTCGGCCTGATCGAACTGGCAGCCCGCGGCGGCACCTGGCTTCCCTATGTCGCGGCGGCCTATATCCTGGCCCGCGTCGCTCATGGCCTGGGCATGGACGGCGGCAAGTTCGAAGCCGGCCGCGGCGCTGGCGTCCTGGTCACCATGCTGACCCAGATCGGCCTGGCCGTAGTGGCGGTGATGATCGCACTCGGAAAGATGTAGTTCGCTATCCTCCCCGGGCTGGTTCCGGGGAGGACCTAGCCGCTCAGCGCATAGTCGCTGACAAACCCGTTGACCTGCCGCTCGCGCCCGAAAGTGCTGGTCGGGCCGTGGCCGGGGATGAAGGTTACGTCATTGCCCAGCGGCCACAGCTTCTGGGTGATCGAATCGATCAGGTCCTGGTGATTGCCGCGCGGAAAATCGGTCCGTCCGATCGAACCGGCAAACAGCACATCGCCAACAATCGCCAGATGCCCCAGCGGATAGTGGAACACCACATGCCCCGGCGTGTGCCCCGGGCAATGGATCACATCGAGCGTAGCCTCGCCCACGGTGACAGTGTCGCCATCTTTCAACCAGCGATCGGGCTCGAACACCTCGGCGTGCATGCCGTACTTGCCGCCGTCTTCGGCCAGCCGAGCGATCCAGAACCGGTCGTCCTCGTGCGGCCCTTCGATCGGCACACCTAGTTCTTTGGCGAGCATCCCGGCCTGCCCGCAATGGTCAAGGTGCCCGTGGGTCAGCAGCAGCTTCTCAATCGTCACCCCGACTTTGGCCACGGCGGCCTTCAGCTTGTCCAGATCCCCACCCGGATCAACCAGCGCGGCCTTCATCGTTTTGGTGCACCAGATCAGCGAGCAGTTCTGCTCGAGCGGGGTCACGGGAATGATCCCGACGCGGACGGGCGGTTCGGTTTGGGCTTCGGTCATTGGCGTTTCATGGCGAGGGATCGCGTGGCAGGCAAATGTTGATTACGCTGTCCGTGATCAGCGGTGTCGAAGATTCAGGGTCAAATTAGAAATTGACCCATTTTCGTTTACATGGCAATTTTGACCCCATGACGGGTAAATCCAGCTCCAATCGCTATGTCGCCATCATGGGTGATATCGTCGGAAGCGAAAAGGCAGCCGATGTCGAGCAGTTGCACGTTCAATTCAATCGCGCCGTCAACGAAAGCAATGCAGAAGGCGCCCAAGTCCTGACGTCCCCGCTGACTATCACACTTGGCGATGAATTCCAGGGCCTGGTGAATTCCCTCTCTGCTGCCTTCTCTCTGGCCCGCAAATTGCGATTCAAGCTACTCGAAGATCAAATCGCTTGCCGCTTCGCAATCGGGCTGGTTGATCTCAAATCGCCGATCAATGACCAGCGAGCATGGAACATGATGGGCGAAGGTCTGTCACAAACCCGCAGCAAACTAAACGACAAGCGGGCGATTTCGTTCTACCGGTTCGCGCTTGGGGGCGAACCGTTGCTCGAACCAAATCTTGAAGCGCTCGGCGTTGCGCTGAGCACCATTGAGCGGCGATGGACTGATCGGCAACGCCGCGACATCGGCGCTTTCCTTGCCGGTGCCAGCGCATCCGAACTTGCCCGCCAACGCAATGTCTCGGTCCACTCAATCTATAAGGTCCGAAGCTCAGGAGACTTCGACGCATACCTATTGATTTTTCAAACGATCATGGAAGTGTTATCTCATCTCGATCGCCAAAATGGCCTTCCGAGATGCTGACAATCGCCCACGCCACGGCCTACTGCCTGATCGGCGTATATCTGCTCACGAGTGCAGGAAACTTCGCCTGCCGCCTTCTGTTTCATACCAGCGGAATGAAGGCGGCGATCGAAGCGACCGACGAAGCAACCAAGAGCGCAGGTCGTATCATCGGCTCGCTCGAGCGGATTGTACTCGCCTCCACCATCATTGTCGGGCGTTGGGAGATACTTGCTGCAGTGATCGCTTTGAAGACGATTGCAAGGTTCAAGGAGCTGGATAAGCAACTCAATGCCGAGTATTTCCTGATCGGGTCACTCTTCAGCGTTATCTGGTCAATGGCAATCACTGGAGCCTGGATTGCCTACGACCATCGCTTCGGCGCGGATATCCACCACAGCCTGGTGGCACTTGTCGAACACAAGGATGCAGCCAAGTGACGATGTAGATTGGTCTACAAGCGCCCGCTCTTCCACACTACCCGCCCGATCACCTCGACCTCCCCCGGCTCCAGCTCAAGCGTCCGGTAAGCCGGGTTGTCGCTGACCAGCGCGACCACGCCGGGGCGGGCCAGGTCCAGCCGCTTGACCATCAGCGCATCCCCTGCCCGCACCACGTGGATCCCGTCGCGCCAATGGCGCGGGGTGCGATCGACCAGGATTTCGTCGCCGTCGCGTAAGGTGGCTTCCATCGAATCGCCTTCGACCCGGATCGCCGAGAGCTGGGCGGGGTCGAGGCCTTGCTCACGCAGCCAGCGGGCGGAGAAGCGGAAGGCGCCGATGGGGAGTTCCTCGCCCGGCAGCAGCCCCGGCCCGGCCGAGGCACCCAGCGGCAGGCGCGGCACATCGACCCATTCGCCGCGTAGTACCTTTCCGGCGGGCGGAGCGTTGGAAAAATCCTCTGGCGCGCCCAGTTCCGCCTCATCCACGCCGAAGAACCGGGCCAAGGTGCGCCGGTCGGTTTCTTCGAGTTTGCGCGGAGAGCCCTTACGGATGAACTGCTGAAGATAGGTGGAATTGCGACCAATCAACTCGGACAAGCCCGAGAGGCTGGCGTTCTGCTCACTGGCCAGTTTGAGCAGCCGCGTGCGGGGATCGTGGGTAACCATGAATTTGTCCTACACGATGTATTTTTCCTAGACAAGTAGGATTTCACAGGAAAGAACAGGATTATTCCTACAGCGATTCGCCTCATGCAACCGGGCCACAACAAGGAGAACAATGCCCATGCTGATTACCCGGATCGAGCGCTTCCTGCGCGAAACCGGTATGCCCTGGACCAAGTTCGGACGGCTCGCCGCCCATGACCCGCGCTTTGTCCAGGACCTGCGCAACGGCCGCACACCTCGTACCGCAACCGCGAAACGTGTGGAACATTTCATGAACATCTATCGCGAGGACTGCCGTGCAAATTGATCTTTCATTGGACCAGGCGCTGGTCTCTGCCGCCCGCCGCAAGGCCCGCCGCACCCCCTGGATGGCCCTGCTTTCGGCCGTCCTGGAGCTTGCCCAGGGCCAGGCCGAACTGGTCCGCCACAGCGAACGCGCCTGGGCCAGCGTGACCTTTTCGGGATCGAAGCACGTGGTGGTGCTGGCTTTCACCGGCGAGGAAGCGGTGGCGGCGGGCGAGGTGTTGATCGACGCCCTGCCCGAACACGAATTCGCGCTGCCGCGCTTGTTGGTGGCCGATGCGGCGGTGGTGAGGGTCGAGCACACCGCCCTGCCCCAACCGCGGCTGGAAGTGGAGCTGGAACTGCTGGTGCTGGACGAGGCTTAGCGATTACCAGCCCCTTGCCGAACTGAAGTAGCCCTTCCCCGTTGGGGAAGGGTTGGGATGGGGGTTCCACGCTGGCGTCGAGCCCCCACCCCAACCCCTCCCCGCAGGGGAGGGGCTTTTTTGGGCCTGATCTGGATTGCCCCTAGTACCCCGCCGCGTAGTCCACCAATGGCTCCAGCCGCTCACCGCGGTGATACCGCTCCAGATTGACCAGGAACCGCTCGGCCGAACGCTCGAACACCTTGTTCTGTGCCCGGCCCGACAGGTGCATGGTGACTTGCGCGTTCTCCAGCGCCCACAGCGGGTGATCCCCGGGCAGCGGCTCGGGCGTGGTAACATCGAGCAAGGCCCCGCCGATCCGGCGCTCCTGCAGGGCTGCCACCAGCGCCGCCTGATCGATCACCGATCCGCGCGCGACATTGACCAGCACCGCCTCGGCCTTCATCGCCCCCAGCTCGGCCACGCCGATCATATGTTCGGTGTCCGCCGTGGCGGGAACTGCGATCACGATCCAGTCAAACTCGCCCAGCCTCGCGCGCCACTCATCAGAAGTGAGCACGCCCGGTCCGGCGGAGCGGCGGACCTTGGTTACCTCGACCCCGAACGCCGCCAACCGCGCCTCGACCTCTTGCCCGATCGCGCCGTAACCCAGGATCAGCGCCTTGCTGCCGTAAAGCTCGCGCTTGCCGGGCGAATCCTTCAGCCACTCATGCCGGTCCTGCGCGCGCACCACCGCGCGGTAGTCCTTGGCATGGGCCAGCATCAGCATGACGACATATTCGGCGATCGGCACCGCGTTGATCCCGGCCCCGTTGGTCAGCATGACCCCGCGCGCTTCGAGCACATCGAGCGGGAACGCCTCGACCCCGGCATAGACCGAATTGAGCCATTTGAGCCGCGTTGCGAGGCGGAACACTTCGGCCATGTCGGCCTTCGAATGCATGTCGAACCAGCCGATCTCGGCCTCGGGCGCGAGCGCGAAGGCCTCATCCTTGCTGGCGTACCAGCGGGCATCGACCCAGCCGGGCAAGCGCGCTTCGAGCAGCGGGCGCAGCAATGCGTTGAGCACGGTTATGGTCATTGGGGTTCCTGAAAGCTGTCCAGCATCGGCGGGCGGTGCAGGCATTCGGCAAAGTCAAACGGGCGGGTTGTGAGCGGGGCGACCCGAGCGGCGTGGGGATGGCGTGGGTTGAGGTAGATCACGTCGGCTTCGGGCAGCACTTTCGAGCGGATCGCGCAAGTTAGCGAGCGCTGGCTCTCCAGCCATTCGCCCACGAAAGCACGGATCGTATCCTCATCGGGATCGGGCACGCGAAGCGGCACCGTGCCCACTTCGGTCCAGCCCAGCACGAAATCGTCAGGGATGCCCACCAGGTCGCGCGGCTGGTAACGCAGTGCCACCAGCACCGCGAGCCCGGCCTCGCTGGCCAGGCTCACCACCGGATGGCCCGGCGGCGCATAGCGGGCGCCATGCAGCTCTGCCCCTTTGCCGTCGAGCGCGACGAACGGCGTGCGGGTAAGCCGCCACAGCTTCATCAGCTGCCGGGCTTCTCAGTCAGTTCCTGACGCATTGCCGCCTTGACCCCGAACGGCGCGCTTTCGCTCGACAGATCGTCGATCAGCCAGCGCTGCCCCTCTTTGACCATCGTAAGCTGCTGGGTGCCCCAATCGCCAAAGCCGGCGTTGACCTTGACCGTTACTACCAGGACATCCTTTTGCAGCTGACGGATGGCGGTGCGTCTCCAGGCGAACTTGCTGTGCTGCCAGTCCTGGCATTCGCACAGCCAGCCATAGGAGGACAGCCCGGTCAGTTCCCCGCCGTTGTGCTTTTTCCAGGCCTTGATCAGCTTGGTGGTGGCGGCGGAAAAGACCGGCTGGTCCCAATCCCCGCCGCTGGGCCCGCTTTCCTTGAGATAGCCGCCATAGGCCTGCTTGAGCGTCAGATCGACCGCCGCGGCGTTGGGGTTTGGCGCGGGCACGGCGGCGATCAGCAGCGCGGCGAATGCGGTGGTCTTGAGCAAGCGGTTCATCGAAAGCCCCCTGGTGCAGTTCAAGTGATGCACAGCCTAGCCCGCCTTGCCAAGCGCCGCTTGCACGAAGGCGTCAGAATAGCGTTACGTCCGTTCGTCCCGAGCGAAGTCGAGGGACCGCGGCTGGGCGATCCCTCGACTTCGCTCGGGACGAACGGGTTTGGGTGGCGGATTGTGGCTGGGTTACCCCAGCTTCCATTCCCAACCCAAGGGGTCGCCGTCCATCACCTCGACTCCGGCAGCGATGAGTTCGTCGCGCAGGGCGTCCGACCGGGCGAAGTCCTTCGCCGCACGGGCCTCTTTGCGCTCGGCCAGCTTGGCTTCGATTTCGGCTTCGGTGATGGTTGCGGTTTTGGGGCGGATGCGGAGGTCGGCGCGATCCAAGGTTGCAAGCGAAAGTCCCAAAACCTCATCCATTCTCAAAATTCCGCGAATCCGATCGGCTGGCGCGATCGACTTCTCGTTGAGTAGATGCTCAAACTCCATCAAGCCGACGGGCGTGTTTAGATCGGATGAGATAGCTTCTCCAAATCCCTCAACGTGCGAGGTCGCTTCCCCAAGATTCTCGCCCTGAAGAGCAGAATTGAAGTCCAAATCAGTCGAGAGTTTTTGCCAAGCAGCCAGAATGCGCTTCAACCTCACCAAAGCCGCCCCCAGCCCCTCCCAACCAAACTCCAGCTCACTCCGGTAGTGCGCCTGCAGGCACATCATCCGGTAGGCCAGCGGATGGTAGCCTTTGTCGATCAGCAGTTGCAGCCGCAGGAATTCACCCGCGCTCTTGCTCATCTTGCCGCTGCGTTCGATCAGGAAATTGTTGTGCATCCACACGTTGGCGCCGGAATTTGACGCCACGTCGAGGCCGTTGGTGCAGCAGTGCGCCTGGTTCTGGGCGATCTCGTTGGGGTGGTGGATTTCGCGGTGGTCGATCCCGCCGGTGTGGATGTCAAACGGAAAGCCCAGCACCGCGCCGCTCATCACCGAGCATTCGAGATGCCAGCCAGGCGCGCCCTTGCCCCAGGGCGAATCCCATTCCATCTGGCGCTTCTCGCCCGGCGGGGTCTTGCGCCAGATCGCGAAGTCAGCGGCGTTGCGCTTGCCTTCGACCTCGTCGATCCGGCCCATAATTTCATTGGCGCCGTCCTCGGTCTGGGCACGGGCCAGGCGGCCATAGTCGGCGACAGTCGAGACGTCGAAATAGAGCCCGCTGTCGAGTTCATAGCAGTGCTTGTCGGCGATATCCTTGGCGAACTCGATCATTTCATCGATGTAATCGGTCGCGATGGTCCACTGGGCCGGCTGGCGGATGTTCAGCGCCTTGATGTCGGCCCAATAGGCCTCGGTGTAGTGGCGGGCGATATCCCAAATGGACTGCGCCTGCTCGGCTGCCATCTTCTCCATCTTGTCTTCGCCGGCATCGGCATCGTCGGTCAGGTGGCCAACATCGGTGATGTTGATCACGTGGGTCAGCTTGTAGCCCTTGAAGCTGAGCGTGCGGCCCAGCACGTCGGCGAAGACATAGGCGCGCATGTTGCCGATGTGGGGGTAGTTGTAGACCGTCGGCCCGCAGGTATAGACGCGCGCCTCCGCCGGCTTGTCCGGATCACCCGGGACTCCCGGGTGGACGGGCTGGAAAGGTTCCAGCTGGCGGGTCAGGCTGTTGAAGAGCCTCAGGGGGACTGCACTGTCGGTCATGGCGCGGGCCTTACGCATCGAAGCGCGGCGGTCAACTCCCCTCCCGCCTGCAGGAGGGGTCGGGGGTGGGTGAGTCAAAAGAATGAGCGGCGCTAAATCGACAGGGACCGGCCCACCCCTAGCCCCTCCCGCAGGCGGGAGGGGGACTGTTTAGAACCCCACCCACGTCACCGCCTCATCAATCCCCACCCTCGGCACCGGGAACTGGTTGACCGCCGCATCGCGATCCCCCCAGCCGATCGCGCAGCCGCTGAAGAAGATGTGGTCTTCGGGGATATCCACCACTTCGCGGATCTGCTTCTGGTAAACCGCCCAGGCCTCTTGCCCGCACGAATCGAGGCCTTCCTCGCGCAGCAGCAGCATCACGGTCTGGAACCACATGCCGATATCGCTCCACTGCGGCAGCCCCATGTAGCGGGGCGTGTGGACCAGCATCAGCACCGGCGCGCCGAACGCGCGGAAGTTGTTGCGGAACACCTCCATTCGCTGGGCCTTGTCCTCGCGCGGGATTTCGAGCGCGGCATACATCGCCTCGCCCACGCCGAAGCGGCTGGCGGCATAGCGGCCTTCCAGCTCGGCGGGATAGATCGGGTATTCGGCCGAATAGGCGGCCAGCCCCAGCGGGATTGTTTCGGCGACCAGCTCGATCAGCTTTTGCAGCGGCTCGCCGGTCAGCATCACTGCGTTCCACGGCTGGGTATTGCCGCCCGACGGCGCGTTCTGGGCTTTTTCCAACACCCGGCGCAGCACCGCCTGATCGACCGGCTTGTCGAGGAATGCGCGGATCGAGCGGCGGCTGGCGACGGCTTCCGAAACGTCCATGGTCACGCTCCTATTCGAACCCCAGGAACTGGACCTTGCTGTCCAGCGGCTCGCGCTTGCGGTCAAACTGGTTCACCGGATCGTCCGCGATTCCACAGCCGATCGCAATGCCGCAGAAGAAGATGTGGCTTTCGTCCGACACGCCCAGATAGTCCTTGATCAGCTTGGCGTGAAGCGAGAGGAATTCCTGCGGGCAACTGTCCAGCCCCGCCTCGCGCAGCAGCAGCATGATCGATTGCAGCCACATCCCCACGTCCGACCATTGCGGTGGGCCCATCACGCGGGGGAAATAGACCAAGAGCACGGCCGGGGCATCGAACGAGACCAGGTTGCGGCCCACGAAATCGGCGCGGCCTTCCTTGTCGCCGCGATCGACCTGCAGCGCGGCATACATATCCGCCCCAACCTGGTGCAGCCGGGCGAGGCATTCGGGCAAGACCTCGGGATCGCTCCAGGAGTATTCCTTGGGATCCTGCATCGGCGCGGCGCGCATCTTGTCCTGCAGTTCGCGCAAAGGCGCCCCGGTCAGCACCGCGCCTTCCCACGGCTGGAAATTGCATCCGCTGGGTGCCCAGCGCGCGGTGTCGAGCACCTGGCGGATCGTCTCAAGCGGAACGGGTGTATCGCTGAACGCGCGGATCGAACGGCGGGTCAGCATGGCGTCAGTGACGGTGGAGGCTTTGGTCATGGCGGTTTAATCAAGCGATTAAACGCGGTGGTCAAGCCATTTCATTGGCCCAAAAGCATTCCGCCGGCCCCGCGCTGGGGACCGGCGGAACCGAAAGTGCCAAATTGATCAGGTGGCGGGAGCAGGAGCCGGCTCAGCCGCAGGGGCCGGAGCCGGTGCCGGAGCGGGCTCAGCCGCAGGGGCCGGTTTGGGTGCCAGCGCAGCCGCTACATCGGCCTTGCGCAGCGCGCCCGGCCCGGGACCCATGTCGTCGTCATCGACCATCTTCCACTTGTTCTTTTCCTTGAACTCAGCCTCGGTGCCCGGGGCCAGGTCAGGACGGCCGACCATGATACCCATCTTGATCCGGCATTTGGCGTACTGGGTTTCGTCGGCTTCGACTTCCAGCGCCAGGACATCCTTGGCTTCGCTTTTCACGGTATATTCGTGCTTGCCCGGATCGGTAACCAGGATGAAATAGCGGCCCGAACCGAGCGAAGAGAGCTTCTGGCCCTTTTCGTTAACCGAGCAGCCCAGCGCCATGCCCATGCCGCCGGGGCGGTAGAACACAATCTGGCCCTTGCCCGGGGGCGGCGCGGGGATCGTGACCGGACCTGCGCCTTCTTCTTCTTTTTCCTTGTCCTTCTTGTCCTTGGCCATGACCGGCGAGGCCGACAGGCTCAGCGCGGCGACAGCGGCCACGGCGGAAATCAGCTTGAACTTCATTGCGCGCTCCCAGATTGCGGAGGTGGTGGTGCGGCGGGGACTGCCCCCGGCGCGGCTTCCGGAGCCGACGGCGCAGGCGCCGGGGCATCGAGAATGAGGTCTTCGGCCAGCTTGGCACCCGCCAGCGCGCCTTGCGGCAAGTCGATATGTTTGCCGCGCACGAACAGCGCGGGAAAGCCGACCGTGACACCCAGCGCAAAGGCCAGGTCCTGGCGATCCTTGCCCGCCACGCCGAATTTCATCGAGCGCAGCCGCACCGGCTTGCCGCCCACGTCCAGAGTCCGCGCGGCCAGCACCAGCTCGCCGCCCACGCCCAGCCCGGTGCCCTTGGCATGGACCACTTCGCCAGTGCCTTTGGTTCCGGTCGGCACCACCACTGCGCCGTTCAGCAGGATCGGTTCGGCCAGCGAGAACGTGAATGTCTCACCCGTCTTGGCCGTGCGCGAACTGATCGGCGCATCAAGGCTGATGATCAGCTGGGTCAGCGCCGGAACACAGCGCGCTGCGGCGGCGCCGGCTGGGCTGGTGCATGGCGGGCTAGGTGTAGAGGGAGGCGCAGCGACAGGCAGCGGGGATGGTGCCAAAGCCGCTGCAGGCGCAGGCGGCGGGGGTGCCGTTTCCTGTGCCGCCAGCGGCATCACGATCCCCAGGGCCATGCCACAGGCAAGCCCGAATCCGTACGTTCTGGTAAGTTGATTTTGCCCCATCGACAGGAATTGCTAATCGCGCGCCCAGAACTTGGCAACCGCCAATTCTTGCTCTTTTCAGCTCTTTGTTCGACCCGCGATCAAAGCCATCACATCCAACGCCTGACCCGGGTGGAGAATTCGGCATAGGCCTCGCCGTGCTGGCGGCGCAGGTGGTCTTCCTCAAGCCGGATCTGGACCGAAATCAGCACATAGCCGCAAACCAGGACCAGCAGGGTCACCGCGTCTGGCTGGAGCAGAAACAGGCCGAACAATTGGATCATCATGCCCAGGAATATCGGGTTGCGGCTGATCCGGAACAGGCCTGAGGCAACCAGATCGGTCTTGCGCTGGGTATCGATACCGATCCGCCACGATGCACCCATTTGCACTTGCGCCAGCACCACCCAGACCAGCGAGGCAATCAGCAGCGTCCAGCCCGCCACCTGCCGCTCCGTTGCCGCGCCCACCGCGATCGCCCCCAACGGCGCAGTCAAGCCCAGCGCCAGCGCGAACAGGTAGGCACCCAATCCGCCCACCAGCAGCTTGAACCACAGTCCAACAAAGCCATCGACGCTGTCATTGGCAGGCAAAACCAGCGGGTTGATCCCGCCGCGCCGCCAGACCCGCAAGGTGGGCAAGACCAGCGCCGCGAAGAAGAATGCAAGGTAGAACAGCAGGATATAAAACATTGTAACGCCTGGCAATTTTCCAATTGCAGAGTGTTGCAGCAACTCTCCCGATGTCAAGCTACACAAACCGGCGCGCTATTCTTCCTCGAACAGCCCCGCCAATTGCTCGATCATCGTCCCGCCCAGCTGCTCGACGTCCATGATCGTCACGGCGCGGCGGTAATAGCGCGTCACATCGTGGCCGATCCCGATCGCCACCAGCTGCACCGGGCTTTGTTTTTCGATCCACTCGATCACCTTGCGCAGGTGCAGCTCGAGATACCCGGCGTTGTTGACGCTGAGCGTGGAATCATCGACCGGCGCGCCGTCCGAAATCACCATCAGCACGCGGCGGTCCTCCGGACGGGCGAGCAGGCGGGCATGGGCCCAGAGCAGCGCCTCGCCGTCGATGTTTTCCTTCAGCAGGCCTTCGCGCATCATCAGCCCCAGGTTCTTGCGGGCGTGGCGATAGGGCATATCCGCCTTTTTGTAGACGATATGGCGCAGATCATTGAGGCGGCCGGGCTGTGCGGGTTTGCCACCGGCCAGCCAGGCCTCGCGGCTTTGCCCGCCCTTCCAGGCGCGGGTGGTGAAGCCCAGGATCTCGGTCTTGACCCCGCAGCGCTCCAGCGTGCGCGCCAGGACATCGGCGCTGATCGCGGCGATCGAGATCGGACGGCCGCGCATCGAGCCCGAATTGTCGATCAGCAGCGTGACAATCGTGTCCTTGAACTCGATGTCGCGCTCAACCTTGTAGCTCAGCGAATGGCCGGGCGAGATCACCACGCGCGCCAGCCGCGCAGCATCGATCAGGCCTTCTTCCTGGTCGAAATCCCAGGAGCGGTTCTGCTGTGCCATCAGGCGGCGCTGGAGCCGGTTGGCGAGCTTGGTAACGATCCCCTGCAGGCCCTTCAATTGCGCGTCGAGATAGGCGCGAAGGCGCGTCAGCTCTTCCTCGTCGCACAAGTCGTTGGCCGCGACCACTTCGTCGAAGCTTTCGGTATAGGCCTTGTAGTCGAACTTCAGCGGCAGTTCGGTCCAGGGGCGGTTGGGCCGGGTCGGCAGCATGCCCTCCTCGCCCTCGTCGCCTTCTTCGGCGTCGGACTGATCGTCGTCCATCTGCCGCTCGCTCTCGTCTTCGCCGTCTTCCTCGCCTTCGCTGGGTTCGGAGGCGACTTCGCTGGGGCTCTGGTCTTCGCTCGATTCGCCGTCGTCGGGCTGGTCTTCCTGATCGTCGCTGTCCTGATCCTCGCCCTCTTCGCTCTCCGGCTCCATCGGCTGGGCCTGGGTGAGCTCAAGATGCTGGAGCATCGACAAAGTCAGCGCCTGGAACGCGGCCTGATCGTCGAGCATCGCCGCCAATGCATCGAAATCGGTCCCGGCGCGCTCCCCGATCCAGCCGCGCAGCATGTCCACGCCTTCGCGCGCAGGCTCAGGAACCGGCTGGCCGGTCAGATGTTCGCGCAGCAACAAGGCGAGCGCTGCCTGCATCGGCACTTCGTCCGGACGGGTGGCGCGGGTGATCGGATCGCCCAGCGTGCGGACCTGTTGTGCCGCGTCAAGGTTATGCCGCATCCCGGCATAGCCCTTGGCCCCCAAGGCCTCATACCGGACCTGCTCAACCGCATCGAAACAGGCCCGCGCCGTCGGCTCAGCCGGGGCATGGCGGGCGTGGAGTGCCTCGTTATGGTGGCGCAGCCGCAGCGCGAAACTGTCCGCAAAGCCGCGCGCTTCCATCGCCTGACCCAGCGGCAGCGAACGCCCCGGCATCGGCACGCGCAGGTTGGCCCCGTTGGCGACCGGGGCGTCCGCAGTCCAGGCGATCTCCAGCTCGGGCTCCTGCGCAATTGCGCGGCTGGCGCCGGTCAGGACGCCTTTGAAGCGGTCGAGGGGAGATTCGTCGGACATCGAACTACAATACCAAACAAACAATTTCCGTCATGCTGAACTTGTTTCAGCATCTATCGTGCAGCCATGACCGAACAGAGGGTTCGAACGATCAACCTCGCGGCCTGGTGCGCCAACGCGCTTCGGTCTGTGCCTCACGATGGACCCTGAAACAAGTTCAGGGTGACGATTTTGGTTTTGGCTATATGGACTGCCCGGTCTTGGCCCAATCGGCCAGGAAGCCTTCGATGCCCTTGTCGGTCAGCACGTGCTTGACCAGCCCCTTGATCACCGAAGGCGGCGCGGTCATCACGTCGGCGCCGATCTTGGCTGCTTCGAGCACGTGGATACCGTGGCGGACCGAGGCGACCAGGATTTCGGTGCCGAAGTTGTAGTTGTCATAGATCATGCGGATGTCGCTGATCAGCTGCATCCCGTCAAAGCCGTTGTCGTCATGGCGGCCGACGAAGGGCGAAACGAATGTGGCCCCGGCCTTGGCCGCGAGCAGCGCCTGGTTGGCTGAGAAGCACAATGTGACGTTGACCATCGTGCCGTCGCTGGTCAGCGCCTTGCAGGTCTTGAGGCCATCGAGCGTCAGCGGCACCTTGATGCAGACGTTGTCGGCAATCTTGCGCAGCTTTTCCGCCTCGACCATCATCCCGGCATGGTCGAGCGCGACCACTTCGGCGCTGACCGGGCCCGAGACGATCCCGCAGATTTCCTTCGTCACCTCGATAAAATCGCGGCCCGACTTCATGATCAGGCTGGGATTGGTGGTGACGCCATCGATCAGGCCGGTAGCGGCCAGGTCCTTGATGTCTTCGATTTCGGCGGTGTCGGCGAAGAATTTCACTGGGGTGTGCTCCTGAATGCGATTCGTTGTAGGCTATATGCCCCAGCCAAAGAGCAGGCCAGAGTTCCTTCCCATTTTGCGCAGCCAAATGGGGAGGTGGCATTTGCGCAGCAAATGACGGAGGGGTCTTGGAGGGTGCGCCATTGCCCCTCCGTCTCGTCCTTCGGACGATCCACCTCCCCATTTGCGCTGACGCGAAAATGGGAAGGAACTTAAGTCAAAGCACCTTGAACATCCCGATCAGCAGCGGATCGCGCGTTGCCTCAGGGTTGGCCCGGATCGCGCCTTCCTCCAGGCCGATCTGGTTCCAGATCGAATTGTCGGCCCTGGCGGCCAGCGACTGCGCCATCTGCCCCACGTCGATCCCGGCCAGCTGCTTGATCGCCTTGCCCAGCACCGGATCGCTGGTAACCCTCAGCGCATCGGACAGCCCCGGCACCATCGCACCCACCAGCCCCTGCCCCATCTGGCCGCGCAGATAGCCGGTTGCTGCCGATGAGCCGCCCCGCACGATCGAAATCGCATCGGGGATCGAAATCTTGCTGACTGCTTCATAGACCACCGGCGCAGCACGCTCGGCGCCCTTTTCGGCGACTACGTTGAGCTGTTTTTGCAAGCCTTGCCGGAAGGCGCTGGACAGCAGCAGCGTCTTGAGCGGCCCGCTGGTGCCGAACATGTCCGGCAAGTCAAACCGCGCCACTTCGCTATCCCAGAAGCCGCCCGGCGCGGTCAGCTTGGCGAACGCAGCTTTGGCCGACATGTCGAGCAGACGGCGGATCGCCTCGACCATCGAGAACCCGCCCATGCCCTGGCAGCCCGGCAGCGCCAGGATGCCGACTGCGGCAGTCCCGGCCAGAAAGGCCCGCCGTGCCACCAGGTTGGATGAAATGCTGTCCATGTAGCCCCGCTCTCCGCAAATTTGCGGCTGTCACCGCCGCGCGATTGACGCCATAGAGACGGGCAGATGAACCGCGTCCGACTCCTCGTTTTCAATCCTGTCCTCTCGGTGCTGGATTACCGCCTTCCTGCTGGAATGGCGACAGAATTCGGTTCGCTGGTGATCGCCCCGCTGGGTCCGCGCCAGGTGCTGGGGATCGTCTGGGAGCCCGAACGGCTGGAGGGCGACGAAGTGCCCGAAAGCAAATTGCGCCCGATCCTGGAAGTGCTGCCGGTGCCGCCGTTCTCTCTGGCCCTGCGCAACCTGATCGAGTGGACCGCCGACTATTACGTCGCGCCGATGAATTCAGTCGCGCGGATGACCTTGGGCTCCATGGCGGCGCTGCGCGGCGGGGGGACCACGACCGAATATCGCCTGTCCGGCCACGAACCCAAGCGCCTCACCCCGCAGCGCGCCGCCGCGATGGACGCGCTCGATGGCGAACAGGCCAGCATCCGCGAATTGGCGGAACTGGCCTCGGTCTCCGAAGGCGTGCTGCGCGGGATGGTGGGCGCAGGGCTGCTCGAGCCAGTGACAGTCGATCTCGACCGCCCTTACCCCCGCGCCCGCGCCGACTTTGCGGTGCCGGAACTCAGCGCGGACCAGCAGGCAGCCGCTGACCTGTTCGTCGCGGCGGTGCGCGCGGGCGGTTTCACGCCGTTCCTGCTCGATGGCGTCACCGGATCGGGCAAGACCGAATGCTATTTCGAAGCCGTGGCCGAGGCGATCCGGATGAAGCGTCAGGTGCTGGTGCTGCTACCCGAAATCGCACTGACCCAGAACTTCCTGCGCCGCTTTGAGGCCCGCTTCGGCACGCCGCCGGTGCTGTGGCACAGCTCGGTCAAGCAGAGCGAGCGGCGGCGGGCCTGGCGGGCGATCGTCTCGGGCGAGGCGCAAGTGGTGGTCGGCGCGCGCTCGGCCCTGTTCATGCCGTTCAAGGCACTGGGCCTGATCGTGGTAGATGAAGCCCACGAGGTCTCGTTCAAGCAGGATGACGGGGTCCGCTACAACGCCCGCGACGTCGCGGTGATCCGCGCCCGGTTTGAGGCAGTGCCGGTGATCCTGGCCAGCGCCACCCCGGCGCTCGAATCGCTGCAACTGGCCGAGGCCGGGGTCTATACCAAGGTCGACCTGCCAGGCCGCTTCGGCGGGGCCAGCCTGCCCGATGTTTCCATTGTCGATCTGCGCAAGGAAGTGCCCGAGCGCGGCCGCTGGCTCGCTCCGCGGCTGGTCGAGCTCCTGCAAGAGCGGCTGGCCAAGGGCGAGCAGAGCCTGCTGTTCCTCAACCGCCGCGGCTATGCCCCGCTGACGCTGTGCCGCCACTGCGGCTATCGCTTCCAGTGCCCCAATTGCAGCGCCTGGCTGGTCGAGCACCGGCTCTCGCGGCGGCTGGCCTGCCACCATTGCGGCCACGGCACCGAAGTGCCCGAGGCTTGCCCCGAATGCCACCAGGGCGACTGCCTGGTCGCCTGCGGCCCCGGGGTCGAGCGGATCGCCGACGAAGTGCGCGAGGTGCTGCCCGAAGCGCGGATCGCGGTGGTCACATCCGATACCTTGAACAGCCCCGAAAAGATCGCCAATTTCGTCGCCGCAGCCGAGCAGAAGCTGATCGACGTGATCGTCGGCACCCAGTTGGTCACCAAGGGCTACCACTTCCCCGAACTGACGCTGGTCGGCGTAGTCGATGCCGATCTGGGCCTTGAAGGCGGCGATTTGCGCGCAGCCGAGCGAACCTACCAGCAGGTCGCGCAGGTTGCGGGGCGCGCGGGCCGGGGCGAGAAGCCGGGCGAAGTGCTGATCCAGACCCGCCACCCCGAGGCCGCCGTCATCGCCGCGCTCGCCTCCGGCGACCGCGACGCCTTCTACGCCGCCGAGGCCGAAGCCCGCAAGGAGGCCGGCGCCCCGCCCTTCGGCCGCTGGGCCGCGATCATCGTCTCCAGCGAGCACGAAGCGGAGGCGCGCGAAGCCGCCCGCGCGATCGGTGCGGTCCGCCCCGACTTGCCCGACGTGATGGTCCTCGGCCCCGCCCCCGCCCCGCTTTCGCTGCTGCGCGGCCGCTATCGCTACCGCCTGCTGATCAACGCCCGCCGCTCGGCCCAGTTGCAGGACGTGATCCGCCAGTGGCTGGGCAAGCTGGACTTCCCGCAAGGGGTGCGGGTGGGCGTCGATATTGATCCTTACAGTTTCGTTTGAAAGTGCTTCCGAAACCGAGACAATCGCTTGAAGTATTGAATCAATCTGGCATCAATCGCGATTGAAACGAATATTCGGAGATACCCGATGCGACGCTTGCTGGCCGGTTTGCTGCTGTTCACTGCCCAGCCAGCCCTGGCCGCAAACTGGATCGAAGCGGAAACCACCCATTTCCGGATCATCAGCTCAGGCGACGAAGCGGGCCTGCGCAGATTCGCCGAGCGGCTGGAGAATTTCCATGGCCTGCTCCGCCTGGCGACCGGTGCCAGCGAGAGCAGCCGCTCGCTCGTCAAAGTCCGGGTCTATCTGGTTGCCGATATCGGAGCAGTACAAAAGTATTTCGGAGACCAGAACAGCGCTGTCGCCGGCTTTTACACCGCGCGCGAGGATGGTGCGCTTGCCGTTGTTCCAAGGTCGACCGGATCCGGCAGTTTCACCGGAGAAGTGGTTCTAAACCATGAGTATGCCCACCACTTCATGCTGCAATATACCCCCGCTGCGTACCCTTCGTGGTATGTCGAAGGTTTCGCCGAGATAGCATCAACCGCCTCGTTTGAGCGCAAGGGCGCGATCACGTTCGGCAAGGCTGCGCAGCACCGCCAGCATGAACTGGACGGCGGGATGAGCTATCCGGTGCCGAGCCTGCTCGATGGCAGCTATCTCAACGATCAGATGAAGGGCCGCGGCTGGTCCTATGGCGACGCCTGGCTGCTGAGCCATTACCTGACCTTCAGCGACACCCGGCGGGGGCAGTTCCGCGACTACCTGAACGCGGTGAACGCCGGAAAGCCTTTGGCCGAAGCCGCCAAAGTGTTCGGCGATCTGGGCGAATTGCAGCGCGAGGTCAGCCGCTATCTGGCGGGCCGGAGCTTCCCCTACCGCGCTGTCCCGATCGAAGCCGTCAAGGCCGGGCCGATCGCCGTGCGCGATCTTGACCCGGCCCAGGAAGCGCTGATCGATTTCGTGATCGAGTTCAAGCGCAAGACCTGGCTGCCCAGAGAGGACGACGCCGACGCAGAACAGGACAAGAAGGACGCAGCCAAGGACAAGGCCGCAGGGAAAGAGACTTTCGAACAACGCCTGGCCAAGGCCAAGCGCGAACGCGATGAATGGTTGGCCAAGCTGGAAGCGGTCGCGAACAAATACGCAGACCATCCGGCCGGATGGCTGCTGCTCGCCGATGCGCGTTGCACCATCCAGCAATTCCAGGCCTGCGCCGAGGCCGCCGACCGGGCGCTTGCCCTGGCCCCCACCAGCCAGCGCGGGCAGGTTCGCAAGGCCGAAGCTTTGCTCGGTCTTGCCAAAGACCTCCCCGCGGACAAGCGCGAAGCCAGTGTCAAGCAGGCCCGGACCATGTTGCTAAGCGCCAATGCCGCAGATCGCAGCGATCCGCTGGCTTTGGAATTCTTCTACCGCTCCTATGCGGTCCTGGGCCGTCCCGCCGACGCAGATGGCCTGCGGGCGCTGGCCAGTGTGGTCGATCTGGTTCCGCAAATGGCCTCAACCCGGCTCATCCTGGCGCAGGAATATATGCAACGCGGCAGGTTGCAGAATGCCCGCTACATCTTGCGTCCACTGGCCTTCTCACCGCACCAGAATGGGGCGAGCAGGCTGGCACGCAAGCTGCTGGATCAGGTCGAAGCCAAGCTGGCGGGCGGCTGACCTGAGGGCGAATCCTGCCAGCGCGAAACGCCGGGTTTGGCTCCGTCGCTGGCCTGAGGCTCAATTGGCCGCGTAAGGGACGATCTCTCCTGCGAACACGGCCTTGGCCTGCCCGGCCAGCCAGTCCATCGCCGCCGCCCAGGGGCCGTGGCCGTAACTGATCCGCGCCACCCCGCAGGCGGCCAGTTCGGCGCGAGTGCCGCGGCCTTTGCCCCACAGAATGTTGACCGGCAGCGGTGAGGCTTTGCAGATCTCGTTGATCGTGGGGTGATCGCCCAGGAACGGCACGAACAGACCGCTCGCACCCGCCTTGGCATAGGCCTCGGCGCGTTCGAGCGTGGCTTCGATCAGCGCCGGAGAATAGTCGGCCGGGTCGATCCCGCGATAAACATCGCAGCGCGCGTTGACGAACAGCCCGCTGGCCGCCGCCGCGCCGAGCCGTTCGGCGGCTTCGGCCACAGGCAGCAACGCGGTCTCGCCCGGCATGCGGTCTTCCATGTTGATCCCGGCCGCCCCGGCATCAAGCGCGCGTTTGACCGAGGCAGCGACTTGCGCGGGGGTATCGCCATAGCCGCTTTCGAAATCGAGCGTGACCGGCAGATCGGTGACCGAAACAATCCGCTCAAGGTTGCGCAGCGCGTCCTCGATCGCGAAGGCCTCACCATCCTTGAAGCCCTGCGCTTCGGCGACACCATAGCTGCCGGTGGCGATGGCTTTTGCCCCAGCACCAGCCACCGCCTTAGCGCTCCCGGCATCCCAGATGTTGAACAGCATCAGCGGGTCGCCGGGGACGTGCAGCGCGCGGAAGGCCTCGATTTTGCTCATTACTTTGCTTCCTTTTCCAGCAGCTTGCGCTTGATTTCCAATCCATAGGCGTAACCGCCCAGGTGACCGCCAGTGCGGATCACCCGGTGGCAGGGGATCAGCACCGCAACATTGTTGGCCCCGTTGGCACTGCCCGCCGCGCGAACCGCCTTGGGCTTGCCGACAGCGGCGGCGAGCTCGGCATAAGTGCGCGTTTCACCGGCAGGAATCCGCTGCAACTCACGCCAGACCGCTTCCTGAAACGCAGTACCCTTTACGTCGAGCGGGATGTGGCTGAAATCGCCCGGCGCCTCTACCGCATCGACCACCGACTTGAGCAGCGCTGCAAATTCCGCCCCGCCCTCGGCAAGCTCGGCCTTGGGGAACCGCTCTTCCAGCGCCTCGCGTCCTTCGTTGAAGGACAGGCGGCAGACGCCCTTGGCCGTGGCGGCGACCAGCATCTGGCCCAAAGAAGTACCGACCACCGCCCAATGGATCGTCGCGCCCTTGCCTCCATTGGCCCAGGCCGATGGCGTCATTCCCAGTCTCCCCTGATTGGCTTCATAGAACCGCGACGGCCCCGAATAGCCCGCAGCATAGATCGCATCGGTCACCTTGCCCTCGCCGGTCAAGGCCTGCGCCGCGCGCTCGGCCATCAAGGCGCGGGCATAGGCCGCAGGCGAAAGCCCGGTGTGGCGGGTAAAGACGCGCTGGAAGTGGCTCGGCGAATAGCCGGTCTCCTCCGCCAGCGCCGCTAAGGCGAGCGGCTGCTCGGCCGCCTTGATCGCCTGGATCGCGGCCAGCACCGCGCGCTCGTCGCGGCTGACATCGTCGGGCAGGCACCGCTTGCAGGCACGCAAGCCGGCACCGCGGGCCTCGGCCCCGTTGGCAAAGAACCGCACGTTGTGCCGGGCCGGATGCCGCGCTGCGCAGCTGGGGCGGCAATAGATTCCGGTGGTGAGCACGCCGGTCACGAACCGCCCGTCAAAGGCGCGGTCGCGGGACAGGACGGCGGTCCAGGCGTCTTGATCGTCTATCATCGTGTCAGTCATGGCATGGCTCCTTGTTGAAGCAAGCCATAACCGGTGCGCTTGGAGGGGTGCGTCCCGCGCCTTGCGTTCAAACCGTGCTAGGCCGCGATCGGCTCTCCCGTCAGGGTGATCCGGTGCATCACCCGGCGGTGGCCGTGGTAGTCATTCATGGCGAGGTGCCAGGTCGCGCGGTTGTCCCAGATTGCCACGCTGCCCGGCTCCCACTGGACGCAGCACTGGAATTGCTCACGGCTGCCCACTTCGATCAGGTATCTGAGCAGCGGCAGGGTTTCCTCGCGGGTCCAGCCTTCGAAATGAGTGGTGAAAGCGCCGTTGATATAGAGCAGCTTGCGGCCCGTGACCGGGTGGCGGATCACCACCGGGTGGACCGCGCGGGTGGACAGTTCCTGCCCGGTCATTTCATCGGCCAGGTCGGTCTTCGAATAGTACCCGCCCGGCTGGTAGATATGGTCGGCGCTATGCACTGCATTCAGGCCCGCCAGCGTCTGCTTCAACCCAACGGACAAGGCGTCATAGGCCGCACCCATGCTGGAGAACAGCGTATCTCCGCCGACGGGTGGCAGTTCGCGCGCGACCAGGATCGAACCCATCGCCGGGACCTGGTCAAAACTGTGATCGGTGTGCCAGCCGCCGCCGATATTGTCCTTCTGGTCCTCAGCCTTGCGCACTTCGGCGATTTCGGGCCAGCCGCTGTTGGTGGGGAAGAACGGATTGACGTCGATCCCGCCCCAACGTTTGGCGAAGGCAATGTGCTGGTCGGGCGAAAGCTCCTGATCGCGGATCACCGCGACGCCGTTTTCATAGACCTGCATCTTGAGCGCATCGAGCGCCGCGCCTTCCAGTTCGGCAAGCTGGATCCCGGTAATCTCGACGCCAACAGCCGCGCCCAGCGGGGTAATGTTCATAGAGCCTCTCCTTGGCGCGCAGTCTTGCCCAGCAATGCATCGAGCCGCAAGGCCAAGGTCCAGGCATCTCCTGGCCAACGTGCCGACAGGTAATTGCCGTCCTGCACCACGAACCCCGCGTTGGGCGTAGCCGATCCGGAATAGCGCGGGAACAGCCCGCCGCGCTCAAACTTGCCCTGCCGTCCGATCCGCTGGCGGACCTCTTTTTCGACACTGACCGGATAAGTGCGATAGTGGCCGGGCAGCGCCTTGTCGGTCAGCCGCACGGCGATCTCTTCCATGATGTAGGTCAGCGCGGTGGTCCGCTTGCCTTTGAGCACGCCCGCGCGCGCGAGCGGCAGCACGCCGTGACAAATCGCGCTGACTGGCTGGTTTGCCGCGAAAGCCTCTTTGGCGAGACGGTACACCTCCGGGCTCTCGCAATAGCTGCGCATCCCCGGCGCGTGCCCGCCCGGGAAGTGCAAGGCATCATACTTGCCGGCCTTCGCCTTGCCCCAGGTGATCGGCTTCTTGAAATGCGGCGCGGCGATCATCGTCGCATAGGCCGCCTCGGCCTCCATCCGTGCCTTGAGCGAAGCGGCGAACAGCGGCAGCCCCTCGCCGGTCAGCGTGATTGGGTCGGCAAAGGCGGGCTTGCCGCTCTGGGTGGCGAAGAACACCTCGTGCCCGGCCTGGCACCACACGAACCACGGCAGCGCGACTTCGCTGGGGTCGTAATCGCCGTCGGGCAGAATGATCAGGATCTTGGCCAAGCTCAGCCCCCCAGCGCCTTGAACAGCATCAAGGTCCGCGCCTTGGCCAGTTCGGCGCTTTCGGGGTGATAGTCCTTGCGCCGGTCTGAGTTGAACCCGTGCCCGGCCTCATAGATAAAGTGCTGCGCCGTCGGGTGCCCTTTTTCGATCAGCTTTTCGACCGGTTCGATCGGCACCAGCGAATCATAGCGGCCGAAATGGGTGATCGTCGCGCAGCGCGGTGCCTCATCAGCCCAACGGCTGGCGACATGCCCGCCGTAATAGCTGCTCGCCGCGTCGAGCAGGTCACAGGTCTGTGCCATCCTCCAGGCGAGCGAGCCACCATAACAATAGCCGACAATGAAAGTCGGGCCGCCGCGCGCGTGGATCCATTCGATGCAAGACTGGGTATCGGCCAGGCTGCGGTCGATCGGCTGCTGATCGCGGGCGATCTGAATCGCGCGTTCCCAGTCGGCCCCGGTATAGCCCAGCTCGATCCCCGGCTCGATCCGGTCAAACAGCGCTGGGCTGATCACTTCATAACCGTCTCCGGCATATTCCTCGCACAGTTCGCGGATATGTTCGGTGACGCCGAAGATTTCCTGCACCAGCACCAGCCCGCCCCGGCGTTCGCCTTGTGGCGCTGCGTGATAGCACGGCAATTGGTGCCCGTCGGTCATGGTCAGCTTGAGCCATTCGCCCATCGAATCTTCCCTACCTCTCGCCCACACTCCAGGTCACACCCTAGCCGTTCGTCCCGAGCGAAGTCGAGGGACAGCGTGTGCGGCGATCCCTCGACTTCGCTCGGGACGAACGGTCTTTGGGATGCTTTTGGCAAACTGTGGCGCACCCACCTTGCATCGCAGCACAATCATGGCTATGCGCGCCCCCGTCTAAGGGGTGGTAGTGCCTTCGTGCGCTGCAATCGCCCTGCCAACGCACCCGATGCAAGGAACTTGAACGCGTGGAGAATTCCGGCGGCATTTCGGCCAGTCTGCAAGGGCGTTACGCCTCTGCGCTTTATGAACTGGCGGCTGAACAGAAGGCAGTGAGCGCGGTCGAAAGCGATCTGGCGAATCTGCGCCAGGCGATTCTCGTTTCGCCCGAATTGGCCGCGCTGATTCGCAACCCGCGCGTTTCCCGCCAGACCACCGCCGATGCGATGGCTGCGCTGGGCAAGGCGCTGAAGCTCAATGCCCTGACCGCCAAGTTCCTGGGCGTGCTGGCCGAAAATCGCCGGCTGGCCAAGTTGCCCGAGATTGTTGGCGCTTTCGCCAGCATTGCCGCCGCCACCCGCGGCGAGGTGACCGCTGAGGTTACCAGTGCCCATCCGCTCTCCGCTGATCAGCTGACCGCGCTTGCCGCCAAGCTGAAGGCCAGCGAGGGCAAGGATGTTAAAGTTACCGCTACCGTCGATCCCGAAGTGCTAGGCGGCCTTGTCGTCCGGATCGGATCGAAGCAGATCGACAGCTCGATCCGCACTCGTTTGAACACCCTCGCTAACGCGATGAAAGGCTGAACATGGATATCCGCGCCGCTGAAATCTCGAAGGTCATCAAGGACCAGATCGCCAGCTTCGGCACTGCCGCCCAGGTCTCGGAAGTCGGTTCCGTGCTCTCGGTGGGTGACGGTATCGCCCGTATCCACGGGCTCGACAACGTCCAGGCCGGTGAAATGGTCGAATTCGCCAATGGGGTGAAGGGCATGGCGCTCAACCTCGAAGCCGATAACGTCGGCGTCGTGATTTTCGGCTCGGACGCCGAAATCCGCGAAGGCGATGTGGTCAAGCGGACCGGCACCATCGTCGACGTTCCCGTCGGCAAGGGCCTGCTGGGCCGCGTGGTCGATGCGCTGGGCAACCCGATCGACGGCAAGGGCCCGATCAAGGACGCCACCCGCATGCGCGTCGAAGTCAAGGCGCCGGGCATCATCCCGCGCCAGTCGGTCAACGAGCCGGTGCAGACCGGCCTCAAGGCGATCGACGCCCTGGTCCCCGTCGGCCGCGGCCAGCGCGAACTGATCATCGGCGACCGCCAGACCGGCAAGACCGCCGTCGCGATCGATACCTTCATCAACCAGAAGGGTCCGAATTCGGGCACCGACGAGAAGAAGAAGCTCTACTGCATCTACGTCGCCGTCGGCCAGAAGCGCTCGACCGTTGCGCAGATCGTCCGCCAGCTCGAAGAAAACGGCGCGATGGAATATTCGATCGTGGTCGCTGCGACCGCCTCGGAGCCCGCCCCGCTGCAGTACCTCGCTCCCTACACCGGCGCGACCATGGGCGAATTCTTCCGCGACAACGGCATGCACGCCGTGATCGTGTACGACGACCTTTCCAAGCAGGCCGTGGCTTACCGCCAGATGTCGCTGCTGCTGCGCCGCCCGCCGGGCCGTGAAGCGTACCCTGGCGACGTGTTCTATCTCCACAGCCGCCTGCTCGAGCGTGCGGCCAAGATGAATGACTCCATGGGCGGCGGTTCGCTCACCGCGCTGCCGATCATCGAAACCCAGGCCGGCGACGTTTCGGCCTACATCCCGACCAACGTGATTTCGATCACCGACGGCCAGATCTTCCTGGAAACCGGTCTGTTCTATCAGGGCGTGCGCCCGGCCATCAACGTCGGCCTCTCGGTGTCGCGCGTCGGCGGTGCGGCCCAGACCAAGGCGATGAAGAAGGTCGCCGGCTCGATCAAGCTGGAGCTGGCGCAGTACCGCGAAATGGCGGCTTTCGCCCAGTTCGGTTCGGACCTCGACGCTTCGACCCAGAAGCTGCTCAACCGTGGTGCCCGCCTGACCGAGCTGCTCAAACAGGCCCAGTTCTCACCCCTGCCGTTCGAAGAGCAGACCGTGTCGATCTTCGCTGGTACCAACGGCTACCTCGACGCCATCCCGGCTTCGGACGTGGTTCGCTATGAAGCCGAAATGCTCAGCTTCATGCGCGACAAGCATGCCCAGGTGCTGAAAACCATCCGCGAGACCCGCGACTTCGGTGACGACGCCAGGAAGGGCACCGTTGCCGCCCTCGAAGCTTTCGCGAAGCAGTTCGCCTGAGGAGGTAATTAGGGACAGTCCCTATTTATCGAACAAGAGATGAAGATTTGGAACCGGCGAATGCACGATAAATAGGGACTGTCCCTAATTACCGGCAACGCCCGCCCAGAAAGAAAACGATGGCCAGTCTCAAAGAACTCAAAGGGCGGATCAACTCGGTCAAATCGACCCAGAAGATCACCAAGGCCAAGCAGATGGTCGCCGCCGCCAAGCTCCGCAAGGCGCAGGCTGCGGCTGAGGCTGCTCGGCCTTATGCCAGCCGCCTCGCCGCGGTGATGGGCTCGATCGCCAGCAAGGTGACCGTCTCGGAAAGCAGCCCCAAGCTGCTGGCCGGGACCGGCAAGGATCAGGTCCACCTGCTGGTCGTTGCCAACAGCGACAAGGGCCTGTGCGGCGCGTTCAATTCGAACATCGTCAAGGCCGCACTGGTTGAGGCTCGCCGCCTTGAAGCCGCGGGCAAGACCGTGCTGTTCTACCTGGTCGGCCGCAAGGGCCGCGCGGTGATCCGCCGCGCCTATCCCAAGGCGATCCTGGCGAACTACGACACCACCGCAGTCCGCGAACCCGGCTATGCCGAGGCCGAAAAGGTCGCTGATGAGCTGATGGCGCTGTACGACCAGGGCAAGTTCGACGTCGCTCACCTGTTCTACGCCAAGTTCAAGAGCGCGCTGGCCCAGGACCCGACCCAGCAGCAGATCATCCCCGTCCCCGCCCCCACGGTTGAAGCCGCGAGCGGCAGCGCGGTCGATTACGAACCCGAAGAAGAAGCGATCCTCGCCGCCCTGCTGCCGCGCTACTTGCGCACCCAGCTGTTCGGCGCACTGCTTGAGAACCAGGCCAGCGAACAGGGCGCTTCGATGACCGCGATGGACAACGCCACGCGCAACGCGGGCGAGCTGATCAACAAGCTGACCATCCAGTACAACCGCAGCCGTCAGGCCGCGATCACCACCGAACTGATCGAAATCATCGCTGGCGCTGAAGCGCTCTAAAGATATTCAAGGCAAGGAAACGAACATGGCCACCGCCACCAAAACCAAGGCTCCCGCCAAGAAGGCCGCCCCCAAGGCCGCCGCCACCAGTGCCGCCGCGACCGGCAAGATCAGCCAGGTCATCGGCGCCGTCGTTGACGTGACTTTCGAAGGCCAGCTGCCCGCGATCCTTTCGGCGCTCGAAACCGACAACAACGGCAACCGCCTGGTGCTCGAAGTGGCGCAGCACCTGGGTGAAAACACCGTGCGCACCATCGCCATGGACGCGACCGACGGTCTGACCCGTGGCCAGCCGGTCACCGCTACCGGCGCGCAGATTTCGGTTCCGGTAGGTCCCAAGACGCTGGGCCGGATCATGAACGTGATCGGTGAGCCGATCGACGAGCAAGGCCCGGTTGGCGCGGCCAAGCACAACCCGATCCACGCCGAAGCCCCGCTGTTCGTTGACCAGTCGACCGAAGCAGCCATTCTCGTCACCGGGATCAAGGTCATCGATCTGCTCGCCCCCTATGCACGCGGCGGCAAGATCGGCCTGTTCGGCGGCGCAGGCGTTGGCAAGACCGTGCTGATCCAGGAACTGATCAACAACATCGCCAAGGGCCACGGCGGGGTTTCGGTCTTCGCTGGCGTGGGTGAACGCACCCGCGAAGGCAACGATCTCTACCACGAATTCCTCGACGCGGGCGTTATCGCCAAGGACAAGGACGGCAATCCGACCCCTGACGGCTCCAAGGTCGCGCTCGTGTTCGGCCAGATGAACGAGCCTCCGGGTGCGCGTGCCCGTGTGGCGCTGTCGGGCCTGACCATGGCCGAATACTTCCGCGATGAAGAAGGCCAGGACGTGCTGTTCTTCGTCGACAACATCTTCCGCTTCACCCAGGCGGGTTCGGAAGTGTCGGCACTGCTCGGCCGTATTCCTTCGGCGGTGGGCTATCAGCCGACCTTGGCCACCGACATGGGCCAGCTGCAGGAACGCATCACCTCGACCAACAAGGGCTCGATCACCTCGGTCCAGGCGATCTACGTTCCCGCGGACGACCTTACCGATCCCGCGCCGGCCGCCTCGTTCGCCCACTTGGACGCAACGACCACGCTGAACCGCGCGATTTCGGAACTGGGCATCTATCCGGCGGTTGACCCGCTCGACTCCACCAGCCGCGTGCTGACCCCGGCGGTTGTCGGCCAGGAACACTACGACACGGCCCGCCGCGTTCAGGAAACGCTGCAGAAGTACAAGTCGCTGCAGGACATCATCGCGATCCTGGGGATGGACGAGCTTTCGGAAGAAGATAAGCTCACCGTCGCCCGCGCCCGCAAGATCCAGCGCTTCCTGTCGCAGCCGTTCCACGTCGCCGAAGTCTTCACCAACATCCCGGGCAAGTTCGTCCAGGTCGAAGACACCGTGAAGAGCTTCAAGGCAGTGGTTGACGGCGAATACGATCACCTGCCCGAAGCCTCCTTCTACATGGTCGGCGGGATCGACGAAGCCGTTGAAAAGGCCAAGAAGCTGGCCGAGGACGCGTAAGCAAAGTTCCCCTCCCGCTTGCGGGAGGGGTTAGGGGTGGGCCAGACCTGCCTCTAAAGACTGACCCACCCCCGACCCCTCCCGCAAGCGGGAGGGGGGAGAAACCGAATGGCATTGCACTTCGAACTCGTCACCCCCGCCCGCCTTGTCCGTTCGGACGACGTCTATATGGTCGTCGTCCCCGGGACCGAGGGCGAGGAAGGCGTGCTGGAGGGCCATGCGCCCTACATGACCACCATGCGTGACGGCACCGTGCGGATCTACAAGACCGAAGGCGCTGCGCCTGAGGAAATCCGCGTCACCGGCGGTTTCGCCGAAGTGGGCGACAATGGCCTGACCATTTTGGCCGAGCACGTCGAAGTCTGATTTTATCGGTGTCTGCCGGAATGCAAAGGGCGGCCCTGAGGGTCGCCCTTTTTCGTTCCCCCAGTTCCGTTCGTGTCGAGCGTAGTCGAGACACCGCGCGCGGCATCTCGACTACGCTCGATGCGAACGGAACTGGTGGGCTGGTCCGAGACTTTAACGCGCCTTCAGCAGCACCCACGGCACCTTGTCGCCGACATAGCGCACCCGTGCGTCGCGCTGGAAGAAGGGCGGCATGTGATCGCCCACGATCAGGATGTCGGTCGGCGGCAGCGCCGGATCGAGCGCCATCTTGGTCACTGCATCGGCCAGCTGGTGCTGAACCAGGAACAGCCGGCACAGCATCGGCGGACGGTCCGCCAGCGCGGCTCCGCCAAAGGTGCAGTCCTTGGTCCCCAGGCTTTCCTCCGCAAGCAGCGGCAGGTGCATGTTGAGCGTGACCCAATAGACCAGCTGCGGCTGCTTCGCGTCCTTGAGCCGCTGTCCGATCAGCCGCGTGACATCGGTGTCGCAGGCCCCGGGGAACACCCCGCCGCAGGGTTTGACGCCCAACCTGGCCAGCTCGTCCTTGAACAGCATTTCCTTGAGGCCCGTCCGCGGCCACCATTCGGTGCGGGTGAAGTATTCGCTGGTGAAGCCGTGCCAGCCGCTGGTCTGGTACCCAGCCGCGGCATAGCGTTTGGGCAGGCAGTCGGCGCGTTCGTAATCGAAAGTCAGGTAATCGGCCCAGACCCCGCACAGCTCGCGCAGCTCGCCGCTGGTGGTTGATCCGTAGTAGGGCGAAGTGCCTCGGCTGACGTCATAGCGCGCGCGCCATTCGGGGCGGTTCCAGTCCTTCTCGAACAGGCCGAGTTCAGGTTGCGAGGCCGGCTGGCCCATCGCCTCGACCAGAATGATAACCAAGTGGCGTTTCTGCGCGGAGGGCTGGGTCAGCCCGGTTTGCTGGACGGCGGAACTGAACGGGGCCTTGGGATCGGGCAGGCCTTGGTATGATCCGGCAGTGCTGGCGGTCACCGCATTGTCGGCATTGACCAGCGCCAGCACCGCCAGCAGGCCAAAGCCATAATGGCCCAGTTCCCACTTGCGATGCACCCGCGGAGCCAGAATCCAGGCCGCGACCATCGCCCCCAGCAGCACCAAGGCACCCACCACATATTCGGGCGAACGCAGCGGCCGCACTTCGCGCAGGAACGGCAGCAACAGCTCGTAGTTCAGCAAGGAGATGTTGAACGTCGCGCCCATGTAGATCGTCACCACGGCGAGGCACAGGACCAGCAGCAAGGCCCGGCGCAGCGCCAGCCAGGGCAATTGCGCGGCGACCAGCCCAGCCAGGCCAAGCCCCAGCCAGTACCGCCCCATCGGCGGCCCGCCCAGCGGCCACATCAGCATTACCGGCAGAAACGGCAACACCAGCCAGACCAGCGCCCAGAACCACGGCATAGCCCGAAACAGCGAAGAGCGGTCAGTTCCCATCGGCTCCCGCGCTAGGCCAGCATGGTTAATTTCGGGTTTCAGAGCGTGACCACGCCCTCGATACAGGTCACGCAGTGCCCGCCGACATGAACGTCCGCGCCCTCGACCCGCACCGCGATCCAGCCGTCACGGCCGAGTTGGCGGCCCTGGCTGGCCAAGTAGCTGTCGCCGTCGCCGATCTGGCCCATGGTCAAACGGTAGGCCCCGACTGCAGCATTGCCGCTGCCGCAGACCGGGTCTTCGGGGATCCCGTCGCCGGGCGCAAAGCTGCGGACCACGACGCGGTCACCATCGAGCGCAAACACCGTGGCGCCGGTCATGCCGGTGCGTTCGTAATAGGCGGTCAGGCGCGCCGGATCGTGGGCGAGGCTTTCGAGCGCCGCTACTTCGGCCAGTTCCGCGACCAGCCAGGTCGGCCCGACATTGACCGCGTGGGCCTTGCCCAGCAGCTTGACCCCTTCGCCCAGCCAGGCGGTCGCTTCGGCGTCCTGCAATTCTTCCAGTGCATAGCGCGGCAGGCGGAACGAAACGCCGTGGTCGCCCAACGTCAGTTCGACCAGCCCGATCTTGCATTGCTGCACCAGCCATCCCTCGCGCGGCGAAGCCAGCCCGGCGGCGACAACGGCATGGGCGGTGCCCAGCGTCGGATGCCCGGCGAAAGGCAGCTCGTCCTTGGGCGTGAAAATCCGCAAGTGATAGTCGGCCCCCGGCATGGTCACCGGCACCACAAAGGTCGTTTCGCTGAGGTTGGTCCAGTTGGCGAAAGCCTGCATCTCGGCGTCGGACAGGCCCTCACCATCAAGCACCACGGCTACCGGGTTGCCCTTGTAGGGAACCTGCGTGAACACATCGACCTGGGTGAACTTGCGGTGACGGGGCATTCTTTGGCTCCTTGGCTATCCCCCACACCCGTTCGCCCCGAGCGCAGTCGAGGGGTCGCGTGCGTGGCGGTCCCTCGACTTCGCTCGGGACGAACGGAGTTGGGCAGAGGGTTACTCATCCTGCGGCGGGATGACCGGGCGGTAGTTCCAGCGCATTGACCGGCTGCCGTCCAGCAAGGAAATTTCAGCCACCAGCAATTTTCCCTGTCGCCAATAGCGGATCCGCTGCGGGTAATCGTGCGCCGGGTTGGCGAATTCGATCGCTGCATCGCTGATCAGTACCATCGGGAAAGTCACCGGCTCCTTGCCTTTGGGCTGCGCGACATAGGCCATGGTTCCGTCCTTGCGCTGCTCGATCCGGATGACTTCCCACGTGTTTACCTCTGATCCGAAACCGGTGCGCGACACGCCCAACATCATGCCCCCGCGCGGATCGGTCCAAACTTCGTCGGTCCAGCTGGCGCCTTCCTCGGTCATCCAGGTGCCGGCCATCCAGTCGGGCAGCGCGGCTCCCTTGGGGGCTTCGGCAGAAATCGGTGCGGCCAGCAACAGGGCCGCAAGGATCAATTTCTTCATCTTGTCGGCAATGCCCTTCGCGCGATGAACACCGGCTTTAGCGCGCCCGGATCAGTTGCGAAAGGAGGCCCAGCGTTCCCTACCAAACATGGTTTACGCGATCTTAACCTCGCTGCCGCAAACCCGCGATCTCGAGCGAGGGGCAGACTGCACGTGACACAGGGTGAGACCGCACCGGACAAGTCGGCCGAATGGCCGCTGGGCGCGCTGGCTTTCACTGCGCTGGCGGTCGGTCTGCTGGCTTGTTTGGCCAACTTGCTCAATTATCACCACTATCCGGTCTTCCGCGCCGAAGTCGGCCTGATGGCACTGGCCTTGCTGGCTGCTGCCGGCCTTGTTGCCGCGCTCCACCGGCTGGCCCAGCCGGGCCTGTCGTTCCTTCTGACCGGACTTTTCGTGGCCACCCTGGTTGACCTGGGGGCCGACCTGCACAAAATGGTCTTCCCGGTGCTCACCGGCGTGTTGGCCTTTTCCGCCAGGCACTACGAGCGCGTGGTGCTCAAGCTGACCACAGCGGCTTTTGCTTCGGTCTTGCTGTTCCAGGGGTTCGACCTGGTTCGCGCGCCCGATCAGCCACCTGCCCCGCGTAACGAAGCCAGGCTCCTGCAGGACGGTGCCAGCCGCGACACGGCACTGCGCCCGATCGTCCACCTGATGCTCGATTCCTATATCGGCCTCGATGGGATGAGCGCGGCAGACACCAGTTTCGGTGACCTGCGCCAGCAGCAAGAACAGTTTTACCTCGGTCACGGGTTTCAGATCTATCCCGGCGCCTACAGCCGCCACGCCAAGACGATCAATTCGCTTCCCGAGATGCTGTCTTACGGCCGGGCCAAGCCCGCCACCGGGCGGCGCGACCTGCAGACCGCCGTGGTCGATCCGCTGCCCTACTTCCTTGACCTTGACCGCAAGGGTTACCGTACCAGCGTAGCCGCGCCCTCGTTCGTGGATCTGTGCCCCCGGCAGCCGCTCAGTCAATGCCGCAACTACAATCGCTCAAACCTTGCGAGCATGACCGATACCACACTTTCGGTGCAGGACCGGACGCGCATGATCGGAGCAACGATGCTTGAACTGTCGCAGTTCACCCGCCTCATCAGCGGCACGATCGACTTGCAAATCAATACCTGGCGCAGCAGCACTAAGCGGCACCTCTACAACCGCGCCAAGCTCTATTCGCTGACCGGCTTTGACCAGATCGACGCCTTCACCCGCGATCTCGCCACGCTCAAAGGCGGCGAGGCTCGCTTCGTTCACCTGCTGCTGCCGCATGATCCCTATGTGCTGGACGCGGCCTGCAAGCTGCTGCCCGAGAGCGAATGGGGTGATGAGCATGGCCCGCTGGCCTTCGCCCCGCGCGATGCCGCCTATGCCCGCCAGGCCCGCTGCGTCACCGAAATGCAGATCGCCGCGCTATTGAAGGCGCTCGATGCCACCGAGGCCGGGCGCAATGCCATCGTTATCATCCAGGGCGATCACGGCTCGCGTACACTTGACGGCGAGCCTTCGGTGATGGGCGGTGCGCTCGATCTGCGCACTGCGGCCGTCGCATACTCCACGTTCTTCGCAATCCGCGTGCCAGGCGAGCCTGCTGCATCGGTTGGCGGAATGCACGCGCTCGACACGTTGCTTGGCCAGTTTGCCACCAGCGGCTTTGCCAAGGCCCCGCGCCCGGTCCAGCAGTCGGCCGAAGTCTATCTGATGGATGCCGCCTGGACCCCGGTGAAACGCATTCCTTTGCCGCCCTTCGCTCGGAAACTTTAGAAAAAATTAACGTTGCCTTTTTACAGTTTAGCGGTCCGCAAGCGGATCAACAGAGGGACATTTTCAATGAACGGAAAGACAGTCGTTTCGCTTGTCGGCACTTTGGCGATGCTAACCGTAGCCGCACCCGCCCATGCCTACCTTGATCCGGCAACGGGCAGCATCATTCTGCAGGCAGTGATCGGCGCGATTGCCGGGGCCACGCTGTTTTTGCGCACCTCGCTGTTTCGCATCAAAGCCCTGTTTGTTCGCAGCAAGCCGAGCGGCGAAGAATGAGTCAGGCAGCCACGCTTGAAGCCGGATCGTTCCGCGATCCGGCCGGCCGGGTGTTCAGTGCCGGCGAGCAGATTCTGCGCACTGTCGCCCCGGTCGCGGCCAAGCAGTTTGCTGCCGCCAGCGAAGCCGGTGTAATGCGCCGCCTGGCCGATGCCGGTCGGCTGGTCGATTTCACCGACGTGACAGACCAGGCCGCCGCCTATGGCCTGAGCGATGCCGAAGTGGTGCTTTCGCACCCGCGCATCCCCTTCATTTCGTATCCTTATGAGTGGAGCTTCAGCCTGCACAAGGCTGCGGCCTTGGCGCACCTCGACTTGCAGCTTGACCTCCTCAAGGACGGTTTCGCGCTGAGCGATGCGACCGCCTACAACGTGCAGTTCGAAGGCGTGAAGCCGGTGTTCATCGACCACCTGTCAATCCGCCCTTACCAGGACGGCGAGATCTGGGCCGGGCACCGCCAGTTCTGCATGCAGTTCCTCAATCCGCTGCTGATGTGGTCGCTGCTCGATCTCCAGCCCAGCCACTGGTTCCGCGGCTCGCTTGAAGGGATCGCGCCGGAAGACCTAGCCAAGCTGATCCCATTGAAGAAGCGGCTCAATTTCACCGTGCTGACCCATGTGATCGCGCAGGCTGCGATGCAGCGCCGCTCGGTCAACAAGTCACAGGGTTCTGCCAGCTACCGCACCGCGCGCCTGCCGCGCAGCGGGTTCGAAGGCATGCTCGACGGCCTGCGCCGCGCCATTACCAAGCTGGAAGTCCCCTCGCACCGCACGGTCTGGGGCGACTATGCCCAGAACACCAGCTACTCCTCGCCCGAAATGGAAGCCAAGCACCGCTTCTGCGCTGAAATGGTCAGCGCGGTGAAGCCGGACTTGCTCTACGATATCGGCTGCAACAGCGGCGACTATTCGCTGGGCGCGCTGGAAGCGGGCGCCAAATCGGTGGTCGGCTTCGATTTCGACCAGGCAGCGCTGGAAGTGGCCTATCGCCGCGCCAAGAAAGGCAACCTGCCGTTCCTGCCGCTGTGGCTCGATGCCGCCAATCCCAGCCCATCACAAGGCTGGGGCCAGGCCGAACGCAAGGGCTTTGCCGGCCGCGCCAAACCCGATGCGCTGCTGGCGCTGGCTTTCATCCATCACATCGCGATCGGCCGCAACGTGCCGCTCGACATGGCGACCGACTGGATCGTCGGCCATGCGCCGGTGGGCGTGGTCGAGTTTCCGCACAAGGCCGATCCGATGGTCCAGACGCTGTTGTCGCAGCGTGAAGACATCTTCCCCGACTATGACCATCAGAATTTCGCCAAGTTGCTGGGAGAGCGCGCGCGGATTGTGAAACAGGTCGATGTCCTGCCGACCCGTACGCTCTACTGGTACGACCGCAGCTGAAAAGCGGGCTTGGGACTGCCAAACGGTAGGCTCGGCATAGCGACATGAGGAATGGGGCTGTGAAGGACGCCACCGAAACGGAAACAGGCACCCCTGGCCATTGGCCGGTGACGGCCCTGGTGTTCGTCGCCGTCACGACCGGACTGGCTGCGATCCTCGCCAATCTGCTCAATTTCAACGACTATCCGATTGCGCGACCGGAAATCGCATTAGTGCTGCTTGCCATGGTACTGGCTGGAGCGACTGCGGCCGCCATTCACCGCCTGGCACAGCCGCGGCTGGGCTTCGCGTTCACCGGGCTCTATGTCGCGGTCCTGATCGATCTGGGCGTCAATTTTGACCGGATGGTGATCCTGGGCATCGCTGCACTCGCCGCCCTGGCTGCCTGGTTTGGCGAGCGCATCGTCCTGAAGATGACCACCGCAACTTTCGCTTCGGTGCTGCTGTTCCAGTCGACCGATATGGCCATGGGCAATGCGCCGCCCAGTTCCTTGCCGAACAAGGCCGAGCGGTTGCAGGTCAAATCGGCTGGCAACGAACAGCGCCCGCCGATCATCCACCTGGTGCTCGATTCCTACATGGGGCTCGACGGCATGACCGCCCCTGATACCAATTTTGGCGATCTGCGGCGGCAGCAGGAGCAGTTTTACCTCAATCACGGCTTCCAGATCTACCCGGGCTCGTACAGCCGCCACTCCAAGACGGTAAACTCGCTGCCTGAATTCCTCTCTTATGGAACCGCCAGGCGGGCAACGGCCTCGCGCAATGTCCAGCATGATGTCGTGGCCCCGCTGGGCTACTTCGTCGATCTCGATCGCCTGGGCTATCGCACCTCGGTGCTGTCTCCGGCGGTCGTGGATCTTTGTCCCAACCAGCCTTTGACCACCTGCAACAATTACAATCGCTCCAGCCTGGCCGATCTCGATGGATCGGGTCTTTCGGTCGGGGACCGGGCGCGAATGATCGGGATGACCATGATGGAATTCTCGGTCCTGGCGGTTCTGGTTACGGCCTCGGTCGACTACAATCTCGCAGACATGACCGGCTCGACCGGGCGCCACAGCTTCAACCGGGCCAAGGTCCTTTCGCTGACCGGCCTGCGGCTGCTTGACGACGTTACGCGCGATCTTGCCACACTGCGCCGGGGCGAGGTCAGGTTCGTGCATCTGCTGGTCCCGCACGATCCCATGATCCTCGATGCCAATTGCAAGGTGCTCCCCGAAGCCGACTGGATCGACGAGCACGGCCCCGCCCCGCTGGCCGAGCGCGATGCGGCCTATGCCCGCCAGACCAGCTGTGTGACCGAAGTGGGGCTTAAGGAATTCATGGCCGCGCTGAATCAGACCGAAGCCGGGCGCAGCGCCATCGTCATCATTCAAGGCGATCACGGCGCCCGCACCGTGGACCACTTGCCATTTGCCGAAACGCCGGATGTTGACGCCCGCTCGCTGATCGTCACCTATTCGGCATTCTTCGCGATCCGAGTGCCGGGCCAGCCAGCGGCTTCGGTCAGCGGCCGGTTCGCGCTTGACGAGCTGATGGGCGGTTTTGCCGCAAGCGGCTTCACAGCCGCACCGCGCCCGGCTCCGAAGCCCGCAGAGGTCTTCCTCATGGACAACAAATGGGTGCCGCTAAAACGGGTGGCCTTGCCGCCTTCCGCACCGAGGCCAGGGGCAAGGTAGGAACGACTTTCCAAGGCCTCATTGGTCACTGCCATTTCACGCACGGGCACTCTCGCCATGCTAGCAGCTGATCGCATTGGCACCAGAACGGCGAATTTGCCGCGAACGTTAGAAAATATTCAAGGTTTCCGGCTTATTCACCATTTCGATAAGGCAGAGGGTAGTCATGTTTCGGCATGAATACCCCTCGAATTCGAGGGTTTGGACACGATGAGCGCATTCGGCCGACGCAATGGGGCAAGTGGTATGACCCCGGGTGCCCGCCCGCAATTTGGCGTTGCGCGCCCGATGAAGGGCGGCGTCGATGTGTCGAAGCAGGCCGCGCCGATCCCTGGTGGTGACCAGTTCCCGCCGCTGCCCGGCGAAGACAGCTCGATGCCGCCGCCGATGGATATGGGCGGTGCCAACAAAGGCGATGCGATGACCCGGCTGCAAGACCGGGTCAACGGTGTGGTCGAAAACCAGCACCAGGCCGAAGGTTTCGAAGCCTCGGTTCACAAGATCAAGGAACAGGTGCTGCCGCGCCTGCTCGAACGCGTCGATCCCGAAGCCGCCGCCACGCTGACCAAGGATGAACTGTCGGAAGAATTCCGCCCGATCATCATGGAGGTGCTGGCCGAGCTGAAAGTCACGCTCAACCGGCGCGAGCAGTTCGCGCTGGAAAAGGTCCTGATCGACGAACTGCTGGGTTTCGGTCCGCTCGAAGAGCTGCTGGGCGACCCCGATGTCTCGGACATCATGGTCAACGGGCCGATGCAGACCTACATCGAAAAGAAGGGCAAGCTCCAGCTCGCCCACATCCAGTTCCGCGACGAGAACCACCTGTTCCAGATCGCCCAGCGGATCGTCAACCAGGTCGGCCGCCGCGTCGACCAGACCACCCCGCTGGCCGACGCCCGCCTCAAGGACGGCAGCCGCGTCAACGTGATCGTCCCGCCGCTCAGCTTGCGCGGCACCGCGATCTCGATCCGTAAGTTTTCCGAAAAACCGATCACTATCGACATGCTCAAGGACTTCGGTTCGATGAGCGAGAAGATGGCGACTTGCCTCAAGATCGCCGGCGCCTGCCGGATGAACGTGGTCATCTCGGGCGGTACCGGTTCGGGTAAGACAACCATGCTCAACGCCTTGTCGAAGATGATCGACCCGGGCGAGCGCGTGCTGACGATCGAAGACGCGGCCGAACTTCGGCTGCAGCAGCCGCACTGGCTGCCGCTGGAAACCCGTCCGCCCAACCTCGAAGGCCAGGGCGCGATCACCATCGGCGACCTCGTCAAGAACGCGCTGCGTATGCGTCCTGACCGGATCATCCTGGGCGAAATCCGCGGCGCGGAGTGTTTCGATCTGCTCGCCGCGATGAACACCGGTCACGATGGCTCGATGTGTACGCTCCACGCCAACTCGCCGCGTGAGTGCCTGGGCCGTATGGAAAACATGATCCTGATGGGCGACATCAAGATCCCCAAGGAAGCCATCAGCCGCCAGATCGCCGAATCGGTAGATC